>Ga0326727_10005549_pt1 | contig 35900 bp, 33 predicted proteins | sample MB2enrmetagenome_FD_207643 | JGI IMG/M metagenome (GOLD analysis project Ga0326727, IMG submission 207643) | Lab enriched peat soil microbial communities from McLean, Ithaca, NY, United States - MB29MY | ecosystem: Environmental > Terrestrial > Soil > Wetlands > Peat | place: USA: New York...
TGGCCATACACAGCGCGACCATCGCGCTGATGAACAATGACCTGCGGCGTCTGCCGTTCCTGGTGAGGCTTTCGCGCCAAACGCGCTCTGTCATTAACCAGAATTTTTTTGTTGGAATTCTATTCGTCATTGGGGGCCTGGTCCTGGCGGCGTTGAATTACCTTCCTCCCATTGCCGCGGCGGTCCTGCATGTCGTCGGTTCGTTGATTGTTGTGTTCAACAGTGCGCGGTTGGTGCGGCAGGGCGAAGAACTGGAACCGCACCTGGCCCTCGCGGGTGAGCCGCCCGGCTCCGCCACGCCGTCGGCGCCCGCCCCATGGACGCCAAGTCCCGTGAGCGCATGAGTGCCGCCGTTGCCATTGCGCCATCGGCTTCCGCGACAGGGGACAAGCAAAAACCGGGGGAGCCGATCGTCTCGGTCCGGGGCTTGACCAAAGTCTTCAAGGATTTTTGGGGCCGGCCCAAGGCGCGCGCGGTGGATAACGTTGATTTTGACGTGCGGCGGGGGGAAGTCTTCGGCCTGCTGGGTCCCAATGGTTCGGGCAAAACGACCACGGTCAAGATGCTGCTCGGCTTGCTCTATCCAACGCGCGGGCATATCGAGGTTTTTGGCCATTCCCCGCGCCACGTCAAAACCAAGGCCAAGATCGGCTATCTGCCGGAAGAATCCTATCTCTATCGCTTCCTGGACTCGCACGAGACGCTGAATTTTTTTGGGAATCTTTTCGATTTGCCGCGGGCGGAGCGAAGGAAGCGAACTGAAGAACTTCTGGAAATGGTCGGCCTGAGCCAGGTGCGCACCCGCGTGGTGGGGGAGTTTTCCAAAGGCATGCAGCGGCGCATTGGTTTGGCCCAGGCCCTGATCAACGACCCTGACCTCGTCATCCTGGACGAGCCGACCGCCGGGATGGACCCGATCGGCTGCCGGGAAGTCAAGGATTTGATCCTGGCTATGGCGGGCCGGGGCAAAACCGTCCTTCTCAGCAGTCATTTGTTGTCCGACGTGGAGGATGTTTGCGACCGCGTGGTGGTTTATTACGGCGGGCGAATCCAAGCCATGGGCACTCTGAAAGAATTGCTGGCCAAACCCGACGCCATCCGCATCACCACTCCCCCTTTGTCGCGGGAAACGATGCGGCAGGTGCTCGACACCATCCGGCACGACGTGGCGGCGGATAAAATCGAGATTGATAATCCGCGCCAAAATCTGGAGAGCTATTTTCTCGAGGTCGTGCGCAAGGCCAGGGAAAGTTCGTCCGAAACTTCCGGCGCGACTTCGGGCAGCCGCGTGGCCCCGTATTTGCGGGGCGGCGTCGAGGCTGCGCCGCCATCGGAGAGAATACTGGAGCGGTTGACGGTGTCGGCGGCGCAACAGTCCGTGGAACCCATCGTGGCGCCCAAGCCGGCGGAGAAGGTTGATGAGGCCATGCTTCAATCGCTGGTCCAGTCCGCCGCGCCGTTGCCGGTGGCGGCTGTCGCGCCGGAACCGGCGCCGGCGCCGGATTTGAACAAGGCCAACGAAAAGCTGTCTGCGTTATTGGGCAAGCCGAATGAAAATTAATGCGGAAGGAGCGCTCCTTCTTCTCCACTGAGTGAAACGAATTCTGGCCATCGCGGGTTTGACTTGGAAATCCGCCTTTCGTTACCGGCTGTTTTGGATATTGGCCGCGTTGCTGGCGGGGGCGGTCGTGGGGTTGCCTCTTCTGCTCAAAGACGATGGCACGGCCAAGGGATTGGTCCAAATTCTCCTTACCTACACGCTCAGCGCCGTCGCAACCCTGCTCGCAATGGCCACGCTCTGGCTCTCCTGCGGGACGCTGGCCAGGGACATTGAGGAATGCCAACTCCAGGTGGTCACGGTCAAACCCATCAGCCGCTGGCAAGTCTGGCTGGGCAAATGGCTGGGCATTCTTGGGCTTAACGCCATGCTGTTGGCGCTGTCCGGAATGGCGATTTTCATTTTGCTGCAATGGCGGGCCGGACATCTCCCTCCCGACGAACAAAAAGTTTTGCGGGATGAGATTTTTGTGGCGCGAGCTTCACTCAAAGAACGCGAGCCTGATTTGAAACCGCAAATTGATCAGCAAGTCCAGCAACGGATCGCCGAGTTGAAAAAAACCGATCCCACGGAGTTGAACGAGGCGGAAATCCGCAGGCAGGTTACCGAGGAGGTCAAGGCGGCCAGCACCAGCGTGCCGCCCGGATACGGGCGCTTTTGGGTCATTGACCTGCACACGCTGCCGGAGCGGACGCAGAATGAAGCCTTTCAGGTGCGCGTCAAGTTCCACGCGTCCGACCCAAACCCCGAGGCGACCTATGATACCTACTGGGTCATTGGCCCGCCTGACTCGCCGCGGGTGGCGAAGATTCGCCAGGTGCTGCCCCCGGATTCGTTCCAGGAATTCCAGGTGCCGGCCCACTTGCTCGATGAAAAGGGCAGGCTGATCATTGACTTCTACAATGCCAACAACGCGTCCCTGGTGTTCCCGATCGAAGACGGATTCGAGCTGCTTTATTATGAAAACAGTTTTGGAGTGAATTTTGTTCGCGGTCTCATGATCCTTCTCTGCTGGCTGGCGTTGCTGGCGGCGATTGGCCTGGCGGCGGCCAGCCAGTTGACCTTCCCGGTGGCGGCGTTTGCGTGCATGGCCATTTTGCTCATGGGACTTTCCAGCGGAACGCTCCAAACGGTGGTGGAGCAGGGGACCATTACCAGTTATAACTCTGCCACCGGGGGCTATGGACATACGCCGCTGGACCTGATTTTTGTGCCCGTGTTTCACGGCGCGCTCAAGATCATCCGGTTGGTGGAAGGCTTTTCGCCGGTTGATTTCTTGAGCACCGGGCGCAGCATTACGTGGACGATGCTGGGGCTGGCGGTGGCGCAGATCGTCCTGCTGTTGGCGGGGATCTTTTGCGCGATTGGCATTATTCTCTTCAGCCGCCGCGAGTTGGCCACCGCGCAGGGCAATGTTTAACGGCGCAGTTGCCCCATCCAACCGAACTGTGGGCGCAAACGGTATTAGATTTTGAGTCTGTGGTAAACAAAGCTCTGTTTAGTGGTCAAAAATCGCCAGAACCGCCAGTTTGATAGATAGGTCCAAAAAAGGGGTAACATCGGCTACATCCTTGATAGTCAACGACTTAACCGGTAACACAAAAGGTAACAGACCGGTAACATGTTACCCCTTTTGTGGATTCTTTTTGGCTTGCTGTCTGGGCGGTGCAAAGGTAAGGTGGATCTATGCTGGATTGGAGCAACTGTTCGGCGGTCGAGCGTGTGCCAGGAAAGGTCAGTGGAGCTTGGCTTTTCAAAGCCACGCGCGTACCAGTGGCGGCGCTATTCGAGAATCTTGAAGGCGGCGCGACAGTGGATGATTTCCTCGAATGGTTCCAAGGTGTGACGCGCGAACAAGTCGAATCCGTCCTGAAACACGCGGAGCAAAGTTTGACCGTTGCCTAGTTGGCCCAGAGGGCCAGCCCATGAACATTCTCTTCGTGTGAATGCTCTCAAGCCCGGCGATTTTATCGAACTGAAGTTTTAGGATGTTCGAAAAGTCACTCACGACTTGCTTTCGCCTGTGACGCCATTTTCTGGACAGTTATTAGACCATTAAACAAGGTTATCAACGAGTGAAAGGGTGGCAGAGTGGTTGAATGTACCTGACTCGAAATTGACAAACATATTTTTCAGGAGTCCTCACGCGTCACCCCGGCCTTGATTATCAAGGCTTTGCACCGTTTTCCGTCTTCCTGAATCATCACGAATCTGCTCGAAAATTGGCAAACAGTATCAGATTGCAGTTTCAGATTTGGCCGACAATTGGTTTGAAAATCACTTCATTTTTGCCACCTGCAACAAGCCCAACCACAGCCAAATCGCGCAAAGTGCCAGCGCAACAAACCACCGTTGCGACCGAATGCGCAAGAATGGAATCAGCGCTAAAAATGAAATCGCGCCGAAACAAAGACATATAAAACGCTTTTCTGGATCATCTAGAGGATCAACTACTTGGTATAAATTTCCGCGCCATAAAACAAAATAAGAATGAATGTACACGGAAGCAACAGGAATAAAGAACGCAACCGCAAATGCGAACAAGTAATTCCACCACCTAATGCTCTCTTTGCGGCGCCGACTAAATGTATTAAAGCTGAACATTGTTACCGCCCACATTATGAAACAATCTAATTTTTAATTCCCAATCCTGCAATCTGATAATCGCAGAGACGTCTTGAAGTGTCCATCCTTTCAAACTCATCCAGGCACACTTCATCTTCAAGTGAGCCACCGCACCCTGCCGCGCGGAGCGCGGCAGGGTGCGGCGGCATCGCCCTGCATCAGTTTCACAGGTGACAGATATGCCGCAGCCTTGGCAGCCTTCCATGGCCCTTTCCTTGACGCTTACGGCCTCGTTTGAGGCTGGCTTGAGCCGGTCAAGGGGCCGTGAAAGAACAAGTCATTCCTGTAGGAGACGACGTAAGGAGGCTGAAATCTCCTCGAACCCAAGGCCTTAATCAGAGACTCCTTACGTCGTCTCCTACCTTTTAAACGGGCTGTTAACCGCGGCGCTTCAGGGATTGCCGCGTCCGATGCTTTTGTAGAGGAAGCCTAGCCGTTCCATTTCATCCACGTCAAAGAGATTGCGGCCGTCGAACAGGATCGGATGAGTTAGATTTTTGCGGGCTTTTTCCAAATCGAGTTGCTTGAATTCCGGCCACTCAGTGGCAATGATCAGGGCGTCGCACCCTTCGGCGACGTCATTCATGTCGGCGACATAGGTGACATCTTTCAGGACGGCCCGGGCTTTTTCCATGGCTTGGGGATCATGCACGCGCAAGGCGGCGCCTTCCTTTTGCAAGCGGTGGCAGAGATCAATGGCGGGGGACATGCGGACGTCGTCCGTGTTCTGTTTGAAAGCCAGCCCCAGGACGCCCAGGGTTTTGCCTTTGAGCACCCAGAGAGTGTCGCTGATTTTTTTGACAAAACGGTCCATCTGCCGGGCGTTGATCTGTTGCACCTCCTTGAGGAGGCCAAAGTCGTAGCCCAGCTTTTCGGAGATCTGGATGAATGCGCTCAGGTCCTTGGGAAAACAACTGCCGCCAAAACCGAGGGAAGCGTCCAGAAACTTGCGGCCAATCCGCGTGTCCATTCCCATGCCGTTGGCCACCTCCTGCACGTTGGCGCCGGACAATTCGCACAGGACGGATATGGCATTGATATAGGAAATCTTCAAGGCGAGAAACGAATTGGCCGCGTGCTTGATCAGCTCCGCCGAATTGATATCGGTGACAATAATGGGGGCGTTGCAAGGGGCATAGACGTCCTTCATGGCCTGGACCGGGCGCGGGGAGGCCACGCCGATGACCACCCGATCCGGCTTCATAAAATCCCCGACGGCAAACCCTTCGCGCAGAAACTCGGGATTGCTCACCACGTCGAAGTCCACCTTGGCTTTGCCGTAGCGCTGGATGGTTTCGGCCACCTTTTGGCCGGTCTTGACCGGGACAGTGCTCTTGTCAACAACAATCTTGTACTCCGTCATCGCCCCGGCGATTTCCCGCGACACGCCTTCGATGAAGCTTAAATCTACCGACCCGTCCGGCTGGGCGGGGGTGGGGACGGCAATGAAAATGACGTCCGACCGTTCCACCCCTTCCCGGGTGCTGTTGGAAAAACGCAGCCGGCCCTCTTTGACATTTTTTTCCACCAACTCCTCCAGGCCCGGTTCGTAGATCGGCATGCCGCCGCCTTGCAGCAATTTTACTTTTTCGGCGTCCTTATCAACGCAAATCACCTCATGGCCGGCTTCGGCAAAGCAAGTGCCGGTCACCAATCCGACGTACCCGGTTCCGATGATGGTCAATTTCATGGTGTTAATTCAGGTTCTGCGGTCGGGCCGCGAAGGCTGGCGCCGCGCGCTCATGGTTTTGCCGCGGCGGGGGCCGGGGCCTTGGTGGTTTGCGGAGAAGGAAAGACGTCAAGGCCGGGCAGTTCAGATGCGGCGGACGGGCCGCCCGCGGCGGCGGGTGGCGCCTTCCTCAGTTCCGGATGTTTGATGAGCAAAAGCTGCCCGCGTTCGCGGGCTTCCGCCGCCCAGGGATCGTAGGGATTGTTGATGCGCGCCAATTGCTCGTAATACGCGAGGGCCTGTTCCGGTTTGTTCTGCGCCTCATCCAGGCGGGCCAGTGTCAGTTTGGCTGGATTAACGATGTTGGCCTCGGCGGAATAGGTCGAGATGATTTCCTGGTACTTTTGCGCTGCTTCCGAAATCCTTCCTTCCCCTTCCAAAGAAGCTGCCAGGCCCACTTTGGCCTGCGCCAGCAGGGCGCTCTCCGGGTATTGATCAATGAATTTGGAAAATTCCTGGTGTGCTTCGGGATATTTTCCTTCAATAAAGAGCGATTCAGCCCCCAGCAACGCGGCGTATTCGCCCGCGCTGGTGCCCGGGTACTGTTTGGCCAGATCCAGGAACGGGCCGGCTTGGGCCGGCGCCGGCCGGTTGCCGCGAAGGCTCGCCAGGGGCATGCTCAATAATTGCGCGTTGGCGTTGGACTCAGCCTCGCTCTTTTGCCAGGTCATGATGCCGGCGGCCAGGGCAATGACCGCCGCCACACCGCCGCCAATCATGAGCTTTTTCCGGTTGGCGTGCAACCAGGCCAGCACTTTGAGATACCTTTCCGTCGATTGTATTGATTCAGGTTCCATAAACGAGTGCAGCATTCTCCCGGCGGCGTTTTAAAAGACAAGCATAAAGCGTTAATTCGTCCAGTGCCGCTCGCGTTGCCATGGACGCAACGGCGTGAATGGCGACGATTTTGTGTTTCGTCTTCGCGGGCCTTGGCGGCGGCGATTGGTCTGGCCCAAAACGGTTTGACATCGCCCACTCGCAAGGTTAAAGTCGCGACAATAGATGTGCCTTTGAATTGTGAAACCCGGCCCGGGAGACAATCGTTATGCAACACAATGATATCAAGCAATATATTGCGAGCTGCCCCGATCTTGCCGTCCTGGACGATGCTTCACGGGCCTTTCTTTTGTGGCGCGGCGAAGAAGTTCATCTCGAGCCGGGGGCGATCCTCTACTCCGAAGGGTCAACGCTGGACGACACATTCTGCCTTTTGCTCTCGGGGGAGTTGCTGATCGACATCGGCGGAACGGTCATCGGCCAGGTTCCGGAGAACCGGCTTCTTGGCGAGATGGCCTATTTTATCAGGCAACGGGCGCGCACCGCAACCATCCGCGCCGGTTCGTTGGGAGCGCTCGTCCTGAAGATCCGGTTGACCGGGGCTGAATTGGGCGCTCCCCGCTTCACCGGATTGAAAAAATATCTTGGCACCCAGGCGTGGGACAGATTTGTGAGCAACTCGCAACGCAACGTTTAATCCCGCAGAAACCTCTTCCAGCGTGCTCCTGAATGTCATGCCGGCGGCGTTTTAAAAGACAAGCATAATTAGCAACTCAGGCCATTGCCGCCAGCGCGCCGCGCTCGTAACCGGCGCATTCCATCACATAAGGCAAAGGGTTGTCCGCATGGGCCTCGTACTCCAGACCGATGTGATACGGGAACTTCCGGGCAGACAGCGCCTTGAGCACTCCGACGATGTCGATGACGCCCCGGCCCAGTTCCACATCTTTTCCTTCCTTGGCCGCCTTGGTGACATCCTTGATGTGCAGGTCGTGCAGCCGGCTGCCGCAGCGGTCTATGCACTCCACCGGGTCCACCCCGATGCGCACGGTGTGGCCTATGTCCATGCAGATGCCCATGTGCGGGTCCCGGTCTTTGATCAGGGCAAGAACGTCCAGGGGCGATGGGTAGGTCTTGTCGGTCGGGCCATGATTGTGAATGGCAATGAGAATGTTGAATTCTTTGGCCTTTTTCTCGACGACGTCGAGCGCGTCGGGAACGGGGCTGCAAACAATGACCGGCATGCCCGAGTCTCTGGCGTATTCGAAGTCGTGCTGGATTTCAGCTTCGTCGTTTTTCATGTAAATGACGCCGCCGCCCATGAGTTTGAGGCCGGCGGCTTCGATCTTTTGCCGCGCGGCCTGTCGTTCCGCGGTGGTGCTTTTGAGCGGGAGATGAACGTCTTTGAGATTGATGTACTTGAAACCGGCCTGTTGGGTCATGTCGATGGCCTGTTCCAGGGTGAATTTGCGGAAGGTGTAAGAGGCGACGCCGAGTTTGAGGCCGCCATCCGGGTCGCGTTCCGGCTTGGTCACAGCGCCAAAGGCGTTGTTGCCCAGATTGGCGGCGGCCAGGGCGGCCGTGGAGCCGAGGAGACTGGTTTGGAGAAAGCGGCGGCGATCGATTTTTTCGGGTTTCATAGGTTAAGATTAAGATTAGGATTAGGATTAAGATTGGGACTTGGAAACATTTGGGCGTGTGACGCGGACGGCGACGTGGCGGGTTTCGGGAAGGATGAATTTTTTGATCTCAATGCTGACCCGCTTGGGCTTAAATTCGCGCAGGACCATTTCGGCCATGTCCACCGCCAGCGTTTCAATCAGTTTCCAGCTTCGCCGCCGGCCGAAGCCCGCCAGTCGCGCGGCCACGGCTTGGTAATCAATCGTTTCCTGGAGGCGGTCGTTCCTGGCTGCGGCGGTAAAATCGTGGCCCAGTTCGACGCTCACCAGAAGGCGTTGCGGTTTGGCCCGCTCCGCTTCCGGCACGCCAACGCGAATGAACACTTCCAATTCGTGTATGATGATCTGGTCCATGATTCGATTTCAATGTTGGCGCGCGGCGACTTGTTCGAGCAAAACGCGCGTCGGCTGGTTCAAGGGCATCTCCAGGGCCTGGCCCGGTGTCATCCAGCGAAATTCCTGCGCTTCGTCATTGAGCTTCACGTCGCACCGGCCCTGGACGCGGCAGGTGTAGTTGAGCAGCACAAAATGGGCGTCGCGATAAAATTGTTTGGAATGGATGCAATCCTGGACGAGGGCAAAGGAAATGTCAGCGATGTCCAGATTGGTTTCCTCCTTGATTTCCCGCTTTAAGGCATCGAGCGAAGTTTCGCCGAACTTGGTTTTGCCGCCGGGAATGCCCCACAAACCGGACCATTTTTGCGTGCGCACCATCAGCACCTGGTTGTCGGCGTTCCAAATCAGCGCCCCCACGGTGCAAACCGGATGAGGCGCGCGCGCCGGCTCCCCATCGCGGGGGTGGGGGTGCAATTGGAATTGATTGCGCTCCAGGATTTCGCGCAGCTCGCCAAGATGCTCGACGATCAAGTCCGGTTCACTGGCCCGCAATTGATCCAGGCGATTATAGCCCGTCAACACGGCGCAGGAACCGATGCCCCCGAATTTGGCGGTTTCAATATCATGCTGCATGTCGCCCACAAAAAGGGTTTGGGCGGCGGCCAGTTGGTTTTCAGCCAGCAACTCAGCGATCTTGGCCCGTTTGTCCCAAACATCCAGGTAGGGCCGGTCAATGAATTGATCGAAACCGTTCGCCGCCGCCTGCCGCGCGAAATAGTCGCGCGAAACCGTGCTGAGCAGGAAGGTCCGAATTTTGTGCTTGCGGCAAAAGACCAGGAAGTCGCGGGCATGGGGCAATTCCGTCACTTCACCTTGCAACTGGCGGAAGTGGCTGTGAAAAGACTCTTCCAGCCGTTCCATGGGAATCCCCGGCGCAAAGCGGTCGTAAAAGTCCTTGAAAGGCAGGCAAAATTCGGCGCGGAATTTGTCCAGGGTCATTTTTTCGATCCCGCACTCCGCAAAGACGAAATTGGTTGCCGCCAGAACGGACGGCAAATCATCCACCAACGTTCCGGACCAATCGAAAATGATGTTTTGAATCACGCCCGACATCATAACGCTCAATCCTCAAACCTTAAACTCAAAACAACAGCTCAATCAGGGCGCGACTGTGACACATTCTGGTCGGCGGGCGAACTTAAAGCAGGCTGGGCCACGGATCAATCGGTCGGGCGCGTGGAGGCGACGCAGCCACGCAGAGTCTGGCCCAAAATAAAGCGATTTTTAACTTGCATTTCCTTCAGCGAGGCAGTAGAAACATGCCACATAAGATTAGATTGAAGTGAAAATTAGGCGAGCTAAACATTGAAACCATTTGAAGAAGAGAAACTTTTTATGAAAAAATCACGCATTCTGAAGTCGGTCACACTCGCGATCCTGGCTTTTCCTCTGGCGCCTGCCGCCACTGCCGGGCCGCTGGACATCTGGACGTGGCGGAATCCCTTGCCGACCGGCAATGCATTATACGGTATCAGCCACGGCCTCATCAACGGCAATGGTCTGTTCGTAGCCGTGGGCACGAACAGCACCATCGTCACCTCTCCGGATGGCACCAACTGGCAACAACAGATAGCGCCTCCCGGCTCATCCCTGTCGGCTGTGGCTGCGGGTCCTGGCGGGTTTGTGGCGGTGGGAGCGGATACCGCCACCGGGACGATCAATGTGATTCTCACCTCCCCCGACGGCACCAACTGGTCGGCGAACAACCAGGCGGGGGGCGTTGGCAACAACGGCTTCCTCGCCGTCGCTTACGGCGGCGGTGAGTTTATGGCCGTCGGGAACGGCGGCGTCAACTGGTATTCGTCCGACGGCGGCAGCACTTGGTCGCGTGGCTCGACCCCGGCGGGTGCGCCGAATCTGAATGGCGTGGCCTATGGCAACGGCATGTTTGTGGCAGTGGGGGACGACGGCTATATTTTTACTTCGCCAGGCGCAGGAGGCCTTTGGACGCAGCAAGCCACCAACTTGACATCCGATGATCTGGACGGCATCGCCTATGGCGGCAGCACCAACGGGTTTGTGGCGGTGGGGCCTCACGACCTTCTCAATTCGCCGGATGGCGCCACATGGCATGACGAAGGCTTGCCTGGAGGCGAGTCTGCGGACGCTGTTGTGCATGGCACTGACGTGTACGGCAACAACATTTTTGTGGTGGTGAGTGATGCCACTTACCAGAATTTCACTTCGCCAGGCGGTTCGGGCGTGGACACTTGGACCTCATTCGTTTATGTCACTGGGTTCTATAATGCAATTGCCTGGGACGGCACGAACACTTTCGTGAGCGTGGGGGGGCCTTTCACGATCGCCACTTCAACGACCGGCACAAACTGGAACGCTCTCAACTTGTCCATGAGCGGGGGGAGCGCGGTTTCGCTGAACGCCATCGCTTATGGCACGACCTTCGGCGGCACGAATTTGTTTGTGGCGGGCGGAATATCGGGTCAGTTTCTTGGCGTCGCCGCTTCCACGAATGGCTTTAACTGGAAATCGGGAAGTCCCTCCCTTCCAGGCTCACTGTCCTATTACGCGACTATCATCGGTCTTGGCTACGGCGCCATAGGGCCCAACAACACCCCTGAGTTTGTGGCCGCGGCCAACATCTCCAGAGCTGCCGGCATATTGCCCTATAACAGTTTCATCATCTCCTCTTCCAACGGCGTCGCCTGGACGACGAATGATTATATACCAATTGCATCAGGAATTTCTCTGAGCGGCATCACGTACGGCACGAACGCCGCTGGCACGCCTATGTTTGTGGCGGTGGGGAGCGACGCGAGCGGCGGCGCGAGCGTCTCGTCCAGTGATCTGAAAACCTGGAGGACCAACTCCTCGGCAGCCCCATCCACGCCGCTGAATGCCGTGACCGCTGGCGGTGGAGCCTTTGTAGCCGTCGGCTCGCTCGGGACAGTCGCCTCTTCGAGCGATGGCATCCATTGGATCGCCTTCTGGGATGGAGACATGAATGGGGACAATTTGAATGGCGTCACCTATGGCAATGGACAGTTCGTTGCTGTCGGAACAGGGGGAGTTATCTATACGTGGTCCCCTGGGACTACTCCGATTGCTCAATCTTCTGGAACGACGGCCCCATTGGACGGCGTAACCTTCGGCAATGGCCTGTTCGTGGCCGTCTCGGGCCTCCCCAACGCGTACGTGGGCAGCGGTGTCATTTTGGTTTCCACGAATGGCGTCAACTGGACGCAATCCTCCGTTGGGGCGCCAATTCCGTTGAATGCCGTGGCTTACGGGTATAATGGCCAATACGGCCAATTCATCGCGGTCGGCGGGTTCGACATTTTGGGCAGCGTGTTGGCGACTTCATCCATCACGGTTGTCGGCGGGACACCCCAAATCACGGTCTGCGGCCCGCCGGGAACCACCTTCGAGGTCTATGTCTCATATAACCTCACAAGTTGGGCTCCGCTGGGGGAAGTGACGTTCACATCAAGTAATCCATGCCAGTCTGTCAACGATCCCAACGCGGGAAATAACGCACAGGGATATTACTACCTGGGCCTGCCGCCGTAAGGCGGGGCGATCATCCGCCAAACTGCAGCCGCGGGTCGCTCTTTAATATCGCTTCGAGGTTCGGCCAGCGGACGTCGTTCATGGTGTAGAATGCGTTCAAATAAACGGCCACTTCCTCAGCCGGATATTTGGCGAGAATCTTTTCGACCGCGGCCTGCAATTTGGCATCTTCCATCGAGGCAGGCAAGTCGTCCACCGCGCCGTCTTTGTGGGCCACGCCCAGGGCATCCAGGAAGTCGGCCAGCATCGCTGTTTGCTGCTTCATCAGCCAATCGCGCAAAAGATTGGCGGCATACAATTCCAGGCGCGGCCGCGCCAGCGTGGCCGCCATGGCGGCGTGCCGGGCGGCGCGCGGGGTGCGCTCGAAGAAGGCGGGACGCAATTTGCGCGTCTCGGCCACGGTGGCCAGAACGGTGCGATAAAGTTCCTTGTTGCCGTCGTGGGCGAATTCGATGATCCGCACCGCCAGCGCCGGCGACATGAACCCGAATAATTCGTGTGATGTCAGCATGTGAAAATAACAGCGCCACAGTAGAAGCCCCGCGAGTGAACTGCAAGCCCCGCGTTGGATGGCTTTTTCTGCTTTCCTAATCTTAATCTTAATCTTAATCCTAACCTCTTGGAAGGAAGATTAAGATTAAGATTAGGATTAAGATTAGGAGCGGAAATCTCAGTTCGGCCGCGTTTCATAAATCAAGCGGGTGATGTACTGCTTGGCCAGCTCCACCGCTCTGATGCGCGATTTCCCCCGCGCCAGCCAGGCGGTGATGGCCGCCGAGTAAGTGCAGCCGGCCCCGTGCAGGGCAACCTTTGCCGCCCGGGGCGATGACAGCATCCACTCTCCTTCCCGGCCGTGAAAAAAATCCACGGCTCCCCCGGCCTCGGGCAAATGGCCGCCCTTGACCAGGGCGGCGCAACCGAAGATTCGGTAAATTACCCCGGCCGCCGCCCGCAGTTGCGCAAGCGAGCGGATTTTTCCGCCCGCAAGAATTTCCGCCTCAGCCAGATTGGGCGTCACGATTGCGGCCAAAGGCAGCAGTTGCTTTTTGAGCGCTTCGATGCCTTCGGATTGCAGAAGCCGCCGTCCGCTCGTGGAAACCATCACCGGATCAACCACCAGTGGAATCCGGGGGTTGCGCTTGAAAAAAAGCGCGGCTTCGCGAACGATGGCCGCCGAAAACAACATGCCCGTTTTGGCGGCGGCCAGGGTATAATGCGCCGCGATGGCTTCCAATTGCGCCCGGACCATGATGGGCGGACACGGTTCCAATCGTGAAATTTTTCCAGGGTTTTGGGCCGTAAGGCAGGTGATCGCGGTGGCGCCATGCACCTTCAGACAGGCAAAGGTCTTCAAATCAGCCTGGATACCCGCCTCTCCGCCGCTGTCGGAGCCGGCGATGGTCAAGGCGACGGGTGTGTTGGGTTGATGCATTTCTTGGTCCCCATTCCTAATCCTAATCTTAATCTTAATCCTAATCCTAATCTCAAGATTAAGATTAAGATTAGGATTAAGATTAAGACCTGAAAACACAACCCATATTCCAACTTTTATCCGCGCCGGTCCCGGCTTATGCTGCCGGACATGACGAAGGACCAAGTCGCAGAAATCCTGACGGAGATCGCCACGCTGCTCGAACTCAAAGGCGAGAACCCGTTCAAATCGCGCGCCTACGTCAATGCGGCGCGCGCGCTCGACACTGCCACGGCCCCGCTGGAGATCATCTTTTCCCCGGAATCCACCGAACGCATCAAAGGCATCGGCGACAGCCTCCATAAAAAAATTTCCGAACTGCTGAATACCGGCCGGCTCGCCTATCATGAAGAACTCAAAGCCTCCATCCCGCCGGGGTTGGTCGCCATGTTGAGCATTCCCGGGCTGGGTCCAAAAAAAATAAAGGCGATCAACGACAAGCTCGGCCTGGAAACTCTGGAACAATTGGAGCAAGCCTGCCGGGACGGAAAGATCGCCGAGTTGGACGGCTTTGGCGAGAAAACCCAGGCCAATATTTTGCAGGGCATCCAATTTCGGCGGCAATACGCCTCCCGCCATTTGCTCGGTGACGCCCTGGCTGTGGCGGAGCCGATTCTGGACAGCCTGCGCAGCCACCCCGGCGTCGTGCGGTGCAGCACGGCGGGGAGCTTGCGCCGGCTCAAAGAAACCATCGGCGACATTGATCTGCTGGCTTCATCAAAACAGCCCGGCGCAGTCATTGACTTTTTTACCGGACAACCCGGCATCCTGAGCGTCACGGCCAAAGGCGAGACCAAAGCCAGCGTGGTTCTGGCCGGGGGCATCCAGGCCGATTTGCGCGTGGTCAGCGACGCGGAATTTCCATTTGCCCTGGCTTACTTTACCGGCAGCAAAGAGCACAACATCGTCATGCGCCAGCGCGCCATCCAGCGCGGCCTGCGGCTCAATGAATACGGGTTGTTTAAATCCGATGTCGAGACGCGCGACCCGAAATTGCTGGTGGCGTGCCGCACCGAGGAGGAGATTTTTCAGCAAATGGGGCTGGCATACGTGGAGCCTGAAATGCGCGAAGACGCCGGCGAATTCGCCGCCGCGGAAAAGCACAAATTGCCGCGCCTGATCGAATGGACGCAACTCAAAGGATCGCTGCATAATCATTCCAACTGGAGCGACGGACGCGGCTCGCTCGAGGAAATTGCCGCCTATATGAGTGACTTGGGCTGCGAATACTGGGCCATAACGGATCATTCCAAATCATCCTTCCAAGCCAATGGCCTCCAGCCCGGCCGAGTGCTCAAACAGATCGGGGAAATTAATGGCCTAAACCGCAGGTTTGCTGATGAAGGCTCGGATTTCCGTTTGTTGACAGGTTCCGAAGTGGACATCCTTTCCGAAGGCAAACTGGACTTCGACAACGACCTGCTGGCGCAACTGGACGTGGTGGTGGCCAGTGTTCACCAGGGTTTTTCCCAAAACGAAGCGGAAATGACCAAGCGCCTGATCACCGTCGCGGAAAACCCATTCGTTCACATGCTTGGCCACCTCACGGGCCGGCTGCTGCTTGAGCGTGAGCCTTTCAAAGTGAATCAAACTGCCGTCATAGACGCCTGCGCCGCCACCGGCACCTGGATCGAACTGAACGCCAACCCAAGGCGTTTCGACATGGACTGGCGCCTCTGGCATTACGCGAAGGGAAAAGGCGTCAAATGCGTCATCAACTGCGACGCCCATCGCAACGAACATGCCGGTTTTTTACGCCTTGGCGCCGGCATCGCGCGCAAAGGCTGGCTGGAGAAGAAGGACGTCATCAACACCCTCCCGCTCCCCGCCCTCCAAAAAGAACTCAAACGCAAGTGACCGCCCGGCCAATCCCATCACAGGTTTTTCAGAGAGACGGCGATTGCAAAAGCCCTCTCCTTGGGGAGAGGGTTGGGTGAGGGAGAGCGTTCAACTAACTTTCATTTTTAATCGCGGACTTCATCGGCCTTGTGTATTCCGGCAATGGGTGCGGCGCGCGTTTTTGCAATTCGTTGAAAATTGTGTCGCGGATGCTTTGGGCGTTGCGTCGCAAATGCGAATTCCAGAACCGCAGTGTCTTGATGCCGCGCGATTGCAGAAACTTTTCGCGTTCCGCATCGTGTTTCCGCTCGTCGGGGAAACCATGCTGGCTGCCGTCCAGTTCAATGTTCAATTTCGCCTCCTCGCAAAAGAAATCCAGATAGTAGCTGCCGATTGGATGTTGGCGGCGGAATTTGTAGCCGGTGAAACGCCGGTCACGCAGCCAGCTCCAGACAAGTTTTTCCGCCCACGTTTCCTTTTTCCGAAGCTGGCGGGCGCGTTCGATGTCGGCCATGACGGGAATTTAGGGGATGGAGATGAAATGGGAAAGTTGGTTTTTTAGCTCGCCCTCATCCTGACCTTCTCCCCCGGGGAGAAGGAACAGCTTTTGCGCGATTCGATTTTATCGGCTGACCGCCCAGCCAATCCCATCACGGGTTTTTCAAAGAGACGGCGAATATAAAAGCCCTCTCCTTGGGGAGAGGGTTTGGGTGAGGGAGAGCGTTCCCATAACTGTTAAGCATAATGGGAAGTCCGGCGAGGCAAAAAGGCTGCGTTGACTGGCCGCCGCTCTTGACGTTACATGGTTTGACTCTTAGATTCTCAATGTGAAATCCAAAATAATTCACCTGGCCGATTCGCCGGCCATCCCGGTGCCGCAACCGCTGCTGGATGTCTGCCACATGCAGAACGAGGTGGAAGTGGAGGCGCAGGGGGGGGCCTGGTCATACGCAGCCCCAGACCGGCGCGTGAAGGATGGGATGAGGCCTTTCGCAAAATGGCCGCGAGCGATGATGACAACCTGATTCTCAATGATGCTGCGCCCACACGCTGGGACGAGGAGGAATGGGAGTGGTAGTCGAACGTTTTGAAGTTTTCCTCATAACCCTTGACCCGGCTCGTGGAATGGAAAAAGTAACCCTTCCCGCGCCAGTGCAAAGAAAACTCAACTCCAGAAAGAACTAAAACGCAAGCAGATTTACATGAGGTAAAACTATGAAGAGATTGATGCCCGCGGCGCGCAACATGGAACAGGCGTTCACGCTTGTTGAATGGCTGATCGTTATCGCCATCATCGCCATTTGGGCAGACGTGGAGCCGCCGATGCCCGGGTCGAAAACAACCGCTAAGAAACACATCGCCCAAAGTGAAGAAGGCAATCTGGTTGCGGCCATCAATCAATATTACGCCGTGTACAACCACCTGCCGGCTTCCTCCAATGCCGTGGCAGCCGCTGGCACAAATGATTTTACCTTTGGCACGGTGTCCAAAACTTCGGCAGGATCAGGACAACTCTCTTCCATTATGGTTGATACACCTGGAGAATATGTCTATCAGAACTACAATTCCGAAATTATTGCGATCCTGCGAGACGACAACTTTTGGCCGGAAGTCAATCATGGTGCCCAGCATATTTATAATCCACGGCAAACGCCCTTTTTTAGCGCAAAAGCCGCGCCGGATACAAATTCCCCAGGCATTGGGCCGGACGAAGTTTTTCGCGATCCTTGGGGGAACCCTTATATCATCACACTGGATTTGAATCAGGACCATAAATGTTATGACCCCGCCTTGGACGGAATGTACCAACTGGAAAACCCGAAGCCGACAGGTCCTTTGATGGTGCCGGGAGAGGCCATCGTATGGTCTTTCGGACCTTCGAAAACTATCAAACCCGGCAAGCCCCTCAATAAACAGACCATCATTACCTCTTTCTAAGGAGCCCAACGGCCAAACGCCCGCACTTGCCAATTTCGCACCCATTCACGGCCTCGCGAGACCGGCTGATAAGAGGTCCCTCTGCCGGGCCGCTCCTATTGGCTCGGCTTGCGCGCGAACAGCGCCAGCGTCGCAATCCCCAACCCGCCCAGCGCCAATGTCGATGGCTCCGGAACCACGGTAAACTGGAAATTCACCCCAGCCGCCAGATCGCCAAGAGTGTGGTCTCTGAGTTCCTCCCACATGTTCGCTCCTGTGGCCACGCCCAAATAGGTGATGTCCGGAGAGGCCGAAAAGCCCTTGACCGTCCAATCGCCCGCCCAAGCCCCGAGGTCCGGTTCCACACCGCCAATGAAGTACGTCTTACCCGCATAAAGCGTCAGGGGAGAAATGGTCTGATAGCAGGTCTGATCAAAAGTGGGGTCGGTGCCCGTAATCAGCGCCGTACTGAGGAGGTCGCCAGTGCTGTCCCAAATACTCACTTGCACGGTGCCGGACTCCCTGGAGTAGTCGGAAAACCCGCTTTGCCAATAGCCCAGAGACGTCACCGAGATGTTCACCACGGGCCTAAATCCAAAACCGGCGCCTCCAGCCGCAAAATCCGGAAAACCTCCTTGTCCGTAGTTGGAAATCGCTTCCTGTTCCTGTGCCGAAACCCGCGCGCCAGCGCAAAGTACAAGCACAGCCAGCATCAAATCAAGTTTTTTCATGGTGGTAATTGTTGAAAATCAGTTTAACTGATCCCAAGCAACTCGTCAACCTTGAATGTTTGCTTTGTCTCCAAGAAGCCGGGAAGGGGCCGCCGAAAATAATTTTCAAATATCTGTTGACGATTTGATATGTTAACTGTAATGTTCGTCTAATGAATGACCCATTAAGGCCATGTGAATAGAAAGGCTAAATGCTGAATGCTGAAGTTATGGAAAAGAACGCCCCGGTCAATTCCACGCAGGCTCAGTTTGCCGGTCTGTCCCGTCAAAGTGGGCTTGCCGCGCCGAAGCCCTTGCGGCGAAGGCGGGTCAAACCGATGCTTTTGCTCAAAATGCCGGGCAAATATATGCAATCGCTTTACAATGAGCACCTTACAACTCAAACAGGGGTCGTCACCGTTCCGGCCTGGTTCGACTTGGTTCGACCTGGTTCGACCAAAAAAAATAAATCCAAAATGCTCGCTCAAGATGTAAAGAACTTCGACAGGATGTGCAAAATGAACAGGATTTTGAAACGGAATAGGGTCAGCAGACCAGTCAAACCGGATCACAATTCGTCTGGTGCTCAATCCCACGGACAAATCGTATGCAAATCGTTTAATATGAATGACTTGGAATATAACCGCCGGTCTGCGCGGTCAAAGTCAGTCAAAGTGCGTCAAACCTGTTTCAAAACGGCCAAATGCAACGGTAGGCCATTCGTGCTTCGTCATTCATTGGTCATTAGTGCTTGGACATTGGACATTCTGCCTCATATCTACGCATCAAGATATATTGATTTTTAATTTGCAGCACGAACCGGGCAAAGTTATTGTAATCCCATCATGGAAAAGTCCGACAGTCAAAATAGGGATCGAGTGGAAGCGTTATTGCGGCTCTTGCCGCAGCGCATTGTGGTGCTGGACGGCGCGATGGGCACCATGATTCAAACCTACCGTCTGGATGAGGCGGGTTATCGCGGGCAGCGGTTCAAGGATTGGGCGCGTGACGTGAAGGGAAATAACGACCTGCTCAATCTGACCCAGCCTCATCTGATCCAGGCCATCCACCGGCAGTATCTCGAAGCCGGCGCGGACATCATTGAGACGAACACCTTCAATTCCACGGCCATTTCGCAGGCTGATTACGGAATGGAGTCGCTGGCGTTTGAATTGAATGTGGCGGGCGCGAAGATTGCGCGGGCCGCCGCTGATGCCGTCATGGCCGCCGAGCACGGCCGGATTTGTTTTGTGGCCGGGGCGCTCGGACCGACCAGCAAGACGGCGTCAATTTCCGGCAGCGTCAGTGATCCGGCGGCGCGCGGCGTGACTTACGACCAGTTGGCACAGGCCTATTACGAACAAGCCCGCGGCCTGTTGGAAGGGGGAGCAGACTTGCTGCTGATTGAAACTGTCTTTGACTCGCTCAACTCGAAAGCGGCTCTTTTTGCCATCGCCAGGCTGTTTGAAGAATTGGGCATCGCCGCCGTGGCGGCAGGCTCCGAACGCTGCCCGGTATCGCCTGCGCGCCGCCGGGTGCCCGTGATGCTTTCCTTTACCATTACCGATCTGAGCGGTCGCACGCTCTCCGGGCAAACGGTGGAGGCCTACTGGAACTCCGTTTCGCATTTTCCCCTCCTGAGCATCGGGATCAATTGCGCGCTGGGGCCGAGGGAAATGAGGCCGTTTATCGAAGAGCTTTCCGGACTGGCGCCCGTTTACGTCAGCGCCTATCCCAACGCCGGTTTGCCCAATCCGATGCTGCCAACGGGCTTCCCGGAGACTCCTGAAACGCTCGCGCCCCAACTGGCCGAGTGGGCCGCCGCCGGCTGGCTCAATTTTGTGGGCGGCTGCTGCGGCACGACTGCGGCGCACATCAAAGCCATCGCCCAGGCGGTGAAAAAATGCGCGCCCCGCGTGCCGCCGAAGGTCGAGCCTTGGTTGCGCTTGAGCGGCCTGGAGGCGCTGACCATCCGGCCCGACACGAATTTTGTCAATATCGGCGAGCGCACCAATGTCACCGGCTCGCCCCAATTTGCCAAACTCATTCTGGCCGGACAATTCGAGGAAGCCCTGGCGGTGGCCAAACAGCAGGTCGCCAACGGCGCGCAGATCCTCGACGTCAACATGGATGAAGGGATGCTCGATGGGGTCAAGGCCATGACCCATTTTCTCAACCTCGTGGCTTCCGAGCCGGACATCGCCCGCGTGCCGATAATGATTGACAGCTCGAATTGGGCGGTCATCGAGGCCGGATTGAAATGCGTGCAGGGCAAGGCGGTGGTCAATTCCATCAGCCTCAAGGAAGGCGAAGAAAAATTCATCCAGCAGGCCCGGCTGGTCCGGCGCTACGGCGCGGCGGTCGTCGTGATGGCTTTTGACGAACGGGGACAGGCCGACACCGTGGAGCGGCGCAAGGAAATCTGCGCCCGCACCTACAAAATCCTGACGGAACAGATTGGCTTTCCGCCGGAGGACATCATCTTCGATCCCAATATTCTGACCGTCGCCACCGGCATGGAGGAGCACAACAATTACGCGGTGGATTTCATCGAGGCCACGCGCTGGATCAAGCAAAACCTGCCGCGCGCAAAGGTCAGCGGCGGCATCAGCAACATTTCCTTTTCGTTTCGCGGCAATAACGCGGTGCGTGAAGCCATGCACACCGCCTTCTTGTATCACGCCATCAAAGCCGGGCTGGACATGGGCATTGTCAACGCCGGCATGTTGGGCATTTACGAAGAAATTCCCAAAGACCTGCTCGAATTGGTGGAAGACGTTTTGCTCAACCGCCGGCCCGACGCGACCGAACGCCTCGTCGCCTTTGCGGAGTCTGTCAAAAAGAAAGACAAGACGGAGGCCGTGGAAGACCCCTGGCGCAAGGGAACCGTCGAGCAACGGCTCGAACACGCTCTGGTCAAGGGCATTGCCGATTACATCGAAGCCGACACGGAGGAAGCGCGGCTCAAGATCGGGCGCCCGCTGGCCGTCATCGAAGGCCCCTTGATGGCCGGCATGAGCGTGGTGGGCGATCTCTTTGGTTCGGGCAAAATGTTCCTGCCCCAGGTGGTCAAAAGCGCCCGGGTGATGAAAAAGTCGGTGGCCTGGCTTCTTCCCTTTATGGAGGCGGAAAAGCGGGCCGGCGGCAACGTGCGCGCCCAGGGCAAAATCGTGATGGCAACGGTCAAAGGCGATGTTCACGACATCGGCAAAAACATCGTGGGCGTCGTGCTCGGCTGCAACAACTACGAGGTCATCGACCTCGGCGTCATGGTCCCGTGCGAAAAAATCCTGCAAACCGCCCGCGAACAAAAAGCCGATCTGATCGGGCTGAGCGGACTCATTACGCCGTCGCTCGACGAAATGGCGCATGTGGCCCGGGAGATGCAGCGCCAGGGGTTTTCCCTGCCGCTTCTCATTGGCGGCGCGACCACGAGCAAAGCGCACACCTCGGTCAAAATTGCGCCCAACTACAAGGAGCCTGTGGTTCATGTTATTGATGCCTCGCGGGCTGTTGGCGTGGTCGGCCACTTGATCCATCCCGCGTTGAAGCCGGCCTTTGCCGCGCAGAATGCCCGGGACCAGGAAAAACTGCGCCGGCAACATGCCGGGCAGCGCGTCAAACTTGTTTCCATCGAAGAAGCCCGCCGGCGCGGGCCAAAGTTTGACTGGAAAGAGGCCGAAATCGCCCAACCGGAATTCACAGGATTGAGGATGCTCAGTTCCGCGGCGGGGCAGGAGGGGGCGTTGCCCGTGGCGCTCGAAGACCTTGTCCCATGCATCGATTGGTCGCCGTTTTTCCACACGTGGGAGTTGCGCGGCCGTTACCCCTCGATTCTCCAGCATGAAAAACATGGCGCGCAGGCCCGCGAATTGTTCAAGGACGCCCAAAAATTGCTGGAACAAATCGTCAACAAGAAACTGCTGGCGGCGCGGGGAGTCTATGGGTTCTTTCCCGCCAACTCCATCGGGGATGACGTCGAACTTTACACCGGCCCGTCGCGCCAACATGTCCTGGCCGCGTTTCGCTTCCTGCGGCAACAAATCGAGAAACCGGACGGCCAGCCCAATTGGTGTCTGGCTGATTTCGTGGCGGGCAAATCCTCCGGGCCTGGCGGAACGCCGCCGGCGGATTATATCGGCGCATTCGCCGTGACCGCCGGCATCGGCGCGGACGAGTTGGTCAAACAATTCAAGGCGGACCACGACGATTACAGCGCCATCATGACTGAAGCCCTGGCGGACCGTTTGGCGGAAGCCTTCGCCGAATACTTGCACAAACGCGTCCGGGCCGAATGGGGTTACGGCAGGAACGAAAACCTGGCCATCGAGCAACTGATCGCCGAGCAATATCGCGGCATTCGGCCGGCGGCGGGATACCCCGCCTGCCCGGACCACACGGAAAAATGGACGCTCTGGAAGCTGCTGGACGTGGAGAAGAATGCCGGCATCCGGTTGACGGAGAGCTGCGCGATGTGGCCGGGCAGCAGCGTGAGCGGGCTTTATTTCTCCGCTCCGCAGTCAAACTATTTTGCCGTCGGCAAACTGGGCCGCGATCAAGTGCTGGACTATCATCGGCGCAAAGGCATGGATTTGGCCGTGGTCGAGAGATGGCTTGGCCCCTGGTTGAATTACGAGCCATAAAATCGCCAAGATGCCTCTTCAAATTCCGCCCTTTTCCAAAACGGGGGTGAAGTGCCGAATCTGCGCGTGGCGGTAACGTTTGAGTTGCATGTCGGTGGTCAACAGCGTCAACCGGTGGACGCGGGCGGTGGCCACAATCAATTCGTCGGCCGGATCGTGGTTGGGAAAATCCGGCAGGTTCATCGCATCGGCGACAATTTCCGGCGTCAAGGGCAGCAGGATAATGCCCACGGCCACCGCCTCCCTCAACCATGCGCCAAGGTCCTTTTTCAGCGGCAGTTTGCCGAGTTGATTTTTCTTGCCCACTTCCCAAAGGCTGATGGCGGACAGGCCGAACTGGGCGTCACGGAGGTCAAGAATCTGTCGCAAATCCTCCGGCACCGTCTCCGGTTCGGAGGCGCCGCGGAACCACACGGAAGTATCGAGCAGATACTTCATTTCATGGCTTCCCACTCAATGCCCACCGGCTCGTCCATGTCGGCAGGCACTTTAGCCGTGCCAGCCATGCAACCCAGGAAACTCCTGGGCTTTGGCTCCGGCACGACCCGGGCAAAGGGCTTGCCGCGTTTCAAAAGTTGAACGGTTTCCCCTTTCTCCAGCCATTTGGAGAGGCGGGCGAAATCGTTTCGCATATCACGGACGGTCGCTGTTTTCATCGTGATACACAATGTATCACAAATATGGAAATGTCAATGGCCGTGTCGCCAAAAGTGAACGACCAACACGCCTGCGGCCGCCACAAGACAATAGTAGCCGAAGAATTTCCAACGCCCGCCTTCAAGCCAGCGGGTGAGCCATTTCAAAGCCAGCAGACCGGCCACAAAGCTCAATATCATGCCGACGAGACCCGGCATGAAAAGATGCAGCGCGGAAGGGTTTCCGCTCAACGGGTGTTCTTTGAGCAAGCGCAATGCCTCTTTTGCAAGCACGGGTGGCGTTAAAACCACCGCCAGCGCAAAACTGAATTCCTCCAGTTTTTGTCGGGGCAGACCGAGCAGCAAGCCGGTTGAAATAGTCGAGCCGGAACGCGAAAACCCGCGAAAGGGGAGACAGAGGCCCTGCACGAGGCCGATCCAGCACGCCGGCACTGGTCGAATTTCTGAATAGCGCGGTGATTTCTCATCCCGCGACCCGGCGTAAATAATCAACAACCCCACCGCCGCCAGTGCTCCGGCGATCAGCGGCAGGTTCGCGAACAAGTCTTCGACCTCCGCGTGGGGCACGGCGCGCATGAAGATTTTCTCGATGACCACTTTCAATCCATAGCCCACGATTCCGGTGCAGAAAGTCGCCAAAACGATTTGGACCGCAAAGGCCTGAAGTTTTCCGGGTGCGCCAAAATAGTCACGCTTCCAATGGTTCCAGAAATAGGCGATGACCGCGAACATGGTTCCGGTGTGCAGCATGACCAGCAACATGGTCATTTCGGGACTCGACGGGTCCAGCCCCATGAGTTTTTCCGCCATAATGACGTGCGCCGAACTTGAAACCGGCAGCAACTCGCACGCGCCTTGAATCAAGGCCAAAATCAGAATTTGAAACCAATCCAACATGTTTGTGAAAGCCCGGCGCTCCTCCCCGGAAAGACGGCGGCGGGCCATTCAGTCATGGCGTTTAAACCAAGGGGCAGGGCAGGGGTTGTTCACTGTTTCTGCTTCCTGAAGAAGGAAGTCACATACGATCTGGATTCGAGTTGGCGTTGCTGGACTTTGAGCTGGCCCAGGATCGCCTGGAAACCGACATAGACTTTATGCCAGTGATTTTCCAGCCCCCGCAAGTTGCCCTCATTGCCCTCGCTCAGGTAACGAATCGAGGGCGCCGAACTGATCAAGCCATGCACTTCCTCGCGGGAGGGGGAGGGACACTCAATGACGGCCGTGATCAATTCCAGCTCCTGCACGATGATGGCCTTGACTTCGAGGAATTGGTTCTCGTCCTCGGCGGAAAACTTCTTGCTGCGAGCCAGATTGACAAAATAATTAAACTGCTTCCAACACTCCAGATAATTCTCTAGTTGCACGATGAGCTGGTCCAATTTCTTGTTATGCATAATGAAAAATCAAGGCATGGGGACAGTCTGCAAGGCCCGGGGCGAAAGAAAAATGATCGCGCCGCCGCGCATTTGCCGGGCCGTGATTTTAAAGGCCGCGTATTGCACGATCAATTCCGAGAACGGCAGGTTGGCGTTGCGGGCGCCCTCAAATATGGCCAGCACCTGCCGCCCGATGTCCCGCGTCTGCGCCTCCGGCACCACGCTCGGCACCGTCGAACTGACGATCCGGCAATCCGCGTCAATCGTGAACGTGCCGCTGGGCAGCCGCTTCAATTCCGGTCTCGGCGCCTTGTTGATTTTTGTCAGGAAACCCATTTGGTAAAAACGTGCTTCATCGTTTGGTCCACTTTGTCCGTCGGCAGCGTCCTCCGGAAGCCGACGCATAGCAACCCCTTTTTGTCGTCGCGCGCCAGCGCCCAATGCCGCTGCAAGCTAAATCCCGAGACCAGGGCCAGCGGCCCGCCTTCAAGGTTCTCGCCCAATTCAGCCAGCCGCCGCCAGGTCGCGCGCGCCCAGACGGCAAGCTGCCGGGCGTTTTCCAAGGCCCAGGAATCGCACCGGCCCTGTTCATCCGCCGGGACAGTCAACACAAATTCAACGCCTTCAAAACGCGTCAGGGGGGCCAGCAATGAACTGGACGCGGCCGTCTTGCCCGCCCCCTCGCTCTTTTCGGCCCCGGCCTGCTGGCCGTGCCATTCGTCCAGCGCCTGGGCCGAATCCAGCAGCAGTCCCTGGTACGAGTTGGTGATGGTTCGGACATGCGTGGGATCGGCGGGCAGGATTTCAAAATTGCCGCTTTTCCACGACAGGATTTCCTTGAAGGCCTCTTCGCCGGTGAAATGGGCCGTGGCGGCATCGATGATGTCCCCGTTTTGCACCCAGATTTTGCCGTGCAAGGCCCCCTGGGTGACGCGGAGAACGGAGGAACTCCGGGACAGACATTCCAGTTGAATCAAGTCCACCAGGCTTTTGCTTTGCATGCCGCGAAATCCTCCCTCGTGGCGCGTTTCCAGGTCCAGGAGCGACTCCACGCAATCCTGGAACAGTTTGATTTCTTCGCTGTTGGTGGGCTTTTGGCAGAACAATTCCACCCCTTGGGCGTAGGCGCGCGAGCGGTATTCCTCGTCCAAAACGCCGGTCAAAATAATGATGCGCAAATGGGGAAACCTGCGGCGCACTATGGCCAGGACCTGCAATCCGTCCATTTTCGGCATGCGCAGGTCCGTGATCAACAGGTTGAAAGGCTCGGATTCCAGCATCGCGATGGCGCGGGCGCCGGAATCGGAGACCTGAACCTCCGGCTTGCTCGGAAGCTGTTTGAGCAGTTCCTGGTACACATCCAGCATTTGCTGGTCATCATCCAGAAGCAAAAGTTTCTGTCGTGTTCCCATCGTCACGGAGAATTACCCCCATTTGGGCCGCGATGCAAGCCGCGTCCTTCCGGCTCGTTCCAACCCTCGTCCTGTGCTGTCGCATTATTTCGCCATTTCGATCCGAATCTTCGCCAGATCACCCACTCCCAGCTCCAGGAAAAAGGACGCATTCCTGTAAAGATCGGGATTATCGTTGCCCGGCCGCATTTTCCTCTCCTCCCGCTCATGCTCCAATTCCTGGATGGCCAGCACGTCCAACGCCACGGGGTCCTTGCTCAGCCAAATCTGGTTCAATTCCATCGAATAATGCAGCAAACTCATCTGTTCGCCCTGGTACTGTCCAATCAGCGCATCGGTAATGTTCAACACCACATGATCGCTCAGCGCCGGCTTCGCATAAATCTCCGGCACCGCCGTCGCCAGCCGTTCCGGACTCGCTTCAAAGCGAAGCGTATTATCAACGCTGCCCAACGCCAGACTGTAAAGATTTCCACAGACGCCCGCCAAATTGTGATTGAGCAATGGCGAAACGTTGATGATTTTCGTGATGGTCCGGGTCAGCAGCTTGCTCATATAGGAATGGCGTCCGGTCGTTTTGCCGTTGCGGTCAAAATCCAAATCGCCGGCCACCAAACTCCCCATGATCGAATTGTCGTAAAAGACATTCTCGTCGTATCCAGAGTCGGCCGCGCCCGCCAGACGCACGTTGTAACGCCGGGCCAGTTCGTCAAACCCGGCCAGTCTCAGGTCCAGCAACCGCTTGTCCCAAATAATAATATGCGACGGCGCCACACCCGCCTCCAGCAGCCCTTCGATGACCGCGCCGGCCACCGCCGGACGCGTCCCGCTGTTCGCCCCCGGACCGGAATAAACTTTAATCCCAACAACGTCCTGGGGGGAGACAATCGCGCGCCAGGCCTGTTTCAAATCGGGTTTGCCCGTCAGCTTCAAAATCCCGCCATCCACCATGCTCTGCACAATCTTCGGCTGGGGTTCGAACGCGGCGGTGGCGCGTGGATTTTCGGCAATCACGACCCGGGCCCGGTCCGGTGGATCGCCCATTGCCGGAATGTCCGCCCCTTGAAACGAGAAGGGAAACACCGCCACCCAGCCGATCCAATAACCAACCAGTTCTTTTCTCAATTGCATGCCACCGTTTCTTGACACCACAAGCGATGGATGCTACCACCCTCGCTGATGTTGACGATAAAAAAGCGAAGATTCACCCTTCAGGTTCTCGCCCTCATCTCCGTCGCGAGTCTGACCGCCTGCGGGCCGCCCGCTTCGCGGGACTTGCACAAAGGCGAACAACTGATCCAAAGCGGCCAATGCGCCGCGGCGATTCCCATTCTCAATGAAGCCGTGCTTCTCTTGCGCGGCGCGCCGCCGCCTGTTCAGGCCAATGCCTGGAACCTCCTCGGCCTCGCTTATCACGGCGCGGGCCAATCGGAGGCCGCCTCCCGCGCCTACTTGGAAGCATTGAAACTCGACCGTAACCTTTGGGCTGTGGATTTCAATTTGGGATGCCTGCGTCTGGAGCAGTCAAACTTTCCCGGGGCCATTGATTACTTGACCACCTACACCACATCCCACCCCAAGGATGTCAATGGATTCCTGCTCCTGGGCCGGGCGCGGTTGAAGTCGGCCTTGGAACGCGCCGGCCCCGAAAAAAGCCGGCAACTGCAACTCGAATACGCCAGGCAGGACTACGAATATGCCGAAAAACTGCGCAGCACCGCGGAAGCTTGCAACGCCCTGGGATTGATCGAACTGCTGCGCCGAAGTCCAGGCCCTGAAGCGGTCAGGACGTCCCTCTCCTTCTTTAAACTCGCCTTGCAGCGCGACCCTCATTACCCGCCGGCGCTCCTCAATCTGGCCATTGTCTTGCAACGAAGCGAGCCTCGGGAAGCCCTGGAAAAATACCGTGAATACCTCGCCTTGCAGCCCGTCCCGCCGCAAGCCGCAGAAGTCGAAAAACTGGCCCGTCAACTGGACCTTGATCGCAGAATCACCCTGGTTCCGCAGAATCCGTCCCCCCCGCCTGCCACACCCGCCAGTTCCGGCCCTCCACGGCAGATGCCGGCACCCGTTGAAAATCCAGTTCTAAAACCCGCGCCTCCGCCAACCGCCAAAGCAGCTCCAACGCCAAAGCCAGCCGCATCACTGCAGCTTTCGGCGCCGCCCGCGAATCCTCCACCCGCCGCCGGCCCGCCTCCCCAATCACCCGTTCCATCTCCAACGGCTCCTGTCACCCGGACAACTCCGCCAGGCGAAGAGGCCAATCCTGCCGCCCCGGTCACAGCAACAGAAACGCCTCCGGTCAAACCGCCGGAAGAAAGAAAAACTTCCTTCGTTGAAAAGCTCAATCCATTAAACTGGTTCTCTCGAAAATCCGAAAAAACAGAGGCCTCCGTAACCGCCGCCCCGTCGGAAGCTGGAAGCGCTGAGCGTTACACATATCCATTGCCCGTCACACCCATTCCTGGAGACCGGAAACTGGCCGAACGATTGACCACTGAAGGCCGGCAAGCCGAACACCAGTCCAACCGGGCCGAAGCCATGCGCGATTATCGAGAAGCCATGAAAGCCGATCCGACCTATTTTGAGGCCGGACTGGCTCTGGGTCTCGTCGCGATTGACGTGAAGGATTATCCCACGGCTTTGGACGCGTTGGGCCAGGCCCTGACGGTTCAGGCAAATTCCGCCGACGCCCGTTATGCGTTCGCCTGGGTGCTGGGCAAGCGGGGCTGCTATCGAGACGCCGCCAACGAACTGGGCAAATTATTATCCGCGCACCCGCGGGAAGTCCGGGCCCGCCTGTTGCTGGGCAATATCTACTCCGACAACCTGGGCCAGCCCAAGCTGGCGCGCGAGCAGTACCTCAAAGCCCTCGACCTCATCGACCCGCAATCCTCCCAAGCCGCCGTCATCCGGGCCTGGCTCGATCAGCACCCATGACGGCGAAATGAAACCGCCGCAAATGACCAAAGCCCTCGCCTGCGCCGTGCGGGCCGCGCGCCAAGCTGGAAGCCTCATGCGCCGCAGCCAAACCTCGGTTAAGAAAATCAACCAGCAGTCCCAACACGACATCAAACTGGAACTGGATGTCCGTTGCCAGAAGCTGATCGAGAAGACCCTCCTGTCCGCTTTTCCGCATTCGGCGGTTTTGGGCGAGGAAGGCGTGGCCGGCGTGGCCGGCGCCGACTGGCGCTGGGTGGTGGATCCCATCGATGGCACCGTCAACTTCACTTACGGCGTTCCACATGCCTGCGTCTCGATCGCTCTGCAACGGCGCGCCGGGGCTTCGGACGATTTCTCAACGGTCCTTGGCGTCGTTTACGATCCCTTTTGCGACGAGCTTTGGACGGCGGCGCGCGGCGGTCCGGCGCTGTTGAATGGCCGGCGCATTCACGCCAGCCGCAGAAACGACTTGGCCCAGGCCATCGTGGCCATTGGCTTTTCCAAAGACACCGCCAGCCTGCGCGAAAACCTTCCGGTCTTCAACGCCCTGGTCGGGAAAGTTCGCAAGATGCGGATGATGGGCGCCGCCGCCCTCTCCCTGGCCTACGTGGCCGCCGGCAGGTTCGACGCTTACATTGAATCGGGCGTTCACTTGTGGGATATTGCGGCGGCTGGCTTCATTTTGGAATGCGCGGGCGGGGAATTCTGGCGCCGACGCATTGCCGGCAGTCAAGCCTACAGAATGCTGGCCAACAACGGCCTCCTGCGCCGCAAGCTGGAACGCATCGCTCGCGCCGCCAGGAAGGGCGGGGGAAATTCCCGCTCCTAATCCTAATCTTAATCTTCAGGATGGTCGGCAATGGCAGATACGCCCCCTCACTGACCCTTGACAGCGCATTTGGCGGGGCATGAGCACATCCTGCCAGAAAATGTGCTGCTGTGAATTAGAGCATTCTAAATAAAAACGTAGCCGTATTCTGTTCAGTCTCGGGGAGCGCGACCGTCTCGGTCGCACTCGTCGGCGTCTCGCCGACGAGACATTCGACGGCTACGTCTTTATTTAAAATGCTCTAGTTTAAAAAGTGAGAACTGACGCTTGCACGTGACGCTTGCACGACACTCGCGAAGATTTGCTAGGATTTTGTTCGCGTGGTTCGCGTGGTTCGCGGTTTAAAATCATTCTCTGGGCTTAAATTCTTGCTCCCGCGAATGACATCTGGTAATCAGGCTGCGCATGAACCGCCTCCTTTGCGGGGGCAATCTGGAACTTGAGAAACCGCGCGACTCGTGAGCATATTGTCCGAACAAATTCAAGTTGTCAGGACTGTCATCAATGAATTTCTGCCGGTGGCCGAAAATTTGACGGGTGCTGAAAAAATTCTAAGAATTGTCCTCAAATATGTGGAGGGACATGCAGATCAAGCGACCACCCGATGCGAAGTTCGGAACGCGCTCGCTGAAATCAACGAACCAGCAGATGACGAACGATTGAACTTGTGCATCGAGACTGCTATCGGATTAGCGCAGGGTTACGGGCATTGGAAACAAGCGCAAAACCAGGTCACGCTCGACATGTGGCCATGCCAGGAATTATTCCGACTGGAATCGCGCGAAGTCCCGCGCGATTGCCAGGAACGCTGGAAAGATGCTGGCGGCGAATTTTACGGCGACGCCGAAGACCGCATGATCGCCCCCGTCAACGATCCGATCTGGACGGCCATCAGCCGGTTCGGCGTGCCTTGGCCCCCGTTGGATCTTGAAAGCGGCATGTGGGTCCGAACGATTGGCCGCCAGGAATCCGAAGAACTCGGGGTGATCGAAACGGATGAGCAAGTTGGACCAGCCATTATAAGTTTAGATTTCGCCGCAGCACTTAGAACACGATTGGCAAAGCGATTTTTTATCGCCAGCAGCACTTGAAGTCCATTGAAGCATGGATTGCGAAAGGAATCGCAATCGATTTCAATCAACTTTCAAAGGCCTACGGCTTGGCGGCTGCAATTTGCGAAAAACTTAATCAGCCAGAACGAGCAAGCGATTATAGGCAGTTGCAGATGGAAAATCCTGACGGCTTTACGCTCTTGATAGACACGCTTGCCGAATTGAAAGTCTGCGGCGGGCAAATCGAGAGAGAAGTCGGGGCCAGATTTCTGGATAATCTCACGAAAGCTGCCGGACGAATCCCGCAGAAGTATCCTGAGCGTCATGCAGACATTTTCCGAGCCACGGGAGAAATTTTGGAAGCGTGGGGAGATTCCATGCAAGCAATCGAGTATTATGAATTTGCAATCCAAAAGAATCCCAAGGTTGGAGTGAAGAGACGACTGGATAATCTGCGCAAGAGTGCAACCCTGCCGACAGTGGACGACAGCTCAGAAGGAAGACGATAAACTTGTGGCTATTATGAGCGATGAAAGTGCGCGTGGACCTGCTGAAGCACCTGACGGCGGCGGACATTTTGGAGGAAGCCGCCGCGAACCAGCATCGCTAGCCGCAAGAGAACCCAGTGCGGCAAGCCGCAACCAAAGCGATGAAGCAGGGGAAAAGCCGGAACTGTCAGAGGAATGATTGTCAGAGGAATAATCTGCAAACCCTTCTTCTCATTCCCATGACAATCATTCCTCTGACAAATCTTCCCGGAAATGAATGATTTTGAACTGTTGTGTCACAAAAGACTGGGGCCAAAAAATGAGTTTTTCCCTGTGATCTTTGGGTTCTTTGTGGTTAAATATTTTTCCATTTTTCGCGTATTTGGCGTATTTCGCGGTTATCAATCCCATCCAAGTCCTTCCCCTTCAAGCACTTGCGCCACCGGAGGCACCGGTTACAAAAATAATTGAAAATAATTTGAAAATAATGGTTGTTTTGACGAATAGCTATGCTATAGTGTAGTCTGATGAATGGCTCAATGAAGCCATGCCGAAAAACTGAAATATTGGAACAACAACTAAACCGATCAAAAGTATGAACGCACGCAATGGCAAAATCGCCCGTCTGCCCCGCGACATCCGCGCCCAACTGAATCAACGCCTGGAACGATCCGAGCAAAGCCCCCAACTGCTCGCCTGGCTCAACGCCCTGCCGGAAACCCAAAAAATCGTGCAAAGCGACTTCGCCGGCGTCCCCATCAGCCCCCAGAACTTGAGCCAGTGGCGCCAGGGCGGCCTCCAGGAATGGCTGGCCCGGCGCGATTTGTCCGAAGACGCACGGGAGGTGAGGCACTTGTCGGAGGAGATAGACGACGAGGATTCGCAAGGAGTGCTGGCCGATGACGCGGCCGTGGTGCTGTCCGCTCGTTTTGGCAGCCTGATTGCCAACTGGAACGGCGAGGTGGACGAGCAGTTCGAGGCCAGGGCTCGTGTCTTGAACGGACTTTGCCGCAGTGTGGTGCAGTTGCAGCGCGGCATGCATCGGTCCATCCGCGAGAATTTTGACATGGAAGGCCTGATGGAGGAAAAAGACAAACGCGACGATGCAGAGGAGAAGCGGAAGTTTCTGGAGCCATTATGGAGCAAGCTCAAGGAGTATCCGCTGTCCCAGCTGTTTGGCGGCGGCGAGGCCGGCAGGAAAATCGCCCAATTCATCCTGGCCGTTAAAAACGGCAGGGAACCCGAATCCGACCTGTTGCCCACCGACAAATTCGCGCACGAGGAGCCGTCTCCAGAGGAAGCAAAGTCCGTCAAACCGCCCCGAAAGCGGCGGACTGTGAAACAAGCCAGGAAAACCAGGCCCCAAAAAGCGGCTAACCCGTTGGAGGAAAACGAGATAAGCTCGCCGCGCCGAAGCCGTTGCGGCGAAGGCGGGTCAAAGTCAATCAAAGTGAATCAAAGCGATTTGGCGCAGCCAAATGATGAGGTGAAGGAGAGCTTGGAAGAAGATTCAGGATCGCAAAGTCCGACTTGTCCGCCCCGTCCGACCTCCCCGCCAGAGGATTCCGACGCCCAAGAGTTGCAACGGGTGACGGCCCTGGTTCAAAATGGGCCTGAGTGATAAATTGCTTGGTTGCGGGCGGGCGCATCCCTATAATTTCAACGTATGGTCCATGTCGGTATCGGTTATGACGTGCATCCGCTGGTCGCGGGCCGCAGGCTCGTGCTGGGCGGGGTGGAAATTCCCCACCCCAAAGGGCTGGACGGACATTCCGATGCCGATGTGCTGATGCATGCCGTCTGTGACGCCGTCTTGGGCGCGTTGGGCGAAGGGGATATTGGCCAGTTCTTTCCCAATACCGATCCGCGATGGCGCGGGGCGGAGAGCAAAGTCTTTTTGCAGGAGGCGGCGCGTCAGGTTATGTTTCGCAACGGCAGGATTATCAATGTCGATGCCACCATTGTCGCCCAGCAACCCAGGATGATGCCGTACGCGCCAACGATGAAGATGAATATCGCGGAAGCGTTGGGGATTCAGTTGAAACGAATCGGCATCAAAGCGACGACCAACGAGCGGCTGGGCTTTATCGGGCGTGAAGAAGGCATTGCGGCGATGGCGGTGGCGGGCGTTGATTTAACCGAAGGAGACTGATGCCGAAAGCAGAAATCAGTTGGAAACGCACGACGCCGGAGGGGGAAACCGTCCAGTGCTACGCCCGGCATGTCGGCAAACAGTGGATTTTCTACCGGCGTGAAAAGCGGTTCGATCCCTGGGCGGAAGTCCAAAGCCCTCCTTTGGAGGACTGGCTGGCATTGCTCGATTCGGTGCAACGGCGCATCAACCGCCAGTTGCTGCGCCCCGAATCCGAAGCGCGCCTGCGGAAAATCATTTTGGAACGATTTCCCGGAACAGAGAAGGGGAGACTTGAACAAAGGCGGCAGCCGGGTTAACCCGGCGGCGGCTCAATTATGAAACGAAGCCCGGTCATCTTGGTCACCCCCAGCACGGAACGAAAAGGCGCGGAGTTCGCCGATTCGTCCGTCAGCCTGTCCCATTGTTATACGGACGCCGTCATAGCGGGCGGCGGCCTGCCCCAGATTCTTCCCGCGACCAGTTCGCGCGCCGTCATTGCCGAGGCGGTGCGACGGTGCGATGGAGTCCTGATGACCGGGGGCGATGATATTGATCCAAAACTGTATGCCAGGGACCTGCCCGGCAAACTGGCCAAAACCGTCGGCCCGCTGGACCCGGAACGGGACGGATGGGAACAGGAAGTGATTGGGGAAGTGTTGGCGCAACGCAAGCCGCTCTTTGGCATTTGCCGCGGCCACCAGATGCTCAACGTGGCGTTGGGCGGGACGCTGGTGGTCGATATCGCCACCCAACTGCCCAACCCCTTGAACCACCAGCGCATGGACCGCAAAAACGAACCCGTCCACGACGTCAAAGTCCTCCCGGATACGCTCCTGGCCAGACTGGCTGGGCGGCAGAGTTTTGCGGTCAACAGCACGCACCACCAAGCCATCGGCGAGCTGGCGCCACCATTGCGGGCGGTGGCGCAAAGTCCGGATGGGGTGATCGAAGCGGTCGAACTGAAGAACGGCAGGCGGGGTCCGTTTCTTCTGGGGGTGCAATTTCACCCCGAACGTTTAATTGACAGAAGCGCGGTCTTCCGGCAATTGTTCAGTGGATTTGTCGAAGCCTGTGCCTCCTGGCGCGAGAAAAAATTATGAAAGAGAAGATCATGGTCGTGGATGACGACAAACAGATACGGGAATTGGTCGGAATGATTCTGGAACGCGCCGGTTATGAGCCGGTGCCAAAAGCCAACGCCGCCGAGCTGCTGGCCTCTTTCACCGAGGGGCAGCCGGATCTCGTCTTGCTGGACTTGGGCTTGCCCGATGGCGACGGCATGGTCTTGCTGCCGCAAATCAAGAAGCAATGGCCGGACACGGAAGTGATCATGCTGACCGGGAATGCCACTTATGACAAAGCGGTGGAGGCAACCAAGCTGGGCGCTTATTATTTTCAAACCAAACCGTTCGATCAAAAAACATTGCTCCTGCCGGTGGAGCGCGCCCTGGAACACCGGCGCTTGAATCAGGAAGCCAGTTCCCTGCGCAAGGCGGTGGTGACCATGTGCGGGGGCGAATCGCCGATCTTTCAGAGCCTTTCCATGAAAGCGGTCGTGCGCACCGTCGAACGCATCGCCCCGAGCGATGTTTCCATTCTCATCACCGGGGAAAGCGGCACGGGCAAGGAAGTCATCGCGGATTTGATCCACAACTTAAGCCCGCGCAGCAAAGGGCCGCTCATCAAGATCAATTGCGCGGCGCTGCCCCGCGAATTGATTGAAAGCGAATTGTTCGGGTCGCTCAAAGGGTCCTTCACCGGGGCCACGGCGGATCGGGAAGGATTGTTCCGCCTGGCCGAGGGGGGCACGTTGTTGCTGGATGAAATTTCCGAAATGCCGGTGGACACGCAAAGCAAATTGCTGCGCGTCCTGGAGGAAAAGGAAGTGCGGCCCGTCGGCGGAAAGACCAGTTACAAGACCGATTGCCGCCTCATCGCGGCGACCAACCGGCCCACCGAGGACGCGATCAAGGCGGGCAAACTGCGCGAGGACCTCTTTTATCGCATCAGCGCCATTACGGTTTATCTTCCGCCATTGCGCGACAGGCGGGAAGATATTGTGCCGCTGTCCACGGCCTTTTTAAAGCGGTTCGACGCCCAGGCGGGCCGGAATATCAGCGGGTTTTCAGACGCGGCCA
>Ga0326727_10005551_pt1 | contig 35877 bp, 31 predicted proteins | sample MB2enrmetagenome_FD_207643 | JGI IMG/M metagenome (GOLD analysis project Ga0326727, IMG submission 207643) | Lab enriched peat soil microbial communities from McLean, Ithaca, NY, United States - MB29MY | ecosystem: Environmental > Terrestrial > Soil > Wetlands > Peat | place: USA: New York...
AAAGTTGCTCGCCCAGAGTGGATGGTTCTGCAAGTTTTACCTGTGCCGCCAGTCTACGTTCGTCCCTCAATCACGCTTGAATCAGGCATCCGCTCTGAAGACGACTTAACCCACAAACTCGTAGACATCATCCGAATTAACCAGCGTTTGAAAGAAAACATGGAGGCTGGCGCACCAACACTTATCATTCAAGACCTTTCTGAACTGTTGCAGTATCACGTTACCACATACTTTAACAACGAAGCGTCAGGTATCCCGCCAGCAAGGCACCGAAGCGGCAGAGCACTAAAAACCCTCTCGCAAAGGCTCAAAGGCAAAGAAGGACGTTTCAGAAGCAACCTTTCAGGCAAACGGGTTGACTTTTCCGCTCGAACAGTAATTTCTCCAGACCCAAACCTTGACATTAACGAGGTCGGCGTACCCGTCGACGTAGCCATGCGGCTTTCTGTCCCAGAAAAAGTCACTGCTTGGAACATTGAGGAAATGAAGAAACTGGTCGTTAACGGACCAGAAACCTACCCCGGCGCCTTATACATTATCAGGCCAGACGGTAAACGCATAAGATTAGAATTCGTTGTTGACCGTACAAAAATCGCTGAAGCCGTGGAGCTTGGCTTCGTGGTTGAACGGCACCTTAAGAACGGCGACATCGCAATCTTCAATCGGCAGCCTTCACTTCACCGCATGTCAATCATGGCTCATTATGTTCGAGTTTTGCCCTACAAAACTTTCCGCTTGCACCTGTGTGTCTGTCCCCCTTACAACGCTGACTTTGACGGGGACGAAATGAACCTTCATGTTCCCCAAAGCGAAGAAGCCCGAACTGAAGCTCTTCTTCTGATGCAGGTTCAAGACCAAATCCTTTCGCCAAGATTCGGCGGACCCATCATCGGCGCCATCAGAGACTTCATCACCAGCGCATACTACTTTACAAGAAAAGGTAACTACGTAAGCAGAGAGGTAGTCGACAGGCTGCTTACCTCAACAGGATATACGGACGAGCTTCCTGAACCAGAAATCAAAGAACCACAACCAATGTGGTCGGGCAAACAAATCTTCAGCCTTTTCCTGCCTAAAACGTTGAATTACGTTTTGAAAGCCAACATTTGCCAGGGGTGCACTAAATGCGAAGAGGAAGAATGCAAGCATGACGCATATGTCGTCGTTAGGAATGGGCAGTTGGTCTCAGGAGTCATCGACAGGCGTTCAATCGGTTCGGAGCAGTCCGAAAGCTTGCTTCACAGAATAATCAAGGACTACGGCACCCAAGCGGGAAGACAATTTCTCAACAACATAACACACCTTCTAAAACTTTACATTTCAATGCGAGGTTTCAGCTACACCTACGACCAGCTGGTCCTTTCACCTAGGGCACGCAACCGTATGGCAAAGACAATGGAACGCATCCAAAAGAAAATCGACGAACACATAGAAAACTTCAACAACGGAACCCTCCCACGTTTGCCAGGCCAAACATTAGAGGAATCCTTCGAAATCTATGTCATGCATGAACTTGCCGTAGCCAGAGATGAATCAGGCAAAATAGCAGACGAAGACTTCACACTGGAAAACGCTGGCATTGTCATGACTCGAACGGGTGCAAGAGGCTCAAGTCTCAACATCGGTCAGATGGCTGCTTGCGTTGGGCAACAGTCAGTCCGAGGCAAGCGCATCTTAAGAGGCTACTCAGGACGGGCGTTACCACACTTCAAGGAAAATGACCCTCTTCCAAGAGCCAGAGGCTTCGTCTACAATTCATACCAGACAGGTTTGGATGCAATCGAATTCTTCTTCCACGCTATGGGAGGCAGAGAAGGACTAGTCGACACAGCCGTCCGCACACAACAAAGCGGCTACATGCAGCGTAGGCTAATTAACGCGCTTGAACACATACGCCTCGAATACGACAGCACTGTCCGCGATTCAGCCGGCGACATAATCCAATTCCGGTACGGAGAAGACGGAGTTGATCCAGCAAAAAGTGACCATGGAAAAGCAGTAAACGTCACTCGGCTCATCGACCAGATAAAAATCGGCCAAGAAAAAGGAGAACTTGCATCCGCCGAGGACATCAAGAAACAACTGAAAAAAGTCGAACTTCAACTTACCCCAATTCTGTTGAACCAGCTTAAGCAGAACTTCGCCAAGGGTAAACTTACGGCGAAAAGCGTTGAAAAAGCTGCAGCGGTAACAGCTGACCAATACAAGCGCGCTCTAATGGAACCGGGGGAAGCAGTGGGAATAGTCGCTGCGCAATCAATCGGTGAACCAGGCACCCAAATGACTCTTAGAACCTTCCACTACGCAGGTGTCAAAGAACAAAACGTAACCTTAGGCTTACCAAGACTTATCGAAATAGTCGACGCCCGAAGAATCCCCTCAACCCCAATCATGACCATCTACTTGATGGGCGATCATGCAAAAAGCAAAGAAGGCGCTGTTGAAGTAGCGAGAAACATTATTTACACTTCTGTCGAAAACTTGGCTTCAGCAATTTACGAGGACCCTGTGCGTGAAGAAATCATTATTGAGTTGAGCAAGTCAATGATGGATGACAGAGGCATATCGATGGAAATGCTCAATGAGCGGTTGCAATTGCAGAACGCTACAGTAACAGTGACTGATTCTACAGTGGAGATTAAGCCGAAGAAAGCTGAGCAGCTGAAACGTATGCTGGGTAAGATCCCTGGGTTCCAAGTCAAAGGCGTACCGGACATCAAACGCGTACTCGTCACTGAAGAAAGCGGCGAGTGGGTAATACGTACAGACGGCTCAAACTTGTCAAAAGTCCTAGAAATTGAAGGCGTAGACACTTCAAGAACTACCACCAATAACATCCACGAAATAGCTAAAACCCTAGGTGTCGAAGCCTCACGAAACGCACTTGTACATGAAGCTAAAGGTGTCCTGGAAGACCAAGGTTTAGACGTAGACGTTAGACACGTAATGCTAGTTGCAGACATGATGACTACAACCGGTGACGTCCAGCAGATCGGCAGACATGGCATCAGCGGCAAGAAAGCAAGCGTTTTAGCGCGCGCCGCATTCGAAATTACAGTTCCTAACATTATTGAAGCAGCCGTGAAAGGAGAAAGCGATCCCTTGGCAGGAGTAACCGAAAACGTTATAGTAGGGCAGTCGATACCAATCGGGACTGGCTTAGTTGAATTATACATGTCAACATTCGAAAAACAAGACAAAGACGGAGGAAAAACCGAAGCATGATAGATATAGATAAAGCGTTGGCGTCAGCGGTTAAAACTGGCAAAGTATCTTTCGGATCTAACACTGCGTTGCAAAACGCCAAAACAGGAAAGGCGAAGATGATTGTTTTAGCTTCTAACTGTCCAAAGAACATAAAAGAACAGATAGAATACTATGGAGAAATTTCCAAAATCCCAGTGATAACCTACAAAGGTGGCTCCATGGATCTAGCGGAAGTCTGCAAAAAACTCTTCATTATTTCAGCCTTAAGCATCCGCGAAACCGGCGACTCCGACATTCTCAAAATAACAGAAGAACAACCTAAAGAATAAAAAATGGAGGAAAAAAACTGACAACTGGCATAAAAATCACCTGCGACGAAATGCGTTATATAGCTCTGTTTGAAAGCATAAGTGGCGCCAGCGTGAAAGACTGCATCGTCGACGAAATAGAGCAACGGGCAATATTTATCGTCAACCAGGGTCAAGTGGGCGTTGCTATAGGCAAAGGTGGCAGAAACATTCATACACTTGAACGAATGACAGGCAAAAAACACGAAATCATAGAATACAGCGAAGACCCAGTTCAATTCATGAAAAACGCCTTGAAACCCGCAGCAGTAAGAGAAATCCGCGTTACTGAACGAACCGACGGCAAGAAAATGGCAGTCATCACTGTTAACCCAAAAGACAAGGGCGTCGCAATAGGCAAGAACGGCAAGAACGCCGAGCGTCTGCGATTTTTAGCAAAACGGTACTTTGACATTCAGAACGTAAGCATCACTTGAGCAGTCCACTTTGGGCTGACTTGGCGATGAGGCGTCGCTGAATTGCCTAATAGATTATTGGCAAATCACGTAAAGTTCTCGATGATTCGTGGTTGCATTTAGAAGCAAGTTTTTCTATTCGCGCCTATTTGCATCAGCATCGATTGATTCCGCTTTTTCGTCCAGCATCTCTTTGATTATGTTGCGGTAAGTTTGAAGGTAATCTTTTCCCTCTTTCGTTATTACGTAAATTTTGCGGGCGCGTCCATTTTTTTGTTGGTTTCTGCTCTCAAGAAAGCCTCTTTCTTCAAGGTTTTTTAAGGCGGGATAGAGTGCGCCGTGTCTTAGTTTAATGCTGAATTGTTCTTCTACTTGCTTTTTTATGTGGTATCCCCATGTTGGTTTAGTTTGTACTATGCGGAGTAATTGGACGTCTAGGAGGTTTCTGATTATGTGTTGCACAATTTCTTCTTTGTAGGCTTCTGACATTGTTTGTACCCTGAAACGAGTTGATGTGAATTGTTTGATGTTTCGGTTTATAGATTTTATGTATGTTTTTCTGAGGGGCTATATTGCTTTGCTATGTTCTTGTATGCTTGTATTATGTATGAAGATTTATATTAGGGTTTATTAATATTGAATATTCAGGATATGTCTGAAATAGGACATATTGTATCTGTGGAGAACAGTTAAACTGTTCCTCAGAAAGACAGGTAGGGAGAACATGTTGAAAACGTTAACGGCACAAAAAGAGGTGTCGAGTAAGTTGACGAAGGGTCTCTTGAACCTTATCATACTGCAGTTCCTTAGCAACCAACCGATGCATGGCTACCAAATCATAACCAAAATCCGCAAAAGCTTCGGCGTCTATTTCGGTCCAAGCACCGTTTATCCACTGCTAAATACGCTTGAAAAAAAGGGTTTTGTGAAAGGCGAGTGGAACATGAGTTTCGATAGACCCCGAAAAATTTACAGCCTAACCAGCAACGGGCAAAACATGCTTAACTTCACCGAGGAATCGTTAAACCTGATTTGCAGAAAGCTCACTACCCAACCAAGTATCGAGCAATCGACACCGCCTGCAGTGGCCATTATGGCGAAGATGCCGCCACAAAAACAAACTGCACAGTAGAGGTGAGCTCAGGCGAGGACGTCGCGGTTTTGGTTTAGGTTATGCTTTGTTGCGCTGTCCTTTTCGGGTAGCTCTGTTATGTTATCAATTTGTTTTAAATATCTGTGCAGTTCATTCTGTATTGGAAGACTTGGTTGAAACAAATTAGCAGCGTAGCAAACAAGGATTTGAATAATCAGTTGCTTGATTTTTGTAGACGTATCGCTGGATCGGCACCTATTACGGCGGTAGCCCAAGTTGACCGATCCTTAGAGGCGTTTAACGAGAGGGCAGCATTAGAAATTGTGGTTGTAATACGGGATTTCCAGCCAAGAGTTATGAGTTACCTAAGAACCATCGACGAAAGACTCGTCTTTGTTTTGGTTGTCGACCAATGGATTTTCGAGCGGGACGTCGACAAAGGCTTCCTTGGAGAGGCGATAGCGAGCAAACTTGTATTTCCCTACGTCACAATTATAGGCGATAACTACCTGCATATGCACGAAGTCGCCCTAAAGAAACGTTTGATTTTGGAGTTGCTGGAAAATCTATCCATAAACTTTCCCGAGCTTGCCAGCCGAATGCAGATCAAACCGCAGTATTTCCTCTATGAAGTGCTTCTGAATCGAATACGCGTTTTCCCCCTACTCGCATATGGCGCCTCAAACGTTATTGCTCGTGTTACGGTTAACGAGGAAGAATCCCTTGGCAGCTACAATGAAGCGTTGGGCGCGCTTGAGGCGGAAGGAAAAATTTACTTTTTCGATGGTTACGTCAAGATTTCAAAGAAGGTTATTGCTCAATGCCAAAGCCCGCAGGTTAAAATTTTTAATCTGACGAGAAGCGCGCCGCGGACGCTTTTCACGTTGTTTTTCGGGTTTTTCCCTCAACTTATGAGCATAGTTTCGCAGAACACCGAAATCTTCCTTAAAACGCAGAAAATTAATTGGCGAAACCTCCCAGATCCAGCCTACCTATTTATGGATCCTCAAAAATACGTGTTTTTCCAAACCTCGGAGGGTTTGATTTCGCTATCCGATAAGATTGACATTAAAGGTTTTGCTCAGAAAATGCTGCTTAAAGGTAAGAATGAAAACATCACTGTTGAACCGATGGGCGGAATGCTGAACGATGTTTACCTGATCAGCACTCATGGAAAAGACAGCGAAACAAGGGTTCTTGCTAAGCGGTATAAAGATTTGTCAGGGTTCAAATGGTTTCCCTTGACAGTGTGGTCGTTGGGTGTTAGGTCCCTCTCTGTTTCAGCTCAGGCAAGACTCGCCAAGGAAAGTGCGATGAACGAGTTACTTAGAAGCGAGGGATTTAACGTACCGAAGATTTTTCATGTAAGCAACGCCCAGCGTTTGCTCTTTATGGAGTTTATCGACGGCGAGGGGCTTCATGAAACTGTTAGGAGGATAGGCACGGCTAAAAAGGATGAGAACGTCGAGCAGGAACTGGAAGTGATCAGCAAGGCGGGAGAAATTCTTGCCCAAGTTCATTCGCGCGGCATCACTTTGGGCGACACGAAGCCTGAAAACATGCTTGTTAAAGCCGACGGCAGCATTTACCTCATAGATTTCGAGCAAGCCAGTCGAATCAATCAAAAAGGCGACAAAGCTTGGGATATAGCCGTCTTCCTTTACTACTCGGGACATTACGTGCAACCCTTAAACAACGGCAACCTCAAGGCCGAATCCTTTACCCGAGCCTTCACACGAGGATACTTGAGGGCAGGAGGAGACGCCAAAGACATACAAGACGCCGGGGCATCCAAGTACACCAGAGTTTTCGGCATCTTCACAATGTGGACCATCATCTCGACAATTGCAAACGTTTGTAAAAAAACTGAGCCGCCAAAGTGAAAACGCATGGTTAGAAACCAAACAACCCTAACCTTCTATGGCGGAGTAAACGAAATAGGCGGAAACAAAATACTGCTCCAAGACCGCGACACAAAAATTTTCTTTGACTTTGGCATGTCCTTTTCAGCTAGAAAACAATTCTATTCACCACCGTTTCTTTCGCCCCGCAACGAAAAAAGTCTCCAAGAACTCGGGATTCTGCCAACTTTGAGCGGCATCTACAAGTTTGATCCTGCACCGCCTGAGGCAAACGCGGTTTTTCTTTCCCATGCCCATTTGGACCACTCGGGTTACCTGTCGTTTATTAAACGCGAAATTCCCGTATACTGCGGCGAGACAACTCAAACAATTTTGCGAACCCTCAGTGACATTCGGCGTACCGATTTGGAATTTGACGTTAGGGACATCATGTTCAACGTTTTCAGGACCGGCGCAAAGATTCAAGTGGACAATGTCGTTGTTGAACCCTTCCATGTTGACCATTCAATTCCCGGAGCCTACGGCTTTCTGATTCACACTTCAAGCGGCACAATAGTTTACACTGGCGATTTCCGAGACCACGGAGGCAAACCCGAGATGACCCGTGAATTCGTGCAAAAAGCTCAGGAAGCTGAACCAGTTGCTGTCGTGACTGAAGCCACCAACATGACCGGCGCAACAGTGTCCAACGAAGTCGAGGTGGAGACAAAACTGGACAAAATTGCTTCACAAGTTGACGGCATCATGCTGGCGGAGTTCGGGTACTCGGACATTGATCGCCTCAACACATTCCATCGAATCGCAAAGAAGCATCAGCGGTGTCTTGCTGTTTCACTAAAGCAAGCGTATCTGTTAGATGCACTTCGCAACGATGCGCATTTGAAGGTTCCAGCGCTGGAGGATGATGGGATAATGGTTTTTCGAAAGTCGAAGAAACGCCATGAAAAGTGGGAAACCCGTTTGATGGAGCGTTTGGATGGCAAAAACAAGGTTTTCGACGTGTTCGAGGTTTCGAAGCAGCAGTGCAAAGTGATTTTAGCTGTAAGCTTCTACGATTTCGAAGAGCTTGTCAACATTCAGCCAACCTCGGGAAGTTGTTACATCTTGTCAGCGTCGGAGCCGTTTAACGAGGAAATGGAGATTGATTATGACCGCTTGGTCAATTGGCTTAGCCACTACGGCTTGCCACAATATCACGTTCACGTGTCAGGGCACATGATGCCCCTGCCACTTAAGGCCGCGTTGAAAATGATGGGTGCAAAACAGGTTTTTCCAATCCACACTGAAAACGCCGAGCTGTTCCAGAAGTTTATGGGAAACGTTGGCTGCAAGGTGCAACTCGTGGAGAAAGGCAAGCCGTACCTCTTGTAGCGGTTTTGACTGAAGCGTTTATTTAGCGCTGGATACATTGGTGTAAATGATTTTTATGAGCGACTTATTGTACTACAGGGGACTTTACAAGGTTAAGGCTATAACGAAAAGTGAAGGTTACTGGATTGTTGAAGCCTTGGAAGATTTCGATGATTTTGTTGACGGCGAACGAGTCCAGGTTAAAGCGGGCGAAAGACGCATCGTGACTCCTTCCGAACTCCATAGCAAAAAGACTTTGCCTCCGCCGATACCTGAACACGTGTATGAACGGCGGCTTGAAAAAAAAGTAAAGCGTATGGTTGAAGAATACGAGGCCAAGAACAAAGAACTAACTAAGTAGTGGTCACTATTTTACATCTCGGGCAATTTGGCTATCCTTCATGGCTCACAAAAATCTTTTTTCGTGCAGGTTTTTTCAACTAATCAAAGTCTTCCTTTTAAGAGTTGAAAATCTTTGGCCGGCTTTTTGAGCTGCTATTGTTGTTGCATAAATGAAATCGCGTGATCTACTGTCTTAGCCTGGCAACCACGACAGGGTGGCAGAATTGAGTTTTTGATCTCTTGCTTTTTCTGTTTAGATGGAAATTATGTAGCAAACCCTTATTAGCCTTGTACGTCCACAAATGATTGAGGGGGCACGTACGCTTGGATAGGAAAGAAGCGGTAGCATTACTTAGGGAATTAATAATTCGCAATTTAGCTCTACCGTCTTTAGTTTCTCTTCAAGAGAATAAGCACGGAAAATTTGACCTTGTAATGAAGGCTGATTGTGATTCTCAGCCTTTGATACAATTTATCGCTGAAAAAAATTTGGTTCTCACAGAGAATAAGAAAAATGGCTATTGCGTAATTTCTAAACCCTACACGTAGCTACCGTTTAATAAATGCTAATTGGGAAAATCAGATTTGGAGAATGACAACCGACTGGCGCCGGAATGGCTTTTTCATTTGTCGGGGGCGCTATCTCTGAATTTGCCGGTCGAACGCGGAAGAAAACAGGTTTAGGCCGCTGAATTGGGCACTGGCGTAGGGTTCAAAGCTTAAATGGCACAATCTGTATTTTCATTTTCCAAAGAAGGCAACAACAGTTGGTTAACGAGAAAATATGCGAAGGAGACTATGTTCTCATTTATTTGGACGCACGCAGAACCTACATGATTAAGATGCAGGCTGGTCAAACTTTCCATACTCACAAGGGCTACCTCAAGCTTGACGAGTTAATCGGGAAAGAATATGGGGAACCTATCAAAAGCAGCTTGGGAATATACTTCACCACGTTAAAGCCCGCCTTAACAGACTATATCATGAAGTCTTCACGCAATACACAGATCATTTACCCAAAAGACGCCGCATTAATCGTCATGTTCAGTGGAATCGGCCCAGGAAGCCACGTCGTCGAATCGGGCACAGGAACAGGCTCTTTAACCACAGCCCTCGCCCATTATGTAGGCCCCACGGGAAAAGTATACACTTATGAGTTACGCAGTGAATTCCAAAAAAACGCCGCCAAAAACCTCGAACGCTCAAAACTCATAGACCGCGTAGAGATGAAAAGCGGCGACGTAACCTGCGGGATCGAGGAGCGCAATGTGGACGCAGTAGTTTTGGATTTGGCCGTCCCATGGCTGGTTGTCCCCCACGCATATGAAGCACTCAAACCTTCAGGAATACTTGTTTCATTCAGCCCGACGATTGACCAAGTCGTCAAAACAACCGAGGCACTAAGAGAAAACGGGTTTGTCTTCATCGAAACCGTCGAGTGCATGATGCGGGCAATGCAGGTTGAACGAGGAAAAACTCGACCTCAAACACTAATGACTGGGCACACAGGGTATATTACACATGCACGAAAAATCATCAAAATGCCAACTCAAAATGCCGTGGAGCATCCTCAGAAAGAATCGGAGAAGCCGCAACCGGCCGCGGACGTCGCGGAGCCAGAGGAGACGCCAACGATCAACTTGAGTTTTGCTTACCCTTAATGCCTTTAACTGTGGCTGATTCAAACATACTTAGCGACCATAGGGCTTGTTTTAGTTGTTCGCCCCGTGTTAAGCCGAAGTAGAAGCCCGCGAGTCTTCCCGCGTACGGGATAACAATGTGGTCAACAGCTTTGTATAGGAATGGGTTTCGTATGCGGTTTTCGAGGAAAGTTGGTTTCCAGATCCGAACGTTGTATTCCCAGCATTTGATGAAGAAGTCCCAGCGAACCTGCGAAAGCGTGTCAAGCTCAGCGCCCTTCTTGTTCATCAGCACACAGTTCTCCAGCGGAACGAAGAATAGGGGCACGTAAAAAGCGTTGTAATCTTTGAGTTTATCCATCAATTCAAGAGTCTGCAGGACATCTTCCTCTTTCTCATCGGGCAAACCAATAATCAACGTTGCAAGCGGATACCAATTGTTATCGTTCAATATGCCGAAGGCGCCTTCGACAATTTCCTGCCATTGTTCAGGCTTAAAAGGCAACATCTTGCCAGCCATGTACTTCTTCATTAACCTTGCGCTGCCCGTTTCAATACCTGTTTCAGCGGTAATGATCGCTTTCTTGCCGAAAGAGTACCAACTACGGTCAATTAGGATTTCTGCAAGGTCCTTAATCATCTGCGGGTTATGAACCGCCGGCGCCAACGACATGTGAGACGCCTGAATGCTTTTGACGCCTGGGTACTGAGCGACGTTTTTGACAAGTTTCACCACGGCTTCCCTGTTAGGCACGAAGTTTTTTTCTGCGCCGTAAAGGAACAAGTCTTCAGTCACAAGAGTTATGTGGTTGCTACCTTCAGACGTGGTCAAAGCGACTTCATGCATGACTTTTTCAAGCGGCACATCAATCTTGTGCTGCATCGTAGGCGTACAAAACTGGCAGTTTCTACCACACCCCTTAGAAATTTCCACCGCGCCATGGATCCCAGCATGATGAGTTAGAGGCATAATGGCGTTATAATCCCAGTTGCTGATTGACTCGTCAGCCTTAACAATGCGGGGAAGAGCTTTGCCGCTGACTGCCTTCTTAAAGATGTCAACAATCGGTTCCGGCCTTCCACCAAGGAGTACACAGTCCACACCTAAATTATCCGATACATGCTTGCGTTCTAGCTGCCAAGCGCCGAAGCCGCCGACGATGATTTTCGGCTTATACTTTTTTATGCTGATGTGAGTGACGAGTTTTTGGAATTCAACGGCGTTCATGGGTTCCCCGCCACCTATAATCGACGAATACGTTTTGCTGACGTAACCCATACCCGTCGGATCCATCGAGGAAATGCCGACAACCCTGGTTTGCGGACCGACAAAATCCTCCAAATCGTCAGGATGAACCACAACTACTTCTTTGTTTGTAAAGCCGTTTTCCAGTAGCATAGCCTCGACTTTTCTTAAGCCGTAAGGTGCAAATCTTGCCCTGCCGTCGGGTCTGCGGTCAACGGGCGGATACAAGGTTTTTCTGACAAGTGAGAGCGGGAATGGGCCTCTTGCGAAGCCTGCGGTGAACGCGATGAATGGGTTGTTGTAGAAGTCGCTCATTTCTGTAGCCGACGCTGTAAGAACAATTTTTACCCCTGTGCCTGTAGCCACCTTTTTCGCTCCTGACCGAATAGCATACAAGAATAGCCCGATATCCTTAAAAGAATTACTATCGACTAAGCGGTCATTTCTGAAAAATCATCAGCCAAGGGTGAAAACACATCTAATGTTTTTGAAACCAAGAAACCAAAGAGGTTAAAATTCAAGAAAACAACTTGAGAAACTAGCTGAAGTTTAGGATTGAGTTTAGGAGAATTCTACTTTTTCCTTATGCGTTCTTCCGTGATTGTTCCTGTGAAGCTTTGCGCTGTTTCGTTGCATACCTCGGGTTTCCAAGCGCATATCCCTCTAATTATTTCATCCATGTAATGTGCAAGTTCCTCGTTCTTGACTTCTTTTGAGCAGTCTACCTTGTACTCAACTGTGCCGTTTTTTCGGCTAACAGTTATAGAAACTAAAACGTTTTCAGCCATAGACATCAACTTTCTTCTTTAGTTATCCATGATTTCAAGCATCGGCCACCCGCAACACACCGGGTCCTTAGGTTCGTGGCAGTTGTGAGCATGCGTACAATCGTAAGTTTCATAGTTAGCCTCAAGCTTTCTGCGGCACACTTTGCATTGAAATGCTGGCATAGTGGTCCCTCGAAAACCTGATTAGGGGAAGCCTGTTATCAAGTCGTACAGATAAGCATCCCATTCCTTTGATTCTTTTTCAAGCATTTCAAGAAGCTCTGTTAAGATCCTGTGGTGTTTTTTCTCGTCTTCCAGAATATTTAGGATAACCTCTTTGACGTTTTTGTCTTTCACTACTTTACTTATTTCTACTGTTTGCTTCAGCATGAAGGCTTCTTCTTTCAAGTGAGAAGCGAGCTCTTTTTTGCCCAGATTTTTGCTTTCCTCCCCCATAAGCGCAGTTGAATTTAAATCCATCAGCATCTGGTACGCTTCCGCATGTTTCGTAGTGTCCAAGATTATGCTGTGAATCAACGCTTTAATGAGCGGGTTTTGCGCCTCCTCATAAAGAGGAGTCAACTTTTTAGCAGTCTGCAACTCAAACTCTTTCTGCTTCTTTATCTTGTTCAAACTGTCTTCATCTAGTTTTTCCCAGGACAAAATTTTACCTCACTAATCTTGCCCAACAATTACTTAATTAATTTTGTTGAATTCCGCTTGATCTTTAAAATTTTCTTTTCGCGGCTGCCAAGGCTAGACCTTTTCAAGGAATAAATTAGAAATCTCTGCTGACATGGTTTAGGTAATTCTGTTCCAAAAGCAGAACACATGTGTTCCAAGGTTAGACTAATATCCATCGGAACCAGAGTTACCTTATGTTGTGAATGTACGAAGAGGCAACATAGATGCTTATCTTGACCCCCGATTCGAATTGGATTTACAGGACATTTGCCTCCTTGAATCCCTTAGTGGCAAACGCTTGTGATTTGACTGTTGACATATTCGTAATTGCCGTTTTAAGCGCCGGACTAATCATTTACTTGCGCCGTAGACCTGATGTAAGTAAGGTGGTTTCACCGTTTTTGATAGTAGTACTTTTGATTTCAGCGTTTTCAGGGGTAGCTTTTGCCTCTTCAAAAGATGGTGGCTCCAGCCCGTTGTCTTCACCTGTAGTGTTGAACTCTAATTTGCCTGGCGAAACGGGATACTCGGTGTTCCAGCTTACCGACGGAAGTTTAGTTTTGAACACCTCTAACCAAACATGCACTTTCTTAGTCAAACTTGACTCTTCGAATCATCTTTTATGGAGCAACGCGATTCGAATAGGCCAAGCCGTTACGAATCTCACTCGTCTCTTGCCTACCAGCGACGGCGGCTACCTTTTGGCGGGGCTTGTAAATAACTTGTGCACGTTGGTGAAAACTGATTCCCATGGAAACATCCAATGGACTAAAACATTCAGTTCGGGCGCTCACGTGAACTATTTCATGTCAATTATCCAAACTCACGACGGAGGGTTCGCGGTGGCGGATTTCGGGGAGCCAAGCGTAGAAGGTTTAGGCAGGATTTGGTTTTTCAAAACTAACTCGTCGGGAAACATGGAGTGGAATGAGACTCTCCAGGGCACAGTTGCTGATTGCCCATCAACCATCATTCAAACTTCTGACGGCGGATACATCTTGTCTAACACACCTTACTCTTTCGTTCCTAATCAGGGCTTCTTCTGCCTTACCAAAATGAATGCAGCTGGCAACGTGGTTTGGAATGCAACTTACGGTGGTGAAGGCTATTTTATCCAGCCTGAATGCAACGGAGCTATAGTCACAAACGATGGTGGTTACCTACTGTATGGTTATCTCTGGGACAAATGTGCATGGGTTGTCAAGACCGATGCAGAAGGCGTTACGGAGTGGAACCAAACATACGGTGCTAAAGACAGTTCAATAACGGGCGCAGTCGAAACCTCAAACGGAGACTACTTACTTCTAACCATTTCAAACCTAACACTTCCCGGATTAATGATGATTGATAAGGATGGCAATGAACTCTGGAGCATGAGCATCCCAGAAATTACCTTGCCATGGGGGCTAGAAGCAAATTACAATTCGATTATCCCCGTGAAAAGCGGCGGCTACGTATTGGTAGGGTCAAAAAATCAGTCCGTTTGGCTTGCAAAACTTAACTTTCAAGATAACGGGTCAAATACACTTCAACTACTATCGATTGTCGTTGCAGTGCTTACCGTCGCGGCTGTTGCGACACTAGTGGTTGCCTTTAAGAAAACAACGAGATATCGTACACCGTAATCTTGGTTAACAATTCTTGTTGTCAGTGAAGGGTGCCGTCTGAGTAACTCTAATTGCACAGATATTAACGCTTGGATAACACTCATAAATCTCTCAAATCTCTTTAGATTGATAAAAATCTCCCTTAGATCTCAATCAGTTTCCAGAGAGTTGATTCAAATTTGTGCTAAAATAGGATGAAGCAGAAAGTTGTATACGCATAAAAAAAAGAATGGATGAGTCCATAAGAAGACTCATTTATTTTTTCTTATAATAAAACCTTAAGAGAGCAATAACCAGCAGCACGACACCTAACACAATCAAGACTGTGCCTAAACCTGAACCTCGTAAATGGGTGCCTTTAACAGTTGCCACTGCTACTCCAGCGATCAATGCGATTATTCCTAATACGCCCAGAATGATGGCGTGCATGTTGCGGTTGCTATTATTCTTTGGTTTTGGTTGTTCTCCCATATCAATCTCCTCTTATCCACATCGGTTCTTTTCATATATAAGCTTTATAACGACTAATATGAATCAATTCAAACCAGGCAAGCGCAAGTCTTAAATGAAAACCAAGTTACATCACTTTTGAAGAAGGGGGATTTAGCGTATGAAAGCAAAGGTTTCCAAACTACTGTTTTTCTTATTTATTTTGATTTTTGCTTGCTCGGCAGCCAGCTTGGTCCACGCCATAGGAGTGACCTCCACAATAAATGTTGGCGGCGCACCTTGGGGTGTAGCCTATGATTCAGCCAAAAACGAAATATTCGTGGTCAACTCCGCCGCAGGAACCGTCTCGGTGCTTTCCGACAGCAACTACGCATCACTAGCAAAAATAACAGTCGGGCAGTCACCTTACAGAGATATTTATGACTCCAATAAAGGAGAAATCTTCGTCGCTAACTACGGCGCCAACTCCGTCTCAGTTATATCTGATAAGACCAATGCCGTGGTTGCAACAGTGACTGTAGGAACTGAACCCTCATCCTTTGCTTATGATTCAGGGAAGGGCGAGATTTTCGTCGCCAATTCCGGAGGCGGCTCGGGAACCACGGTTTCAGTTATATCAGACAGCACAAACCAGCTGGTTGCAACAGTAACCGTCGGAACCGGACCGTACGACTTGGGTTATGATTCCGCAAAAGGCGAAGTATTTGTAGCCAACGCTTACTCCCGCTCTGTCTCAGTAATATCAGACAGCACAAACCAAGTCACCACAACGATCAGCGTCGGCAGTGGTCCCTTAGGCGTAGCTTACGATCCAGTTAAGGGCGAACTGTTTGTAGCTAATTCTGTTTCGGGGACAGTCTCAGTTATCTCGGATACATCCGACAATGTCGTCGCAACTACGACAGTTGGGTCCAACCCTGGACCCTCAATATATGATGCCGGAAAAGGCGAAATATACGTTCTAAACAGAGATTCCGCTTCTGTCTCAGTCATATCCGACAGCACAAACAACGTAGTCGCAACAATACCCGTAGGAACCAGTCCATACGGCGCTGACTACGACTCGGGTAAAGGCGAGGTTTTCGTAGCAAACTATGGCTCTGGCACCGTCTCCGTTGTCTCCGACGCCACCGGCACATCCACTTCGCCAACTTCAACCTCATCAACATCAGCCACCTCGTCTCCGTCTACGTCATCTAGTCCAACTTCTTCAACATCGTCAACCCCAACTGTCAGCCCCACCTCCAGTCCCACGCAGAGCTCGGCACCTTCGTCTTCGTCGAGTCTCGTGCAGCAGATTTGGGTTCCTAAACCAGCCAACGCCGTGGTCGCTGTCGGGGTAACCGCGGCGGTGGTAAGTGCAGTTTCGCTACTTTTTGTCGCATTAAGCAACCCCTTAGGCTCCGTGGGTGGAAAAGCTGGCGAAAAAACAAAAGGCATGATCCCCGACAACATAAAACAGTGGTTGGAAGAAGTTGTTGCATCCAGGCGCAAGATTGAAGCAATGGATAAAAAAGGCTCTCTTTTCAAACCCACCAAAACTGAAGTCTTAGCGTATGCAGTTGCGATAATCGTACTAGCAATTTCATTCTCGTACGTCAAAGTCATTACTCTTAGCCAGATTTGGGCCCTACTTCCCGTCTTCTTCGCTACCAGTGTCCTCGTTGGCTTTGTCCAAAAGTTCTCTTCCATAGCATACCTACGAAGCAAAGGAGTATGGAGCGAACACACCATTTGGCCCTTAGGCCTTGTACTCTTTCTCACCACAACCTTTGCCTTCAAGATTCCATTCTCTTCTCCAACACGAAGCGTTCAATCAAAAAAATTCACGGAACACTTAGGCGCTATAACTGCTGCATCTGAGATCCTTATCGGCCTCGCCTTTGCAGGTTTGTTCTTTGTATTGCTGAAAGGCGGTTACGCAGCCATTGGGGATGCAGGCTTGTCAATGTGTGTAATCGGCTCTTTCTTCGGTACATTCCCGGTGGCTCCAATGAGCGGTAAAGACATTTTCGACCACAGCAAGCGACTTTGGGCGGGACTCTTCATTGCATCACTAATCATCTTTGTCGCATGGCTACTGATAATATAACCTGCGTTTCCTGATTCTGACCAGAGAGGAAACATCATAAGAGCGATCTTACCACGACACCATCAGACGCAAAACTCGTAAAGCGGTGCGCGATCCATTTGAACAGTTGCTCATTTAGAAATGATAGTTTTGAAAACATCATAAAAGGTTTTTAGTAAAGTCTTTTATAGTATTTCAGTTAACAGCTTTAGCGGTAGCTTGCAAGTATCAGGTGCACGCCATAAAACGAAAGGTTAAGGAATATATATGAAAGTCAAAGTTTGGAAGCTTATGAGCATTTTGACAATCATGATCTTTGTTTTGTCAGCAGCCAACACAGTTCACGCGCAAACATCAATTACGGGGGTAGGAGTCTACCCAGGCGGGATAGCGTACGATCCTAACGCGCATGCGTTGTACGTGGCTAATCCCGACGCTGGCACACTTTCGGTTATCTCAGACAGCTCTAACACCGTCGTTCAAACCGTAAGCGGGTTGTCAGCGTCGCCTTTTGCATTCGCTTACGACTCAGGCAAGAATGAAATGTTTGTTTCCGAATATCAACAAGGTAGCCCCGGCGGAGTTGACGTAGTATCGGACAGTTCTAACACAGTTGTTGCCACCATACCTCTAGCCGGTGGTTGCACAGGCATAGCCTATGATTCAAGCAAAGGCGAGGTTTTCGTTTGCGACGCCTACACACAAACGGTCTCAGTTATTTCAGATACCTCCAACACCATTGTCGCAAACGTTACCATAAACTCTTACCCAGGTTCGCTGGTCTATGATTCAGCTAAGGGCGAAATCTTTGTTTCCGTAACAATCGGCGTCGACGTTTCAGTCATTTCCGACAAATCCAACACTGTCACCAAAACCATAAAGGTATCTTCGGATCCATACGAGTCCCCAGGAAGCTTAGCCTATGATTCCGCCAAAGGCAGAATATACGTGACCAACAGCACTTCCGTTTCAGTAATCTCAGACAGCAACAACGCAATCGATGCGGTAATCAACAATGTTGGATCTGGTAACTTAGTGTACGACTCTAGCAATGGCGAAATAATCAGCAGCGGCGGCACAGTAATTTCGGACAGCACTAACACCGTTACTTCGACACTTGGTGTAGGAACTAACCCCGCCGGCATAGCTTACGATTCAGGTACTGGCGCAATCTACGTTACTAACGGCAACGACCCCGGCACAGTGACTGTGACACCAGTTTCCTCAGGCACGCCTTCAACTGCAGCTCCAACCAGTTCCTCCTCGACCAGTTCAACAGCTTCTTCAACCCCAAAAGTTCCAGAGTTCAGCAGTGTAGCGCTCGTTTCAGTGGCAACAGCAATGATCGCATTGACCGTCTCCGCAGTCGCATTGAAAACGAGAACAAGAAAACCCCTACGAAAATAAGATAGATGAAGCAACCATAACAGAAAAACTAGAAATTTCCCTCTTTTTCGTTTTCTTAGAGAATTAACAAAAAATAGAGTTGTTCCGAGCTGTTCTGCCGATTATCTTAGTTAACCTTCAGCTCCCAAACGTAAGCCGGCGCATGGACCGAGGGTATTTATTTCGTCGCGTAACATTTCTGCTGCTGAGTAAACTTCAGAACATTTTTACCTTTACCAGTAAAGATAGCTTTAGGGTAAAATTGCAGGAATCGTTAAGCTTAGAAAGCCACAGGTTGATTGACTTTGTCAAACACCATCAAAACTGTTATCTACTAATTCTCGTGCAATTGCTCTGTGGGTATTGAAATCGTAAATTTCGTACCTTTGCCGAGCGAACTTTCAACGCCAATCTTACCTCCATGAGCTTCCACCAGTCGTTTACAGATTGCCAATCCGAAACCCATGCCTTGTGCTTTGGTGGTAAAGAGAGGAGTAAAAATCTTCCCAATTATATCTTCAGACATCCCGTTGCCCGTGTCCGCAAAAATGAATTCAATGTTTCCTTCATTTTGGCGGCTACTAATGTCAATCGCGCCCCCGTTTGGCATAGCATCAATGGCGTTTTTAATGATGTTAGTAAATACTCTTTCAATTTTGTTCACATCTACCCAAACCATAAGATCGCTTTGAGCGCTTTGTGTTATCTTGATGTAACTGGGAATGTTTATGGCTAGTAATACGTAGTTTATCAAGGATTTAGGCGAATATTCTTCTAGATCCAGATGGATTTCACGGCTAAAATCAAGCAAATCAGCAACGATGTCGTTGGCGTGCTCAACAGCTCTATCAATTGCATTTAGCATTTCGATGCTGCTATCACCGATAACTGCCCCATCCTTCTTTCTCAAAAAATAGGCAGCGTTCTTGATGGCGGCCAGGGGATTCCTCAGGTCATGACCAACCATGCCCGCCATTTCACCAATAGCAGATAAGCGCTGAGTCTGCATAAGACGCGATTGAGCCTCGACTAAATCTTTGGTTCGCTCCGCCACCAATTCTGACAAGTGATTTGCATGGCCCTCCAATTCTTCCTGCAAAGCTTTATGTTGTAAGTACTCTTGGTAAGTCCTTCTTCGATATGAATGCATTCGCCAAGCACTGAACGCGGCAATCGCGTTTGCAACAAACAGGCTGAAAAGTAGAGTAAAAATAACTGAAGTGCCGACGTTACTCGCAAGTACCACAATAATTATAGCTTCACCAATAGTAGCAAAAGAGGCAAGGAAAATTTGGTATTTAAATTTTAGAGGAACGACCAAGTACAAAACAAACACCGACACGATTGTTATAATACACGTTATAACAATGTCTGAAGGGCGGGTGGCATTAATGATTCCTCCACCTATAATCATTGCGAGAACTGTGGCAAAAATAATCTTGTCATAGTTGCGGTAACTTTTCACCCTCCCAACATATGTCAATTCTAAGCCTGTCGCAGACAGGAGTGTAAGCCGAATACCAATGAGTCCATAGAACATGTTGGACGTACCAAAAAACATGTAATCGTTAAAAATGAAACCGGCAAGGGGAATTGCAAACAGGATCATAGCTAATTTCGATTGATTAATGTCTTCTTTGAGATAAAACTCTCGTTCTTGTGCTTCGTTGTTTGTTCCCAAATTTTGGTTAGTAAGCATTTGATGGGTCTCTTGTTAGAATGTTATTAGGGCTTGTATCTTTGAATTCCCTGTGATAGTAATTGAACTTTATGGTGTTTCAATACTGAATTCATCTCGTTATCATGTCGTTTGTGGACCGCAATGACCGCATCAAAGATGCTTATAGTAGAAAAAAATGATGAAGCCGCTCGGCTTTAATGGATGGTCTTCTTAACTATTTTGTCTCGGTAGGATTGCTCGCAAGTTGAATTCGATTTTCGAGTTCCGTTACTCTTGCATTTATCGTATTGCGAAGCTCTATTCTTAATGGTTCACCTGCAAGTTCTTTATCAATGTGTTCGATTGATGCCGCCAATTGAGAATCTCCAATGGTACCTCCTATCCATTTTTGGAAGTCGCCTCTTTTGAAATGAAAATCAATTGATTCGATCGGTGCAACTTCAACATCTCTGGCAAAGGTAGCCAAACTGGTTGCTGTTTCCCCGGTATATCGACCAATGTCAGTGAAAAAGTGAAAACCATGATCGTACGAAACCTGCGCCAAGATCGCGCGTGCACGGTCTATGTCTTGCTTCTGGAACTGATGTTTGGACAAAGCATGGCTGATGTAATCTTCTCTCGAAATGAAAACCCTGCTACACTTTGGACAATGAAGTTTGCCATCATCATCAATTGTAGGCTCCGCGAAATCAGTTCCTTGTAACCCGCCAGGACGCGCTGTTCGAACATCATTATCCGAATAGATATTTGATCCAGGATTAATTTTTGACAAAAATTCGCCTCCACAAAGAAAAAAAAACGCTACAACATGATTTCTCTAATGAAAGATTTAATTCTTAAACCTTTTGACCGTTACTCCGGGACACAACCCGAAAGGTATGTCTTCGTCCTGTACGACTCAGATTAGGAAAGTGCCAATGGTAAACTGAACCCAAAAAGAAATGGAACCCTTTCTAACGCGGATGAATAATTGGAATTAATCGTCCGTGCAGTCTGAGTAACTCTGAATGCACGGAAGTTAACGCCCGATTGACGTCATTTTTAGTGTTTAGACTCAGGTGTTTACGCTATATGTAGCGTCCATGAAGTTCGAGAGCAAATTTTACTGATTCCAGACTTACCATTTAGGCGCGAGTTTATGCTTGAGCTAACATGAAAATGATAAAAACAGTCATCGAAATATTTCCCGGACGGTCAAAATTAAGCGCAACTGCGGAATTTATCGTTTATTTTCGTCGAAATGCTTAACTTCTAGTTTCTAAAAAAAGGTAGGATCTATGTTTATGTCGTTAATTGAAAATTCAGGTAGAATGAGATGAGCAAATACAAAATTTCGCTGATTCCCGGCGACGGTATTGGTCCAGAATTGACGGATTCAACCCTCAAAGTGTTGAAGGTTGTACAGAAAAAGGTTGGGTTCACGCTTGAAATGATTGAGGCTGAAGCAGGCGATGCTACTTTAGCTAGAAAAGGGGTCGCGTTGCCTTCAGGCACTGTGGAAAAAATCAAGGCATCACATGCGTGCCTCAAAGGACCAGTGGGTGAAACAGCAGCCGACGTAATAGTTAAACTGCGCGTAATGTTTGATCTCTATGCGAATCTGCGACCATTGAAGGCGTACCCTGCGGTTAAAGTTGCTCGTCCAGACATCGACATGCTTTTTGTCCGCGAAAACACCGAAGACGTTTACAAGGGGTTGGAACTTACGCTGGATCCAAACACAACCATCTGCATCAGGGTTATCACGCGCAAAGCATGCGAGCGCATAGCTAAAAAAGCCTTCGAAATGGCCCGCTTACGTAACGGCAAAAAGAAGGTGACTGCAATTCATAAATCCAATGTTATGCGGGTAACCGACGGATTGTTTGCCGGCGTATGCCGCGAGACAGCAAAGTGGTACCCTGACATCACCTTTAACGAGTTATATGTCGATGCGGCATCGATGCGTCTTATCAAACAGCCAGAGGAATTTGATGTACTATGCACCTGCAACTTGTTCGGCGACATACTTTCAGATGAGGCTTCGCAGTTAATCGGTGGACTTGGCATGGCTCCGGGCGCAAACATCGGCGACAACTTTGCCATCTTTGAGCCCATTCACGGTTCAGCGCCAGATATAGCGGGCAAAAACACGGCGAACCCGATCTCAATGATACTTTCAGCAAAGATGATGCTGGAGTGGCTGGGCGAAAAATACAACGACAAGAAAGCGATAGAGGCAGGCAATATAATAGAAAGTAGCGTGATACACACACTGGGTAGAGGACTTGTCGTTCCAGATCTCGGTGGAAGCAACACCACCAATGAAATGGCTGATGAAATCGCCGCAAACATATAGATTAATTAACGTTAAAAACGGCTTCTTTCCCCACCATCTGTTTTCTTAGGCTTAACCTTGTTCAATCGTTACCGAATTCTTCTAGAACAGCGTTTCTGTTTGGAAACACGCGCATTTTCCATCTATTAATTGAGGCGGGTCGCACTTGAATCCAAATCTGACTGGGTAAAACTCAGATCCAAAGGCTAAGAACATCTGGCGTGGCCATGTTCGGCTAGGCATTTCTCACAGGGATCTTCCCAATCTAACTGCCTTTGATACGAAGAGAACCTAAACTGAGTCTTTCAACTTAAACCTTTAAGCCTTGTCTAGCGTGCGCTTGGTGTCAACAAAAAGCATAAGTAGGCAAACTTTCCATAAACGCATCAACGAAAGTGGGGATTATTCAGTTGACTAACAAAATATTGATAAAAAACGGCATTATCGTAACCATGGATCCGCAGAGAAAAGTCATCGAAGACGGCGCTGTTGCAATTGAAGGGAATAAGATTGTGGCGGTCGGAAAAACCGCTGATGTGAAGAGCGTTCTCAAAGACCCGGTGGTGATCGACGCAAAGCACAAGGCGGTCATGCCTGGCTTAGTTAACTTGCATTATCACTCGCACATGCTTATTAGGGGTTTGATTGCCAACGAGGCGCCGCAGGCGACGCTAGACGAGTTGCTGTATCAGTTTTTTTATCCGCTTGCCATCAAGATGAGCCCCGAAGAAATCTACGCTGAAGCCTGCCTAGCATACGTCGAAGCAATCAAAACGGGGACCACCTGCGTCAATGACATTTACTGGCGCATCATGCAGCTCGCAGATGCAGCCAAAGACACGGGCATCAGAGCAGTAATTTCCAGTGAGGCTTTAGATTTGGCTCCCAGCGAAACCATTGAGGACAACGAGAAAGGTTTCTTGGCTAGGAACAACTCGGCGGATGGGCGCGTGAAAATCTGGTTCGGAATCGAATGGCTGCCGGTGTGCTCAACTGAGATGGTTATGAAAGCCCGAGAACTCGCCAACAAATACAAAACAGGCATTCACGTTCACCTTGATGAGTCGATCTGGGAGGTTGAGCAGTGCAAGAAGAAATTCGGCAAACGACCGATCGAGCAGGCTTACGAGGATGGCATTTTGGGCGAAGACTGCGTTGCCGCGCACTGTGTTTGGGTAAGCGATAAAGAGATGAAAATCCTCGCCATGACCAAAACAAGCGTTTCGCATAACCCGATTTCGAACATGTGGTTTGCCAACGGCTTCGCCCGTGCACCCGACTTTCTTGCCAGCGGGATTAACGTGGGATTAGGCACTGATAACCCGACTAACAACGCTGATATGTTTGAGGTTATGAAGATGGCTTCGCTGGTTCACAAAGGCAACCGACAAGACATCTCTCTAATGCCGGCTCCGCAGATCCTGACGATGGCAACACTTAATGGGGCGAGGGCTTTGGGTATGGGTAAGGAGCTTGGCTCCATCGAGAAGGGCAAAATTGCTGATCTGATACTTATAAACACGCACACGACACGGTTTGAGCCTCTTTTGCTGGGTAAAATGTCCAACTTGGAATCGCATCTGGTGTATGCTGCTCATGGCGAATGTGTTGACACCTCGATAATCGACGGCAAAATCGTAATGGACAACAAGAAAATGGTCTCTATCGACGAAGAGAAAGTCATGGAAAAAGCCAAGAAAGCTTTGGACTCGGTGAAGGAAAAGGTATTCTAATATCCTGCAGTTTTAAGGCAACATTTAAAGCTTTAGATTGTTGCTCCATAGAAAGGGATGATCTCCAGCGAAAAACAAGCAAGCAGCAGTACGCATAAAAGAAGTTTACAGGAGAACGTTAAAGTGAGCAGCAATAAACCAAACCGCATTTTGATATCCAACCCCAGAGCATGCATTGGCTGCAGAACCTGCGAGCTGTTTTGCTCTTTCCAACACTACAACGAAATGAACCCAGCCCGAGCTCTACTGCAAGTTGTAAAGGATGAGATAACCGGCGTTGACTACCCAGTCATTTGTCGGCACTGCGACAAGCCTAAATGCATGGAAGCCTGTTACTTCGGCGCTATCAAACGAGACACCCAAACCGGTGCAGTGCTGATTGACAGCAAACTTTGTGTAGGTTGCAAAAACTGCCTATCCAGCTGCCCGTTCGGAGCCATCAGAATCGACCCCAAAACAGGTGGGGTCACGAAATGCGACCTCTGCGGTGGAGAACCGCGCTGCGCGAAAATGTGCAAGCAAGGAGCTATAATTTACTTGGAAAAGAACGTTGCACCGAGCATCTTTGCACACAATGCTGCGGCTAAGCCTGCGAAAGTGCTGGGGGACGCAAAATAGATAGTTGAAGTGTCTTGTAATGTATGGTTGGACGGGAAAACTTCTCAGGGTAGATCTTTCCAAGAAGAAGATAAGCGTACATGATATTCGAAAGAAATGGCTAGTTGACTTTCTCGGCAGCGCTGGGCTAAACGCCAAGATTCTTTACGACGAAGTGAATGGTGAAATTGACCCTTACGACCCTGAGAACAGGCTTATCTTCGGATTTGGACCGCTATGCGGAACTTTGGCGCCATCCAGCTCAAGGTATACCATTACCACGAAGGGGCCGCTCTCGTTTGCTTTTTCCGACAGCAATTCAGGCGGACACTTCGGTCCAGAAGTGCGATTTGCAGGTTACGACACCATCGTTTTCCAAGGTAAGGCTGACAAACCAGTTTATCTGTGGATTAACGACGACACGGTCGAGCTAATCGATGCAGGGCATCTTTGGGGCAAGGATGTTTGGGAAAGTGAAGAGATAATCCGCAAGGACCTTGGCGACCCAGATGTAAAGGTCGCGCTCATAGGCCCCTCAGGCGAGAACCTCATCCGTTACTCAGCAGTCATAAACGATCACGCCCGGGCGGCTGGTTGGGGAGGCGTAGGAGCAGTTATGGGCGCGAAGAAACTCAAAGCAGTCGCTGTCAGAGGGACCAAGGGAATAAAAATTGCAGACCCAGATGCGTTTGAGGTAAAGTGTTGTGAATGCTTCGATTTAGTAGCGAAATCACCAAGAATGGCCACGGTTGGCTATTATGGTAAGCCTTGGCTAAATTGGCTTCGAAACGAGGTCCAAAAATCCAACCCTGTCAAAAACTACCAACTGCCCAGAGTTCCATCTGAGGAATTTTCGAAGGTTGGGCTGGAGGCGTTTAAGGAGATCATTGTGAAGTGGAAGGGCTGCTTTAACTGCCCAATGCATTGCAGCCATATTGTTAAAGCCAAAGCAGGTCCATTCTGCGGTGAAATGGGCGAGGGCTTTGAGTACAATCAGATGATTGACGGGCAAATGATGGGAATCTACGATCTAAACTGGGTTGTAAAATGGACTAACGTGACTAACAGACTAGGCATCGACTGCGATGGGCCAGCGTACGCCATCGCGTGGATAATGGAACTCTACGAAAGAGGCATTCTGTCAAAAGCTGACTGCGACGGCTTAGACATGCGTTGGGCAAATCAGGATGTCACTTTTGAGATGCTTAGAAAAATTGTGAACCGTGATGGCATTGGAGACGTTCTTGCCGAGGGCATAGCCATCGCAGCCAAAAAAATCGGCAAAGGTAGCGAAAAATACGCTTATCACATCAAAGGCGGCAGACTTGAGATTGACCCCCGAACGGGGTGGGGAACCGCGTTATCTCATGCAACGTCCACTCGGGGCGCAGACCACCTCAAGGGCACACCTCTAAGCAATGCTTACGGCAAATGGAAAAACATCCCCTACGACTTCACTGACGATAGCAAGACCGCCTTCAAGGCTGAGGCTGTGATTTTCTTTGAGAATCTTAACACGGTGGTGGATTCGCTGGGGCTGTGCAAGAATGATACGTGGACGCAGAGCGCCGAGTGCCCAGGCTTGTACGAGTTTGCGCAGATGCTTTCCGCTGCCACGGGTGTTAGCTTCTCGGCTCAGCAGCTTCTAACGGCGGGCGAACGCATCTACAACGTTGAGCGAGCCTTCAACTCCAAGTGCCACTTAACGCGGGAGGACGATAGTATCCCGGATAAGTTCTTCACTGACCCTATCGAGACTAAGCTGCGGGTGCTCAACAGGAAGGAGTTTGAAAGTCTCAAGGACACATATTATCAACTGCGAGGCTGGGATGTAGCCACTGGTCACCCGACACCCAAGAAACTCAGGGAGCTGGGGCTTTCAGATATTGCGAAAGGATTTGAAACTCGCAAAACCAAGAATACACGTGGTAAAAAGAATGCCTGAACCTAAACCGTACGTTGAAGTCAAGTTGCTAAGCACGTTTTACAGCCTCACCAAGAAAGAAAACTTCGACGTTGTGATTCCAGACAAGGCAGACTTGAATTTTATAGTCGATGTTATCGAGGAGAAGCTGGGACACGAAGTCGCTGCTCACATACGGGACCATCTGGACTACGTTGTCTTGGCGGTTAACAACGTTGATTGCAAGCAGTTGCAGGGCTTGAAGACGCCCATTAAGAACGGTGACCGAGTGGTTATCGGGCACGTTATCGCTGGCGGCTAATGTCATCCTCCGTGAATGAAACAGTCACGCCGTGGATACCGGATGTTTTATCGTGTTAACGGATAAATATATTAACATTCGGTGTGCAGTGGTTATGAAGCATTATGAACGGTGGCTACGTTAATCGGGTTTTATGGGTTGATTTAACCAACGAGGAATTCCACACCTCAGAACTAAGCGAATCCTCCGCTCGGGAGTTCATAAGCGGCAGAGGCTTAGGAGTCAAAACACTCTACGATGAACTGGAAGCAAAAGTTGACCCGCTATCTCCACAAAACATCATAGTTATTGCAACAGGCGTCCTAACCGGAACCTCATCGCCGTTTTGTGCCAGAAGCTGGATAGTCACCAAATCACCCCTGACGGGTGCAATCTTGACGAGCAATTCCGGCGGCTTCTTCGGTCCGGAACTCAAATTTGCTGGGTATGATATGGTGGTTATCAAGGGGAAAGCCAAAAAGTTCTCCTACCTGTGGATAAACAACGATAAAATCGAACTGCGCGACGCCTCCAAACTCTGTGGGTTCGGAACTCAAGCCACGCAGGATAAAATCGCTCAAGAAACTGATCCTAAAACCAGAGTTGCCTGTATCGGTCCAGCTGGAGAAAAATTCGTTAAGTTCTCAAGCGTTATGTGTGCAAACAGAGCATTTGGCAGGGGCGGTTCAGGAGCCGTTTTCGCTTCCAAAAACCTGAAAGCGGTAGCGGTCAGGGGAACCAAGCCCGTGCCCGTCGCCAACCCTGAAAAATTCAAAATTATAATCAAGCAAGTATTGGAAACTTACGCTAAGAACGATTTTATGCAGGAGTGGCGGAAAGTCGGTACGGTCTTTAACGTCGGAGCCATGAATGAGCTAGGCATATTTCCCACGAGAAACTTCCAAACTGGCTTTTTCGAGGGTTACCAACAGTTGGATGATCAGGCAAATAAGCGGTACGTCGAGAAACACATCACCTGTTACGGGTGCCCGGTGGCCTGCACCAGCTGGTCGGTTGTCAAAACTGGTGAATTCGCAGGCGCAAAATGCAGAGGGCCTGAGTACGAGACAATTTGGGCGTTTGGTGGCTCCTGCGGCAACGAGCGGCTTGATTCCATCATCGCGGCGAATGCTTTCTGCAACGAAATGGGTTTGGACACGGAATCCACAGGTCACGCTATTGGGTTCGCCATGGAACTTTTCGAGCGAGGAATAATCACGGAGAAAGACACGGGCGGCATACCGTTGCATTTTGGCAATTTCCGGAGCATGCTTAAACTTGCCAACATGATAGTTAACCGCGAAGGGCTGGGAGATGTGCTGGCTGAAGGTGTCAGGTACGCATCGGGCAAAATCGGTAATGGTGCCGAGCGATACGCCATTCATGTGAAAGGCTTGGAAATCGACGGATATGATCCCAGAGGCGCCAAGGCTCAGGGCTTAGCGTACGCCACCGCCTCCAGAGGCGGCTGCCACCATTCAGGGTATGCATCGCAGGAGCTTTATGACCCCAAGTTTGACCGCTTCACCGAAGTCGGCAAGGGCGCAGTAACAAAAGGCAATGAAGATTCCACTGCTCTTGTGGATTCAACAGGCATCTGCGCTTTTCCCATGCAGCTTGGAGTTTTGACCACCAAAGAGTTAGGAATGCTGCTTTCCGCGGCGACCGGGTTCGAGGAGTTCAGCAACGAACAGAACCTTGCAGTGATTGGCGAGCGAATTTACAATCAGGAGCGCCTCTTCAACGTACGAGAGGGCTTATCTAGCAAAGACGACGTATTGCCCGTACGTTTCCTGACAGAGCCAATGCCGACGGGCAATTCGAAAGGTAACGTCGTTAAGTTTTGGGACATGCGAAAAGAATATTACGCTATAAGAGGCTGGTCACAAGAAGGCGTTCCACAAGCAGGCAAGCGTGCGGAACTCAATTTAACCTCCAAGTAGGGCGAAATACATGAGACAAGAAAAAACTCAAGCATCAAGCGAAAATATCATCGAGATGCAGAAAAAGTACGTAATGCCCTGTGTTGAAGTATGGCACGACATTTTGTTTGTTAAGGGGAAAGGCTCAAAAGTCTACGATTCAAAAGGCAAAGAATATCTGGACTGCTTTGGTGGAGTAGCAGTCGTCAACATTGGACACTGCCACCCGCATGTCATCGAGGCAGTTCAAAATCAGCTTACCAAACTCAACCATCTCTCAACACTGTATTATACCGAATATATGCCAAGGCTTGCCAAGCGTCTCTCAGAAATAGCTCCCATCGACGGCAACCACGTCAAGAAAAGCTTCTTCTGTAACAGCGGAACCGAAGCCAACGAACACGCCGTAACGTTAGCGAAGAAAGCCACGGGCAAGAGCGAAATGCTCAGCATGCAATGTGGCTTCTTCGGCAGAGGCGGAATCACCATGGGCTTGACAGGCTTAGGAGCATGGCGGTCAGGTCTGAGCCCGTTCACGCCAGGCATCTATCACGTGCCCTCTTACTACTGCTACCGCTGCCCGATGGGACAAAAAGAGCGCCCGCCAAACTGTGGCTATGCATGCGCAAACTACATCAAAACCATCCTCAAAACCGAAACCACCAAACACGTCTGCTGCTTCATCGGCGAAGCGGTTTTGGGCGTCGGCGGCTGTATACCAGCACCCAAAGAGTACTTCAAAATCGTCAATGAAATCCTCAAAACCGAAGACATCCCGATGATAATCGATGAGGTGCAGAGCGGCATGGGCAGGACAGGCAAAATGTTCGGCATCGAAAACTATGGCCTTGAACCCGAAATTATCACTATGGCTAAAGGCTTAGGCGGTGGAATCCTCCCAATCGGCGCTGTCGTTGCCAAAAGTGAATTGGCCGACAAACATCTTGGTCCTGATTTCTCAACGTTTGGCGGAAACGCTTTGAGTTGTGTTGCTGCTTTGGCGAATTTGGAAGTGATTGAGAAGGAAAAACTTGCTCAGAACGCCAAACGCGTGGGCGACTACATCGTTAAGCGGCTCAAAGAGGTGGAGTCTAAATCAAGGATTATGGATGGCGTGGAAGGTTTGGGCTTGATGGTTGGCATGGAAATCGTCACTGACAAGCAATCCAAACAGCCAAACAACGACGCTGTTGCAGCAATTCTGGATAAGATGGCGCAGAAAGGCGTGCTCATCGGGCGCGGTGGACTGTACTATAACCGTCTTAGGTTCGAGCCCCCGCTGTGCATTACGGTTGAGGAAGCCGAAAAAGCCATAACCACGCTTGAGAGCGTACTCCATGAGGTCGAAGGAGGAAAATGAGATGAAAGCAGTTAGATACTACGCACCTGAACAACCCTTAAAATATGAAGAAGCACCATTGCCGAAAATCAGCGCCGACGAAGTACTTATCAAAGTCAAAGCAGCTGGCATCTGCCACACTGATTTGCACTTTATGGAAGGCGTTCTCAAACCATGGAAAGGCACGCTGCCGCTCACGCTTGGTCACGAAATCGCAGGAGAAATTGTCAATGTCGGTAAGAACGTCAAAGGATTCAAAGTGAAGGACAGAGTGGTTTTAGCTAACGTTATCGCCTGTGGGAAATGCGAGTACTGCAAAAGCGGACGAGAAAACCTGTGCAACGACTTGGACCAAATCGGCTTCACAGCAGATGGTGGCTACGCAGAATACGTTAAGACAAAAGAGCAAAATTTGGTAAAGTTGCCAGAAAACGTCTCCTATGAAATCGGCTCAACACTCACGTGTGCCGCTGCATCATGCTATCATGCAATCGTCGACATCGCAGAGGCAAAGAAGGGCGAAACCATTCTGATCAACGGCTTTGGCGGGTTGGGCACCAACGCTCTGCAGATAGCCGAACATTTAGGGCTCAAAGTCATCGCTGTCGACGTTGCCAAAGACAAGCTTAAGATGGCACAGGAGCTGGGTGCTGAAAAAATTATTGACGCCACCACTCAGAACGTACAGGAAGAAATCAAGAAGTTCACCAATGGCGAAGGCGTCGAAATAGCTATCGAATTCGTGGGCAGGGCCAAAACGATCGAGAACGCTTTCAAAAGCTTGGGCAAAACAGGCAGGTTGGTTTTCGTCGGCTACACCAAAGACACATTTACCTTCAGCCCACTGCAATTGGTCGTGAACGAAACAGCCATCAAAGGCTCAGTCGCCTACACCAAAAAAGATCTTGAAGCCGTTGTGAAACTCGCAAGCCAAGGCAAACTCAACCCCGTGGTTAGTGAAAAAGTGGGGCTCAAAGACGTGAACAGCACGCTTGAGAAGATGCGTAAAGGAGAAATCATGGGAAGAGCCGTTGCAATCCCATAAACCCTTCCACCATTTTTCTTTTTGTCTTGTCTTTTTTATTTCGAGTCAATGTTTAACGTCGTCTTTTCGGTCGGCTGAAAAAACTTAAATAGGTTGTTCAGTCAGAGGCTTTTGAAAAAGTTGGAGAATCTGAAAAATGAAAGTAGTTGATTTAACTCAGCCTTGGGGAATGGCAACTCCGCCTTGGCCTGGAGGCTCAAGCCCCATAATTAGGTACGTGAACAGAATTTCAACCGACGGCTACAGTCAGCAGGAACTAACCTATACAACGCACATAGGTACTCACCTTGACGGTCCGATGCACTTTGATTCTGCAGGAAGAGACTTAGCCAGCTTGCCCATGGACAAACTCTTCGGAGACGGCGTAATCGTTGACATCAGCGAAGTTGGACCATACGGCATCTACGGTCCCAAAGACTTCAAGGGCAAAGTCGAAATCAAAAAAGGCGACATGTTGATCATCAACACCGGCTTCCACAAGCATTGGCACACAGGCAAAGAACCCGACGAAATCGCCTACTTCGCAAAACACCCCGGACCACACACCGAATTCCGCGACTGGTGTGTCGACATGAAGTTCAAGATGCTGGGCGTTGACTGCGGCTCTGCCGACCACCCCATGAACACTTCGATTCGCACTTTGCACCCGCTGGTCGCTAAAGAAGCGCAAAAGAAAATCGGCAAGCCACTAGAAGAAGTCTTCCCTCCTGAAATGGATCACATGATGCACAAACTCTTCAAGAAACCGCTCGAACTAATTCATGTCGAGAACATCGGCGGCGATATTGACCAAATCCTCAACAAACGCGTGAAAATCGGTGCATTCCCGCTTAAAATCATCGGCGGAGAATCAAGTCCCTGTAGAGTTGTCGCTTTCTTAGAAGAATAAACCAAAAAAAAGCTTAAATGGGTTCAAACTTGAACCCATGAACTTCTTTTTCTTGAACTTTTCGCACGACAGCCCAAACGGGCTTGAGGCACATTCCAACTTTGACTTCTTTGGCGGAAACTTGTCCTAAAACTCGTGTGCCGCTTGCGAATTGCACGATGCCAAGCACAAGGGGCATTTGTGAGATTCCTTTGGGGACAGCCCAGAGTTCGGTGTAGGTAATGAGTTCGCCTTGGTCGCCTATTTCGGTTTCTTCGAGTTTGATGCTTCTACATTTGGGGCAGCAGTCACGTTTTGGGTAGTAGACTGCGCCGCAGCTTGTGCATTTTACACCAATCATCTTGTTCGGCATCAATTTAGATATCCCTCCTCAGTACAAAGGAAACGACATTGTTGCCGAAGCCTCCGAAGTTGCAGGAGAACGCCTTCTTGGCGCCTTTAACCTGTCTTTCGCCTGCTTCGCCCCGCAACTGCCAAGTTAACTCTGCGATTTGAGCAACGCCTGTTGCGCCGACTGGGTGACCTCTCGCTTTGAGTCCGCCTGATGGGTTGATTGGGAATTTTCCACCGAGAAGGGTCACGCCCTGCTCCACAGCCTTGTGCGCTGTGCCTTTCTCGAAGAAGCCTGCGTCTTCGCTCTCGGCGATTTCTAGGATTGTGAATGCATCATGTAGCTCAGCGAAGTCCATGTCTTTGGGTGTCAGTCTTGCCATTTTGAAGGCTTGTTGGGATGAGTTTTTGACCGCGTTCAGCGCAGTGGGGTCGGGTCGTTGGGCGACTGCGTGTATGTCAGTTGCTTGTCCGACGCCTGCGACGATGACGGGTTTGTCGGTGAATTTTTTGGCGATGTCGCCTGCGCAGAGCACAACGGCCGCTGCTCCGTCGCTGACTGGACACATGTCAAAAAGCCTCAGCGGGTCGGCGATGATGGGGTTGTTGACTTCGGCTTCAGGGCTTGTGCATATGCCCTCGAGCGTGATCTTGCGGTGAATGTGCGCATACGGATTCATCAGGGCGTTGCTGTGGTTTTTGACGGCTATCATGCTTAGATGCTTGCGTTCGACGCCATACTTGTTCATGTATAAACGAGTAAACATGGCTGCGAGTGAAGGTAGCGTCACACCGTTAATGTACTCGGCGGTTGGATGCGTCATTGTTGCGATGAGATCGGTGATTCTGTCGCCTGGAACTTCACGCATTTTCTCGCCGCCAACTACCAGAACAATGTCGGCGAAACCTGCTGCGATGGATAGGTAGGCGTTTTTTACGGCTGATCCGCCTGAGGCTGGCCCGTTTTCAACTCGGTCGGCGGCTACAGGGATGATGCAGAGTTCGTCGGCGAGTGCGCTGGCGGTTGCTGTTTGGTTAGTTAATTCGCCTGCGAGCATGGTTGAGACGTAGAGTGATGAGATTGGGGTGTCACCGAGGTTTGCGTGATCGATGGCTCTTGTTGCCGCTTCTTTGAACAGTCCCATGAGGGTCTTATCTGTGCGGTTGCCGAACTGCGCCATGCCTGCGCCGATGATGGAAACTTCCCTGGGCATAATTAGGCCTTTGCTTCTTTTACCATGTCTGGCGGGACGACTTTGAAGTTGAGTGTTTGCTCATAAAGGTCTTTGGGCACGGGTCTTTCGCCGAAAACTAGCTTGCTCTTCCTGATTCCGTAGCCTTCTTTTGTGAGTGCGTATGCTGCTGCGCCGCCTAGTTCGTGTTGTAGGCCTGGTCTGGGTTCAAGGTTCCATTCGACCATCCATCGGTTGAAGCCGATTGGGCTCTCAGCGGTGACGAGGATTTGGTCAACGCCGTAGTTTTCGATGGCATGTTCTTGTTTTGCTGCAAATAAATGGGCTCCGACTCTTCCGCCTCTTTTGAGCGCCATGGTGTGGTAGCTTATGCAGGTTTTGTTGTCGTATAAGCGGTTGTTGACTATGCCTGCGAGTTCTCCGTCTACGATGCCGACGAGGCAGTATTCGTTTCTTACTCTGTACCTGTACCAACCCAAGAGTTCTGCATACATTCTTGCACTGACAATGTCATAGTAATCTGCAGCGACAGTAAGGAGAGGTCTGATTGCATCAAGTAAATGTGGGACTTCTTCCCGCTGGATTTCGCGAACGACCATTTTGCTTCCGGTTGGCAGTGTGATGACTTTGGCTGGGTAGGGTTTTTTTGGCATGTCCCAGTCAAGGCTTAACATTTGTTCGATATTTTCCATTTTTTCCATCTTCTTTTATAATGATTGGGTGTTTTGTAGCAATATTTAGTATTAATAGATTTTGTTGACATTGCAAGAAACAAGAAAAGAGGATGTTTACTTGTATTTTGCCTCGTAAGCAGCTTCAGCTTTGGTGAAGCACAGCATTGGGGCACGTGCGATGCCGGCGCCGACCTGTCCGATGCCGGCCTTCTTGTGCGCTAATCCAGTGTTGATGACCGGTGTGATTCCAGTTCTGATGACTTTGCGGAAATCGATGCCTGTCGGCGTGCCTTCATAGTTGAGGTAAGGTATCTTATACGTGGTATGCTTAGCCATGGTGATTTCGTACATTTTGTTGGTGATGTCGATGCCTAACTGGGGTGTTCCGCCAACGAATTCTGCAATCGCGGGCGAAGCAGCCATCGCGAAGGCACCTATGCCAGCTGGCTCGGAAACGTATGAATCGCCAAACACTGGGCTCGCATCATCCTCCGTGAAGCCCTTAAACATCTTGCCGCGCTCCTGACGCGGCGCTGGTGCTTTGAACCATTCGTCGCTAAGCCCGCTGATGCGTATGCCGAACTCAACGCCGTTCGTTGCCATGACGCTCACCAGAGTACTGTACTCGATGCCGTGCGCAGCATTCATCGTTACCTTGCTGCAAGCCATAGACATGTTGAGGAAAAAGTGCGGGTTGTCCACGATAAAGCAGACGACAGAGAGAATTTCTTGCTTGTCAAGGCCCGATTTGAGCAGTGCGAGAGTGATTTGTTGGAAGAAGAGGTCGGTGGCGCACCGATTGCGGTTGTGGCATTCGTCGCCCCGTCTTATGGCAGCGGCGATTATTTCTTTGAGGTTTATTCCGCCAATCTGCTTAACCGCCAAGTTCAAGGCTGGGCCAAGCGTGGTTTTCATCCATTGTAGCCTGCTGATGACTTCGTCGTTGTTGGCACCAAACCGCAGGGTTTTGACTTGGCCGACTCCCTCGTTCATGTTGGAGTACGCGAAGTTGCCGTAAGTTTCATTTTTGACGATGAAGACAGGCATGGAGGGCGAAACAATCCCCGCCATAGGAGCAACCGTGTTGTAATCGTGCGTTGAGCAGAAAGTGATGCCGCCGCTCGAAGCCAACTCCTCAGCGTCTTTGATGTCTTTTGCCATGCCCTCAAAAACCGCAGCGCCAAAAATTGCGCCTTTCACGGTGTCGTTCTTGTTTTCCCATGCAATTGGGGGTCCTGAGCAGAGGAACATATTCTTTTGGAAGCCCGGGATGGCTTGAAGTGCTGGTTTCACGTCGACTAGAACGGGGTTTGAGTTCATGATTTTCTCTATTGCGAGCTTGTTTGCTTCATCGACTTTTTTGGTATCAACCATAATTTCACTTTCCTGATGAAGGATTACCTTAACTTCTTGCGGTTGGCACGTACGCGACCGCTTCGACTTCAACGAGAAGCTCCTTATCTATTAGGCTGGAAACCATGACAA
>Ga0326727_10005552_pt1 | contig 35871 bp, 39 predicted proteins | sample MB2enrmetagenome_FD_207643 | JGI IMG/M metagenome (GOLD analysis project Ga0326727, IMG submission 207643) | Lab enriched peat soil microbial communities from McLean, Ithaca, NY, United States - MB29MY | ecosystem: Environmental > Terrestrial > Soil > Wetlands > Peat | place: USA: New York...
GTTGGTTTCGGTCACCTGCAAGTGCAGCGAGTACCGACCCCGCGTCCCAGCCCGCGTCAAATGCTGGCCCGAGTAGATGCTGCGGGGATTTGCACGTCGCTCATCAAGCTGGTTGAGCAGGGTCCGGACCACAAACAGTTGTACGGCTGGGATCTGGGGCGCTTTCCACTGATTCTCGGAGACGAGGGCTCCGTGACGCTTGTGGAAGTGGGGCAGGAATTGAAAGACCGCTTCCATCCCGGCGAGCGTCATGTCATTCAACCGGCAGTTGCTCACCCACCTATCAACCACCCGGGGCGATATCGCGAGGGGGGCCGAGGCGTCGTCAAGATCTCCGTTGGCTATACGCTGCCAGGACACCTCGCGGAATATGTTCTCGTCACGGAAGAGACTGTGGCAGCGGGATGTCTTCTCCCGGTTCGGGACGCGGGGTTCCCATTCGCCCATGCCGCCATGAGCGAGCCCTTGTCCTGCTGCGTCTCGGCTCAAGACCACCATGTGCACTTGGTTCAGGAGACGCCTCTGGGACCGCGCCAAGTCATAAAAGGGCTCAAGCCCGGAGGAGTAACCGTGGTGATTGGTGCAGGGGCTATGGGCCGGATGCACGTCGACCTGGCGCTTAGCTACAAACCTCGTGCCCTGGTGGTTGCTGACCTCCTTGAGGCACGGTTAGAGCTTGTGAGGACTCTGTTGGGGCCGCGGGCAAGCAAGGCCGGAATCGATTTTCAGGTCGTCAACCCGGGCACAACTGATTTGAACAAGTTGCTGAACCAACTCACGAATTATCGCGGGGCCGACGATGTGATTGTGGCCGTGGGCTCCAAGAAGGCCATCGAAAGCGCTCAGAGCCTGGTCGGGCGGGGCGCCGTCCTGGACCTGTTTGGAGGCTTAAAAAAAGGCGAAGAGGTTATCGGCCTCGACACCGGCATTGTCCATTACAAGGAAATCAACCTCACCGGGTCTAGTGGAGGTTCCCCTTGGGACATCGCCCGAACCCTGGAGTTGATGCTTACCCACGAGATTGACGCCGGGTGCCACATTACTCGAATTGGCGACCTCGAACACTCTATCGAATTCTTGAGAATGATAATGGCTCAGGAAATTGACGGCAAAGCCGTCGTCTACCCTCACCGGCGCACCGCTGAAATCCGGGCGGTGAAATCCTGGAGCGCCCAGGATGAGGCGGACTACCTGGCAGGTTGCTGAGAGAGAAGTGACGAGTGACCCGCCTAGGCGGGACAACGGACAACTGACATTGGAACTTACCGGTCAACGCACCTTTGTTGGGTTCGGCTTCGGCGCTATCCAAGCTGGACTGTTTCTTTATGAAGCCTTCCGGTCCGGTAATTTCGGCCGGCTGGTGGTGGCGGAAGTGATGCCGGATGTCGTGCACGCGGTGCGCGCCGCCGGAGGACGTTTCTCCGTGAACATCGCGCACTCGGACCACATCGAGGTCGCGGAGGTTGGGCCCTTGGAAATCCAGGACCCGGGCTCTGAATCTGACCGGCACCGCTTGGTGGAAGCGATCGCGGAAGCGGAGGAAATCGCCACCGCCGTGCCCAGCGTGCAATTCTACACTTCACCCGACCCCGGGAGCATACATCGCCTTCTGGCTGAGGGGCTGCGACGCAAGGCAGCCGCGCAGGGGCCACAGGCCATCGTTTACGCGGCTGAAAACCATAACCATGCGGCAGAGATCCTGGAAGCAATAGTTCTCAAACAGGTTCCCGAAGAGGAAAGAGAGTGTGTGCGCTCTCGGGTCGGATTCTTGAACACCGTGATCGGAAAAATGAGCGGAGTCGTTTCCGACGCGGACGAAATCAGATTGCAAAGCTTGGCCACCATAACCCCCGGCGGGCGGCGCGCCTTTCTGGTCGAAGCGTTTAACCGAATCCTGATTTCCAAATTCCGACTTGCGGCTGTCGGTGAGGCCCCGCCTTTTCAGCGAGGCATAAAGGTTTTTGAAGAGAAGGGTGACTTGTTGCCTTTCGAAGAAGCCAAGCTATACGGCCACAACGCCACCCATGCCCTCGCTGCCTATGTCGCCGCCCTACGCGGCGTCGAACGTATTGCTGACCTTAGCAAACACCCGGCCATCTTCGCTTTCCTGCGTGCCGCGTTCATTCAAGAATCCGGAGAGGCGTTGGTCCGGAAGCACGCAGGTAAAGATCCGCTCTTCACTCACCAAGGCTATCGGGAATACGCTGACGACCTGCTTGCCCGCATGGTTAATCCCTTCCTTCACGACAGCGCGGAAAGAGTTGGGCGCGACCCGCAGCGAAAGCTGGAGTGGGACGACCGCTTGGTGGGAACCCTGCGCGTGGCGTTACAGCAGGGCGTTCAGCCATCTCGTTATGCTTTCGGTACGGCAGCCGCACTTGCCGTGCTGGATCGTAACACCCTGGAAACAAATATTCCGCTGGAAACATGGCTTGACCCGCTCTGGCACACCGCCTCGCCCGAAAGGAAGGAAAGAGAAAGGGTCCTCGACCTGATCGAAGAAGGCCGCGATCGACTCCAGAGATGGCGCGCCTCGAGGTTCCAAGACCTGGAGGGCTTGTTTTCGAGTGTTTGATTCCCTGATGCTGTTCGGCTTATGATTCCAACATGGCTGGAGCACGGAAACTTAAAATGACCATCGGGCCGGTGAAACTGGAGGCTGAGTTGTTTGACACCCCAACCGCCGATGCCATCTACGCCGAGCTGCCTTTCACTTCCACGGCTTCCACCTGGGGAGATGAGGTCTACTTCTCCACGCCGGTTCGAGTGAGCAAGGAGGCGGATGCCAAGGACGTGGTCGAGGCGGGCGAGTTGGCTTTCTGGGTTGAGGGCGACTCCATCGCCATCGGTTTTGGCCCCACACCCGCTTCGCACGGCAAGGAAATCCGCCTCGCGGCGCGGACAAACATCTGGGGCAAGACATTCGGGCAAGTCACACATCTGCGCAAAGTGAAAGACGGCGATCCGATCGAGGTCGAAAAGGTTGGCTAGTCGGCCCACTGTACGAGCTTGGGGACGTCGGTCCCAGTGAGGTAGCCGAACCTGCGCGCAAGCTGGAGAAGCAGTTCGCCTACGACCTCGCCCAAGCTCGCAAGCATGAAAGCAAGAGCCGAGTGGACCGCTGGCAAGGCGCAGAACTGTGCGTTCGTTGACCGTTTCAAGGTACCCATGGCGCTCTCGGAGCGTGGGGTCTAACAACCCTGCCGAGTTCGCCATGACACCTCAGGCACTGCAACTTGAACGTGCCCGCGAGATCAGTGGTGCTCGAAGCATGATTTGGCGTTATCTCATTGAAGGTCCGTGGATCGTCTTTTGCGCATACTGGGCGGCGGGCGCGCTGAAGACGCGCAGGACCCTCAGCCGGGAATCCTTGGCGTCGCGTTCCGCCTTCCTGTTTCTGGAAATCCTTGGCTTTGTCCTGCTCTTCACCGACATAGGGGAGAACGGCGTTCTTGGTCATCGCGTTGTCCATCGGACATACGCTCTTGCCGTTACGGGCGTCGCACTGACCTGGATCGGCATCGCTATCGCTCTGTGGGCCCGCTGGCACCTGGGACAGTATTGGAGCGCCAGTGTCACTCTCAAAGAAGACCACAAGCTCATCCGTACGGGGCCCTACGCTTATTTCCGGCATCCCATTTATTCCGGAATCGATCTGGCCGCGTTGGGCGGAGCTTTGGCGATTGACCGATGGCGATGCGTCGCGGGAGTCGGCTTGATCGCCCTGGGCTATTGGATGAAGGCGAGGAAAGAAGAATCCATGCTGGCCGCGCAATTCGGGGAAGCCTTCAAAGAGCACTGCCAACACACCGGCTTCCTGATTCCGAAGTTTTGGTAAGAGGCCACGCGACGTCGCCGAAGCGCCGATTACGAACGCCGCGATCAGTATTTGTGCCCTTCGTGAATCAAATCCTTGATCTTGAGTCCGCCCAGACGGTTACGCTTCTGGATTTCGAGAATGTCGGCGACCGCCTCAGCAGGAGTCTTACTCGCGGGGCCAAGATGGGAGGGAATGGACTCTTTTTGCGCGAGGGTCTCCAGAGCCCGCTCGATGACCTCTTCGGGTGAGCGATAAGGACCGCGTGCGAGCTGCTTCTGCAGCAATTCCTCGCTGTGAGGTGTCAGGCGAATGGTGCTCATGTGAAGAGTATATGCGAAATGTCAGATGCCTCGCAATGAAAAGGGCTTCCCGGCAGGGGAGGGTTCCACCGCAACAGCGTAGGCGCCGGGGAAGCGCGGTGCGCCCCTACTTGACGGTGATGGATAGAAAGCCGGAAGAGATGGGGAAAGCGCTCATGCTCAAGTCGTGAGAAGACACATGTGAGACGCCGGCCTCTATCCTATTCCAGCACGAAAATGTTCTTCTTGGCGCACATCTCTTTCAGGACTTTCGGCCACACAGTTACGCTGACCTCACCCAGGTGAGCCTTTCTGAGCAATAACATCAGCGTGCGTGATTGGCCGATGCCGCCGCCCAGCGACAGAGGGATGCGGTTGGTCAAGATCCCCTGGTGGTACGGCAGCTTCATGAAATCGAGCTGATTGGCCAGTTTCAACTGTTCTTTCAGGGTTTCAGCCGTCACCCGAATACCCATCGAAGTCAGTTCATGTCGCCGTTTTGTGACGTGGTTCCATACCAGAATGTCACCATTCAAGCCGTGCGTCGGCTTGCCGGTTTCTTTACTCGTATCCGTGAGCCAATCGTCGTAATCAGCGGCGCGATTTTCGTGGGGATAACCATCTTTCAAAGGCCAGCCAATCCCAATGATGAAGATTGCTGGATACTTCTGTAGCACCTGTGTCTCCCGCTGTTTGCGAGGCAGATCAGGATACATATCGAGGATTTCTTCGGCATGCAGGAAGGTCAACTTCTCAGGCAGATTAGGAAATCGTCCGTCGCTCAACTGGGGGAACATCTCTTGTGCAAAGCGTTCCGCACCAACAAGCACTCTCCAGATACTTCCGACGACTTCCTTCAAAAAGGCCAAGTTACGCTGTTGGGCGGTCATGACTCGCTCCCAGTCCCACTGGTCGACGTAGGCGCTGTGGTCATGATCAAGGAAGTAGTCCTTGCGCACGGCTCGCATATCCGTACAAATGCCTTCGCCCACTTGGCAATGGAACTGTTTCAGCGCCACTCTCTTCCACTTCGTGGCCGCCTGCACGACCTGAGCGTCAATGGGGTGCTTGTCGTGATCGTTTGAAATATGGAACGAGATCGGCGTGCGCGATCCATCCCGGTCCAGCATGTCATTCACGCCGCTTTCGACGTCCACGATCAGCGGCACCTCGACCATCATCAGGTTTAGTTCTTTGCAGAGGTTGTCTGCGATGTACCGTTTTACATGGAAGATCGCCTGCTGGGTTTCTTTCACGGTGAGCAGGGAGCGATAGTCTGACGGGAGAATCTTTTCCAATTCGTTGTAGTCGCCAATACCTGGGCCTGCCAGATCAGCTTTCTTGTTCGATATGACTGTGTCCATTAACTCCTCGCTGCGATGTGTGAGGGGAGATGTTACTCATGTGTAGAGTATACGCGAGGTGTCAGATTCCTCGCAATGAGAAGACCTTTCTAGTAGGGCTGGGTTCCACCGGAAGGGTCTAGGCGTCGAGAAAACGGATCTCGCTTACGGGCTGCAAAAGGTGGGAGGGGTGGGAAAAGCTCTCCACCCCTTTGTGGTAGGACTCACGAAAACGCGAGTTCTTTCTGAAGACCGAAACCGCGGACCCGCACAGAACCTCCGGGGCTACTGAACCATCTCCAGGAAGGATCCTGAAGATGTTGCCACCCTCATTTCCTTCCTTCTCCCCCGTAATTAACTGGAACCTGCGCCGGCGTCAAAGGTTTGCCAAAAGTTCCTCTCAGAAAGTTATCTGCGATCGGCGAGGGGGCGCCTTGTGCAAGTTCTTGCAACTTCCGAGACACTCTAGCGGCTTCACTTTTGAGCAGAAGAAAAATTGCGTAGGCCGTGCAGAGCAGCGTGGCAGCAATCAAAGCCACGAACAGACATGCAACAAAGTCATAAATGATGAACATTTAATCCCCCTTTTCAAAGAGCTTGGAGGAAATTACTTAAACACTTCTTCCAATGCTCAATGAACACGCCTCGTGTCGCCAAGAAAAGCTTCGGTGCCTCGAGCGACACAACTGGAAATAAGCAATATGACTACCAAACACGTTGAATTCATAAGTGACGGAGAATAGAGGCCGACTACAGGTGATGAAACGATGTGGGGATTTAGATCTCTAGCATGTGCATCGCCCGTTTTTCGTGTCCTCGGCACAAGAAATCGGCCACCAGAGCGGGGTCAGCAGCGTTCCGATGCCTCGTTTATGCCCGTCTGCTAGCCCCCGAACCACGTTGATTGTCGCCGGCCAATGTTTTCGCGAATTTCGCGAATTCGCGAGGAAGTGATGATCTAGCGATCCGCGCTCGCAAGCGTTTTCAAGAGTTTAGATATGGCCCTCTCATTGCTGTGTGAACGGGTGTGGTTCAAACAATGGGGCAGTAGAACAAACATCCGATAGGAGACAGAGAACCGCATGAGCGCCGATTTGAAACTTACTATCCGCCCTGGCCAACGCAACTCATGGGCAGAGGAGACGAACGATGGCAAGGCTTGAGCGGATCTTCTTCGCAATAGGGTTTGCATTGTTGGCAGTTTGGGGAACGGAGAGGTTTGACAGTATCGTTTTCTCGCGCGCGGCGATCGCGAAGTTCGATGCGAATATGGCCACGAAAACCGGCACCAGCGTCCCTGTATTGGATGGTCTAACTTCCGGTTCCGACGTTGACTTTGCGCTCTGGTCGATCAAACGCGTTAAGGCATACAAAGATAGCCTTTTGGAGAAGATTGACCCTCCTCTCGCGGTTCTGCGCATCCCCAAGATTCACCTCGAAGTTCCCGTGTTTAACGGCACGGACGACCTCACTCTGAACCGTGGAGTCGGGCGCATTTGTGGGACCGCGCAAGTGGGTGCGGGCGGAAATCTCGTCATCGCGGGTCATCGTGACGGTTTTTTTAGCGGCCTCAAAGACGTGGCGCGTGGTGACGTTATCGAACTCGCGCGCCCAGGCCAGACAGATGTCTATGTTATCGACGGGATTCGAATCACTAAGCCCGAAGATGTGTCTGTGCTGAAGTCGACGCCGACGCCTTCGCTGACCCTGGTCACCTGCTTTCCTTTTTACATTGTTGGAAGCGCCCCGCAGCGTTACATCGTAAGGGCGTCAAAGTGGAGTTTCACCCCATCGAAAGAGGGCACAAGTAAGGACTCGACTTCGATGGGCAACAGATCAAATGACTAAGGAGAATGAAAAATGAATGCAATAAGCTTTTCACGAACGATGCTCCGTTTGCTGGGCGCAGGCCTTGTTTGCCTAGCCTTCGCCCTCGTCACGAACGCGCAAGTACAAACTCAAACAGAGGTAGAAACTGGACCCGCGACGCGGGAGGTCAGGATACGCCGCGGTGAAGTAGTTTATGTTTCCGGGAACGATGTCGTCATCAGGGGAGAGGACGGGATCTACAGGGATTTTCCCAATGTTCCAGAAAGCGCGAGAGTCACGGTTGATGGCCAGCAGCTTTCGGTTCACGATCTTCACCCGGGGATGACCATACAGCGGACCACGATCACAACGACGAGGCCGAGAGTCATCACCACCACCAAGTCCGTGACTGGCACTGTGTGGAATGTCAACCCCCCCACCTCCGTCGTCCTAACTCTGGAAGACGGCAAGAATCAGCAGTTCACAATTCCAGACGGCACAAAATTCACGGTTGATGGACAACTGACCGACGCATTTTCTCTAAAGCCGGGCATGAAAGTCTCGGCCACATCTGTCACCGAGGTTCCTGAAACCGTGGTTAGAAAGAGGGTTAGGCTAACGGGAGAAATGCCACCGCCCCCCGATGTTCCGCTTCTCATCATCCTTTTGCCGGACCTTCCTCCCGAGGCGGCAGCACCAGCAGCGGCAGCACCGGCAGAGACACCCGCTGCAACTCCGGCAGAACCTACTCCTCCGCAGCTACCTAAAACGGGAAGCTCGTTGCCGCTCGTCGGGTTGCTCGGTGGATTCTTCTGTTGTCTGGCTCTTGGGCTGAAGACAAGACGTGCCTTTAGCTCTTACCCGGTCGTCTCTCGAAATCGGCCGCTTTGAGATTCTGCTTCATTGGCAGTGGGGGTAAGCAAGATGTCGATGCCGCTGAGGTCCAATTTTTTTGGCGTCTTGATGCCAGAGGACAGGGAAAGGGGCTGTTCATCGCGACTCCGCGTCGCGAATCGGCTCAAGGCTCATGAGGCAACCGTCAGGTCCCGAGGCGAAGCGGACTGTGACTACGTCGCTTGGGCCCAACTGCACCCGCATCTGCTCCATTCGCGCGAGCACAAACATGCGCAGCGCATTCTCAAGGACAAGGGGATGCCAGGTGTAAAGGCCCACCAACTCCGGGGAGACACCCAGCCGGCTGGCAGCGGTAGAGCGCAGTGCTGCGAGGGCGGGCACTCGCTCGCCCTCGCGGATCTGCCACAAGGGTTGCAGTGGGCGCTTCAAAGTTAACCTGTGAGTGGCCGGCAAGTAAGCGAGGACTTCCGAATTCCCTTGCGGTCTTGTAACGGAGAAGTAGAGTTCTTCTTTTGTCTGGGGCAGGGCTTCGAGCCATTCCGCATCAACGCGAATGGAGATGCTCGGCAAAGCCAGGCGCCGGCCAGGAGGCAATGCTGCAAGGCTGGCCGCGAGGGCGGCTTCATCCTCAATCAGGCGTAGGAGCGGCAGCGTGCCAAGGGCGTCCGTGGCGGGCTTGCGGGCATCGCTCGCGGCAGCATGGATTACTCCCGCAGCCTCCGGCGCCGACTTCGGGTCAGTCGAGACAACTTCACTTGGTGGAGGTTGGAGGGTCGATTGCAACTTCGGCGATACCGGGGCAGGGTCAACAGGAGCGGCGGCTTCAGCCGGCGGGGCCGGATCGGAATGAGGCGTTGCGGTCCCGTGGGAATCGAGGGGCGGTTGGTTTGCGGGCAACCAGAGTGGCCCGCGCGCCATAACCATTTCTGAAATCATCTCCGCGCGCGCAGGAGGACTCGCGCTCGAAGGGCGCGCCAGAAAGACGGCCAGAACCACAAGCGCGCTCGATAATCCGAAAGAGAGAGCGAGCGCTCCGGGACGTGGTGCACCGGCATCGAGCAGCACAAATTCAGGGGCGTCGCTCATACCATAAATCGCCGTTGCTGTCACCCCCGCGTAGGCGGGGGTCAGGGCCCTGCCAAAGTCCCCGAAACGTAACATCCCAAAGCGGCCCTGCCGCCTGCTGTGCGGAAAGGCTTCGCCTTTCCGAGGGCTTCCGCCCAGAATCACCTCCTCAGCTCGGCTGGCAGGCTGAGCCTGCCAGCCGAGCTGAGGGGAAGAAGAGAGGCTGTCTGCGCCGGAAAGCCAGAGGCTTTCCTCACATCAGGCGGCAGAGCCGCTTCTCACGCGACTTTGACGCGACCCCTGAGCGGGGTCCACGTCAGGCCACAACAAGTGGATTCCCGTTTTCGCGGGAATGACCGGGACGGGGCGATCTGCCGCCCAGGTTTCAGCTTTGGTAACGGGAAAAGTAGCCGGCATAGCTGTCCACCGAGCTTGCATACCAGTTAATGTAGGCCCACAGGTCTTGAGAGTAACTGCGGTCGAAGACTCTGGGGCCAGCGACGTACTTGGCGGCGGCGCGCGCCCAACTGCCTTCCTCCTGGTAGTAGCGGGCGAGCAGCCGGGTGCCCAGCCAGGCGTTGAATTCCGGTTCTTTCAGACGATTGGGCGGCCAGCCTTCAAGGCGACAACGCTCCGGCAGAATCTGGAACATGCCCACTTCGCCGGCGGCCCCGCGGGGCGGATAGGTCTGCAAGCGAGACTCAATCCAGGCCACGCCCAGGGCCAGTGGCACCGGCGTGCCATTAGCCTTGGCGTATTGGACCACGCGCAGGTAGGCTGCTCGGTCAACCGTTGAGTTCGCGAATCGAGATCCCCTCACCCGGCCCGCCCCGGCTGAGGAAAACGTCGGCGGCGGGCCGCCCTCCCCGGTTTCTGGGGTCCGATGGACCCCATCGGGGTCCAGAAATCGGACTCCCCCAAGGGGGAGAAGGGAGAGTTGACCCGAGAGGCTGCCGCGATGCCTGCCCAAGGATGCTTGCGGGGGCTCAGCGTTTGTCGGAGGGGACACATTAGGCGCCTCTTTGGCCGGCGGGTTGGGAGTTTCGCCGGAAGCATCATGGAACCGGTGCCAAGCCGGGCCTGACGATGGGGGGTTCTTGGAGTCTTCCTCCCGCAGGCCAGCGCGCACCTGCTCAACCGTGCGGCGCAGTTCGTCGTAGAAGGCGCTACGCGCGCCGGCATCATCACGCAGGCGGCTGAGCTCATCCTGGATGCGCTGGGCCTCAGGATCGCGAGGGTTTGAGTCGTCGTATGGGTTGGCGTTTGGTGTGGGCGTGAGCTCATGGGCAGCGGCGGGGGTGCGTCTTGTGGCGAAACCCGAAGCGGCAGGAGTTACAGCCCGCGGCTTCGTAACCGCCGGCTTTTTCCCTTCTACCTGCGCTCCAAGGAGGGGCGACTTGGCGGGCGGTGGCGCCTGGGAAGGCGGCAGCACAACTTCGGTTTGGGGCGGCGTTGAAGCTGGCCCGGAAGGCCAGGCGGGCTTCGTCGAGTCGGCGCGCCTGGAAAGCTTGGGGGGAGGCAAGTTCGACCCCTCCTGCGGCGCGCCCAGTGGCGTCGCGATCCCCAGGAGATACAATGTTGCCACGGCGAAGGCCAGACAGGTGGATGCGTCGATGCGTCTCACGCGAGTCATACCTCCTCCTTCGACCGGGCGGGACTAGCCATCAGCTATCAGCCTTTAGCTATCAGCTAGAACTCGGTCTCTGCCCTCTCCCGAAGGGAATTTGGAGTGCGGCAGCTTGCTGCCGCTTTGGCTCGAGCCAGCTTGCTGGCAGGGAATTATTCCCTCGGCTGAAATCCCGGCGAGCAAGCTCGCCGGACGAAAAGCGGCAGCAAGCTGCCGCACTCCAAACGCTGACGACTGAGAGCTGACAGCTTCATCGTGATGGAGGCGCGCTCGCCCCCGCCCAGTTTCGCCGGCTGATTTTCACTCCTTGCACTTTGGAGTGGGCCTCAACAGGTTGTCTGACGTAGTAGGCATAGCGATCTTCGAGCTTGCTGGACTCGAGTGGCTTGTCGGGCAGGCCGCACGCCTGGGCACCATTCTCGATGCGACAGGACTCCGAACGCAGGGCAAGGTGATTCACGTCGTTCTCCAGATCCGTGAGCGGGGTGTGGGTGGCCGCAAGGTAAAGCGCCGCGCGCTGTTTGCTCAGAGCTGCGGGTTGAGAGTCGGCGTTCTGCGCGCGGCTTGAGGCGGCAAGCGCCAGAACTAGCGCCCCGCCAGCCGCCATCATGAGAACCCACTGGGCCGCCGCCCTGCCGCCTGAACCTGATTCTCTATTCGTATTCATAAGCTACTCCTGGTGCGCCTGGCGCGCCTTGTCGTGACAAGCCTTCACGTCGCCTGACTGTTGAATGCAGCTCCTCAACTGCTCCAGGTCAGTTTCCGACTTGGCGCTTGACCCCGAGCTGTTGAGCGTCTTATCGACCTCTGGGCTGGCCGAGAGGTGTTGCACCGCCTGCGTGGCTTTGCGGCCTTGCTCGAGCACATCTTCTGCCTGGGCGCGGACCACGTAATATTCGAGCCTGTCGGCCAGCCCCAGCCGGTTCTGATGGGCTGAGAGCGCGTCGGCCGCGAAGGCCTTTGACTCTTTCTCGTAAGACTGCTCGAGAGCCTTGAGCTTCGCGAGTTCTTCAGCGGCGCCTGCCGCTTCCTCCTGGGCGCGAGTCCGCCGGGCAGGCAGGTCTTTCTCCAGGCTCTCGGCCTCGGACAGCCGCCGATCGATTTCGCGCATCTGGGCCTGCGTCTCGGGTGAGTCAGGCTGATGGGCCAGATTGGCGAGGGCCACCTCGAGATCCTGGGGATTGACGCCCACGTTCTGCTTGCTCAATTCGTCCAGCTTCTTGCGGCGCTTGTCGATGAAGTCCTGAACTGCCTGCTGCTTGCTAAGCACCTCGCGGGCCTGTTCAGCGTAATCATTGGCCAATTGCTCGCTGGTCTGCTCGCGATCGAGTTCGTCCTTGAGTTCCACCTGCACCTTGCGTGGGTCGGCGAATCGCTCCAGACCGGGATCATTCCCACTCGCCTTGCTGTAGGAAGCCATCTCGAGCTCGCGCTGGTCGCGACGTTGGTTGTACTCATCGAGGCAGCGATGGACACGAACATCGAAGGCTTCGGCATCCAGTGGCGTTTCGCGCGCGCCCTGCGTATTTTCGGTCGTCGTCTCGGGAGTTTCAGAAGCTGCGGGGGGCGGCGACTCCGACTCCGTTGTGCCAGGCGTGGGCGGCGGAGGCGCCACGCCGGCAGGGGGTGGGGGTGGCACTTGGGTTGTTGGAGGCTGCTGGGCAAGCGCTACGCCGGCGAGCGCGCACCCTAGGAGGGTCAGAATCAGTGTGCGTCTCATTGGGTTTCCTCCACCAGCGCCGCCTGCACCTGAGGATCGTTCAGAAGCGGGTCGTGTTCCCAATCCTTCTCCGTGGCACGCAGGATGAAAACGAGGTTGCGCGCCATCTCGGTGCGTGCCGCCGGGGGCACCGCCGAGTTCCCCGCGCCACTGTAAGCCTCCCGCATCAGGTTGAGCGTATCTTTGCTGTGGTCACCTTTTTGGAAGCGTGCCACCGCCTGCAAGTACTTGGCAAAGGCATGATCCACGCTCGGACGGTCCTTGAACCTGATCTGCTTCAACTGCTGGAGCACGCCATCGGGATCGGACTCGACCTGGTCAGCCAGCGCCAACAAATCCTCCGAAGGCGGGATCACCTGGCCGCGACCCCACGTGGACGGCTGAAGCTTGGCACTATCATCGACGATGTCACCCGTGGCAACGAGGGAAACCGGCCGGCCAAGCACAAACTCGAGCACGGTACCAGCGGGAACTGTCAGATCGGGACCCCGCCGTGCCACTGTCCAAATCGCGGCTACGATAAGACCACCTCCGGCGCCTATGGCTCCACCTACAGGCCCGGCCGCCGCGAAGCCAGCGCCCGCGCCGATCACCACCGATCCAAAGTCAAAGGCGCCGTCCTTCACCAGTCCTCCGCGTCCGTGCGCTGTGCCCTCGCGGTCCACCTTGCGACGGTTCAAATCCGTGGGGTAACCGTCGAGGGGGATCACTTCACCGTCCGGTGTACGTACCGAGTAAAGGCCCAGCCGCAAGCGGGACCTGCCCGTTATGTGTCCGGCGCGCTTGCTTTCGAGTACTGCGACACGGATTTTTGTGCCTGCCGGCAGCGCCACCTGCCCGTCGGTCGCAACCAAGTCCTGCATTAGCGTTCCGGAAACCGTGCGCACGTTACCAAAAGAGTGCCATTGGTAAAATTCTTTGGTTCCTACGCTGCTTTCGAGCCGGACGGGAATCTTCGTGCCTGGCTCGATCCGAAGCCGCTCGGTAGCTCGGATGGAAGAAGGAAGAAGACACGCCAACGCCAAGATAATCATGCTCGAAGCGATCAATTTGAGTCTCATGGTTTATTTGAACCTCGACCCAGTTTGGGCAATTTGGTGACCAGAACACTAAAGCCGCTGGATTGATGGTTGGGAACGCCAGAGGCGAGTGATTTGGTGGGCGGGCCCCGTTCCCTCCGAAACGAGTGCCAGACGTCATGTGAGGCATGGCACGTCCGCGTCAGAAGGTAGGCGAAAACGTTGACCTGGTTTACCTTGCGGGTAGGCACGCCGTCTCGCGACCCTGCTGCCTGGCGGCTTTGAGGAACTTAGCCAGCTCTCTTACTCATCGCAACCCGAGGCCGACTGTCTCCCTCTCCGAAACAGTACTGAAGTACTATCGACGACTCCCGGTGTAAGCCTTGTGGGCATCGAGGGGGCGAGAGACGGGACTGGCCGATTTCCACCAAGCTGGCTGAGTTCGGCCACCGGAGTGGTTACTTTGAGCCTGCCAAGCCGTTGCACGCCACATCTCAGTTAACTCTTTGCGGATGTTCACATTGTGGAGGATGATCGGGGTAATGGAGGTGGTGGGTTCAGTTCATACCTCAAGGCAGATCTCGAAAAGGCACCCGGGCTCACTGCTGCTGGGATGGTTTCTGGTCGCCCTTTTCGAGCTTGGCAAGGAAATCCTTGAGGAGCGGAAACAGTTCACGATAAGCTTCGAGCTTTTGCTGATAGATCTGATGGCGGATTGGATCCGGCTCAAACACCTTGTCGGGTTTGACGAATTGGCCTACCCCTTCTGCGGGATGGCGAAAGACTCCTGTGGCGATTCCGGCGAGGATGGCAGCCCCCAGGACGCTTGCCTCGGTGATCCGTGGCCGCACAAAGGGAACACCGCAGATGTCAGCCTTGAGTTGAAGCCACTGGTCCGATTTCGCTCCGCCCCCAGTGGCAACAAACTCCGAAGGATTCACTCCAAGTTCTTTCAAGGCATACAAGCTTTCGGCAAAATAAAAAGTGACCGATTCCATGATCGATTTAAGGATCTCACCGCGCGTGGTGCTGGTTTTGAGTCCCACGATGACGCCGGAGGCATCTGCGATAAAGCCAGGTGGACCGGTAATCTCAAAATAGGGGAGTGTGAACAAGCGGGTAGGCTCGGGGGGCATTTCGCGGGCCAAGGCATCGTAAATGTCTTCGCCGGCAGGCAACAGTTTGCGCTCCGCGCGGGCGAAGGTGTCGCGGAACCACCGCACCAGGCTACCGCCTTGGTTGTAGATGAAGGAAACAAAAAGCCCTGGCAGGACGTGATGTTCAATATTGAGACCGTGGCGCAACATAGCCGCAGCGTCCGGGAGGTGGTCATAGGTGGGGGTAATGCATTCGAAGGTTCCAATGCCGCAAACGGCTTTTCCAGCCTCGTAGACGCCCGCGCCCAGTGAACCGCAGCACTGGTCGTGGCCGCCGACCACCACCAGCACTCCTTTCGGCAGATTCAGCTCCCCAGCAACGCGCTCGCAAACGGTACCGGCGACAGCGCCGCTGGGCATCGGAAGCGGGAGCTTGGCGCGTTCGATGCCAGTCAATAGAAGCAATGGGTCAGACCAATCCTCTCTGCAAATGTCGAAAAGAAGCGTGCGATTGGCATGGGAGTAACTGGTAACCGGGTCGCAGCCGAGCATGAAAGCCGCAAGGTCTCCCCAGAGGAGAAACTTGTGGGCTTGCGCGTAAAGAGCGGGCTGATATTCTCGCCGCCATAAGAGTTTAGGGAGAGAGTATTGCCGGCCAAAGATATTAGGGTTGATGCGGAAGAAAGCCTCCTGAGGAATCTGGCGCGCCAGAGCTTCAACGTATTCCATGCCACGAGTGTCCGAGGACAGGATACAGGGACCAAGAATCTGCCTGTCCTTGGACACGGGGGTCATGGCTTCGCCCATGGAGCTGACGCAGAGCGCCCGAACAGGATGCTGGGTCACCCGACCCGACACCTCGGCGATCGTGTCCCGCACGCAGTTCCACACCTCGCGACTGTCAAGTTCTGCCCAGCCCTCGCGCGGGTGCGAGGTTGCATATTCACGGTAGGCGCTGGCGAGACGCTCCCCGTTTTCCAAAAAGGCCGCAGCTTTACACCCTGAGGTTCCGACATCGATCCCCAGCAGACTCATACCGATGCCACCTTTTGCCACCCTCCGTAAGCAGGCTGCCGAAGGTAACTCGATCGTTCATCTCGCCCGGCAGAATGCAGGACGAAATATGAAGTTGCTTTTGCACCTCGACCCAGCAGCGGATGGCCAAGGCCTGCAAGCCGAACTCTTCGATGAGGGTGTCGAGACATGGCCCTTGGCTCGACGCCAATCAAGCCTCCGGATTAATCAACCGTCGGGAACCTTGAAGCTCGAGTTCTTCAGTCAGCACTTGCACCACGGCGTCGTACGCCGCCTTCTTGGCAGCCTCCAACGATTCTTTTAGAGCTACCTCGTAAGGCTGGCGGATTGCTGTTGCGATGTTGATCTTGGCGATTCCCCGATGGATGGCTTCCTGAATGTACTTTTTCTTGATCCCACTCCCACCGTGCAGAACCAGTGGAATCTGAACCGCTTTGTAAATACGCTCCAAGTGCTCAATGTTCAGTCTTGCCTCGACCTTTTTGTTGTGCCGCGTTACCTCCGAAATGGCCCCGTGCACATTCCCCACCGCCACCGACAGCCAGTCGACTCCTGTTTCCTGAACGAACCGCCGCGCGTCCTCTGCGGCCGTGAAGCCCTTCCCGCTTGCGAAGAGCTCCTCGTAAGGGGGAAGCGGACCAGCCTCGTGACCAAACACGGCTCCCAATTCGCCTTCCAGCGCAATTCCTGCGGCGTGCGCGAGGCGAGCGATCTTCTTCGTTGCTTGGATATTCTCATCCAAAGGGAGACGCGAGCCGTCCAGCATCACCGACTGATACCCGAGTTGGACGGCTTCCTGGATTATCGCCTCGTAGTCCACGCTCAGATTGTCTTCGTCGATTACGGGAACATGATCCAAGTGCAAGCGCGTAAGTCGTTCGTCCTTTACCCGCTGGTACTCCTGATAGATGGCTCGAACACTTCCAGCTTCGAACTTCATCCACTCTGGCCGCGCCACGGCTATCAGACCGAAACAATCGGTGTCATGCAGTGCCTCGGCGACCGCTTCCATCATGGGCAGAAACGGGATGTTGAATGCGGGGATGGCTGTCCCTGCTCGTCGGGCGTTCCACATGCAGGCGTTGGTAGAAAGCAGTTTCATGATCACTAGCGCGTCAGCCGCGGAATCCACCTGCGCACGGCTCCGCGGTACTCCTGGTAGGAACTCCCAAATTTCCGTGTCAGGGTAGGTTCTTCGTAAAAGAGAACGAACAAATGAACGAGAAGAAAGAGTGGCAAAGTCAGGAACAGAATCGAAATCGAACGCTCGTAGAGACCGAACCCGATAAGGAGAATCAGGCCCCCGATATACATCGGGTTGCGAACGTACTTGTAGGGGCCGATGGCGACGAATGCTCGCGGAGCATCAAAAATGGCGGGTGTTCCTCGTCCTCGGGAAATGAAAACGCCCGCGCACCCAAGCACGAGAATTGCCCCGACGACCCCCAGGATTGCGCCGGGCATTTCGCTCGCGGCCGGTAAGGAGACTCCAAAAGTCTGGTCAAAGGTTCGCACCAGCAGGGCAATCCAGCCAAAGAAAAGCAAAAAGCCGCTCATGTAGATGACCGATCTGAGTGCGAGAAAGAGAGCCTTCATTGCGTGTCTCCAATGGAAACTACGTGTGCGACAAGAAGATTATCGCGACAATCGCATCCAATTACCAGCCCCTCCTTGGCAAGGTTCCAATACGCGCGCAGACGTTTCGGAACATGAGAGTGGCGCAACGGCTGGCCGGGCCGCAGCCCAACCTGTCACGCAGTTCAAACTGGTTGCATTTTTCTCCGGAAGAGAAGCCGGCGAAATGTAAAATGTCAGGATGGACAGATTCAACGAAACGGAAAGACGCAAGACGATTCCAGGCGTCCGCATCGGTCATGCGAGTGACTTCAAAGGGCTGACAGGATGCACAGTTGTCCTCTGCGAAGGGGGCGCGGTCTGCGGAGTGGATGTGCGGGGCTCCGCTGCGGGAACGCGCGATTTGGCTCCCTGCCTTCCCGGTCATGTGGTGGAGCGCGTGCACGCGATCTTCTTGAGCGGAGGGAGCGCCTTCGGCCTGGACGCTGCCGCAGGGGTTATGGAGTATTTGGAATCACGCGACGTCGGATTTCCTGCCGGGAAAGTTCGGGTGCCCATCGTTCCCGGGGCGGTCATCTTCGACCTCCACTTGGGCTCGTCAAAGGCTCGACCAAACCGGAGGATGGCACTTCGAGCCTGCCGGAATGCAACCACAAAAGTTATGGAAGGGTCGGTGGGGGCGGGGACTGGGGCGACGGTTGGAAAACTCTATGGGATTGGTCAGGCCACCAAGGGCGGCATAGGGTTCGGGAGTCGCGGCTTGCCGGGCGGGGTACGCGTGCAGGCGCTTGCGGTGGTGAATGCCTTTGGTGATGTAGTCGATCCCAGGACGGGTCGAGTGATTGCCGGAGCGCGAGTGTCTCCCGGATCACCTGAGTTCGCGGTCACTGTGGAAAGCATGTTCAAGGGGGGAGTGCCCAAAGGCTTTGGAGCTACCCACACGACGCTGGTCGTCGTCATGACCAATGCCGAGCTGGACAAAGTCCAGACCACGAAGGTTGCGCAGATGGCTCACGATGGACTGGCACGCGCTATTCACCCTGTTCATACCCAATTGGATGGCGATCTGGTATTCGCTCTTTCGCTGGGCAGAAAGCGGGCCGACTTGAACTGCCTCGGGACGGCGGCAGCGGAGGCGACAGCGGAAGCTATTGTCAGGGGAGTAGAAGCCGCACAAGGGCTGGGCGGAGTTCCGTCCTGCCGGGAACTCAGGACAGGGAATAGGGAACAGGCAGGCTGTTCCTGTTAGCTGTTGGCTGTTACCTGTTAGCTGTTAGCTGTTACCTGTTGCCTGTTGCCTATTCCCTGTTCCCTGTTCCCTGTTCCCTGTTCAGTGGCTCGGCTGGGGACGCACGTCAGTGGGATTTGCGGACGGGGATGGCGTGGGACCCGCGGTGTCCCCATGCGGAGTTGTTCCGGACATGCTGGTGGTCGAAGCGGATTCCACCTTCCATCCATTGCCCGATCTGCGCAGCTTGTATTGTACGCCAACCGCCAAGTTAGGCGCCTGCTTGCTGCGGAACTTCACTTGGGCCTCGGCCGTGTCCCCGCTGAACGCAACCTCGCCAACCTCCACGGTCATGTTCTGGAAAACGACGTTCGGCTGCTGCTTCAGGTGTTCCTCGATCGCCTCCTGAACCGCAGCTTTGGAATGAACCCCGCTCAACCGGTTGCAGGCGGCTGAACCTGCCAACCCCAGGACCAAAAGACTCATTACTACCGCGCGCATCCGAACCTCCTGTGTCTGAAACAACCCTACCCCTGTGCTATAGGATTGTCAAAAAGGAGTAGGTTGTGGGGCCGCGCATCGCTTCAAGTTTGACACCCTCACACGCCTGGTTTAAATTGACGGTTGAGCTGTTTGAAGGCTGATGAAAAAGCCTAGGTAACTGTCACTCTGAGCATGTGTCAGAATATCGGAGCGAATGTGCAAGCCTGTCATGCTGAGCGAAGCGAAGCATCCCAGCAGTTCGCCCCACCCTGCTGAACACATAAAGCAACTGCAGAGATGCTTCGCTTCGCTCAGCATGACATTACCTGCACTTGTTCGCCAGCCTGCACAAGGTTGCTGAAAGGAATAAGGAGTTGACATGCTCGATCTGAGTTTTGTGCGCGACAATCTGGAGTTTGTGAAGCAGAAGATGGGCGAGCGCGGGCTAGGGGACTCGCTCGCAAACTTTGAAGCCATTGACCACGAAAGGCGCAAATTCCTGGTGGAGGCAGAAAGGCGCAAGGCGCGCCGCAACAAGGTTTCCGAGGAAATCGCCGCCTTGAAAATGGCGAAGCAGGATGCCTCTGTCCTGATCGCCGAGATGAAGCAGGTGGGCGCGGAGATCCAGCAGCTTGATGAGCAGGCCAAGGAATACGATGAACAATTGCAGGAGCTCCTGCGCAACATTCCGAACGTGCCTCATCCGAGCGTTCCCGTCGGCCGGTGCCCAGAGGACAACCTGGAGGTTCGGCGTTGGGGCCAGCCGCGCCAGTTCGATTTCGAACCCAAAGCGCATTGGGACCTAGGCCCTGCCCTGGGTATCTTGGATTTTGAGCGCGCCACGAAAATAGCCGGAGCCCGCTTTGCGGTTTACAGCGGCTTGGGGGCAAGACTGGAGCGCGCTCTGGCAAACTTCATGCTCGATCTGCATACCAAGGAGCACGGCTATACGGAGATTCTTCCTCCTTTTGTCGTCAACTCCGCGAGCCTTTTCGGCACCGGCCAGTTGCCGAAGTTCAAGGCAGACCTTTTCAAGCTCGAGGGGACTGATTATTGGCTCATCCCCACCGCAGAGGTCCCCGTCACTAATCTTTACGCAGGAGAGGTGTTGGAAGCCGACAAGCTGCCGGTAAAGCATTGCGCGTGGACCGCCTGTTTCCGGAGCGAGGCGGGCTCCTACGGCAAAGACACGCGTGGAATCATCCGCCAGCACCAGTTCCAGAAGGTCGAGCTGGTCAAGTTCGCGCTTCCTGAAAGCTCTTACGATGAGCTCGAGTCTCTCACCCACAATGCCGAAGTGATCCTCCAGCGCCTCGACCTTCCCTATCGCGTGGTGGCCTTGTGTACGGGTGATCTAGGCTTCAGCTCCGCCAAGACCTATGACCTGGAAGTCTGGCTTCCCGCTGCCCGCGAATACAAGGAGATATCTTCTTGCTCGAACTTCGAGGCATTCCAGGCTCGGCGGGCGAACCTCCGGTTCCGCCGTGGCAAGGGGGGCAAGACGGAATTCTTTCACACTCTCAATGGCAGCGGGCTGGCCGTCGGCCGGACCTGGGTTGCGATTATCGAAAACTACCAGCAGGCCGACGGCTCGGTCCTCATCCCTGAGGCACTGCGGCCTTACCTTGACGGCATCGAGAAGATCAGTCGGCAGTAGGCAGCACGCGGTGAGTGGCACGTCTGGGGCGGCAGGCTGGCAATAGGGCCAAGGCAATCTTGAATTGTGAATTCTGAATTATGAATCGCCTTCTTCCTATCGCCAACTGGGCTGTGCTCCCTGCCTACTGCTTACTGCCTACTGCCAACAGCTTTACTTCTGTCCGCCTTCGCTGTTCGGGGCGGGTTCTGGCATATACCGGTGAAAGTCGCCGGGAGGGTGGGTGTGTTCGAATTGGATGGTGGAATGCGTGATGCCGAACTCGCTGGCTAGAATGTCGCGAATTCGCTGGCCGATTCTTTCACTCTCTGAAGTGGGCATGTCAAGGATGTGAACGTGGCAAGAGAGGGCGTGAGACTGAGTTCCCAGGCTCCAGATATGAATATCGTGGACCTCGCGCACGCCGGGAACCTCCAGCAACGCCCTCGCCACCGCTTCCAAACTCATGCCCTTGGGAAGGCTCTCGAGCAGGATATTCGTCGATTCCTTGAGTACCCCCACAGCTGTCCATACGATCATGCCGGAAACCAGGAATGCGATCACGGGGTCGATCAGCCATAGGCCAGTCCTTTGGATCAGCAAGGCTCCGGCGATGAGAGCGAGGTTGGAGAGCGCGTCGCCCAAATTGTGGATGAAAACCGCACGCAGGTTCAAGTCGCTGCGGCTGGATGCCAGCAAGAGTGAAATACTCCCGTTGATGACAAAAGCTGCGATCCCCACCACTAACATGGCTTGGGCGGCGATCGGCTGCGGCCTCAGAATACGCTGGTAACCCTCGTAGCAGATGAGGACGGCGACTGCCACCAGCAGCAGGGCATTTACAAAGGCAGCCAGCACACCCGCGCGTTGGTAGCCGTAAGTTCTCTGATGATCGGGAGGCTTGCGTTCGAAGTAGAGAGCAATCCAGGCGAGGACAAGCGTTGGAAGGTCCGTCAGCTTGTGCCAACCATCACTGATGAGCGCCAGGCTGTGCGCGTAATGACCCGTTATGAATTCAATGATCACCAGGGCCAGCGTCACGACCAACGCGGTCTTGACAATCCAGTCCGGCCTCCGGTTGTGGCCGTGCCTGTGCACACAAACCCCCACCGGGATTCTATTCCATCAGGGAATCCCCACGCAATAAGGGCAGTGACGAGTGACAAGTGACGAGCAGATGTCAGAAGACAGGAGTTAGGAGAAGAGTGAGGAGCAGAATTATGAATAGTGAATGGTGAATGGTGAATTGGGGATGCGGAAGGCGCTTTGCGCGCCGCGCCCAGGGGCTCTGACCGCTGTACTTCTTCAATTCAACATTCAGAATTCATAATTGCCTAAACCAGCTTCGCCTCCAGCGTGATCGGGGTTGCGGCGAGGGCTTTGGATACGGGGCAGCCTTTCTTGGCGCCTTCCGCCTGCTGCTGGAAAGTCGCGTTGTCAATGCCCGGGACCTGGGCTTCGGTATTCAATTCAATCTTGGTGATGCCAAATCCGCCCTCGACAGGTTCGAGGTGCACCTTGGCCGTGGTATGGACTCGTGTGGGCGTGAAGCCGGCCTTCGACAAGCCGGCAGACAGAGCCATCGAAAAGCATCCGGCATGCGCGGCGGCGATCAACTCTTCCGGGTTAGTCCCTTTCCCGGTTTCGAATCTCGAGGCGAAGGAATAGTTGCCTTCATAGGCGCCGCTCCCCAGCTTCACAGTCCCCTGCCCTTCCCGCAAATTCCCTTTCCATTCGGCTTCCGCAGTTCGAACAGCCATAGTGATGTGCTCCTTTTGAAGAATTTAGAAAGAATGTTTGGGATGCTCGTCAATTAGGCCCCAAACGCCATAGCGCCACGGCCCGCCCTGAATACTCTTGCTCACCAACCCTAACGAATCAGTATACCACGCTCGCGCCTCGCTGACTCCTGGTGAGAGGATTGCGTCAAAGTCCCCGAAGGGCAACATCCCAAAGCGGCTCTGCCGCCTGCTGTGCGGAAAGCCTCTGGCTTTCCGGTGCAAACCGTTTCCCTTCTCCCCCTCCGCTCGGCTGAAAGGCTGAGCCTTTCAGCCGAGCGGAGGGGTTAATTAGGGCGGAAGCCCTCAGAAAGGCGAAGCCTTCCCGCACAGCAGACGGCAGAGCCGCTTTTCTCTCGACTTTGGCGCATCCCCGCCCCTGGTGATTTCAGCGATGCTCTTCATCCACCCCAGCGCCCATCGGTACCGAGGACTCGGAGGAGGTTTTCCCCCAAGCACTGGTCTTCCAATTGTCAGCCCGTCCCGCGGCAGCTTTCCAGGCAGGGTAAGGCATTAGGAGCCGCTGCGAAAACGCATTAAGGTAGGGTTCATATGTGGACCGCAAATCCCGCAACTTCTGCTCGGCGGCCGCCCTGCCGCACACCGCCACACACGCCGATACAAGACCGCGCAACTGATGGAGGTCGTCTTCGGACAGGCGATCTGCGGCGGGTTGTTTTGGTGGAATGTGCAAGACCTGAGCAAGGTCCACAAGTGCGTGTCGTGAGATTGCGAAGGTAAGCTGCGACTGCCACTGGAGATCGCCCTCCGCGCAAGATATCAGCAGGGCGCAGGTATCAAGGATGGCGGTAAGAGCGGCAAGCCAGGATTGGTTGTCGTGCTGCGAGCGGAAATAGCACAGCACGGGAAAAGAAAGGTGGCTCTCCATGAGTTCAGCCGACCACGCTTCCCAATCGTGAAGGAATTGGCCGAGCGCTTCCAGGTTCTGACTTCGGACGTGCCGCCGCACAAGTTCTGCGGCCGTGGGAGGAGAACCAGCACGCGCGTCCAGAAGCGAGATATTCACTTCTCGCCGCGAAAAGGCGCCGTAAAGCACGGGCAGGTAAGAGATGACAATGGCAAGGAAGCCGAAGCCTGTTCCTGATTCAAGCACCGTGATGAACCGCGCGGCCCGGGTGTGCGGGGTGATGTCGCCGAGGCCCAGCGTGAAGAAGGTCGTCCCGCTCATATACAGGTCCGTCCAAAAGGTGGACGATTCACGGAACGAAACCTCTGCGGACCCAGCGGCCCAGTGGAGCAAGGCGAAACTGAAGATCAGTCCCACTGCCCACATGCAAAAGAGCAGCAAAAGAGAGAGCGGCCCGTAAATGCTGAGAAATGCTTCCCGGCGTTTTCCGGGCTTCATCCACCTGGCCACAGCCGACCAGACAGCCCAGGTGCAGCGATAGAAAAGCCTCGTCAGCCGTACACGGCGCGTGACCCGCCGGGGCAAAATGATAGTCTCAAACCCGTCCCACAGGATAACCGCGATGAGGATAATGCCAGCTATGGCTGCAATGCTTCGCATTTGTTATCTCTCGACAACTGGAGAGGCCCTTCAAGCTTCGGGAAGGATAGAATCTTACCTCGTCTCTCGACTCAATGGTGAAAAGACCATCCCAATGTCATTCGCGCTTGGCCCTGGATGCCCCGTTAAGGGATCAGGACGATCTTCCCGTAAGCGCCGGGTTCCATGACCGCCCGATGAGCAAGCGGTGCATCCCCCAGCGGCATCTCGCGGCCGACGACCGGGTTTAAGGTTCCGCTTTCCAGGCCCGCGACGAGCGCCGCGTGGATGCTGACCAGTTCCTCCTTGGTGGCATTCATTAACGTAAGTCCAAGGATGCTCAGGTCGCGTTGCATGGTGGCCCGCGGATTGATTTCAATGCTGCCGCGGTTTCCGATCACCGCTACGCGGCCGCGCAGGGCGAGCAGGGTGAGGTCTCTGGCCAGATTCACGTTAGCCAGCATTTCAAGGATGACGTCAACGCCGCGGCGCTTCGTTAACGCCATGATCTCCTCCTCATAGCCTTCTTTGCTGTGATCTACTATGTGGTGCGCGCCCTGCTCGAGCACCAACTTTCGTCCCTTCTCCGTCCCTGCCGTCCCGATCACGGTGAGCCCACCCGCCCGCGCCATCTGCACTGCGGCTATGCCCACGCCGCCGCTTGCCCCATGGACGAGCAGAGTCTCTCCCGGCTGCCCGTGCGCGCGGTTGTAAAGCGCCCGGTAGGCGGTAGCGTACGGAACGTTGACACCAGCTCCTTGCGCAAAGCTCACGCGTTCCGGCAGGCGGTGAACCTGTGAGGCATCGCACAGCGTCTGCTCGGCGTAAGCGCCGCTCAGCGTTCCGGCAACGTACACACGCTCACCCGCCTCGACGCTCTCCACACCTTCACCCAGCGCCTCGACAGTCCCCGCTGCGTCCATGCCGGGCGTATAGGGCAACGGGGGCTTCAGATAATACGTACCCGTGCGGATGTAACTATCAACAGGGTTCACTCCAACCGCCTTCACAGTCACAACCACTTGGCCCAGGCCAGGCGAAAGGTTCGGTAGTTCCTCCAGTTTCATCACTTCCGGGCCACCGAATTCATGGACGCGAATTGCCTTCATGGTTTTCCTCCTGAAGCAAATTTCGTAGTGCGGGCGGGACGCCCGCGCTACGCCGCTCAACCTTGCTCCTCCAGCGCCTTGACTTTATTGAGGCGCCGCACGTGCCGCGCCTCGCCGGAGAATGTCGCATGCACAAAGGCGGTAGCGAGTTCACGGGCAAGCGCCAGTCCGATCACACGCGCGCCCAGGACGAGCACATTCATGTCGTCATGTTCCACACCCTGGTGCGCAGAATAGGTATCATGACAGATTCCTGCGCGGATACCCCTAAGCTTGTTGGCGGCGACCGAGGCGCCAACGCCGCTCCCACAAATCAAAACTCCCCGCTCAGCCGCTCCCCCCAGAACCGCATTTCCCACCGCCACAGCATAATCGGGATAATCCACAGGCTCTTCGCTGTTCGTCCCGAGATCCAGAACAGTGTGACCCAACTCCCCGAGGTATTCCACCAGATCCTGCTTCAACTTGAAGCCCGCATGGTCCGAGGCAATCGCAATGCGCATTGTTTTCCTCCACTCCGGGGGCACTGGGGACAGCGTTTGGAGTGCGGCCCGCAGCGGCGGGCCGCCGCTTTCAATCAGGCCAGCTTGCTGGCCGTGCCTCGTTCGCATAGCGACAGCGGGTGCGCGAGCAAGCTCGCGCAAGGGCAGAGCGGCAGCAAGCTGCCGCACTCCAAGCACGCAAAACTCACAGCCCTGCGTCCTCCGCCACCACTTTAGCCAGCGCCGCCCAATCCATGCCTCCCCATCCCCGGGCCACGGCGCTGACGAAATGGTCCCGAATCACACTGGCCACGGGCATTGGAACAGCAGCTTCGTCCCCCGCGGCGAGCACCAGCCGGACATCCTTGAGGCCCAGGTGCAGCGCAAAGCCCGGGGGCGAAAACTTCTGCGCAATAATGATTTTGCCGTAGTTCTCATAAATGGGCGATTGGAAAAATGAACCGTTGAGGACCTCCAGAAACTTCGCCGGCTCGACACCGGATTTCTGGATAAGTGTAAATGCTTCCGAAAGGGTTTCCAGCATGGAAGAGATCAAGAAGTTGCCGGCGAGTTTGAATGTGTTGGCTTGGTACGGTTCCGTGCCTATCACGAAGAGTTTCCGGCCGATTCCTTCCAGCAGCGGCCGCACGCGTTCGACCGCCTCACCGGGACCCGCAGCCACCACCACCAGCCGCGCTGCCGCGGCAGCATCCGGACGCCCGAAAACCGGGGAGGCAATGAAACTCTGACCGCGCGCGGCGTGCGCTGCGGTAAGACGCCGTGAAAGCGCAGTGCTGATGGTGCTGAGGGAGAGGTGAACTCCGCCGCTGGCGAGGGTGTTAAGGATGCCTCCGTCTCCGAGAGTCGTCTGCTCGACTGCTTGGTCGTCAGCCAGCATGGTCATGACGACTTCGGCTGTGCTGGCTTCGGTGGGAGAATCCGCCACCTTGGCCCCCGCGGAGGCAAGCGCTTCAGCTTTGCTCCGTGTCCGGTTGTAAACAGTCAATTCGTGGCCCGCCTTGAGCAGATTGCGTGCGATCGGCAGCCCCATGTTTCCCAATCCAATGAATCCGACTCTCACCGTTTATTTCTCCTGGAATTGTCATTATCTACGGCCTCGGGCCCCTCTAAAGGCGCTGCGGAGCGCGCCGGGGAGCCCTCCGGCGCGGCGCGCAAATACTGCACCGGCCAGGAAACCTTCTGGCCCAGTTCGCGCGCCGCGCGTAAAGGCCAGTAAGGATCGCGCAACAACTCGCGCGCCAAGAGCACAAGGTCGGCTTGGCCAGTGCGGATAATGTGATCGGCCTGTGCAGGCGAGGTGATCATGCCGACGGCGCCCGTGGCCACTCCGGTCTCGCGACGTATGCGTTCGGCAAACGGCGTCTGGTAGCCAGGGCCGATGGGCATGCGCGCGCTCGGAACGCTACCGCCCGACGAGCAGTCGATCAGGTCCACACCCAAAGGCCCGAGCTGGCGGACCAGCTCGACGGATTGCTCAATATCCCAACCGCCTTCCGCCCAGTCGGTGGCAGAAATCCGTATGAACAACGGAAACCGCTCCGGCCACTTCTCGCGGATGGCCGCGGCGACTTCGCGAACCAAGCGCGTGCGATTCTCGAACGACCCGCCGTATTGGTCAGTTCGCTTGTTACTGAAGGGCGAAAGGAACTGATGGAGAAGGTAGCCATGCGCGGCGTGAATCTCCACAACTCGAAAACCAGCCTGACGGGCTCTTTCTGCGGCTTCCGCGAACCTTCTGATAACCGCGCGAATGCCCTCTTCGGTGAGCGCCTCGGGTACCGCGTAGCCTTGATCGAACGCCATGGGGCTCGGGGCGAACGGTTGCCAGCCGCCCTCCGCCGTGGATATCGTTCCTTGCTTCTTCTCCGAGGGACGGTAGGTGCTCGCCTTACGACCGGCGTGCGCAAGCTGGATGCCCGCCACGCTTCCCTGTTCATGGATGAAGCGTGTGATGCGCACAAAGGGCTCGATATGGTCGTCACACCAGATGCCCAGGTCCTGCGGGCTTATGCGTCCCTCGGGGACAACTGCTGACGCTTCGGTGAGCACAAGGCCCACTCCGCCCACCGCGCGGCTGCCTAAATGAATCAGGTGCCAATCGCTGGCGAACCCATCCACGCATGAATACTGGCACATGGGGGAGACGGCGATGCGATTGCCCAAATTCACTTCTCGCAGAAAGAGACGATCAAACAGGTGCGGCATTTTCAACCTCTGTCTTATCTTCCCATAAAAAAGGCGGTTGGGGGCTGGGGACTAGGGTTTGGGGAAGAAGAGAAGGTTGCAAGGAGCCACCAGTACGCAGAAAGCCGTGAAAGCGGGACCTGGGGTTGGCGGTCTGCCTTCCCCACGCCCCGAGCACCCAGCCCCGAGGAGGCCCGTCTTATTCATCGCGACCGGCCCTCGATTCTTGCGGAACGATGGGTAAGGTCTTCTTCTCGCCGCGGCGGATCACTGTCACGACGGCTTGGACGCCCACTTTCTCTTCGGTCAGCAATTGGTGGAGCGCGTCTATTCCTTCTACGGGACGATCGTCATAGCCGACAATCACGTCTCCTTCGAGCAGGCCCGCCTTTTCAGCTGGGCTCTTTGCCTCCACGGAGACCACCAGCACACCACTTTCCACTCCCAGGCTATTCAGCCGCACTACGCGGCGCTGGATCGGAACGTCCTGCCCGGCCACGCCGATGAAGCTGCGGCGTATCTTTCCGTCCCTGAGCAAGCGGGCGGCGACAAATTTGGCGGTGTTAATCGCGATGGCGAAACAGATGCCTTGCGCGGGAAGGATAATTGCTGTGTTGACACCTACGACCTGCCCCTGTGAAGTGACGAGCGGGCCGCCGGAGCTTCCTGGGTTCAAGGCGGCGTCGGTTTGAATCACGTTGCTGATCAGCCGACCCGAGCGGGAGCGGAGCGAGCGGCCCAGTGCGCTGACCACCCCTGCCGTAACGGTGCACTGGAAGCTGTAAGGGTTTCCAATGGCAATCACCAGTTGCCCCACGCGAAGCGTTTGGGAATCGCCCAGGGATGCGGGCACAAGGTTCGCGGCCTCGATTCTCACTACAGCCAAATCCGTTTCGGGGTCATCACCGACCAAGTCGGCCTGAAAACTGCGTCCGTCGGTGAGCGTGACCTCGATCTTGCTCGCCCTATGCACCACATGACTGTTGGTGAGGATGAAGCCATCGGGCGTGAAAATGAACCCCGACCCATGCCCGCGGGCCTGCTGTGGGAAACGGGGGTCCGTGGTCTGCCCCCTCTCGAAGGGCTGGTGAACTTCGAGGTTGAGGACTGAAGCACTCACCCTTTCCGCGGCTGTAATCACCGCGCGCGAATAGGCATCAAGCAGTTCGTCGTCGGAGAGCGGGGCGGCGCTCGAAACGCCCTTCCCCTGCTGCGCGGGAGTCCCGTTGGATACCCTTTCCAGAACGGCTGGCATTAATCCTCCTGTTCCAAGAGTCGGACACCACAATGCATTAGATTCCCCCGGCGCGTTTCGGTTTCAAGAGCCTAGTAGAGGAGTCGAGGGTCGAGAAGTTCCTAACTCCTCGACCTTCGACTTTTGGCTTTTCAACCTTTCCGGCACGTTTGAGGTAAAATAGCAATTGGGGAATTCGGGGACGAATTCCGATTCGGAAACAACGAAGGACTGACAGTATGCGCCTCCTCAACCCGGGACAAGCGAACAAAAGCCCAGCGCGGCGCAATGGCCCCAAGAAGAGTGTCTTGCGAAAGTTGCCGGCCCTGGTGTTTCTGGTTTGGCTTTGTGCTCTGTCGGTCTATCTCCTTCGGGCGCAGAACCCGCCTCCCGGTTCAGCGGCGTCCGGCGGCAACAACCCTGCTCCGCAGACTTCCACTCAGCCAAACGAGGCCGGCCCTCCGGCAAGCAAGAACAAGATTCGCGTACGGGTCGAAGTAGTGAACGTCCCGGTGACTGTCATTGGCAAGCGCGGTCTCCCCGTCATCGACCTGACGAAGGATGATTTTAAGGTCTACGAAGACGGGAGGCCCCAAGCCATCCGCTACTTCAGCCAGGAGTCCCACCAGCCACTCCGCATTGGGGTCATGATGGACACCAGCAACAGTGCGCGCCGCCAGCTCAGCTTCGAAAAGGACGCGGCGACCGACTTCATCTATCGCATGCTGGAGGGGAGGAACACAAAGAACCAAATTTTCTTGGAGACGTTCGATGCTGCCAGTTCTCTTATCCAGGATTTCACCAGCGACACTGAACTCTTGAACGAGAAGATTCTCGGGCTGAAGGCAGGGGGTGGGAAGGCTTTTTATGACGCCATATATAGTGCGTGCAAGGATAAAATGATGCACGCCGGTGAGCCCGAGAGCACGCGGCGGATTCTGGTTTTGATTAGCGACGGCCGCGACGTCCAAAGCCAGCATTCACTGGATGAAGCTATCTCCATGGCGCACAAGGCCGAGACGATGATCTATGTCATCGGTAATGCGGCTTATGGCTTTACGAATGAGGGGGACGAGATCCTGGAAGCGCTTGCGGAGGGAACGGGCGGTGGGGCGTTTTTCCCGCTCCGGGAGGCGCCCGGCACTGACTTGGAAACAGGCTACCTGTCCCATGGCCAGATTGGGGATACATCTCAGAATAAGGGACTGGGCGCCGAGACCGGGACATTTTCCGCGCAACGACTGATCAAAATTGCCGATGCGATGGAAGCAATTGGTCATGAGCTGGGAGCGCAGTACGAGATAGGATATACGCCCACCAATAGCGCCCTGGATGGCACCTACCGAACCATTCGCGTCCTGCTGGCGCGCAAAGGCGTCACCTACCGTTGGAAACCAGGCTATTTCGCCACCGCGGAGTAAAAACCAAACCGATGGACATATCCAACCTCCTCAACAGCCTTCGCGCCGCCCGGATCGTCGATCTTAGCCAGCCCCTCGAAGAGCACATGCCCCACTTCCCCACGCATTCCAAGTTCTTTCACAACCTCTGGGGTTCATACTGGCATGGCGGTCGCTCGCTGAGCTACCAACTGGTGATGCACGAGCACAACGGGACGCACGTGGATGCGCCGGCACACTTCATCAGCGAGGCGAAGCCGGATGCCCACCTCACCATCGACCAAGTCCCCATCGCTTGTCTGATCGGCAGGGGGGTTCACCTCGATTGCCGCACCTGCAAGGAAGCCGACTACGTCTCGAGCCAGCAGATAATGGACTGGGAATCGCGACACGCACCGATTGCGCAAGGTGACATCGTGCTGTTTGACTTTGGATGGTCGGCGCGCTGGGGGCTTCGTCCCCATGATCAGCCCTACGTCGAGCTCTGGCCCGGGGTCAGCATGGAAGCCGCAGAGTACCTTATCTCCAAGTCAGTGGCTGCGATGGGTGTGGATACGCTTTCCCCTGACCCGCCGGAAGCGTTGCGCACCAATCCTATCCACCCCGTCGTGCTGGAGAAGCGCCTCCTGATTATTGAGAACCTCACAAACCTGGGAGAGCTACCGGATTTCTTCGTGTTTGTGGCTTTGCCACTTAAGATCCGCGCGGGCTCGGGCTCGCCCGTCCGAGCTGTGGCGCTCTTCTAAGTTCTCATCCCTGTAACTCGCGGCTCTCTCCCACTTGGGGGAGAGCGTGGACGGCGATCCCGATGCACTTCTTCGGGACGCGGGCCGGGCCTTCGCCCGCCGAAGGGTTATGGGCGCTCAGGGCACACAACCCGCTACGGCCCGCAGGCGGGTGAGGGGGTCGAGAGCCTGGTCCCGGTCCCTCCCTTTGGGGCGGCCTGGCCGGCCCAAGCCCCGGCCCTACAGCGCGTGTTTAGTTGCGGCAAGACGCAGGCGCTGCCGGAGAGCGCAGAAAGAGGATGAGGACGGAGCTCAAGAAGTAGCCCGCGCTAAGCAGGCCGAAGCCGTAAGCAAAATTCCCCGTGTGTTGGTTGATGTACCCTACGGCCAGGGGGCCGAAGTACCCGCCCAGGTTTCCGAAGGCGTTCACCATGCCCATCGCGGATCCCGACACGGACCGGGGCAACGTCTCGGTAGGGATAGCCCAGAAAGGCCCTAACGCCCCGTAGGACCCCGCCCCGACGAAGGAGATGGCAAGGAAAGAGAGGGAAGGAAAGGAACGAGTCAATAGGACGCTGGCCAGCATGAAAGCCCCACCCCACGCCATAGCGAACGCCACATGCCAGCGCCGCTCGCGCCTCTTATCTGAATGACGGGAAACGATAATCATCCCTATGGCGGTTACGACATAAGGGAGCGTGAATAGGCCTCCCACCTGGGCGTTGCTGAGCGTCCGAGCCTTTTCCATGGCGCTGGGCAGCCAGAAGAGATATCCGTAGTTTCCACTATTCAGGAAAAAGTAGAATCCGACCATCAGCAGCAGCTGGGGGCGTAGGAGGGAGTGAAGTAAAGGTTCGGGCGTGACCGGGAGCTCTATGGACTCCCGTTCCAGCGTGGTTTCCAGGTAATGGCGTTCCTCCCCAGAAATCCAACTGGCCTCGCGGGGATAATCGTCAATAAACCACCACCAGACCAGCAGCCACAACAAGGGGAAGAGGCCTTCCGCGATGAGGAGCACGCGCCAGTTCCAGCGCCCCAGAATCCAGCCGGAAAGGGGTGAAGAAACAACCACCGCGATGGGAAGGCACAGCATCCAATAGGCGTTGGCACGGGCCTTTTCAGCGCGGGGAAACCAGTGGGCCAGTAACACCAGGGTCGCCGGCCAAGCACCGCCTTCCGCCACCCCCAAGAGAAACCGCATTATCCAGAACTCACGCCAAGTGTGGATCAGTCCGCAACCCACTGAGCAGGCCCCCCAGAGAACCATCAGGATGGTCACGTAGCGCTTGGCGCTCCAACGCTGCGCCAGGTATCCGCCTGGGATCTGCAAAAGCAGGTAGCCCCAGAAAAAGATGCCTGCCGCGTCACCAGCCTGCCCGGGCGACATGTGGAGATCGCGGCTCATGGAAGGCAACGCCATTGAAATGTTCGTCCGTTCGATGAATGCAATGGTGTACATGACGAAGGCAACGGGGATGATGTGCAGCCAGCGCTGTGAGGGCATGATAATCGGACCCGAAACGAAGCCGCAGCATATCAGCAGTCGCGCTCAATTTGCAACGGCCTCTGAAATGTCCCAAACCAGCCCGGATTCCTGTGTCTGTGAGACGGAATACGGCCTCGTTACCAGGGAGTGATTGACAAGCCTCACCGCCTGTGCTAACTAAAATCTGAGAGGGTCAGAGATTTCGTATGGGCGTGGAAGAGTTCCAAGCCGCGTGGGAGTTGCTCAAAGAAGCCTATCAGTATCAGATGGGCGGGGACTACGATATGGCCGTCGAGCTTTACAAACGCTCGCTCGATCTTCATCCTACCGCAGAGGCCTTTACCTTTCTGGGTTGGACGTACCGTTTCCAAGGAAAAATCGAGGATGCCATTGCCGAATGCAAGAAGGCGATCCAGCTTGACCCCGAATTCGGCACCCCCTACAACGACATCGGCGCCTATCTGATTGAAAAGGGTGAATTCGACGAGGCGATTCCCTGGCTCGAACGGGCGCTGCAGTCGCGGCGCTACGAGTCCTATCACTACCCTCATTACAACCTCGGGCGGGCGTACATGGAAAAGGAAATGTACGTCAAGGCCCGCAGCCACTTCGAACAGGCGCTCAAGCTGTCACCGGATTACACGCTGGCCAAAGAGGCTCTGGAAAAGGTCCGCAGAAAGCTGCAATAAGTTTCAGCTATCAGCAATCAGCCCTCAGCTTTCAGTCGACGGCAGACGAAGAGACAGGACGCGGCATCCCAGACTACCCCAGAGTACAATAGGAAGCGAAGTGCTGAAAGGTCGTTTAGACGAGGTCAAGCGAACACTCGCGTCTTTCATCCGGAAGCTGAAGGCTGACAGCCCAGCGGCCGAAAGCGCCCTTTCAGTGGCAACGTCGCCGGCGTGACATCCAACATTCGAGGCAATCATGCCCAAGGCTCAATTGCAGTATCTGACCGACGAATTGAACAAGCTGCGCGAGCAGAAGCTCTACCAGAAGCTGCGCGTGCTCGAAACCGAGCAGCTTCCCGTCTCCCGCTTCGATGGCTGCGAGGTCATCAACCTCTCCTCGAACAACTACCTGGGGTTGACCACTCACCCCAAGCTCCGCGCGCGCGCCCTGGAAGCGATTGAGAAATGGGGCGTGGGGTCCGGCGCCGTGCGCACCATCGCCGGCACCATGGCGATCCACATGGAGTTGGAGGAGAAAATCGCCAAGTTCAAGCACGTCGAGGCTTCGGTGGTTTTCCAATCCGGATTCACCGCCAATGCGGGAACGGTGCAGGCCATCCTGGGACGCGAAGACATCATCGTCTCAGACCAGCTCAATCATGCCTCCATCATCGACGGCTGCCGCCTCTCTCGCGCCGAAATCAAGATTTTTCCGCACAAGGACATGGAGGCGTGCGAGAAGATCTTGAGAGAAATTGAAGGTCGCAAGTGTCGCAAGCTGCTCATCACCGACGGGGTTTTCTCCATGGAGGGAGACATTGCCCCCTTGCCGCAGCTCGTCGAGCTGGCCGAAAAGTACGGTTGTATCATGATGATTGATGACGCGCACGCTTCCGGAGTCCTGGGGCGCAACGGCCGCGGCACCGTGGATCACTTCAACTTGCACGGGCGCGTCGATATCCAGGTGGGCACGCTCTCCAAAGCCATCGGCGCCCTGGGTGGATACATTTGCTCGACGCGCGACACCATTGAGTTTCTCTACCATCGCGGCAGGCCCTTCCTCTTCTCCACCTCGCATCCGCCTTCCGTCGTCGCCACCTGCCTGGCGGCTTTTGAGGTGCTGGTGGAAGAACCGCAACTGATCGAACGGCTCTGGGCCAATACCAACTTCTTCAAAGGAGGTTTGAAGAAGCTCGGGTTCAACACCGGCGTGAGCGAAACGCCCATCACGCCGGTCATCGTGGGCGACGCCGCGCTGGCTCACGAGTTCTCGCGCCAGCTTTTTGCCGCCGGCGTCTTTGCCCAGGGTATCGGCTTCCCCACCGTTCCGGAAGGCAAAGCCCGCATCCGCACCATCGTCACCGCCACCCACACCCAGGAAGAATTGACCCGCGCGCTCGAGATTCTGGAAAGCGTCGGAAAGAGGCTGAAGATCATCTAACAGCCACCGCCGCGCTACGGGGCCTTCACCGGCGCAACCACATACACGTATTCCAACGGCTCGTCGCCGGTGTTCGCGACGTTGTGCCGCGTTGCGGGAGGGATGTAAACGAGCATCGGCGCCTCGATTGCGCGCCCTGGCTGGCCTTCGATGCGGGCCTCGCCCCGGCCGCGCAGGATCACCAGGGCCTCTTCATTTTGGCCGGTGGTGTGCCAGCCGACTGATCCTCCCAGCTTCAGCCGGACAAAGCCGCTGCGCATCCCGGCTGTCTGCGGTATGCCTTGAAGCAGCGCGCAATCTCCCTCCGCGCATTTAAGAGGCAGCGTCTGCGGCTGCGGGGGGTGCATCTGAGCTGAAAGAGGCAGCAGAGCGAGGGAAAAGAGAAGCAGAGTTCCGGCGAGAAGACTCAGCGCGACTTGTTTCATGGTTGGTTTCCTCGATTCTCCTATAGACGAAGTAATCTCCAGCATATCAAAAGACCAGGAAAGCCCGCGGGTCTAAAGAACAGGACCCGCGCCGACGGATTGGACGCAAGTATCCCGATGTCGAACTCATCGTGTTCGGGGAAGCCGTCAGGGGATGGCACTCCAGGGGCGCCGCGGCGTAGGAGTATCACCGGAGCATCGCCGAGCCGGTCTGCGTTATCGTAGAGAGCGTCAATCATCAGATACACATAGGATACTCGGCCACTTGCGTGTCGCGGGAAACCTAGCCCCCGCTCTTCTCCCACCTACCACCTACGACCTGCCGCCTACCAGACCCTAACGCCCTCTGTTTTCAATAACATTGCGGCCTCGATGGGCTAAGTACATCTGTTTTCAATAACATTCCCGCTTCACGGCCAGTTTTCCACAGCGGCCCTTTGTTTTCAATGACATTCCCGCATTGATCGTTCATTTTTAAGTCTTTCACCTCTTTCACGGTCTGCGGGGTCTGGGCCGAAATGTCGCTTGCGACCGTCTCCTCTGTGCTCTCCATCCTCGCGCCATCATCCTGTCCGGCAGGAGCGACCGGGCGGTCGGCAGCATCCTTCCGCAGCCGCAGTAGTATCCTTACTTTCCGGTCAATGGAGTGGTCCAGGGCGGCTTCTTGCCTCAGCATCATCTTCCACGTCTCCCCCTCCGGGGCAAGGCAGGCGTCCCGTTCTATCGCCGCTCTCTCCTCATTGGCCTTTTCCGCGTATTCGAATTCTCCCCGCACGCTGGCGATTTCCTCCTCCAGC
>Ga0326727_10005553_pt1 | contig 35866 bp, 37 predicted proteins | sample MB2enrmetagenome_FD_207643 | JGI IMG/M metagenome (GOLD analysis project Ga0326727, IMG submission 207643) | Lab enriched peat soil microbial communities from McLean, Ithaca, NY, United States - MB29MY | ecosystem: Environmental > Terrestrial > Soil > Wetlands > Peat | place: USA: New York...
AGTTCCTCGCGGACGAGCATGGACGGCGGTACTCTCCTCATTGGCCTGAGCCTCCTTGTCGTGTGTTTGCGCTTACGACATGGTTGCTCAGGCCGATCCCGTTTACAGGGAACTTAGGACGTCACCGACGAAGGCATTCCACATCGGGCTTTCCGCTCGGCGCTGTGAGCGCCGCCGGATGAAAGCAACGTCACAGAGGTCGCTTGTGCAGAGAGTCCTTGGTCGGGAATCGAGCTGTTGAGCCTGGCGCAGCCGCTCTCCTTCAGCGCCTGGGGAACCCCGAGCGGCGGAGCGAGTGCGCCGTGGTTCATGGAACTTGCCAACGGCGACCGCTGCGGAGCGATTACCGGGACAGGGGGCGAGGTCGGCGGCGTCACGCTCAACTACGGCTGCCGTTCAGGCGACGCCAGCACACCGGATACGGCGGCCGAGTCGTGGACGGTCGAGTATCTCCCGAACGACTCTCATCTGCTCGTGTCGGTCGATAGAGTGACCGCGCGGAGGTGATCCCTACATGAGTGTGTTGGATCGCTCTCTGAGCCGCACTGGCAAGACGGCAGCGGTCAGCCTGGTGTTCGCGGCCGCCGTCATCGCTGCGCTTGCGGTGCCCGCCGGGGCGACGGTTCGTGTCGAGGCCGGATCGGGCGGCTTGGCCGTCACACGTCCTGTCGTACTCTCGGTTCAGGTGCGTAATCGATCGGTGCCTTATACGGGCGGAGTGGTTCACTTCACCGTGAGGTTACGGAGCGCCAACACCTGCAAGCTCGGAGTCGCTGGCACATCTGCCGTCGCCATAGCCTTTTCGAAGGCGTGGCAGCGTTGTTCGAACGGCATTTTCCGCCAGGCGGTGAGACTTGGTCGGAACTCTGAACAAACCGCGCGAAACGTCGCGTTCCGCGTCTACCTTCGACAAGGTACCGAGATCTACTGGTACCCGCTCGGCAACGTGCGCGTCGCCGGAGCACCGCCCCCCCCCACGACAACGACAACGACAACGACAACGACAACGACTGTGCCGGGGCCTGAGAACAACTTGACAGTCAGCCAAACGTTCGAAGGCGGTGCTGGCTTGTTCAGCACCAGTGGGTCTTCGTGCAGCCCCAACGATACGGTGCAGCTGGAAGTGACCGACCAGGACGATAGGCAGCTGAGCGTCTACACGATCAATGCCGGTGCGGCGGGGTGGATGAGCGGACTCAATTGTGTGGTCAACTTCAGCTTCGGCGAGGTGCCGATCATCCCGGAGTACGAATTCTGGTGGAGACAGCCTGGGGTTAGCTCAAGTTGGACCTTGTGCACCCCCAACGGCGAGGAGTCTCTGGCTGAAATAGAAAGTGCCGGCTGGAATGTTGCCTTCGAGCTGGAGCCGGCTTCATAAGGCTCGCAAAACCAACCGACCAAGAGAGACCGGTTGTTGTCGAAAGGGCAACGGTGTGGCGCCTGGGTGGGTCTTAGCCGGCCTTACGGACCGATCGGCCGTGCGGCGGAGTCCCGCCGTCTCGACACGCATGCAGCCTCTGATTCTCGGCGATGGCGAGTCTCCCCGCTGACGCCCACCCGGTCCGGTTTCTTCCACCGGCCACCGTGGCAAACGTCAGTCGGCATCATCGAGCCGCCGAGGATGTCAGTTCGTCGGAGATGCGCGGAGCCGACATCGCTGATCGCAGTCGGAGCATCGACGTTCGATGGTGGGCGCTGGTCGAGGGGCCGGTGCGGATGATGCAGGTTGACGACCTCGATCGCGAGATCGGTGTGCTTGCGCAACGGAAGCCGGACAACCTGAAGGACTCGAACGAACGCCAGGTAGAGGAACGAGAGTGCCATCGTTGTGTCTGTGCACCGGATCAGTCGCCCGGCCTATTCCGTCGAGCGTCATCGCGAACGAAGGGCGGACACGGGCGATCTCTGACGAGGGATCTGTAGGCGTACGGCTTGCGGTAGGCGTCACCCCAGCTCTCTTTGGCTCGGTAGTCACGGAGCAGGTCGAGGTCGATCTCGGCGAGCACAACCCCAGCCTTGCCATCCGCCTCGATGACTTTGTGGTCTCGGGCTTTCTCGTCGGCTGTGAAGGCGACGCCGTCGAAGGCGCAGGAGTGTCCATTGCATTGGGGCGAGGGGTAGTTGGCCATCGCGACCGCCACCATGTTCTCGAACGCCCGGGCCCGGAACTGGCCGATCCGGTCCTCGGTGAGGTCGCAAGCGTTCGGGACGAGGATGATCTCGGCGCCCTCAAGCATGAGCACCCTGGCGGACTCGGGGAACTCCCGGTCGTAGCAGATCATCATGCCGACACGGACCGGGCCGTGGCGGGTGTCGAGCACCGCCACGCTGAAGGCGTCGCCGGAGGTGAGGGCCGCCTCCGTCGAGAAGTCGCAGGTGTGCACCTTGGCGTAGGTGGCGATCTGGCGGCCGGTGCGGTCGATGAGCGCTGCGGCGTTACGGGGCGCGCTAGTCCAGCGTTCCAGGTAGGTGACGACGATGGCCATGTCCAACTGGCGTGCTTGGTCCCGGAAGGCTGCCAGCCACGGGTCGGCCGGCTCGATGGCCCTGCTCTGCCAGGCCTGTCGCCCCTCGGGGTCGTCGGGGCAGGGCTGGTAGCCAATCTGCCACAGCTCGGGGAACACCGCGATATCCGCCCCGCTGGAGGCAGCCTCCCGGCAGGCGTTGAGACCACGGCCAAGGTTCTCGGCTGGGTCCGCGCCGACGGACGCGACCTGGAGCAGGGCGACACGCAGCATGGCCACCGTCTCAGTATCGATCATCGGGATCCTGCTCACCATGCTCGGGGCACTCTTGTAGGCCATTCAGGGTTTGTCGCATCCTTTCGCCGCCACGTGGCGGAACGCGGGCGCCGCGCTGAAACCAGGCCTCGAGTCGCCAATCGGAGATTGTTGATGTCGGCCCTTCGCTGTTCATCACTCGTCGGAGCCAACGTGACCTCTGCATTCCACTGACTGAGGTCAGAAGAGCCATCTCATAGCCCAAAAGGCCGCCATTTCGCGCGCCCGTCGCGCGCCCGAGCCATCTTTCGAGGGTGTCACAGGCTTCCCGAATAGCCTCTGACGTGGGATTCCGTTAGTGGGGAGAGAGAGGCGCGGTGGGGAAAAGGACCAAACGGCACACACACCGGACGAGAGAGGGGAGGCCCAGGGGGGGAGCCGGGACGGACAGGCCGTGAACCAGGGAGCCGGCGACGGCCGACGGCGCAGCACCAAGGGCGACCGGCGGACCGGCGCAGCCAGGGCTGGCGATGGCCTTCAAGCTCCTTGAGAGCGCGCAAGTCCGTTGGCGCTCAGTGAACGGAGAGAACGACAGCAAGGGGAACCATTTCCTGGTCTTCGGCGGCTGGACTGTCGACTATGCGCTGGTTGCCACGAATCGGTTCTCTGACACTGTGGCAACGATTCCGGAACAGGGTTGTCGAAGTCGCCCCGGCGTGAAAGGCCAGCTATTCTGCCGCCGGTCGCGGCCCAATCCTCCACCGGCTCTCTGCGCTCGGCGGTTCGTCCCAGTACAGGTCAAGTCCGGCGCGATGCTGCGGACAGACAATGGAGTCAATCTCCGGACGATGGTCGTATGGTGCGTGCTCAATGCAGAATGCCTGTCGACAGACTGGGCACACGCCAACGAGATTGCCGACTGTGACGCTGTTCGGATGGTCTGCTGCCACGGTTTCGGTGGTGCGGTGACACACCCCGCACCGCGGCTCCTTCCTCTTCCAGCGGTTCAAGGCTTGCTGCTCATGACGACTTTGGCCGCCGGGCGCGTCATTCCTTCTAAGATGGATACGCATGGGCGTGATTATCTTCTTCAACGACTGGAGCTTGCTAATGCGCCGGCTACCTGTACCCTAGTCCGTTTTCCCTTCAGTCGCTCCGTGTCTTTCGCTGCCCTCGCCCGCTCCCGGTCGTCCCTGTCCCCGGTCTTTGGCCTGCCTTCCCGCGCCTGTCCCTCTCTCCCTTACGCGCGCGGTGGGCGCTGGCGGACTCGAACCGCCGACCTCAGCCGTGTGAAGGCTGCGCTCTAACCAACTGAGCCAAGCGCCCGGTTGCCGAATGGTATCCGCGCCCCGGGCGTTGACGTCCCGACGGTCAAACCATGCGATACAGGGCGCCCCGCTCGCCGCAGGAGCCCTGTGCAGCGGGCAGCCTCCATTCCCTGCTACCGCGGCTTCGCCACTACCCTTGGCGCAGTGACTACTGATCGGCCCGGCGACCAGCTGGAGCCCGACGACGAGCGAGTTCGCAGGGCGCGGGGGGTGAATGCCGCTCCCCCAGCAGGCGTTCGGTCGCGTGCTTTCGCGTTCTTGCGGTCGCCGGTCACAGCGTCCCCGCGGGCGCGAGAAGGGGCGGGGGCAGCAGCTGCTCAGTCGGGCACAGGCGCGGTTGGTCTCGACGAGCGCGAGTACCGGCTGAGCATGGCCGCGACACTCCTCGCGCTCGGACTCGTCGGGGCCGGGTACATCGTCAACCACCATTCCCCGACGGCGAAGATCCGGGCGGACGCGTTGACGCTGCTCATCGCGGGGCTCGTCCTCATCGCCGTCATGATCGCCGGCATTGTTTTCCGGCGCGGATCGATGGTCGGCATCGCGAGCTTCATGATGGGCTTCGAGCTCATCAGTGCCGAGGACATCTTTGGCGCCGTTTTCCTCATTTTCGGGGGTTGGCTCATCGTCCGGAGCATGCGCCGCCAACGCGCGGGGCTCGCGGCCGGCTCTGGACCGGCCCGCGCGACAAGGGCGAAGCGCGCCGTGCCGAGCGGGCCACCGAAGCCCTCGAAGCGCTACACGCCTCCGCGGCGATCGCGCGCCCCGGCGCGTCGACGGTGAGGGAAGGTCTGGTCGGCGCGTCGTGATCGCGGAAGCTCTCGCGAACAAGCGCATCGCGATCACCGGCGCGACGGGATTCCTCGGAACGGCGCTCGTCGAGCGTCTCTTACGTTGCGTACCGCAGTGCGAGGTCGTCGTCGTCGTCCGTCCGGGACGTCGGCAGAACGCGGCAGACCGCACGGCGCGTGAAATCATCCGTAACGACTGCTTCGACCGGTTGCGGCGCGAACTCGGCGACGAGTTCGACGCGATCGTCTCCGCTCGACTGACGACGATCGCTGGGGACGTGACGAAGGACGGGCTCGGACTCGACGAGGAGGGGAAGCACGTCCTCGCTTCCTGCGACATCGTCGTGCACGCCGCGGCGTCGGTCAGTTTTGATGCCCCGATCGACAGCGCCGTCGAGGTCAACCTCCTCGGACCCTCCCGTGTCGCGACGACGATGAACGATCTCGTCGCCTCGCACCGGCCGGTCGGGGTCGCGCTCCCCCACCTCATCTCGGTGTCGACGGCCTACGTGAGCAGTGGCCACCGCGGCGACGCCCTCGAGGAACCGATCTCGCAGAGCCCGTACATCGCCCTCCCGGATTGGCGGGCCGAAGTCGAGGCGGCGCGGCGGGCGCGCTCGGACGCCCACGCCGACAGCAGGGCGCCGGGTCAGCTCGCGAAGTTCCGCAAGGGCGCCCGCGCCGAGCTCGGGGCGGCGGGCACCGCACTGCTCGCCGAAAGGACGGAGCGGTTGCGCGAGGACTGGGTGACCGATCGTCTCGTCGAGCTCGGTCGAGCCCGCGCCCAGGCCCTCGGTTGGCCGGACGCCTACGCCTTCACGAAGTCCCTCGGCGAAGTGGCACTGGCGGACACCAAGAGCGAGCTCCCGGTGACCGTCGTCCGTCCGTCGATCGTCGAGTCCTCGCTCGCCGACCCGGTGCCGGGTTGGATCCGTGGCTTCCGGATGACCGAACCGGTGATCATCGGCTACGCGCGCGGGCTCCTCCGCCAGTTCCCGGGCGTGCCCGAGGGCATCGTCGACGTCATCCCGGTCGACCTCGTCGCGGCGGCGATCATCGCCGTCGCCGCCCGCGGACCGGGTTCGCCAGAGGAGAGCGTCTTTCAGATCGCGTCGGGTGTGCGAAACCCCCTGCGTTACGGGACCCTCGTCTCACTCTGCGAGGCCTGGTTCACCGAGCACCCGCTCTACGACTCGCACGACCAGCCGATCGTGGTGCCGAAGTGGTCCTTTCCGGGACGGGGCAAGGTGCAAGGCGACCTGCGCCGCACATCGGCCGCGCTGCGCCTGGCGGAGCGCTTCGTGAACCGCCTGCCGATCCGCGGTGACCTCGCCGAGCGCGCCCTCGACATCGAAGAACAGCGCCTGCTCGCCGAGCGGGCCCTCGGCTACGTCGAGCTCTACGGGTCGTATGCGGAGAGCGAAGCGCGTTTCCGCATCGACCGCACCCTCGCGCTCTACGACTCGCTCGACAGCGTCGACCAGAAGACCTTCTGCTTCGACCCGGCAGTTGTCGAGTGGCCCACCTATGTACGCGAAGTCCACCTGCCCTCGGCCGTCACCCACGCCCGTGTCCGCACCGCGCCGGGGAAACGGGTCTCCGAGGAGCGTGACGAACGTTCGCGGCGGAGGATCCTCACCACCGAGCCCCGTTGTGCGGCGTTCGACCTCGAGCAGACCCTCATCAATTCGAACGTCGTCGAGTCCTACGGGTGGCTGGCGACCCGCCACCTCGCGCCACTGCGCCGGTTGCAGCTGGCGGCAGAGCTCCTCGTCGAAGGGCCCCACCTGCTGGCGATCGACCGTCGCGATCGGGGCGACTTCCTGCGGTCCTTCTACCGGCGCTATGAGGGCGCACCCGTCGACCGGGTGCGCGACGACGCCTGGGAGCTCTTCAGCGACCTATTGCTGACGCGGGCCTTTCCCGGCGCCATCGAGCGTGTGCGGGCCCACCGCGCCCTCGGACACCCGACACTGCTCATCACCGGGGCGCTCGACTTCGTCATCGCGCCGCTGCGGCCGCTGTTCGACGAGATCGTCTGTGCCTCGCTCGGCGAGAAGAACGGCCGTTTCACGGGTGAGCTCGTCTCCACGCCGCCGACGGGAGAGGCGCGGGCGATCATGCTCGGCGAGTGGGCCGCTTCTCAGGGGCTTGACCTGAACCGCACCGTCGCCTACGCCGATTCGACGAGCGACCTGCCGATGCTCGACGCGACCGGGCTGCCCGTCGTCGTCAACCCGGAACCGAAACTCGCGGCCATCGCCCGTCGACGCGGCTGGCCGATCGAGGAGTGGGAACGGGCCCGCGGCGGGCCGTGGGTGCCCCTCGCCATCGCCATGCGCCGCACCGGGCCGCGCTCTCCCGCCCCCCGGGAGCTCTCGACGAGCGCTCCGCAGCCGGACGAGGGGGCGGCGCGATGAAAGCCCTCCTCGTCGAACGGCTCGTGCATCGTTTCGCCGCGGCACGCGCCGCCGCGTTCGTCATGGGATCCGGTAGCGGGATCGGGATCGGTCCCCTTCGTTTGGCGGAGATCGACCCGCCGAAGCTGCCCGGTCCCCGCTGGCACCGCGTCGCGCCGCGGTTGGCCGGGATCTGCGGCTCAGACCTGGCGACGCTCGACGGGGAGAGCTCGCGCTTTTTCGAGGACATCGTCACGTTCCCGTTCGTACCTGGCCACGAGATCGTCGGCATCATCACCGACGGTCCCGATGCGGGCAAGCGGGTGGTCGTCGAGCCTGTCCTCTCCTGCGTCGTGCGGGGCATCGAGCCGCTCTGCCCGTCGTGCGCGACGGGGCGGACCGGGGCGTGCGAGCGGATCGCCTTCGGAAACATCGGCGCTGGACTGCAGACCGGCTACTGCGCGGACACGGGCGGCGGGTGGTCCGACGAGCTCGTCGCCCACGAGGCGCAGCTCCACTTCGTACCGGAGGCGATGAACGACGAGGCCGCGGTGATGGTCGAACCGACCGCCTGTGCCATCCACGCCGCGCTCGCCGGCCAGATCGTGCCGGGCGAGCGGGTCGTCGTCCTCGGTTCGGGAACCCTCGGGCTCTGTACGCTCGCCGCCCTGCGACGCCATGCGCTCCCCTCGGCCCTCCTCGCCGTGGCGAAGTACCGGGTGCAGCGGCGCTTCGCCGAGGATCTCGGCGCTGACGAGGTCGCCGCACCGAGCGAGCTCGGCCGGGCGGTGCGCCGCATGACCGGAACGCTCGCCTTGGCCTCGACCGCCGGCCGGGTCGACCGCCTCGCGGGCGGTGCCGACGTCGTCTACGACTGCGTCGGCTCGGCACGCTCGATCGCCGAGGCCCTGGAAGTCGCCCGGCCCGGGGGCCGCATCGTCCTCGTCGGCATGCCGGGGATGGTGCGGGTCGACCTCGCCCCCCTCTGGCAGCGGGAGGTGGCGCTCGTCGGCGCCTACGCCTACGGCACCGAGGAGGTCCCCGAGGGACGGCGGTCGACGTTCGCCCTCGCCTTCGACCTCGTCGCGGAGGCGCAGCTCGAGAGGCTCGTCTCGGCCCACTACCCTTTGGAACGTTACGAGGAGGCGGTGCGCCATGCCGCCAACGCCGGGCGGCGGGGATCGGTGAAGGTCGTCTTCGACCTGCGGCGCGAGGACCCCGCCTGGCGGCGGGCGGCGGCACCGGCCGCGGCGAAGCGCCGAGTGTCCCGTGACAACAAGAAACTGGAGACGAGCGCGTGAGCCCGAGACCCGGATTCGTACTCGAGGTCGACCGATCGACCCCGCCGACGCTCTTCTGGCACGGTGAGGGCTTCCGCTTCGAACGGCTGCCCGAAGGCGCCCGCGTCGTCTACCCCCCGGAGCCGCTCGACGGGCTCGTCGATCCCGACGCCAGCATCCGCCACGCCCTCGAGCACCCCCTCGGGGATTCCCAGCCGCTCTCGTCCCTCCTGAAGCCCGGTATGCGGCTGACGATCGCCTTCGACGACGTCTCCTTGCCCCTCCCGCCGATGCGCCGGCCGGACATCCGCCAGCGCATCATCGAGATTGTGCTCGATGCCGCCGCTGCCGCCGGCGTCGACGACGTCGTCCTCATCGCGGCGCTCGCCATCCACCGGCGGATGACCGACGACGAGTTACGCCACGCCCTCGGCGACCGGGTTTTCGACGCCTTCGCGCCTTCCGGGCTGCTTCTCCAGCACGACGCCGAGGATCCCGGGGCCCTCGTCCACCTCGGTCTGACCGAGAAGGGGGAGGACGTCGAGATCAACCGGCGCGCCTCGGAGAGCGACCTGCTGATCTACGTCAACATCAACCTCTCGGCGATGGACGGCGGACATAAGTCGGTGGCGACCGGGCTGGCCAGCTACCGGAGCCTGCGTCATCACCACAACGTGCGGACCTTGCAGCAGAGCCGGTCGTTGATGGATCGGCACAACTCCGAGATGCACTCGTCGAACTGGCGGATGGGGCGCTTCATCAAGGACGCCGGCGTGAAGATCTTCCAGATCGAGTCGACGCTCAACCTCGACATGTTCCCCTCGCAGTTCGCCTTCCTGCAAAAGCGCGAGTGGGAGTGGTCTCTTCTCGACCGTGCCGCCTTCCACGCCAGCCGCCTCTCCCTCGACCGCACCCCACCGAGGCTGGCGCGTCAGATCTTCCAGTCGATGCTCTCGCCCTACGCGCCGACGTCGGTGCAGGCCGGCGAGGTCGAGGCCGTGCACGACGTGACGCTCGAGAACCTCCACCGCCAGCAGCTCGTCGCCGTCGAGGGCCAGACCGACATCTTGACGATGGGGCTGCCGTACCTGTGCCCCTACAACGTCAACTCGATCATGAACCCGATCCTCGTCGCCTGTCTCGGCCTCGGCTACTTCTTCAACCTCTACCGTGGCAAGCCGCTCGTGCGCGAGGGCGGCGTCTGCATCATCTCCCATCCCACGCCTTGGGCGTTCCACCCCGTCCACCACCCGAGCTACATCGATTTCTTCGAGCAGGTCCTCGCCGAGACGACCGATCTCATCGAGATCGAGAAGAACTACGAGCACGCCTTCGCGACCGATCCGTGGTATATCCACCTCTACCGGACCTCTTACGCCTACCACGGCGTCCACCCCTTCTACATGTGGTATTGGTGCGCCCATGCGCTCGAGCATCTCGGCGCGGTGATCATCGTCGGCGGGGACCGCGCCGCGGTACGCCGTATGGGCTTCAAGCCGGCCTCGACCCTCGCCGATGCCCTGGAGATGGCCGAGGACGTCGTCGGGCGGAACCCGACGATCACCCACCTCCACGCCCCGCCGCTGCTCGTGGCTGACGTAACGTGAGCGTTCGTCTCCCCCGCATCGTCGACGACGTCCTCTCCCGTCCGACGTGGCCGGGGACCCTCCCCCGCCCCCTCGAACGGCGCAACCTCGGGGTCGACTACGACACCGCCTGGACGCGGGAGCCCTGGGCGCGCTTTCTCCGGCGGGCCTTCGTCGACAACGTCACCCGGCCCTTCGTCACGGCCCTCACGTCACCGAGGGTCTTCGGGCGGGAGCACCTCGACCCGCTCGAGGGGCCGGTGATCTTCGCCGCCAATCACTCAAGTCACCTCGACACCTCGATCGTCGTGTCGTGCCTGCCGGACCGCTTCCGTCGCCGGACGGTCGTCGCCGCGGCGGCCGACTACTTCTTCGACCGTCCCTGGAAGGCGGCCCTCTGGTCGCTCGCTCTCGGCACGATCCCGATGGAGCGCAACAAGGTGAGCCGGCAGAGCGCCGACCTCGCCGCCTCGCTGCTCACCGATGGCTGGAACCTCGTCATCTTCCCCGAGGGGGGCCGCAGCCGCGACGGCTGGGGCCAAGAGTTCCGCGGCGGGGCTGCCTATCTCGCCAAGCGCTGTAACGCGCCGGTCGTCCCGATTCATTTGCGGGGCGTCCGACCTGTTTTCCCGAAAGGCGGGCGCGCACTGCGCCGGGGCAAGGTCGAGGTCCGCTTCGGCAATCCCCTCCGGCCGGGGGACGCGGCGGCGCAGGCCGACCGGGAGGAGGACGCGCGCCACTTCGCCGCGCGGATCGAGGAGTCCGTGGCGCTCTTGGCCGACGAGGCGGAATCGGACTGGTGGTCGGCGCGCAAGCGAGCCGCGACCGGGCGCACCCCGCCCTTCCGCGGCCCGGCGGCCTCTTCCTGGCGACGTGCCTGGGCGCTGCCCTCGAGCGCCCGCCGCACGAGTTCGGCGCGCTCGAAATCGTCGGCTAAACCCTGGTGAGGTCCGCCCTTTAGCGGCGCGGGCCAGCCCGGACGCGAAGAAGGGGCCGGGGGGGGACCGGCCCCTTCGTTCAGTTCACACCCACAGGGCTTCGGTGGGGGACCGTCACACCCGTGGTTGACCTTCAGCCTTGTCATCTGCTCGCCATCAGTCAAACAGCTGGAATAGATAGCAGGTATCCTTCAATGCGATGGACCTGCGGCAGCTGAACGCGCTCGTGGCCATCGCCGAGCACGGCTCCTTCTCGGCGGCGGCCGATGCCCTGGCGACCGTGCAGTCGAACGTCTCGACGCACGTGAAGAAGCTCGAGCTCGAGCTCGGTTCGCTCCTCGTTGACCGGGCCACCGGCGAGCTCACCGAGGCCGGTGCGATCGCGGTCGAGAGGGCGCGCCGCGTCATCAGCGAGCTCGACGCGCTCACCTCGGATGTCACGGCCCTCAGCCAGGAGGTCATCGGGACCGTCGAGCTGGGATTGATCGGGACGGCGGCGCTCTGGCTCGTTCCCCAGATCCTCGACCTCGTGCCCACGGTCCATCCCCACCTCCACCTCGTCTTCCGGGAGGCGACGACCCGGGCTCTCGACGCCCAGCTCGCGGCGGGAGACATCGACCTCGGCGTGCTCGCCCTGCCAGCCTCCGGCTCCGAGGTCCACGCGGTCGCGCTCTTCGAGGAGGATCTCGGCCTGTTCCTACCCCGGACCCACCCACTCGCGACCCGCGCCGTGCTCACAGTGGCTGACCTCGCCTCGCTGCCGTTGCTGCTGCCGCTTGCTGGCAGCAACTACCGAGACGCCCTCGACGCCGCGGCCGCGGCCGCGGACCTCACACTGCACCCCCGGGCCGAGCTCGACAGCCTGCGGTTGATGCGATCCCTCATGGGTGAGCACTGCGGTTTCGCCATCCTGCCCGCCAGCGCGATGCCGCCGAACGGCAAGAGAACCTGGACGGTCATCCCGGTCGAGGGGATCGGCCCCCGTGTCGTCGGCGTGGCGCAGCGTCGCCGGGCGCTCCCGGGCGCTCCCGTCCGGGCGGTCCTCGACATCCTCACCGAGATCCTCGCCGACCGGCGTCGCCTCCCGCCGGGTGTTCGTCCCGTCGAGGCGCAATCTGACGGCGCGCCGAACGGCAAACCGGTGGTGCCGACCAAGGCGCGCCACGGCCGCTAGCGAGCGTTTGCCCGGAGAGGAGTGTTCGCTCGTTTGCTCTCAGACGGCCGACGCCCAGTGGCGTCGAACGGGTACCCGAGCGAAGGACGCGTCGAAGATCACCCGGTGCCCTCGGCGCCGGACCGGGGCGATCCGCCGACTGGCGGCACGGCAGAATCGGGCTCGCGCCACATGAGCCAGAGCCTCGGGCCACCCCCCGGTGCCGCGATCTCGCCGGTCACGCGGAAGCCAAGTTGGGCGTAGAAATGGGTGTTGCCCTCGGTGGAGGACTCGAGGTAGGCGCCGAGGCGCTGCGCGTCGCAGCGCGCGAGGACAGGCCGGAGGAGCGCGCCTCCGAGCCCGTGACGCTGGTGAGCCGGGGCGATGCCGATCGTGCCGAGGTAGTAGTGCTCCGTCGCCGGGCGCAGCCGCTGGAGGGTGACAGAGAGCCGACGAGTTCTGCGCCAGCCTCCGGCGGCCAAGGCGACGCGGAGATAGACGAGCTGGTCGCGCAGGCGCGGCAGCGCCGAGCGCGGTGGCAGCCACATCGACGCTCCCACGCAATTGTCCGCCGTGTAGACCTCGCCGCGGGGCAAATACGTCCGGGTCAATTGCACGACGAAGAACTCACCGAGGATCGCCTCCCGCCGGGCCGCGTTCGGAATGAGGAACGAGGACACAGGGTCGTTGACGAACGCCGACGCAAGCGAAGGCGCGAGAAAAGGCACATCCTCAAGCTTCGCCCGGCGCACCTCGGGCACGAACCGATGGTATCGCCCCGTCTCGCGGTCATCGGACCAGCCGACGCAACCTAGGATCACCCTTCGTAGACGACGAGTTGATCGGAGCGTTGCCATGGATGCGATTGGGCGCGAGTTCTCCATCACGTTCGACTATCGGTGTCCCTTCGCGCGCAACGCGCACGAGCACGTCGTCGCCGCCCTCTCGGCCGGCGCCGATTACCGTGTGCGCTTCATCCCGTTCTCGCTTAGCCAGGCGCACGTCGCCGACGGGGACCCGCCCGTCTGGGACGATCCCCAAGCGCACGACCAACTCCTTGCCATCGCCGCTGGCCTCGTCGTGCGCGAGCGCTACGCCGAACAGTTCTCGGCGGCGCACCTCGCGCTCTTCGCCGCGCGCCACGACAACGACGGCGATCTGCGCGACGCGCAGGTCATCCGCGCCGCTCTAGCCGGCGCCGGCGTCGATGACACCGCGGTCTTCGCCGAACTGGAAGCCGGGTGGCCGTTCGAGCTCTTCCGACGCGAGCACGAGGCCGCGGTGAGGGACCATGCCGTTTTCGGCGTGCCGACGTTCATCGTCGGCGAACAGGCTGTCTTCGTCCGGCTCATGACCCGTCCCCGCGGCGACGGCGAGCTTGCCCGGACGACGATTGAACGCGTGCTCGACCTCCTCGTCGACCATCCCGAGCTCAACGAGTTCAAACACACCTCAATCCCCCGCTAGGGATCGAGGGATTCAGCTGTCGAGCGAGATCGGCTCGTCGTCACCGATGCCCGCACCGAGCGGGACATCGGTGACGACGTTCGCCACCGTCTTGCGAATCCGCTCGTCGATCTCGACGACGAGCTCCGGACTCGCCCGGAGGAACTGCTTGGCGTTCTCTCGACCCTGGCCGAGCTGCTCACCCTCGTAGGTGTACCAGGCACCGGACTTCTTCACGATCCCGAGGTCGACCGCGACGTCGAGGATCGAGCCCTCCCGGCTGATGCCCTGGCCGTACATGATGTCGAACTCTGCCGAGCGGAAGGGCGGGGCGCACTTGTTCTTCACGACCTTCACCCGTGTACGGCTCCCGACGATCTCGGCACCGTCCTTGATCGACTCGACTCGCCGGATGTCGAGGCGCACCGACGCGTAGAACTTCAGCGCCCGGCCGCCCGGCGTCACCTCGGGCGAGCCGTAGATCACGCCGATTTTCTCCCGGAGCTGGTTGATGAACAGCGCGATCGTGTCGGACTTGTTCAAGGTACCGGTGAGTTTCCGCAGGGCTTGGGACATGAGGCGGGCCTGCAGACCGACGTGCGAGTCCCCCATCTCGCCTTCGATCTCGGCGCGAGGGGTCAACGCGGCGACGGAATCGATGACGATGACATCGATCGCACCGGAGTGGATGAGCATGTCGGCGATCTCGAGTGCTTGCTCGCCGTTGTCCGGCTGGGAGATGAGGAGCTCGTCGATGTCGACTCCGATCGCCTTCGCGTAGACCGGGTCGAGGGCGTGTTCGGCGTCGATGTAGGCGCAGACACCACCGTTGCGTTGCGCCTCGGCGACGACATGGAGGGCGAGGGTCGACTTGCCGGAGGACTCTGGGCCGAAGACCTCGACGATGCGACCCCGCGGTAGACCCCCGACACCAAGGGCGAGATCGAGCGACATGGCGCCTGTGGAAATCGCCTCGATTCCCAAGGTGAGACTTTCACCCATCCGCATCACCGAGCCCTTCCCGAACTGCTTCTCGATCTGCCCGAGCGCTACGTCGAGTGCCTTGTCCCGCTCCATCGCCCCTCTCTTTCCCTCGTTCCCGTCGCCCGGGCCGCCCGTTAGGCGAACCAGCAACCTACGGCGTGGCTGTATCGTCGCCCGGTCGGAACTTCCACGAGTGTAGTTGCGAACGCATGTTCGATGGTGGATTGTAAGGCGACAGCGAGAGCCCCGCGCGGACAACTACTCGGCCTTCTCGAGGTGCCGGCGCAGCCAGTCGAGGCTCTCCATCGTCCCGAGTTCCCGGACGCGCTGGCGGTCACCGAGGATCTCGAAGCCCACAGCCTCACTCCCGCGGCCGGGGAAGGCCGCCCCGGCGAAGGCGGTCCCCGGAGGCATTCCCTCCTGGCTGTCTGGTCCCGCGACTCCCGTCGTGGCGAGACCCACGTCGGCGCCGAGCAAGCGACGGATCGCGTTCGCCATTTCGGCAGCAGCCGCCGCGCTCACGACGGGGCCGGGACCGAGGCCGAGGAGGTCGCGCTTCACTTCGCTCGCGTAGCTGACGGCAGCGCCACGGAACCAGGCACTCGCGCCGGGGGCGGCGACGAGGGTCGACGCGATGAGTCCGCCGGTGTAGGACTCGGCGACGGCGAGGGTCGAGTGGCGCGCGCTCAACAACGAACCGATGTGCATCGCCATCGTCTCCTCGTCGACGCCGAAAACGTACGCGCCGAGCAGCTCGCGCAGCTCCGCCTCCTCGCGATCGAGTACCTCCCGGCCGGCATCGGCGCTGACGGCCTTGACGGTGATCCGCACCTGAACCCCCTCGAGACCGCGAGCGAGAAACGCGATTGTCGGCGCGCCGTCGCCCGCTGCGTCGAGCGCGGCGAGACGCGGTCCCACCATCTCGGCGACGACAGATTCTCCGGCCCCCCAGGTCCGCAGCACCCGGCTCATGATCGTCGCCGGCTCGCCGGAACGCTCGCGTAGCCCCGGCAGCACGGCGCGCTCGACCATCTCCTTCATCTCGGTGGGAACCCCCGGTACCGCATAGATGGCGCCCTCGCCGACGGGGCAGATCAACCCGGGAGCAGTCCCGCCACGTTGCGGGATGATCCTCGCCCCGACGGGCACCTCGCCCTGGCGCCTGTTGCTCGGCGACACCTCCCGATGCCGCGCCCGCAGGGCCCGCTCGACACCGGCGAGCGCCTCCTCGTCCATCTCGAGCGCGACCCCCATGACCTGGGCGATCGCCTCGCGGGTCACGTCGTCCGGAGTCGGGCCCAGTCCCCCGCTGACGACGACCGCTTGCGAGCGCGCCAGCGCCGCCTCGAGGACCCCGGCGATGCGCGTGACATTGTCACCAATCCGCGTCTGGTAGCGGCAGTCCACACCGATGGCGGCCAGCCGCTCCGCGATCCAGGCCGAATTCGTGTCGACTATCTGGCCGAGCAGAAGCTCCGTGCCGACGGCGACGATCTCGACACGCACGTGTCGCTCACGCCCCTTGTGGGCTCGTCGCCTCACGGGCCCCAGCGGCACGCACCCGCAGGTCGTGCCGGGCGTCGACGAAGTACTCGATGCCGGTGAGAAGCGTCAGTGCCACCGCGACCCAGAGCACGATGCTGACGACGCTCCGGTGGCTCTGCCCGATCGGTGGGAAGAAGGCGCCCGCCACGGCAAGGTCCTGCACGAGGGTCTTCAGCTTGGCGAGCGGCCTCGCTGGGACGGAGATTCCCTTCCGGCCCACCGTCACGCGGAAGGTGCTCATCGCGATCTCCCGGGCTCCGATGAGGACGACGGGCAGAACGGCGATCGCACCGATCGCACTCAGGGCACTGAGCGCGCCGAGAACGAGGAACTTGTCGGCGAGCGGGTCGAGAAAAGCCCCCGATCGCGTCGTCCCGAGGCGGCGGGCGATGTGCCCGTCCAGTCCGTCGGAGAAGCAGAAGACCGTCCAGAGCGCCCAGAGAAGCCACGACACCGGGCCGATCTCGACGGTGAGAACGGCGAGCACGGGCGCGCCGATGAGGCGCCCGAAAGTGAGAGCGTTGGCGGGCGTCAACAGGGCCGAGGGCCCGAAGATCCGCCGCGGCTCGCTCACCGGCGCGCACCGACGGATAAGCGCGGCCGGGCCGGGCGGGCGGAGTCCTCGTCCAGCAGAGACGCCTCGAGGTCGGGGCCCAGGGCGGCATCGATGCGCACGCGCCGGACCGCGCCCACCTCGCATTCCCTGTCCAGGTGGATCACGCCGTCGATTTCCGGCGCCTCGCGGTGGGAGCGCGCCACCCTCCCGGCGTCGACAAGGACCTCCATCTCCGCACCGACGAGCGCCCGGCGGCGACGCGCCGTGATGTCGTCCTGAACCTCGGCGCACTCCCGCAGCCGCTCGAGCGCGAGCGCTGGCGGGATCTTGTCACCGAGCGTCGCGGCGTAGGTGCCCTCCTCTTCCGAAAAGGAAAAGAAGCCCGCCCAGTCCAGGTCGGCTGCGGTAAGAAAGTCCAACAGTGCGTCCTGGTCCTCCTCCGTTTCCCCCGGGTAGCCGAGGATGAACGAGCTGCGCAGGGCCGCCTCGGGAGCACGGGCGCGGATCTTGTCGATCCGGCCGAGGAACTCCTCGTAGCCGCCGGAGCGGCGCATCCGCCGCAGCAACGGCGGCGACACGTGCTGCAGCGACAAGTCGAAGTACGGCACACCCGTCGCGACGATCGTCTCGATGAGCGGATCGTCGAGCGACCGCGGGTAGAGATAGAGGAGCCGCACCCGGTAGACACGCGCCGCCAAGGCGGCGACGAGTTCGCGCAGCGCGCCGCTCTCACCCCGGTCACGCCCGTAGGAGGCGAGGTCCTGGGCTACGAGCACGACCTCGGAAACACCGAGCGCGTCCACCTCGGTGAGGATCGCCTCTGCCCTCCGGGAGCGTTGCGGCCCACGAAACTGCGGTATCGCGCAGAAACCGCACCGTCGGTCGCAGCCCTCGGCGACCTTGACGTAGGCCCACGGGGCCCGCGCCGGCGGACGCGGCCGATCGAGGAAGTCCAGCGCGATCTGACGGTGGCCCCGCGAACGCCAGCGTGCTCCTGTGAGTTGCACGGGCACGCCGATGTCGACGACCGCATCAACCTCGGGAAGGGCGGCGGCGAGCGCCCTGCCGGCCCGCGCGGCGAGACAACCCGTCACGACGAGTCGGGCGCCGGCGCGTCGTGCCCGCGACAGCGCCAAGATCGCCTCGATCGACTCGGTGCGTGCCGCTTCGATGAAAGCACAGGTGTTGACGACGATGAGGTCCGCGTCCTCGACACAGTCCGCGGGCTCAAAGCCCTCCGTGAGCAGGGACCCAGCGAGCTTGTCCGAATCGACCTGGTTCTTCGGACAGCCGAGCGTCGCGACGATGAAGCGCCCCGCCACGGCCGGAGCCTACCTTGGGCCCGCCGCGACGACCGCCTGCCTTCCGCCTTCGCTAATCGAGATCGTCGCTGTCGTCGTCTTCCCTGTCGCTCGGGAGGCCGATCAGCTCCGCTTTCATGCGCGCGAACTCGCCGTCCGTGATCACCCCACGGCGACGGAGCGCGGCGAGGTGCTCCAGCTCCTCGGAGACCGAAACGCGCTCCGCCTCGGCGTCACGCAGCGTGTCGTGCTGACGGGACCGCTCGATCGTCCGGTTGATGAGCCCCTGGACAACCGCGGGTCGCCGCACGTCGACGAAGGGCTCTCCTCCGTGCAGACCGGCCGATTGCACGGAGAGCCGCCCCTTGCGGATCATTCTCTCGCCGAGGGACTGGACCACGTTCACGTCCTGAACGCTTGAGATGGGAATTTCGCGGCTGGAACGGCTGACGACGCCCGTGCGGTAGATGACCCGCATCGAGGTGACGACGAGCTCGGTTGATCGCCACTGCAGGTAGCGGCCGAGGAAGTAACCAACGCCGAGGGCGCCGATCCCGATGAGGGCCCAGCCGGACCACTGCGGAGCTTTCGACCACAGGGCGAAGACCGTCGCGCATCCGCCGACGGTGACGACGACGACGAGGGTCGGGCCGACGAGTCGCCAGCAATGCGGGCGGGCGTCGTGCAGCACCTCTTCGTTGTCGTGAATGAGCCGCTTCGGAAACGTCACCGCTCCTCCCTCGGACGACAGATCACCTCGGCCCCGCGCCCGACCGGTCAGTCATGCGAGCTTCGCCGCGATGCTTCCCGCCTCGCGCAGTACCGACCCGTCCGCACCCACGGAGGAAAAAACCATCGCCGGTCGTTCCATCGCTTCGCGAACAAGGTCGACGAGGAGCTGCCCGAATGGAAGCGGCGGATCGATGAATAGGTAGCGCGCGAGCGAGCCGGGAATGGTGTTGATCTCGTTGGCGTAGAGGGCGTGGCCGTCGGAGAGGAAGTCGATCCGGTTCACGCCCCGCGCGCCGAGCACCCGCGCCGCCAGCAAGGCGGTCTCCCGTAGCTCGCGTTCGAGGCCGGGGTCGATCCGCGCCGGCAGCTCGCGCGGCGCGTTCAACATGCCCTCGCCTCCGGCGTACTTGTCGGCGTAGCCGAGGATCTCCGTCGCCGCGCCCCGGCCGAGGGGGCGTTCGACAGCCGAGAGTGCTGTTTCCGGCCACGTCCTCACCGCGACCTGCAAGTCGAAAAGGTCGTCGCGGTAGGGCTCGACGACCGCGCCCAGCCGGAGATGGACGTTCGTGCCGAGGCGTGCCAGCGCCGTCGGCCAGTCCTTCACGACGTCAATGCCGATCGACGAACCGCCATAGCGCGGTTTGACGATGTAGGGCCCCGGGAAGTCCGCCCCGGGCACCTGCGCATCGAGGATGACACGTGGCAGCGTCGGCACTCCCGCGGCCGCGAGGACCCCCGTCGTCGCCAGCTTGTCCATGCCGAGTGCCGCCCCCGCGGCGGTCGGTCCGCTGTAGGCGAGGTGGGCGCTGTCGAGGGTTCCCTGGAGCGAGCCATCCTCCCCCGGGCCACCATGGCAGCAGACGATCGTCGCATCGATCTCGAGGCTTCTCGTCCGGAAGCCATGCCGTCCCGCGCGCGAGACGAACCCGCCGTCCGGTCCCGCGACGAGCTCGACTTCCTTCGCGTCCTCGGGCAACCCGTCGACGAAGGCGCGCGCCTCGAGCGAGCTCGCCACCTCGAACCAACTGCCAGCCTTCGTCCAGTACAAGGCGTGCACCGCGGCGACCTCGGGCTCGACCGCGAGCGCCCGTGCCGCCTGCAGCCCGGTCAGGACCGAGACATCGTGTTCGGGAGACGGTCCGCCGAAGAGCACGGCAACACGCAGGGAGGGTCCGGCCATCGCGGCATTGTAGGCAGCCCCCCGTGTCCGACCACGCCTGCGCGACGTCTGCGGTCGCGCCACCGCGGGCCTACGGATACTGATCCGGCAAGTCGTTCTCGTAGAGAACGACGTCGCCTGGGTGCAGCTCCTGGCGAACCCAGGCGACCGCCGCGGCCCGCGAGCCAACCGTGATGACGCGCAGCGGCGCAGCACCGGTGTCGGCCGAGCTGCCGGCCCGCCCCGCCCCGGCGAGCAGGGCACGCCGATTCGTCGTCCCGACGACAACGAGGTCGGTGGCGACCCGAGCCAGCTCCTCGGCGAAGGTCTCGTTCTCGACGCGCTGGGACACGCCGAGCTCGACCATCCCCGGCGTCACGACGACCTTCCGCACAGCGCCAGGCGCGTTCGTCTCCAGCGCGGCCAGGGCGAGGCGCGCGCCCGCCGGATTCGCGTTGAAGGTGTCGTCGAGGACGACGACGCCCGTCGGCGACGTGCCCACCTCGAGCCGGTGTTCGACAACCGGGAGCGATCTCAGCCTGGCGGCGATCTCGGCGACGGGTACCTCGAGCGCGTAAGCGATGCCGACGGCACAGGCGACGTTCGTCAGCGCGACCGGATGGCGGCTCTCGAGGGTGAGAGCGCCGGCGCGTGCACCTGCGACGAAGAGCTGTGCGTCGCGCCCCGCCAGGATCAACGCGACATCACAGCTGTCGTCCTCGGCCGAGCAACGTATGACGTGACGGCCCGCCGCGACAAGATCGCTCGCCAGCCCGGCAAGGCGCTCGTCGTCGACGTTCAAGACCGCGGTCCCGCCAGTCGCGACGATCTCGCTCTTCGCTGCGAGCGTGCGGTCAAGCGACCGGAAGCGTTCCAAATGGACCGGGCCGATCGCCGTGATCGCCGCGACACGCGGCGCGAGCCACGAGACGAGGGCGCCGATCTCACCAGGTCCGTATGCGCCCATCTCGGCCACGAAGACCTCGGTTCCCGTAACGAGCGTCTCGTTCACCGCCCGCGCGAGCCCGGCGCGATTGTTGAAGCTGCGCGGGCTGGCGACGACGCTGTAGGTCCCGGACAACAGGTGGGCCACATAGTTCTTCGTCGACGTCTTGCCATACGAGCCGGTGATTCCGACGACAAGCGGATGGATCCGTCGCAGTTTCCCAGCAGCTCGTTTCACGTAACGACGTGCGACCACCCACTCAAGGGGACGATCGATCGCCAGAGCGATCTCGACGATCACCGGCGCGCAAACGGCTGCGGCAACGAGGACCGTCGCCGCGCAACGCAGACCGCCGACGGCGGCGGCAGCGCCGGTGGCGGCCCCGTACTCGCCGGCCGCGATCACTGCGATCGCCAGGAGGCGCCGCGTCCATCGCAGGCGGCCCGTTCGGCCGCGTAGTCCGAGGCCGACGGGCCCGACGGCGACGATCACCGCGCCGAGGATCCCCATCCCGGTCACGAAGCCTTCGGCGACCGCCGATCCGATCGCACACGTCGCCAGGGCGCCGTGGACGGGGTTTCGCGCCCACCATCGGCGGGTGAACCGGAGAAGCGATCCCGCCAGGTAGTGCTCGCGCTGGGCGACGCGCAACCAGCGAATGCCCGCGAGCGCCGCTCCTGCCGCGGCGGCCGCGATCGTCGCAACGGCGAGCGCGGTCACGGCCGATGCGCCTCCACCGCGGCACGTAGGGCCGCGGGTGCCGCGGTCGGCACGAAATGGTCGATGCCCGGGAGAATCGCCAGGCGGCCGTCGGCGATGGCCAGCAGCGCGGCACGCGCGACGTCCACCGGGACGACGGTGTCCTTTTCGCCCCAGACGAGCTCGACCGGGCAGGAAAGGCGCGCGAGCGAAGGCCGGTAGTCCTCGGCGAGGACGCGTACGAGGACGGAGCGCATCACGCCTTGCGCTTCCCGGTAGTCGCGTGATCCGTAGCGTTCGCGGGCGCGTTCCAGATGACGTCGCCCGACGAGCCCCATGCCGGCAAGTGCGCGCACGGTTCGGAAACGCATCTTCGGGCGGGCCTGCCGTCGGACCCGCACGAGCGGCACGCCGGTCAAGATGAGCGCCGCCGTCCGCTCGCCCGCGAGCTGCGCGAGCTCGACGGCGACGCGGCCGCCGAAGGAGTGCCCGACAATGACGATCTGGTCCGTCATCTCCTCGAGGACCGGGCCGAGGAAGGCGGCGTAGTCCGGCGCGCCCCACGGCTCGGCTGGCACCGGCGAAGCACCGAAACCCGGGAGATCGATCGCGATCGCGTCAAGCGCCTCTTCGCCGGCCCCGCCACGGAGCATCTCCGTGAAGTCGTCGTGTGAGCGTCGCCAGCCGTGCAGCGCGAGCAACCAGGGCGTCGTCGAACCGAACGTCTCCCCGAAGACCTTCCCGCCGACGTAGGCGCTCAACATCCCTGCCGACGCTAATGGCTGTCGAGCAGGAGATCCTTGCTTGTCGGGGCTCTCCTGTCCCATGGCCACAGCCGCCGAGTACCGTCCCAACGAGTGGTGAGCGATCCTGACCCCGGCCGTGTCCTCGCCGGCTGCGACGAACGACAGCGTGCCGCGATCACTTCGCCGGCCGCACCGCTTCTCGTCGTCGCCGGCGCGGGATCGGGCAAGACCCGTGTCCTGACGCGACGCATCGCCTGGCGTGTGTTGCGCGGCGACGCAGCCCCCGCCCACCTCCTCGCTCTCACCTTCACCCGTAAGGCAGCCGGCGAGCTGCGGGCCCGCCTGAAGCACCTCGGCCTCCCCGCCCCCGTGACCGCGGGTACCTTCCATGCGGTCGCTCTCGCCCAGCTGCGGATGAGGGCCAGCGACGAAGGCAACGAGCCCCCGACGGTTCTCGATTCGAAGGCGAGCCTGCTCGCCAGGCTCCTCCCCGTATCGGCCGCTCCTCCCGCCCACCGGGACAGCCCTGGCGGCCGACGCGAACTGCTCGCTTCGGTGGCCGGGGAGATCGAATGGGCGAAGGCGAAGCGCATCTCACCCACCCGCTTCTGCGACGAAGCGCAGGCGGCAGGCCGTATCCCGCTCGCCGGCCTGGAACAAATCGCCGAGTGGTTCGGACGCTACGAACGAGAGAAGCGCCGTCTCCGGGTCCTCGACTTCGAGGATCTCCTCGATCGCCTCGCCGACGAGATGGCTTCCGATCCGGCGTTCGCCGCCGTGCAGCGCTGGCGGTTCCAACATCTATTCGTCGACGAGCTCCAAGACGCCAACCCGGCGCAACTGCGCCTGCTCGACACTTGGCTTGGCCATCGTCAGGACCTCTTTGCTGTCGGCGACCCGCGTCAGGCGATCTACGGGTGGAACGGCGCCGATCCCAGCGCGGTGACGACATTCCCGGAGCGCTATCCCGGCGCAACGGTGATGGAGCTCGACACGAACTACCGCTCGACGCCCCAAGTCGTCACCGTCGCGTCGGCGGTCCTCGCGCCCGGAGGCTCGACCCAGATGGCAGCCGGACCGGAGGGAACGACCCCGAGCGTCAACGTGTACGCGTCCGACGTCGCCGAGGCGGACGGCGTCGCCGCCCTGCTTCGGCGCGGTCACGAGCCCGGTTCGCCGTGGTCGACGCGTGCCGTCCTCGCCAGGACGAACGCCCAGCTCGTCCTCTTCGAGTCGGCGCTCGCCGCAGTTGGCATCCCGTTCCGCGGCAGCGTCGGCAACGCCTTCCTCGCCCATCCGACCATCCGGGAGGAGCTCGACCGCCTCGCGGGTCGGGGCGGTCGCGACGCATTTGCAGCCTGGCTGGAGGATCTCGTGGTCGACACGGGTCGGGAAGACGGGATCCCGTCGGACGCATCCGATACCGATGGCCGTCTCGACGACGGCAGTGAGCGCGAGCTCGATCTCGCCGTCCTCGCGCGGATTGCGTCGGACTACAGGACGCTCGACGGCACCCCCTCGGCGGACGGCTTCCTCCTATTTCTTCGCCAGACACTCCGGGATGACCCGCAGACGGCGTCGGCCGACGGTGTCAACCTCCTTACCTTCCATCGCGCGAAGGGTCTCGAATGGGACTCCGTCTTCGTCACCGGCATCGAGGACGGCCTCGTTCCCATCGTGCACGCCAAGACCTCCGCGGCGTGGGAAGAGGAGCGTCGCCTCCTTTATGTCGCCCTCAGTCGGGCGACGCGCGAGCTGCACTGCTCCTGGGCCCGGACACGCACCTTCGGGCGCCGGACCTCGCGCCGTAACCCGTCGCCATTCCTTGCGGCCGTCGAAGAGGCCTGTAAATCCGTCGAGCAGGCACGCGCCTTCGATGTCGACCGGGCGAGGGCGGCCATCGTCTCGAGCCGCTCGCTCCTCGACAGCGCGTCCACGCCGACTGGGCCGTTAGCGGCGCCCGGCGAGCGGCGTGCCGACTCGCGCTGACGGCGGCGCCTCCCAAATTCCGGCTAGCTGTTGTTCGGCGTGATGCCCTGCAACGGGCTGATGCGTCGGCGAGTGGCGTCGGCACGCCGGGACGAGATGTCCGCGCATGCCGCGCACGCTGAAGTCGGGATGAGGCCCGCGCGCATGAGGAGCCCAAAGATCTTGCAGCCGACGCAGTAGCCGAATGCCGCCTCGAGAGTCGCCGGAACGACGAGGACAACGAGGAGGACGACACTCGCTCCGGGCTCGCCCCCGACCCACAGCCCGAGAGCGCCCAACGAGAGCGTCGCGCCCATCGCCTGCGCGAAGCGCTTCGGCGGCCCTGGCACGAACTTCTCCCAGCGTCTCAGCCGTGGCGCGATGACGCGGGTCGCCACGAGCCCGAGAGGGCTGAATCGCGGTCCGGCAAGCACTCGCGCGCTGAACCCGTAGGCGATGGGGATCGTGAGCCAGAGCTGCCGTGTCCCGACAGCGACCCCTGCCATCACGACGACACCGAGCGCGACCGTCCTCGCCGCGACTTCATTCACCGGGTTGGGGAAGCTGAAGAGCGACCGGCGCATGACGCGAGCATACCGACCGTTTCAAGAACTCTGATCGGTTTAGTCAACTAGTGTGCACCGGCATCCGCTCGCGCCATCACTCTCCCGTCATTCACAGATCGCTCGTGGCTCCTGATCAGGAGGTATGCCTGAGGGAGCGCAGGTACTCGACGAGCCCGGCCGTCGAGGTGTCCATTCCCGCCAGCTCGGGCTGCGAGTCCTTCGAAAGCGCCGGGGCGAGCTCGGACGCCATCACCTTGCCGAGCTCGACGCCCCATTGGTCGAACGAGTCAATGCCCCAGAGGACCCCCTCGACGAAGACGGCGTGCTCGTAGAGCGCGACGAGCTGCCCGAGGACGGCGGGAGTGAGGCGGGGCGCGAGGATCGTCGAGCTCGGGCGGTTCCCGGGCATCACCTTGTGCGGCACCAACTCGGCGGGAACGCCGTCCGCCTCGAGTTCGGCCGCCGTCTTGCCGAAGGCGAGGGCCGCGCTCTGCGCGAGGCAGTTCGCCATCAGCAGCTCGTGGCGGTCCCCGGCTTCGTGCGTCGAATTGGCGAACCCGATGAAGTCGACGGGCACGAACTTCCGCCCCTGGTGGAGCAGCTGGTAGAAGGCATGCTGGCCGTTCGTCCCGGCCGCGCCCCAGTAGATCTCTCCCGATTGGATGTCCAGCGCGACGCCGTCCCGACGGACGGATTTGCCGTTCGACTCCATCGTCAGCTGCTGCAGGTAGGCGGGAAAGAGCGCGAGCCGCTGTGAGTACGGCAGCACCGCGTGCGTCTGAGCCGCGAAGAAGTTGTTGTACCAGACGCTCAACATGCCCAGGATGACAGGCATGTTCTCCGCGAGCGGTGCCGAGCAGAAGTGTTCGTCCATCGTATGGAATCCCGCGAGCAACTCGGCGAATCGCGCCGGGCCGATCGCGACCATGAGCGAGAAACCGATCGCCGAGTCGAAGGAGTACCGTCCCCCGACCCAGTCCCAGAATTCGAGCATGTTCGCCGGGTCGATCCCGAAGGCGGCGACGGCGCTGGCGTTCGTCGATACGGCGACGAAATGATCGGCGACGGCCTCTTCGCCAGCGCCCAGGCTCGAAAGCAACCAGGCCTTTGCCGCGCGGGCGTTCGTCAGCGTCTCGAGCGTCGTGAACGTCTTCGAGGAGACGACAAAGAGAGTTTCGCCGGGATCGAGGTCGTGCGTCTTGTCCCAGAGGTCGACGGGATCGACGTTCGACACGAACCGGCACGAGATGCCCGCGTCCGCATAGTCCCGCAGCGCTTCGAAAGCCATCGCCGGACCGAGGTCCGAGCCGCCGATCCCGATGTTGACGACCGAACGGATCGGTCGACCGGTCGACCCCCGCCAGGTACCGCTGCGAATCCGCTCCGAGATCTCCCCCATTTTCCGGAGAACTCGGTGCACGTCGGTGGCGACGTCTTGTCCGTCGACGCGCAGCCGGGCGTTGGGTGGCATCCGCAGAGCGACGTGGAGGACAGCACGGTCCTCGGTCGTGTTGATATGCACGCCGGAGAACATCGCGTCACGCCAACCTTCGAGATCGACTCGTGCCGCCAGCGCGATCAACGTGTCCATCGTCTCTGCGGTCAGCCGGTGCTTGGAGTAGTCCAGGTGGAGGTCACCGACTTCGAGCGTCATTCGAGCAGCGCGTTCGGGATCGGCGGCGAAAAACTCCCGCAGATGAACCTCGCGGTCCCGGCCTCGGAGCTCCGCGAGCTTCTGCCATTCCGGTGTGCCTGTCGCGCCGACCGCTTCGATCACTGACGTATCTCCTCGTGCCCGCCGAAACCCCGGCGCTGCGCCGACTGGACTCGGTCCGCAAAGAGCGCCGCTCCCTGAGAGCCGAAACGGGCGTAGAGCGCCGCGGTGAGGAGCGTCGCCGGCACGCCCTCGTCGATCGCCGCCAAGCTTGTCCACCGCCCCTCCCCTGAATCAGACACCCGCCCCTCGAACTGGGCAAGCTCGGGGTCGGCCCACAGTGCCTCCGCCGTCAAGTCGAGCAGCCAGGAGGCGACGACGCTGCCGCGGCGCCATACCTCGGCTACGTCGGCGAGGTCGAGGGCGAAGCGGTAGTACTTCGCGTCGCGCAGCGGCGCCGTCTCGGCGTCCTCCAGACGAGAGACGTCGCCGACGTTGGCGTGCCGCAGGATGTTCAGGCCCTCGGCGTAGGCAGCCATCACGGCGTACTCGATGCCGTTGTGCACCATCTTCACGAAATGCCCGGAACCATTTGGCCCGCAGTGGAGCCACCCGTATTCCGCGGCGCTCGGCTCGCCGGAACGACCCGGCGTCCGAGGCGCCGCCTCGACCCCGGGCGCGAGGACGCTGAAGACCGGCTCATAGCGTGCGACGACGTCAGGTTCTCCGCCGATCATCAGGCAGAATCCCCGTTCGAGTCCCCAGACCCCACCACTCGTGCCGACGTCAACGTAGTGGACGCCCCTCGCCGCGAGCTTCTCCGCCCGGTCGATGTCGTCCCGGTAGTACGAGTTACCGCCGTCGATCAGCGTGTCGTCGGCCGCGAGGAGCTCAGACAGCGCCTCGAGCGTCGAGCCGGTGACGGCGGCGGGAAGCATCATCCAGATTCCTCGCGGCGGTGCGAGCTTCGCCACGAGGTCCTCGAGCGAGGACGTCCCGGTGGCCCCTTGCGACACCAGTGCCGTCACGGCGTCTTGATTCAAGTCGTAGACGACACAGTGATGACCGGCCCGCGCCAGGCGCCGCACCATGTTCGATCCCATTCGTCCCAGACCGACCATGCCGAGCTGCATCACGAACCTCCCTGTTCGTTGCGAACCGCGCTGGTGCCACGCGCCTTTCGGCCGCCAACCTAGCGAGGAACGACGGGTGGCGACCCGACCGCGTGGCGGTCCCCGTCACGAAGCCCGCGAGCTTGCGCGGCGTGGGGAAGGTGTTGATCTGTCTCCGGCTTCAAAAGCGACACCGCGAGGTAAAGTCCTCTGGCGACACGCGGACGCCCGCAGGCAGGCAATTTCCCGAAGGATCGTGATTGCGACGGAGGCGGTGCGCGACTCAACGAGCGGCAGGTCCGCTCCCCCAGTCGATGCCAGCCGTGGTCGCCGAACCCGCTCTGGCCCCGACCTGCTTCCGATCCTCCGGCGAATAGACCAGATCGGACCTGCCAGGTTCGCGATCGGCGCCGTCCTCGTCTTTTTTGCTCTGGCCGCTTTGGCGTACCTTCCCGCTTGGCCGGGCGATCCGAGTCGGCTGGTCCGGTGCGCCTGCGGCGACCCGGTACAGCAGTCCTGGTTCCTCGGCTGGGTTCCCTGGGCCCTGCTCCACGGCCACAACCCCTTCTTGACGAACTGGTTCGATTACCCCTCAGGCGTGAACCTCGCGGCGAATACCGAGATGCCCCTCCTCGGCTTGCTCGCGGCGCCCCTCAGTCTCACGGCGGGTTCGGTCGCGAGCTACGGGCTTCTCCTTTACCTGGCTTACCCGCTCTCGGCGGCGTCGGCCTTTTTCGTGCTGCGCCGCTGGACCGGGTCGAATTTCGGTGCGTTCTGCGGCGGCTTGCTCTACGGCTTCTCGCCCTACATGGTCGGCCAGGGGCTCTCGCACCTCAATCTCGTCTTCGTCCCTCTGCCGCCACTCATCTTCCTCGCTCTCCACGAGACGGCCGTCGCCCAGCGTTCCAGCGCCCGCCGCTGGGGTGTGCTCCTCGGCGTCCTCATCACCGCGCAGTACCTCATCTCGCCAGAGGTCCTCGCGACCGTCGGCGTCCTCTCGGCGCTCGCGGTCGTCGTGCTCATGGCGGCGCGCTTCCGATCGATCGACCGTGCGCGTGTCGCCCATCTTGCGCACGCGCTTCTCCCTGGACTGGGCATCCCCCTGGTTATCCTCGCCTACCCCGTCTACCTGCTCGTCGCCGGCCCGGGTCATCTCAACGGCCCGGCTTTCCCGCTCGACAACATCTGGCGCGCGGACCTCGTCGGCATGGTCGTGCCCACCACGTCACAGCTCGTCGCACCATCGTCTGTCCTGCGCTTCGGCGACACCCTCGGCGGGAGCAGTTGGGAGAACGGCAGTTACCTCGGGATCCCTCTGCTCTTGCTGGTGCTGGCCTGCATCGTGCGCTACTGGCGCCACCCCTGGATCCGACTCGCCTCCGTGCTCGCGCTAGGCGCGTTCGTCTTCTCGCTTGGTCCGCGTCTCGTGGTCGCCGGTCATGCGACCGCGATCCTCCTCCCGTTCGACCTCCTCGGCAGGCTCCCTGTTCTCGACAACGTCCTACCAGTGCGGATCTCGCTCTACGCGACGTTCTTCGTCGGCGTCATCATCGCCCTGGGGATCGCGTCGGCCTCTTCCATGAGGCGACTAAGACCGTCACGCCGTGCGCTGCCGTTGCAGATCGCGGTTCTCGGTCTCGCCCTCGCGGCTGCAATCTCCTTGCTTCCGAACTGGCCCAACCGGATGGTCGATGTCGACACAGCCGTACCCGCCTTCTTCACCTCATCGTCCGCGCGCGCCGTCCCCGACGGGGCGGTGGTCCTCACGTTCCCGTTCCCGCAGTATCCGTTCGACCGCGCGATGCTCTGGCAGGCGGACGACGACTGGCGCTGGAAGATCATCGGCGGTTACGCGCTCATCCCCGGCCGGGTCGCCCCGACGGAATTGCCACCGCCCCTGCAACCGAGGGTGGTCCAGATCCTCCTTGCCGCCTTGGACAGACCGGGTGGCCGACCCCACGGGGTCACGTCCAAGCCGATGCCGAAAAACTCGGTCCTGGTCCGTGATCTGCGTGCCTATGTCCGTCGTAACGGGATCACGGAGATCATCTTCCAACCCGTCGGGCGCGATCCTGGCCTCGTCCTCTCCGCGTTCGAAGGGGCCTTCGGCCCGCCCACGAAGGCCGCCGGAGTCGAGATCTGGACCCGGTCACAGCTGGGCGTGCCTTCCGGGACGCCCTGACCCGAGTCTCGACCCCGCGAGCGCCCCCGGCAGGATTCGAACCTGCGACCAACTGCTTAGAAGCTATGTCGGCCTTTGCGCTGTGCGGACCTGCGATGATGCACGTCGGCGGCGAGCGTAGCCCGCGAAGTTATCCGGTGTAGAAGGGGGTCCGAATGAGCGACGACGAAAGCGCCGAGCTGAGACCGCCCGATCATGCCTGGCCCAATGAGGGGCGGGAGCGTCGGATCTACCGTCCGCCTTGGGTGCTGAGGTACGGCTTCCCAAGCGACGTCTCCGATGTCCCGTGTTGGCTACTTTGGGCTAAGGGTTGGGCAGACGACGACGAGGCACTGATCCCGCCCGTTGCCCGGCCGACCGTCGCGTGGTTGCAGGGGGAGCTAGAGCGGCGGGCAGTTGACGCTGCCGACGCTGAGGCATTCGCACGAGCCGAGTTCGCAGCTGAGCCGAGCCTGTTCACCGGAGAAACGACGCCCGAGACCGAACGCTGACCCGCGCCTGCCCCTACGTTGCCCCAGGACGGCCGCAAACGGTCGCCGAGGCATGGGAGTGCGGCCTACTTGCTCAGCCCGAACACCCTTAGCAGCCTGCGGGTGGTCCCCATTGACCGCGAGTAGGTCTTGCGCCTCACGACGCGGCGGGCGTAGGCGCCGGGGCCTCGCGTGGCGGCGCGGACGTTGTTCGAGAACCGTGCCGCCCGGTAGAGCTGACTGGTGAACGATCTCGCCATCGTGTCCCCTTCCCCTGCGAGAGTACCCCCGGCGAATTGCCTAGACGTCTAGGCAATTCGAAACGGGCTCGGTCGTGGTCGCCTTGTCGGTCGCCTTGTCGGTCGCCTTGGCCTCGCCAAAGTGCTTGCGGGCGACGAGGTAGTACGGAAACGCGATGATCCAGAGGCACACGGCGAGGAAAACCCATCCGATGACGCTCGCCCACGACTGGCCCTTTTGCCGGGCGTCGGCCACCATCCAGAGGATGCTCACCGCTATCACGAGCAGTAGCAGCTGTCCCATGTTGCTTTCCTTTCGTCATGCGGGCTGGGCGAGGGCGTGCCGCAACCGGCGCCGTTCCCGTTCACTCAGTCCGCCCCAAATACCGAACCTCTCGCGAGCGGTCATGGCGTAGGCCAGGCACTCGTCGCGCACGACGCACCCGCGGCAAACCTCCTTGGCGTCCCGGGTCGTCGACCCGCGGCCGGGAAAGAACAGGTCCGGGTCAATCCCCACGCAGTTCGCCCGCTGGCGCCAAGCCATGCGGGCGCCCCACTCGTCGGGGTCCGGGCCGGGCCGGGTCACGGCGTCACCGTGTAGGCGGCCGTCGCCCACGTCTCCCACCAGGCCCAGGTGACATGCACGACCGTCCCCCAGGTGACGAGGTACGGCCCGGTCGCGTCGTATCCGACGAGCGCCGCGGCGTGCGGCCCGTAGGGCGGCGAGCCCTTCGGCACTCCGGCCAGGGTCCACGGGGTCATCACCCCCACTGAGAAGTTCTCCGCATCGAGGGCCGGAACGGTCACTACCGCGTACACCGCGCCGTCGAGGGCGACCGCCCTTTCGATGGCGAGCCGCGCCCGGTAGTTCGGGATCTCAGCCCACGACGCGAGCTGGTAGCCGTCGACCCGGTGGCGCTTCCAGTAGGCGAGCACCCGCCCGGGCGTGGCCCCGTCCGACTCGTGCGCGATCCCCCCGACCGCCCAGCGGTAGAGGTGGATCAGTTGCGGCCAGCCGACCGGCCCGGACCCCTCCCATGTCTGGATGATGTCGCCCACGGCCGCGACCGAACAGTCGGCGATGACGGTGTTGCCGTAGGTGCCCCACGCGGGGACCGCGGCGAACGTCTCGACGGCGGGCGGTGGCGCGACAGGCCGCGAGGTCGCAGCGCCCGCCGAGGGCGCCCCTGCGAGGGCAGGGACGAGCGCGACGACGAGGGCGAGGGCGACAGCGCGGAGACGGGTCACGGCGCGCCTGCGGACTGTTCAGCGGCGAACCGGCCGACACGTTCGAGGGTCGTCGCGAAGTCCTCGCCAAGCTCGTCGGCGTACAGCCGCAACGTACCCACGAGCATGACGACGAGCGGGCGGGCGACGGGCGCGCCCACCTCGTCCAGAATCGTCTCGAACGATTCCAGGTCCTCGCCTTGCTCGGCGGTCACGAGCGCCACGGCATCCCGGTAGAGGCGAGGCGGAAAGGCGCGCATGTCAGAGCACCGCGATGTACGGATTGCTGAGCAGGCAGGTGTTGCCATTCCAGGCGACGCAGGACCAGACGACCGTGCCATCCGTGACGGTCGTTAGCGGGATCGGAGCGCCAGTCCAGGGCACCCAGTTCGCGGGCACCGGCCAAGTCGGCGCGTAGGTGCCGGTCGTGCCAGCGACGATGCACTGGTAGACGTAGCCCTCATAGGTGGTCTGCGCGCCCACCGCGACCGGCGACTGAGCCCCGTAGGTGGACCAGGCGGGCCGGTTAGGCATGGCCGCGTACAGCCAGACGTTGCCGAGGTAGAACACGGGCCGAATGGAGGTCACCCCCGGGGCGACGGTGTAGGTGCCCGCGCACAGTCCTGCAGCGTTCGGAGCCGCCGAGGCGAGCAGCGTGCCGTTGTAGTCGAGTAGCCCGAAGTACGGCGTCCCGATGGAGAACACGGACGCCGGGCGCATGTCCGCGGAGTAAGCGAGCACGTTGCCAACGGCGATCTGGCCCGCCCCGACGACGATGCCCGACCCGACTGGCGGGTAGAACGACAAGCCGATGGTGCCGTAGGCCATGACGATGATTTGCTCGCTGGCCTCGGTGACGCTGACACCCCCGCCAGCTAGAGGGCTGCTCGTGACACCCGGCCAGGTCGTCGCGCCGTTGCACCAGTCCACCGGCGTGGCGAATATCGGGTCGATGACAAGGTTGCCGCTGCTCATTTCTCACCCCCTCCTAGAACTGAAGCGACCAGACGACTGACCCGTCGCTGATCGTCGCTGACAAGACCGACCAGGCCGGTTCGGAGCTGCCCGACGTGCCGCTCGTGATGCACTGCCAGAGCACTCCCCCGGCGATGATCTGGTCCGGGTTCGGATACGGCCCCGCGGTGTCGACCGCGCCCGCCGTGTAGTAGTGGTCCGGCTGCCAAACGGCGCGGGCGTTCTGGACGCACACCCACGAGCAGGTTCCGTCAGTCACGCTGGCGCCGAACGTCGTCGGCCAGCTGGGCTCCGCGTCGCCCGAGGTTCCCGAGCGCGTGGCCATGTAGATCAGGCTCCCGACCGTCACCTCGCTATCCCCGGCGAGGTAGGCGGTGCCGGCCGTCCAGGCGGGCGGGTTCGAGAACATGGTCACGGTTCACCTACCTTTCGTCGGTGACTGAGTAGCGGCCCGACCGGACGCGCCGCGACAGGATCGGCAGCGACCGGCCGGACCTGGCGCGGGGTGAGGGGCGTTCAGGCACCCGCGCCGGTACCCGACCCGCGGGAGGTGGTGGCCCCACGAACCGGGAGAATCGGGAGACGGCCGAACCGTGCGCGCCGAGACCGCCAGACCACGGCGCGCACAGTCCAGACCGGGCGCGGGAGAAAGGAAGCCCGCGCACGACCCCGGACCCGGAGGATGGACGGCCCGCGGTCCGGGGGATCATTGGGAGAGCCTTTCGGGGTGAGGCGCCCCGCAGAAACGACAGCGGCGGGTCGCCGGGTCGTAGAGGTGGCGACAGCGCGCCCGCCGGAAGGCGTCACGGGCGGCGAGGCGGGCGTGCCAGCGGGCGAGGCGGGCCTGGGCGTCGGCGATGGCCCGCTCGGACTCGTCGGCGGTGAGGATGACCGGGTGGCCATACGGGGCGCGTCTCATGGCCGCGGCTCCGGGGCGGGCTCGCCGCATAGGAGGCACACCAGGCGCTCAGGTGACCAGACGTGCTGGCAGCGCGGGCGAATCCGGGCGAGGCGTTCGGCCTGCCGTTCGAGCCGCGCCTGCTCCCGGGCGGCGGCCCGCTGGGAGTCGGTCAGGTCGGCCCGGGATTCGTCGCGCCCGGCGATCTCACGGCGCATGTACGTCTCGAAAGCGACGCCGGGGAGCGCCGTGCCGACGATCTCCTGAACGGCGAGGGCGAGGGCGATGGCCCGGTCGTCGTGCTTGTCCGGGTCGTGGTCCATGCGGAGCACGCCGGGCGAGGTCTCCCGCAGGCGGACGTTCGCGAGCTCGTCGACGAGCTCGTCGTCGTCATAGAGGGCGAGGTGGTGGTCGCGGATCGTCGTGTGCAACGTGGTCGCGAGGCGCCCGATTGACTGCTGGGAGAAGGCGTACTCCGTCACGACGACCCCGGACACCCGGAGCCGCTGGCACATGCCGACCGCCTGCCAGGGGTCACAGACCAGGCGGGCGTGCCCGTAGCGCCGGGATGCTTCGAGCACCCACGCCTCGACTTCGCCGAGGTCGACCGGGCGGGCCTTCGAGCCCTGCCACACGGTCATGCGGTCGAGCACGACGCGGGTCTCGGCGCCGACCCGCTCGCCGTGGCACACGGCCGCGACCGTGCGGTCGGATTTCAGCCCGAGGTCGAGTCCGATCCGGTACAGGGCGCCGCGGCGCGGTTCCTGCGGCCCGTCGAGCACGACGCAGGCGCGCAGGTCGCCGAGGCTCGTCAGCCGGTCCTCTGAGGCGGTCCAGACGTTTTCGAACAGGCGGGCGTACACGGACGCGGGCAGGCGGCGTTTCTGCTCGGCGAGGCGTTCGGGGTCCGCCCAGGGCGGCGGTCCGGCCACCTCGTGCACGCGCCACAAGGGGTCGGTCCGGGCGTGTTCGAGGATCTTGTGCGACCAGTGGGCCGGGTCACCGGCAGAGGTCAACACGACCATCCGGGCGCCCGTTACCTTGGCCATCGCCGAGGTGACGGCCTCCCACAGCTGGCGCGGCGCGGAGGTCGTCGCCCACTGCGAAAGCTCGTCGACGATCAGGAACGCGGGGAGCAGCCCCCACGACCCGGCGACGTCGGCGGCCAGCACTTCGAGGCGCGTGCCGGAGCCCGTCGTCGCGGCGTAGGCGTCGACCGTCATCGCGCCGCGCAGGTCCGGCGTCCTCGCGACAAACCCGGCGATGGCATCGGTCAGTAGGCGCCCCTGGTCCCGGTCCGAGGCGAGCCCGTAGGCGCGGCTCCCGGGCGGTAGTTGCTCGTGCATCGCCGCGATGACGATGCCCGCGAGGTCGGTCGTCTTGGAGTAGCCGCGGGCCCGCGTGAGGTAGCTGTACGGCGCTCCGGCCGGGTCCAGCACGGCCCGGGCGTCCGCCCACTGCTCCGGGACGGCGGCCTCTCCCCACCGGCGCCCGTCCTCTAGGACGAGCCCGGCGAGAAGATCGACCGCCCGGTCGACACTCTGACGTTCGGCGGCGGCGGTCATGGCCCGAGCAGGACGGCCTTCGGGGCCTTGCGGCGAACCGGGCGGGTGGTGCGTCCCGGCTCGTCGAGCGCCTTGGCGGCCAGCGGCGTGAACCCGTTGGCGCCCGATTTGACGAGGTGGACCGCGACCGGGGACAGGTCGACCAGTTCGGTGATCCCCGAGCCCCGGAGCAGCTGGGCCTTGCTCACTGCCCGGCCTTTTTCAGCTCGTCGCGGGTCAGCGACTTGGACACGACCTGCCCGCGTTTCACCCCGTAGGACTTGGCGAGCTGCCGGTCGAAGTCATGCTGAAAGCGCGGGTGACGGGCGAGATCGGGAACGGCCACGCCCAGCACGGCCTGGCCCTTCGATGCCACCACGGCGGCGATGTCGGCCTTGCTGACCCCGCCCTTCTTGGCGACCTTCTTGGCGGCCTTCTTGACCCGCTTGACCGCGGCCAGCTCGGCCTCGACATCGGCGTCGGTGTCCAGGTTCGGCAGGTCCAGCCCGAACCCGCCACAGCCCGGACACGACACACCGGCGACCGAACCCTCGCCGCCACAGTCGGCGCACGAGTGAACGGCGCCCGTGCCGAGGGCGTCTAGATATCCCACGGCCCGAAGATGTCAAGCGGCCTCGGTGAGTTGGCTCTCTGAGCGGTGGCCCCAGGCGGTGTGCTCGTCGTAGAAGCTGCCGTTGACGAGACAGCCGTGGAGGATGCCG
>Ga0326727_10005554_pt1 | contig 35863 bp, 37 predicted proteins | sample MB2enrmetagenome_FD_207643 | JGI IMG/M metagenome (GOLD analysis project Ga0326727, IMG submission 207643) | Lab enriched peat soil microbial communities from McLean, Ithaca, NY, United States - MB29MY | ecosystem: Environmental > Terrestrial > Soil > Wetlands > Peat | place: USA: New York...
GAGCGGGCCGCGGCGGACAGGAGGAAATGCTGAGCCATGAGAGCCGCCCTGACCATGAACATATACAGAACATGACCGAGGCGAGAGCGCACGTCAAGCGCCGTGGCGGGTGCTACATAATGGCGGAAATCCCCTCGATGCTATCGGCTGTTTGGGATCAGCCTCATACGGGTCACTACATTTCGCGGTTCGCGCAGAATGTTCGGATCGCCGGGGGCGTCTTGACCTATGCTGAATGAGTTGTTCGCCCTTGAGCGCGGGCTTGCCGCGGCTGGCGCGCCCGTCGACAGACGGCATTCCGACATTAAGGATATGGCCAAAAGCGGTGTGATCCGTGTCCGCCTGCGCAATGACGGGGCTTTGGCCACCGTCGAACTCGTGGCCAAGGGTGAGCGGGGCGCATTATGGACGCTGCGGGACGGGCAGCATAACGGTTTTCCGGGACTGAAGCTGCCGCGCTTCAATGGCGTCGCACTGGCCGAGCATGATGCGGCATGGAAGACAGCCACGTCCGCAGATGGCAAACGAGCGGAACTCGCCCGCCTCATTGCCCGACGGCGGGATGATCCTGAGTTAGGTGCGTGGCCGAAGCTCCCGCATCGCCAACGTATCAGGCAGCGCCTTTCCCAACTTATATCGCTGGAGCGTGCCCCCCTGACAATGGCAGTGCCTGCAGCGTTCAGCCGCTTTCTGGCAGCAATCGATGCCGCTCAACCATTCGCGGTCACGCTCATCGATGCCTTTTCGACGCGATTGGCGGGAGATGAGGCTTGGCTCGACCCGATGCGCGGCGCACTCCTCGGCAACATCGCGCTTTCCATTGATGTCGCGTCCGAAGACTTCGACCGCGATGCCGGCGATATCCGGCAGATCGGCGCGGTCACCGCGGCGCTGGAACGCAGCGAGGGCGGCGCCGGAGCGGCGAATCCTCAGACAGTGTGTGCCTTTACTGGCGCGTCCGCGCACATCCTCGATGGCAATTTTCCGCAGCCCAATCTGCCCGGACTCGGCCAGACCTACCTGTTCGCTCGGAACAAGGACATTCCCGCCCTCACCCGCTACGGGCGGACCGGGACAGCCTCCCTGCCAATCGGTCACGAACTCACCGGCCGATTGTCCGGCGCCATACTCGCCGTGACGTCGCCGGAACGCTTGGGCAAAACTTGGCGGCTGATCCCGGCGGAGACGGGCGGCAAACCCGACCTGTTCGTGGCGACGGTGGCAGCGGACACGGCGGTCGCCCTGGCCGATGACTTCGCGACCGAAGAAGATGTCGCTGGCTGGCCCGCACTCGGCGTGGCGGCCGGCACGGTGCTGCGGCAGTTCGAAGGCCTCGTCACATCGATCTCACCGCAGACGGAAGTGCGCCTGCTGGTCTTGCGCACTGTCGACCCGGCCAATCGGAAGGCGATCTACGATCGAGGCTTGACCGTCGGGGTGCTTCATGCACGGGCCAAGCGGTGGGATCGCGCCATGCAAAACACGCCAGAGAGCATTTCTTTCTTGGTCTCGACGAAATCAGGCGTCGTGGTGCGCCGGCCGCCCGCCCTGCCGCCGCTGTCGCTCATCTCCGTCTCGCGCACGCTGTTTGCCAATGGTGGCCGCCGTCGGGTGGACGTGATCGGCCTACAAGCGAGCGAAGCCCTCAGCCTGTTCCTGGATGACACGGGGTTGGCGGCGCGTGGCCATCGCGTGTTGACCACGCTCATCACGCGCCACCAGGGCCTGATCGCGGGATTGGCGCACGCCAAGGCGCGCGGGCGCGAGGGGCTCAAGCGGTTTGACCCGAAGCTTGACCTCCGCCGCGACGCCCTGCGCTCGTTGGCATGGATTGGCGCGCTGCTTCACATCCTCAGACGGCCGAAGGAGATCTACATGTCGGGCACCGCTTTCAGGCTTGGGCAATTGCTGTCCGCGGCCGACGCCGTTCATATCGGCTACTGCGCAGACCTTCGCGGCGGCGACGTGCCGCCAACGCTGCTCGGCAACGCCGTGTTCGCGATCGCCGGCCGTGATCCCATCCGCGCACTCGATGTGCTGCAAGGCCGCTGGAAGCCTTACGGCGCATGGGCCCGCCGCGCGGATCATGTCAATCGTAAGGCAGAAGAAAAGCTTCAGAAAAACAAGGCCGACCAGTTGGCCTGGAACATGCGGCGCGGGCTGTCTCAGGCTCGCCTCGCGGGGCCACTCTGCGCGGAACTCCAGGCCGCGCTACGGGACACTCCATTAGATAATCGTTTCCGGGCCGAGCTTCTGCTTGGCTACGTCGCCGGCCTCGAACGAACGTCAAAGCCCGGTGACGATGAACCGACGGCAAGCGCCGACAACGCAGGAGATGAGACGTGACCAAAAATTTCAATCGAGGCACGGGACTTCTGATCATCAACGCGGTGAATTCGAATCCCAATGGCGATCCCGACGGCGAAAGTGAACCCCGGATGTTCGACGACGGACGCGGGCTGATCTCACCCGTCTCCTTCAAGCGCAAGATTCGCGACCTGGTCGAAGCAAAGGGTGATGTATTCACCGCAGCGATTGCGGCCGTTGGCGGGAACCGAAAGTTCGACATACTGGAGAGCCGAGGACGCGACCGGAAAGTCATTGGCGCCATGCCGGTAAGCGATTTCCGTGACACCTATTGGGATGGACGAGTCTTCGGCAACACATTCGTGGAGAAGGAGGACAAAGGCAAATTCATTACGACCGGCGTGGTGCAGTTCGGCCCGGGTGTCAGCCTGGCTCCCATCGAAATCGTTCGGCTGACCCTCACCAACAAGGCCGGCGTCGAAGGCGACAAGGATCGCGGCATGGCGCCGCTTGCCTTCCGGGTGGCGCGGCACGGGCTTTACGTCATGCCGTTCTTCGTCAATCCAAGCGCCGCCGCCAAGAGCGGCTGCAACGAACGTGACATCGAACTGCTGAAATTCCTTATTCCACACGCCTATTCACACACCGCATCGGCCATCAGACCCCAGGTCGATATCGTGCATGCGTTCTATGCGGAACATCTGAATCCGCTCGGCTCCTGTCCTGACCCGCTGCTTATCTCCGCACTGACACCGCGCAAGACGGACAAGCCGAACGAGCCATCTCTTGGACTATCGGACTACCAAGTGCCGGCCACATTGCCCGACGACCTCCGGAGCCGTCTGGCCTCGTTTGAGGATCTCTGCCTGAAGGACTGGTCGCAGGCGCGGGCAGCATAAAACGTGCCACTCAGACCGCTTGCGCATTCGGCCGCGAAGGACGGCGGTTCGCCGCAGCCTTACGGCGACCATGTCGCGGAGGTTGTTCGCGGTGCGCGCTCGCGGGCACAGACAGCGGCAGGATTCGCACGCGACAAGGCGGCCGGCCAAACGCTGGTGAACGCCGTCTCGGACGCCGCTATCTTCCACGACCTCGGCAAACTGGACCCGGCAAATCAGGCAGTTCTTCGTGGGGGTCGCAACAAAGCCATGTGCTGGGACCACATCGATGCCGGCGTCGCGCACCTGATGGCCTGCGGGGCTGGTTCTGCTGCTTGGGCAGTGCGTGCGCACCATGCACCTGGACTCCCAAGCAAACCGGAGCATTTCTCGCGTGCCGGACGCAATCCCGACCAGGTGCGTCTGCTTCGCGGCCGGCGCAACGACGATGAGACCGCGGCGCGGCACGCCGAACAGATCGACCGAACCGACGAGCGGCTTACGGCTATGCTCGCGATCCATGAAGGCGAGCTTGACCGAACGGATCCGACCGCCGGCAAGACGAACCACGGTTTCCCACTGCGCCTCGCTTTATCATGCTTAGTGGATGCCGATCACAGCGACAGCGCCACCTTTGACACTGGGCTGTTGCCGGCCGCGCCGCCAGCGCCACGCTGGCGGGAACGCCTCGCCGCCCTCGACGCTCATGTCCAGAGACTGCAAGCGGAAGCTAGCGCCCGTAGTGAGGATCGCGCGGCGTTCTATGCCGCCTGCCGGCATCGGGCACCTGATGCAGCGATGACCGCCTGCGAGGGGCCGGTCGGGATCGGCAAGACGACAGCGGTGACCGCGTACCTACTGCGTCGTGCCATCGCAACCGGAGCACGTCGACTGTTCGTGGTCGCCCCCTATACTGCAATCCTGTCGCAGACCGCTAAGGCCCTGCGCGATGCGCTGGTGCTGGCCGACGAACGCCATGCCCCAGAGGCGATCGTGGCGGAACACCACCACCGTGCCGAATTTGATGACATCGCGTCGCGCGATCTGGCCCTGAATTGGACCGCTCCAATCGTCCTGACCACGGCGGTGCAGTTTTTCGAGACGCTTGCCGCCAACAGCCCGGCCACATTGCGAAAGCTTCATGCACTGCCCGGCTCGGTCGTGTTCCTCGATGAGGCGCATGCCGTCATACCGACCCATCTGTGGCCGCAAAACTGGCTGTGGCTTAAGAACCTCACTGAGGACTGGTCGTGCTCATTCGTGTTCGCCAGCGGCTCGCTCGTACGGTTCTGGGAAAACCCCGACATTGCCGGCGAAAGCGGTGTGCGGCTCCCGGACATCGCCCCGCCCGAACTTGCAAGAAAACTGAACATGGCGGAGCGCGGCCGCGTCGCCTATCGAACACTCGAACGACTCGACGGTCCGGAGGGCATCGCCGCAGCGGTGTTGGCCGCACCAGGGCCGCGGCTCGTGATCCTGAACACCGTGCAGAGCGCGGCGGTGGTGGCGCGCCACATGTGCCGTGCGAAGTATGACGTGCTGCACATCTCGACCGCGCTCTGTCCGGCCGACCGCGAAGCGGTGCTTCAGCGGATCAAGCTGAGGCTTCAGGACAAGATGGATTCGGATTGGACTCTCGTGGCTACCAGCCTCTTAGAAGCGGGCGTCGATCTTTCGTTCCGTTCGGCGTTCCGCGAACGCTTTTCCGCGGCGTCGCTGATCCAGGTTGGCGGACGCGCCAATCGTCACTACGAACGCGATGAAGCGGCAGTGGTGTATGATTTTTGCTTCGACAGCAGCGCGTTTTTGAAACGACATCCGGCTGCGGCAATCCCGGGCGAGGTCTTGCACGACCTCTTCGTGGAAGGCCGCTTCGACGGCGTGCTCGATCCGGCGGCTCTTGTGACCATGGCCATGCATAGAGAACTTAAAGGCGGCGCTGGCAACCTGGGCAAAAACCTGCTCGACGCGGAAATCGCGAGCGACTATCCGGCCGTCGCAAAGCTCGGAAAGGTTATCGATTCCGATACGAGGCTTGTCATTGTGGATGCAGAGCTCCGGGATCGCTTGGCGGCTTTCGACCCGGTCAAGTCAAGTGAATTGCTGTCGCACAGCGTACAGATTTGGCGTACGGCCCTCCCTGACTTCGGCCTCGAAGAAATTCGCGGAAGGCCCGGCATATACTGGTGGCCACATCCATATGACGGCCATTTCCTGGGCTATATGCAGGGAGCTTTGCCGCTTCGGACCGGCGAAGCGTTTTTCTTGTGAGGTGCGGCCGTCGCCTCGACTCTGGTGGCGTTCGTCCGGGCAGATTGGATTGCGGTGGCGATCCGATGCGGCAAATAATGACACGCGGGAAGGGCTGTTATCGCGTGTTTCTGACTCTGAACACACCGGGTTGGATATCGGGCACCTCGTCGGCACGGGCGGCCCTTCAATTCCTGACCGGATCAACGGTTCATGGCCACCTATGCCCGGTCCGTGACATTGCGTGCAAACCGCTACCGTCCGTTTTCGCGCGGACGGGCCAACCTGCCCAAATCGCGTGCCGAATCGACGATCCAATCCAGGCGGATTGATGCCGGCCCAACCCGTTCCGAAAACGCGAAAATACGACACCGCCGCTCACTGACCTCCGCTGCGGGCTGGTCGTCGCCGCGGGTTTGCTCCGCTCACCGCGCTTGCTCCTCCCCGCCCCGCGCTCCGCGTACTCACTGCGCTTGCACTCTGAACTCGGGCACAGCGAAAGCCGACGAAGTCAAGGCGGCCCGCCGGGTCGTAGTGATTGCGGTACGCAGCGCGCACGCCCCGCGCGCTGCCGCGCCAGGACCCGCCGCGGACGACGCGGCTCGCTGCACCACCGGCGACGCGGGCCGAGCCATCAGTCGGCGCGCCTTCGTAGCTTTCGTGCCAAGCGTCAGCGCACCATTCCCAGACGTTCCCCAGCATGTCATGCAGGCCCCACGGATTCGGCTTTTTCAGCCCGACCTTTCGCGTGCCGGCTTTGCTGTGGTCGTATTGCTTCTCCTTCCAGCCGCTTGAGTCCCAGCCGTCCGCCAGTTCGAACCCGACCCCGCTGTTGCCGCGGTACCAGGCGATAGGGTCCAGCACCGGCGCATTCGCTTCGCCAACGACCACCATCGGCCCCGCATAGGTCGCCGTGTCCGTCCCGGCCCGGCACGCGTATTCCCATTGCGCTTCCGATGGCAGCTCCAGATCCAGCCCCGGCACGCGCTCATTCACCCGCTGCAGGAAGCGCTGCACGTCCTCGAAGCTGACTTGCTCAACGGGACGCGTCGGGCTGATGAACCGGCTCGGGTTTTCCTCGATCACCGCTTCCCACAAAGCCTGCGTGCAGGGTGTGTCGAACAGCCAGAAGCCCTCGGTCAGAGTGACTTCGTGCCGCGGTTCCTCGTAGCGGCTGCGCCCCGCTTCATCCTTGGGAGATCCCATCCAAAACCGGCCCGGCGGGATCCAGCGCATCCGCTGCGTTGCCGCGCCAATCCGAAACGCCACATGGACGCCAAACCGGTCTTGCCCCCAGGTGCTGGCCCAGTCCGGCACCGCGCCATCCGCCAGGGGATGCCAGCCGGCGTCGATCGTTACCGCCATCACTGGTCGTCCCATTGCGCGACAGGCCGGCGAGCCTTCGCAAAGCCCTCCGGGCTTCCTACCAGCACGCCGGCCGCCGCCGGTTTCGGCGAGCGCCGGCGGTGGCCGGCGACGCCATGGAAGCAGACCTGTTCAGGTGCGGATACTCCAACCCGCTCGTGAGCTCGGGCACAGCGAAAGCCGACGTTGTCATTGCGGTTCGCCGGGTCGTTGTGATTGCGGTACGCAGCGCGCACGTTCCGCGCGTTGTCGTTCCAGGACCCGCCGCGGATGACGCGGTTCGCTGCACCTTCCCGGTCTGCCACCTTGCTCAAGGTTACACGTCCGCCAACGCCGGCTCAAGCGGCGAGCGGCGAAGCTGCTCGCGACGCCAGACCGTGGCATCGGCATGAATTGTCAGCCCCAGCGCACAGGCATAGGCGGCTTGCAGTCCTGGCCCGTCGCTGCCGCCTTTCAGCCATGTGCGTTCAGCCGCCTGCCGTAGCGCCACATACCGATGCCGGCGCCGGCGCGACAGCAGCAGGCGGCCGGGCAGAATGCGGAAGCCACAAAAGTTCAGACCGAGCGCGCTGCGGCCGATGCGCACGGGGCGTTTGATGTCGAGCCGCAACCGCGTAGCGAGATAGTCACCTGCCATAACGACAGCGGCTCGGGCGGTTGCGCGGTCATCATGCCACCAGATCACATCATCCATGTAACGAACAAAGCCGGCCACGCGGATGGTCTCCAGCAGATATCGATCGAACCCGCCGAGATAGAAATTCGCGAGATGCTGCGACGCCAATGTGCCGATCGGCAGGCCCCGGCCAGGTCCGTCCCGATGAGCGCTGATGATCCGCCCCAGTAGCGCCAGCAGGGCCGGATCTTTGAATTTCCGTTCCAGCATCTCCAGCAGGATCGCGTGATCGATGCTGGCGAAATAGGCGCGGACATCGATCTGCGCAAACCACGCGTAGCGATCGGCGTGAGCGCAAACCCGCTGGACAGCAGCCAAGGTCCCTTTGCCTTCCCGGCAGGCATAGGTATCGAACACCAGGCTGCGGTCGAGCACCGGCCCGACATGCGCCATGACCGCATGATGCAACACCCGGTCGCGAAAGCACGGTGCATGGATCAGCCGAGGCTTGGGATCGTGGATACGGAATCGCCGCATAGGTCCGGGTTGCCATGACCCCGCCAGCACCTCCTGCCGCAACCGCCGAATTTCGGTGTCGAGACTGTCGCGAAAAGCCTCGACATCGCCACGGCCGCGCTTGCCGCGCGCCGCCAGATGAAAGGCAGACGCAAGGGTATGCGGATCAACGATTTCCAGCAGACCGGCCGTGCTACGTTTCATGGTCCGCCGGCATCGTGTCGGGCAGCGCGGCGGCCTGAAGGATCGGCAGGAAGGCCGGACCATATTTCTCCGCCCGCGCCTCGCCGACGCCCGGGATCTCCCGCAAGGCGGTGGCAGAGGTGACGCGTTTTTGCACCATCTCCGCCAGGTGTTCGTTGGTGAAGACCGCGTAGGCGGGAATGCCCTCGGCGTCGGCGCGTTCCTTGCGCAAGGCCCGCAGCCGGGCGAAAACCGCGAACTCCGTGTCGGTGAGGAGGTCCTTGAAATCCACCTTGCCGCGCCTGGCCATAGCAGAGCGTGCCGCGCCGGTTGTTGAGGCGTCGTCGAAGGAGACGCAGACGGACCAGGCACTGTTGGCGCCGTTACTGACGAACTGGCGGTCGATCGCGATGATGCGGTGGGCGGTGAGGAACCGGTTCAGCTCTGCCTCGGCGTCGTCGCCGCCGTGGATCGCGATGGTGAAGAATTTCAATTGCATATTACGAACGGTTGGCTCCGGATTTTATCCGAGTACCGCCGCGCCGCCGCTTCGGACCGGTCGCCGCCGCCGGCTCGCTCCGCTCACCTTGCTTGCTCCTCTCGGTCCTGCGCTCCGCGTCACGGCTTGCGCTAACACTCTGAACTCGGGCACAGCGAAAGCCGACGACGCCATCGCGGTCCGCCGGGTCGAGGCGATTGCGGTACGCAGCGCGCACGCCCCGCGCGTCGCCGAGCCAGGACCCGCCGCGGATGACGCGGGACGCTGCACCTGCGCCGGCGCGGGCGGAGCCGTCCGTCGGCGCGCCTTCGTGGCTGGGGTGCCAGGCGTCGGCACACCATTCGTAGACGTTCCCCAACATATCGTAGAGGCCCCACGGATTGGCCTGTTTCAAACCGACCGGGTGCGTGCCGGCTTTGGTGTGGCCGTATTGCTTCTCCTTCCAGCCGCTTGAGTTGTAGCCGTCGTCCAAGTCGAATCCGACGCCGCTGTTGCCGCCATACCAGGCAATCGCGTCCAGCACCGGCGCGTTGTGTTCACCAAGGATCGTAATTGGCCCGGCGTAGGTCGCCGTGTCCGTCCCCGCTCGGCAGGCGTATTCCCATTGCGCCTCCGAAGGCAGCCCAAGGTTCAGGCCAGGTGCCCGCTCGTTCAGCTTGGACAGGAATGTCTGTACATCGTCGAAGCTCACCGTTTCCACCGGCCGGTCCGGCGTCTGGAACCGGCTCGGGTTTTTGCCCGTCACGCCGTGCCACAAGCCTTGCGTGCAGGGCGTGTCGAACAGCCAGAAGCCTTCTTCCAATGTGACTTCGTGGCGTGGTCCTTCCGAACCAAAGCGGTCGGGCTCGTCGTCCGGTGATCCCATGATGAACCGGCCCGGTGGAATCCACCGCATGCGTTGAGTGATTTCGGTGTCCGGGATGGTGATCTCGGTGAACAGGCCATAATTGTCTCGGCCCATGCCACTGGCCCAGTCAGGTTTAGTCAGGCGACGGAGATGCAATTCCTCCCGGTCGGAGCGGATGATGATGAGGCTGGTTTTCGGCAACCGGGCCGGTTGCGGTACGCCGACGCGGAGCAGCGCGGCGTCGCCCGCCGGCCCCTGCGGCCGGGCGCGCTCCGCGCCTGCCCGACTCGCCGGGTCCGCCGGCGCCGCCGCGTGCTCCGCTCCGCCTGTTTCGCTGTCACTCTGAACTCGGGCACAGCGAAAGCCGACGTCGTCAAAGCGGTACGCCGGGGCGCCGGGATCGCGGTACGCAGCGCGCACGTCCCGCGCGAGGCCGAACCAGGACCCGCCGCGGACGACGCGGCCCGCTGCACCTTTCGCGCTCGCGGACCATACGGACCCGTCCGTCGGCGCACCTTCGTAGGTGCCATGCCAACTATCGGCACACCACTCGTAGATATTGCCGTGCATTTCGAACAGCCCCCAGCCATTCGGCGGCAGGCTGCCGACCTCGACCGGAGCGTCGCTTTCATAGCAGACTTGGTCACGGCTGATCGTCCTGCCAAAACTATAGGGGGTTTCGGTGCCGGCGCGGCAGGCAAATTCCCACTGCGCTTCCGAAGGCAGCGACAGATCAAGCCCCGGCTTCAAGGCGTTCAACGTTTGCAGGAATACCTGCACATCGTTCCAGGACACCTCGGTGATTGGAAAGCCGGCGCCTCGAATGGGCGTGCGGGAACTCTGCCGCGGCTTGGCGGCATCCGCCGGCAAGGCAGACTCCGAGGCCAGCGGCGCTTCCGCACTCTGCGGGAGACCCGGGACTGCGTCCCACAAAGCCTCGCTACAGGCTTTGTCGAATATCCAGAACCCCTGCCGTATCGCCACCGCATGGCGGGGACCCTCCACGGGCTGACGTCCTTCCTCATCTTCCGGTGACCCCATCTCAAAGCGGCCCGGGCGTATCCATCGCATGCGCTGCGAAATCCGCGCGAAGCCGGCGCCGGTGACGCTGAACTCGACCCAGGCCCCGTAGGCATCGCGACCCCAGGCATCCGCCCAGGACGGCGCACGGCCTGTTGCCCAGAACGCCGGGTCGCGATCCTCGGCATCATCGGCGGCGCTCACCCGCACGAGTCCGTTGGCGGAACGGATGAGGCCAAGCAAGCTGCCGCCCGCCGCCGCGCCTTCGGCGGACGGCACTGCCATGACTGTCTCGCCCCGCTGCCGTATATCGAGCAGCCGCTCCGCTTCGGTGGTGTCTATCACGATTGGATCGATCGGCGCTTTCGGGACGTGATCGCGCACCTTGTGCCTGACGTTCTCCACGGCCTTGGCCAGACTGGTCTCGGATAACATGGCCAGTTCCGACGCGCGCGATCCGACGCGGCCGAGCCACGCACGCACCTCATTGGCGTCGCCGGTGACCGCCTCGGGCATCGTGTCGAGGAAGCTGAAGAAATCTCGCGCCTGCGCAAGATCATCCCGATACGGCAATAGGTCGCGCGACGTCGGTGGCAGGTTGATCACCTCTTCGAACCAGATTTCGTGTGGCAGGGCGTATCGCCAGTCCCGCATCAGTTTCAGCGCGCGCTTTTGGATCTTGCGCGGTTGGGACGCAAAGACCGCTCGCAGATCGTTGGCCGCCGACGGGTTCAGCGTCGCCGCCACCGGAGAGCGGCTGGCTATCGCTTCGTGCTGCCAGGCATCGGCCTCCGTGCCGGCGTCTGCGTCCCCGGGCGGCAGGAGCCTGCGGACAGCGCGCAACAGCCCCGGCTCAATCCGGATTGCCGGCGCAACGAGCGACAGCAGGTTTTCGGCCCGCCGGGCCAGCGCGTCCGGGTCCTGCCGTCCTGCCGGCTGCGCCCGCTCCCATGGCACCACGCGCCAGTCCCGCAGGATATCCCCGGGGCATCGGGCGAGCGGACACGGCAGCAGCGCCGCGGCCACGCAACCGGCGGCCCGGATCCGCCGGTGCAGGCGGCGCCAACCATCGGCCGCCTCGCAGCCCGCATGATCGAGACTGCCCAAATCGCCGAGAACGAGAACGACCCCGCCGGGTGGCGGCGGCACGAAACCCGGTGCCTGGCCATCGAGATCGACCGGCCAGGGTTCGCTCAACGCCTCATGAAACACGCTGACCGACAGCCGGTAGCCAGGCAGGCGGGCACGCAAGAGAGCAACGACCAGGTCCTGGTCATCCCAGAAAGGGATCAAACGATCGGAGCGGTCAATGACCACCTGGAGCCGGAGCGCCGGACGCCGTGCCGTCTCCCGCGGCAGTGGATCAACCGGGCGGCCGTTACTCAGCAGCGCGACCGCTTCGCCAATGTCCAAGTCGGCAGTTGGCCAGGCCGCGGTAATCGCGGGAAGCAATCCGGGAGCCAGGTCGCGCCAGGAAGACAGCGGACGCAGCACAGGGGGTTCGGTCGGCGCATTTGCCCAGACCGGGCGGACGGCGAACGCCGGACGCTTTTCCGGCTTCTCTTCACGGCGGCGGCACATCTCCGCTTGCCAGACAAGGAGCGGCGCCAGCGGTTCAGGTTTTATAACCGGCGGCTCGGGGACGACAGCTTCGGCGATACCGGTCGCTGCATCGCCGCCGGCAGCACCTCGCGTTACTGTCTTCTCCTCTAAGACTGTAATCCCGAAGAGTTTGAGTATCCGGGCCTCGTCCGACGGGTCACTCGCGGCGAGCACCCTGAGGAGGTCGGCCGGCCCGAGAAGCGTAACCCTCACGGGTTCATCTTCGCCGCCTTGAAGGCGTCAGCGTGCTTGAGGAATGCAAACGGCGCGACCCGCCTGATCTCGGTTTCCTGCTTTGTCTTGTCGCCCGGAGCGAGCGTCTTCACCGCGCGGACCAGATCGAGAAACTCCGCCTGGCCCGGAAACGGGCGCCAGTTCTCCTCGCGCGCTCTCAGCCGATCCCGGACGAGCAGGCCGGCGGCAAGAGCCAGGATGTCGGGATCAACGTCGGTCCCGAAATGAGCCGTGCCGCAGCGGACAAGATGTGCGGTCAGATCGTCGGGGTTGTCCGGCAGTTCCAGATGCAGAACAAGGCAGCGGCGAACGAAAGCGTCCGGCAGGCTGCGCTCGTCGTTCGTGGTAATGATGACGAGCGGCCCTTCCAGGCGGCCCTCGCATCGAACGGGCACACACTTGACGGGTCTGTTATATCCCCGTGGCGTGAATTCCCCGACACCAAGCGCCTCAAGCAAGCCGTTCGGAACTTCCGCATCGGCCTTGTCGATCTCATCGATGAGGACCACGACGCCGTTCTGCGCATCGCAGCCCTCGACATGCGGGGGTTGCGTTGCGCCGGCCCGCCTGGCCTGGCCCAACGCGTCCCGCCAGTCGAAGGCCCACCATAACGCGCGCGGCTGGATGAACCGCGCCACGGCCAAATCCCGCCGTCGCGGCTGCTTGCGCGGCCTGTCCGGCCCGTCGCCGTCGGGCACCTGGGCTTGCGCCAGCCGGGACACCGCATCGAAATGCCATAGAAGGTCACGGGCATCGGTGCGGGAATCGACGGTGACGGACACGAAGGCGCGTTTCAGGGCGATCGCGGCTGCCTTGGCCAGTTGGGTCTTTCCGGTTCCGGGCTCGCCGCGTACCAGCAGGGCACGCTCCGCGGCCCTGGCGGCGTTGATCGCGAGGATTTCGTCCTCCGACAACACATGCACCTGCTCCGGCGTGCCCGGCGGCGACGGCAGCGGGATCGGCTGTCCTGAACTATAGTGCCCGAGTTTCACGATGTTCGGCTCCGCTCCGGCAGCATGAGGAAAAAGTCACGAAACACATCCATTTCTTCGTCATACTTATCTTTGTCCGCGGCGAAGCCCAGGATGACAAGGGTCGGGAAGTCGGCCTTGAGCGATCGGAGACTGGTCTCGATATCATCCCGCGCCTGCTTGTCGTCCGGGATTTTCCAGATGAGATAGTACGTGCGTTTATATAGTTTGGAGATAGCCTCCAGTTGCCTCCTGGCATTTGCCAGGTTTCTGCGCGGGTCGTTTTCATGCCGCTCGGTCGGCTGAAGCCATGCCTCGATCATGTATCGGTGCATTCGTTCGAGCAGAAGGTTCGCGTTCCCCGGGCAGGCCGCTTTCACCAGCGCCTCACGGATGTCGCGTCCCTGTTTTTCGGTGGCGGCGGAGATCCCCTCTTCCGGCGGCAGGGCGAGAAAGTACTTCCCGTGCGGATAGTCTGTGGCGCCCTTGCGGGGACGGAACTCCGTCTGGCGTCCGTCATAGCTCGCCATGATGATTTCCCCGAGCGGCGGGAAGGCGTGCTCCAGCGGCGAAATGACCACATTCGGATCGAGCGTCTCGGCATGAAGCCGTGCCGCAACCTGAGCGTCGAACAGGGTGGGGACAACCCATTGCACCGCTTGAAGCAGTCTTTGGACAGCATCCTTGGCCGGTTTGGAATCGCCATCCTTCACGATGCCAAGGGCCTTGCCGAAGGCCTCGATAACGCCCGATAGCGGAAGCTTCAGCACGTGCCGCGCCAATTCGGAAGCGGATGTGACGGCGATCCGCGACCCGTCGGCGGTGTCCTGACTGCAGCCGCTTGTCCTGGCAAGAGCCTCACGGGCCGCCGGCGAAGGATCGAGACACCTCTCAACCGCCGAAAGCGCTGGCGCAAGGCGCTGTATTCTGGGTGACTCTTCAAGAGCGTCCAGGAAGCCGGGTGCTTGCCGAAGCAGAAAAGCCGGGACCGCATGGAGCTTCTTCGCGGCGAAATGCTCGGGGGCTTCAATGGCGATGCCAAGGATCGAGGTCTTGCCCATCGGGATGATGGGCATGCCGGAGGCGCCGCGCCAGGCGGATTGGGTGTCCGGAGCGGCTCGCGAAGCGTCTACCTCGAAGTAGCTGTTTCCCGGCGACTTCTTGAACGTAGTGCCAGCGAAACTTGATGCCGCCCGGCGATTGTCGCGCAGGCCCGCATCGGGATAGCCGGCGCTGACCCAGCCCACGCCTTCACCCGGTTGGTCATTCGACACGTCCGCGAATGATCGCAGGTCGCTCGGATAGCGGCATCTCAGCAAGGCGGCGTCCATGTCGCCGGTTCCCGCCCAGGCGATCGCCTTCGGATCGCAATCGAGTTCAATCCAGCCGCTTTTTCGGTCCACTTCCCACAGGATCTGGATCCGGTATCTCTTGTCGCGCTCCTCCGGCCGCACGACGACATGGCGCGCGGTCAGCACCAGGCTGTTTCCGACCGCATATCCCGTGCCGGTGTGGCCATGCGCGCCGCCGCCGTCCCTGCGCTGCTTGCCGTAGGTCGGGACGAAGATGCAGGCGAGGAGTTCCCTGTCCATCGCGGCTCATCGAGCCCGGGCTTTCGAGGCCGTTATGGGGCGGACCGTGCGCCGGGACTCGATATTATTGCGTTGGGGTGTCCCAGGTCATCGGTCTTGCTGCTTGCCGCTGTGTCGACAACCTTCATCCGCAATTTGATTTTCTGCGTGACGGTGTCGGTGTGCTTGCCTTCGGCTTTCGCATCGAGAACCCAGAATTTGACGCCACCGCCGGCGGATTTTGCTTTCTCGATAGCCAGTTGCAGTTCGACCTCCACCTCATCGATCTCGAAGCGAAGATTCTGGCCTTCGCCGTCTTTCTGAGCGGAAGCCAGATTAACGCGAAGCTGCGCGATGACATCCGAAAGCTCGGGCTCGTCGTTCATTTGGTGCTCCCCGACTGACGGCCGTTGCTGCCGCCCGGGCGTCGATAGAAGGGTTTCGGTCCAGACTCAAGATGGGAGTTTAAACCCAACATTATCGGCTCTCTCAGCCGATGGGCGGCCGGCGAATTTTCTGCCTTTCCTCTACGGGATACTGCATTCGGGCATGGCGCGCGCCAGCCTTCCCGGACACACAGTGCACGGCAGAAACCGTCGCACGTCACTCCTCCCACGGATTGAACACGGCGGCGGCGCTGTGGCGCACATCGCGCACGTTCCGGGTTGCAAGATAGGCGCCCGGGCGGGAGGCGGTCTGGGCGGGAGGCGGTCTTGCGGAGATGGGGCATTGCGCGGTATGTGACTATCTGACTAGATTATGGCGCATAAGACCCTGCCTCGCCACTGAATGTCTCGGAAGGATCTTGAGCCGCGCCCGCCGCAGATGGAAACCGCCCCTGTGAGGCGGTCATCGATGCCTCGGGGACATGCAAACTCGCGTGCCTGCCATCGACGGACCCTTCGGCGCCGATAACGCAAATCAGATGATTCCCGACACGCACAGATCGTTGCCCTGAAGGGTCCGGAAAGGGGCCGATTTTCCGTACGTCAAACCCTGTCGGAATGGGAAAGTGTGCGGAAACCCTGGTGCATGGGTTTTCCGACACACCGGCCGTTCGCGGTTTGTCTGCTTGGGTCGGAAGGCCCATCCGCGCGAAAACTTACGCTAGCGTATTGCACGCAATGTTGCGGGGGGCCGCAGCCGATCTGTGAGGTCACATCCAGCACGTCGTCGGCGCACCTCAAGCCCAGGCTGTATGTCCGGATTTCAGGGATTTGCGGGGCTCGCGCGGCGGGCTTAGGCTCCGCGGCCGATTCGATTCGTGGAGGACACCCGAGATCAGATGGCAAAACCCAAGCACAAGCACAAATGGGCGCCGCGCTTCCTGCCAGGCCACCAAAAGAGATTAGCCAGCGAGCTGACCCACCGCACCATCCCGCCGGGGAGCAACGCAGCCGATCTCAAACGGTGCTGCACTGCCTTCCCGGGAAAGGTGATGTACCCGACGCCAGGATGGGCGGAAAACGCTTGTGACCGCCTAAGAGCCAGAGTGACCCGAGGAGCCTCGCTCGATACCTATCGGTGCGACACCTGCGAACACTGGCACATCGGGAACAATCCGCTCTGGGCATTCACCCCGATTGCTTAGGGCCGCCGCGTGACCCACGAAACCTTGCGTTACTGCAATGTTCTACGATGTCGTACAGCTACGCACAGTTCTTGCCGTGACCCCAGTTCCGGCGGCCTTGGCCTTCGAGCCTGCTCATGACCTGCTGCTTTGCTAGCAACCTTACAACATTACAAAAAATGTTGTTTATAACTCAGATTGCTAGCATGGGCTAGCGGCGCGGCCTTGCTCGCCTTGACCGGATGATGGCGGATTCCGCTATCACGGATCAATGCGGTAGTCCTGTCCCGCTAAGACGCCAAGAGCCGGATCGCCGCGCTCGTGATCCGACCACCAGTAGATGCCCGACCGCCGCAGCTTGAAATGTCCGCGCACGAGATGCTGGCGGTTTGCCTCGCGCTTCCCCGGTGAGGCTGCGCGTGCCACCTCGGAACGGGAAAGGCGGATACGCACGGTGGTCCGGTCGAGAAGCGGCGCCTTTCGGCGCTTGACACGCTGTACGTTCAGCCGCTCCGGCGCCGGCACATACTCCGATATGGTGGCGTTGCGGCTGTTCAGCAGCATGATCACAGCCCGAACCGTTCCAGGCTCGCCGGTAATATCGGCTACCGCCGCCTCCCATGGAGGCGTGCCCGGTCCCGGCCGAGCGCCGAGGGCCGTCTCAAACGCCCGTCCAAGATCCTCCATGAAGGGGCACCAAATCACTCCGGTCCGCATACGGTGCGCAATTATATCCTCGTCTCGTGCCGTACGAAACGCCGGATGGCGCCGATCGCCATCGTTACACCGATCCTCGATCCGCCGTCCCTGCGCGCCGAGAAAGTCGCGCTCCAGGTCGGATATTTCACCCGGTTCCGCGCTCCAATCGAAGGTAATCGACAACAAGCACATGCCCACGCCTTGATGGCGATGCGCCCATGCGAGCGTCATCGTGCCGCGCTGCCGCGTTTCGTCCGTCTCGACCAGTGCGCCAACGCGAACGGGCGTAGGACGCTCCGGTGACGAACCTTCATCGCTGCGGTACAGCTCGTCCGTCGCCGGCCATTCGAACCACGTCGCCGCGAAGGGCAGTCGGCAAAGCGGGAGGGCAAGCAGTTGCGAGCGGACAGGGCTGTTTTTCACGGTCCGCGCGCTCGCGACAACGCCGGGCGCCAAGTCAAAGCGCCCTGCCCGGCGTATTGCGGCACCCAGTGCGGTGATGGCACCGAAGCTGGCTTTGTCCTCCGCACCGCCCGCAGCCTCGATGATGACGTCTGCCAGCATGCGTAGCTCCACCATCTATTCCGCCCAATCCTGCCAACGGTAGGCCGGTTCCGCCAGGGCGATTATGCGATCGGCGGCCTCCCGTATTTGCTGAACAGGTCACGCAACGCTTCGCGAATTAGCTCCTCGGCCTTCTGACCTGTTTCGGCTGACAGCATTTTCAGTTGCCTGTGCGCGGCAGGGTCAACGGGCGCGGCTATCATCTTTTTGCCTTCTCGCGTCGCAGCCCGATAGGGCCTGACCGCTGCCGGTGCGCGGTTGTCCGGCTGTGGCGCGTCTGTGGCTGGCGGCGGCTGTCCTCCATGCGCGGCCAGCTTGATCGCGCCAGCGATGCTTATTCGTTTTGCCATACCTTCACCTGTCAGCAATCATGCAAAGTATCGTGCATTCAAAACATTCTGCCAGCAACACTGCAAATCATCTTGCTATCTTCGTTTTAAGCCATTGAAATCAGGCCGCTATTTCGGCTGCCGCCTTGCCGTTTGGCTCATATTCCTGCGCGCTCTGTCCGCCGGGTATGGCATGGCTATAGGCGGCGCGATGCTGGATGACGGCCGGTGCGGCGGGCAGACCATAACTCCTGAGCGCGTCCGTGACCTCGGCCACCACACTTTCGCCACGGGGCGGAACCTGGCTGAACACGACAAAGCCGGGTTTGCCCGCCAACGTGAGCAGATTCGCCGTGAAGCTCATCGCCGCGGTATCGAAGAATGCCGGCCGGCATGGAACAAGGGCGATGTCTGCGGCTCGGATCGCTTCCAGCGCTGTGTTCTCACTGCGGGCTGGCGTGTCTATGAAGCCGAGGCCGTGCGCCCGCCTTTTCCGCCGCTGCCAGCGTAGCCGCCAGCCGGGCGGGCTGCACGCTCTCCACGGCCGGGCCTTTTGCCGCCCGCAAGTCTCGCCAGGCAGTGGCGCTGGCCTGCGGGTCCAGGTCGATAATGACGGCAGACAATCGCTTGCGCTCGGCGGCGACGGCGAGGTGTATGGCAAGCGTGGTCTTGCCGGTTCCCCCCTTTTGGCTAACGATAACAATGGTTTTCATATGGCCTGCTGTTTTGCTAGCAACTTTACAACATTACAAACAATGTTGTTTATAATCTAGATTGCTAGCATGGCATCAACGTTCGCGCAAGCTCGGCGCCGCCCCGTTCCGCAGACCGCCTGCCTTCTGAGCGTTCGGGAGCCGGTCCGTGTAATCACAGTTGCAGGGATTCGATCTTATGGTCTAAGGAGTTGGAGCAACTGTTGGACTCGATATGGCTGCTAGACGCGCGCCTCCGGAGCGTCCCGATCCGGAGGCGAAGCAGGACCGCGCCAAAGCGCGGCTGCGGGACAATGTGGCGCGTAACCTGCTGCGGATCAGGGCCGAGTTGTCGTTGTCGCAACGCCAGCTATCCGAGCGTGCCGGGGTTAGCCAGACCTACATATCGCAGGCCGAACAATCTAAAAGAAATCTCAGCCTCGACCTCATCGCGATCTTGGCGCTCGCGCTCGGCAAAACTCCTGTGGACCTCGTTTCGGATTAATCAACGTCGCACGCTGCTGCCGCGCAAATCCCGCTTGACCGACCCGAATAACGGGAGTTAGAGTTACATCCGTTAGAGCAACCGGCCGGGCGGCACCCGGTGAAGGTGGGCAGCGGTGTTACAAGCACCGCTGCCCTGCCAGAACACGAAGGATTGGACCCTTCTATGAGCCAGCAGCCCATTGCTAACACGTCGCGCGTTCGTATGGTAACGGGAACATTCGGCGCCGCGCAAATCGTTGTCGCCCCGGATCGCGTGATCATCGACCTCCAAACGCGAAACTATGACTCAGGTGGCGTACTCCGGAAAGACCACGCGCTGGCAAACATGCCGTTGGAGACCGCTTCGCGGCTGCGCGATCTGCTGAACGAGGCCATCGCCTCGGCGGCCGAGGCGCCCATGCATCAGCCGGGATTGTGGAGCGAGGCAACCTCCGCGCACAGCGCCCGACGGTTGCACCGAAACGCTTGACGCCTAGCGTCCGGCCGATCCCCGAGCCAGACCGGACCGATATCAGCGCAAAATGCCAGATGGCATTACCGTTGCTAGCCCGGAGCAGAGGCGGAAGATGAAGTCTATATCGAAGGGACTTTGTTGCGCTTACGACAGGCGACTTTCCATCGATTCTTTTCTGCCTGGACTACGAAAAATGGCAATTGATTGTTTACCTCCGGTTGTGCAGGGTGCCGGGTCTCGGGGGGACCGAACCGGGATGGCTTCATCCGAACGGTCCCTGCCATCCTGTCATTACGTCTGTTGATACGTGCTATTTGTGAGATTATCGGTTCCAATTTGGAGACGGTGACTAGAACAGTATATTCCGGATAGGTAGTAAATAAATAAATTAAATAGAGGGGTATCGAAATGAAATCCGCAAACGGGTTTCGTGTAGGGGGACGTTTGTCCCTACACCATATGAGTCACGATCGTCCCGGCCTGCATCGGCTTTATGCCGTGGTCGAGCAGGGCGACCCGTTCCGCTTCCCCGACCCGCCTGCCCCGGCCTATCGGTTCGTGGAGTTGGTCGATGCGACCTGGACGTATGCCGTCTATCAGGGCGATCCGCCGCACACGACCTTGCTCGGGTATGTCCGGAATTGCCCGGAAAAATGTGCTTGGATCGCACGCACGACTGGATCGGCGTCCGCGCCGGCCGACGTCCGGCAATGGCCGAGCCGCGAGGCCGCGGCCAAGTGGCTGTCCCGGGCGGTCAACGGTGTCATGCCGCACGCCGATGCAGACCGGAGGCATCGAAAGGGCGCCCCCACGCTCGTCGCCGTTGGCTTGGCGCTGATCGCCCTCACCGGCTGCGCCAGCACGCCAACCGGCCCGACCGTTCAGGTAATGCCGGCGCCACACAAGTCTCTTGCTGCGTTTTCCGATGACGACACGCTTTGCAAGCACTTTGCGGCTGGACAGGTCGAGGGCGAAGCGACGCACTCGGATTGGATGCAGCTTGCCATCGTCGGAGGCGGAACGCTGCTCGGTGCCGGGCTCGGCGCTGCGATCGGCGGCGGCCATGGCGCTGCCATCGGAGCCGGCGCGGGCGCCTTGGGCGGTTCGGCGGTCGGTCTCCTGCCGTCCTCCAAAGCGCAAACAACAACGCAGGACCGTTACGATATCGCCTATGTGCAGTGCATGGCGACGCGCGGCAATCAAGTCGCATCTCGGGGCCGGTCGTGAGCACGCCGAGGCTATGTCCCGACCTTCAACCGCGAAGGGATCAATAATGATGCTGTACCGGAAGATAGTACCTATCATCACGAACGCCTTTTGGCTGGCATGGCTGTCGTGGGTGCTGGCTGAAACGTCGTATTTCGTCTCGGAACTGCGGGCGGGTTGCCCGCAATGGCAGACCGGACTGCCGCATTTGTGCCGCATGCTGACTGGTGCGGACACCGCATGGGCCGCTGGCGCTGTCACCAGGTCCTGTATGATCGCGGCGGCCATCGTCGGCATCTGGCTGGTCTTCCGGCTCCCGCAGTGGCTGCTTGGGCCGGGAAGGCATGTTTCGGTCTCTGGTGTTGCCGCTGGTGCGGCGGCGGCGGGCCGCGCGCCGTGATGGAACTCTCCGCGAGCCTCCTGGCCGGGCTGCTGGCGCTCGGCTGGTGGCTTTCCCAACACCCCGGCCTCGTCGCCCTGGCGACGGCCGCGACGTGGGCCGCCTTGTGGCTCGCCATGGCTCTCCTGGCGGTCCTCGTCGTCGTCGCCCTCTTTAGAGGGTTGGCGAGGCTATCACCCGACGACTTTCAACCGCGAAGGAAACAGCAATGAAGTCCGCAAACGGGTGCCGTGTAGGGGGGCGTTTGTCCCTACACCATATGAGTCAGGTTCGTTTTGCTGTCATCGTTTTGGCTCTGCTGCTGGCCGCCCCGGCGCTGGCGGCACCCGAGACAGACCCCGAATCTCTCGACCGCCATCCGGAGCGGACGTTTGTGCTGGTCACAGGCGAACCCGCCGCCGCTCCGGCGGCCGCCGCTGAGCCGGCCAAGGCCGCAGACGCCGCGCCCGTCTCCGAACTCACGGGGCAGGACAAGATTGACCAGCACATGCTGGCCGCCATGTACGCCTTGATGCAGAAAATGGTTCTGCTCCAGGCCGAGCAGACGGCGATCATGACCGCCGCCGCGCAGCAAGCAGCTACGCACGACATTATAGCCGCCGATCGGCAAGCCACGGCGGATCAGAAGGCGCAGTAATGAGCAGCCGTCAACAGGTCGCGCTCGACCGCGTCCGCGAAAATCTGCTCGATGTGATGGGCGAAACCGTGCGCGGCCTGATGTCCGAGCCGGACGTGACCGACATCATCCTTAACCCGCCGCTGCCCGGCGAGACACACGGCCGGTTGTGGGTGTCGCGGCTCGGGCACGAACGCGAAGCGATCGGCTTCATGTCGGCGGAACAGGCCATGCGGCTGATCGGCGCCGTCGCCAGCAGCATGGGCACCGAGGTCACCGAAAGCAACCCGAACGTTGAAGGCCACCTGATCACGGACGGGTCGCGCTTTCAGGGCAACGGGCCGCCGATCTGCCAGCCGTGCTTCGCCATTCGCAAACACGCGTCGGCGGTCTTCCCGTTGCAGTCCTACGTCGACAAAGGACAGATGACGGTGCGGCAGATGGCCGTCATCGTAGATGCCATTGCACGCCGCCGTAATATCCTGGCCGTCGGCGGAACCGGCGCCGGCAAGACCACGCTGGTTAACTCATTGCTGCAAAAGATCGTCCACGTCCATCCGCATCACCGCATTTTCGGCGTTGAGGAAACCGTCGAACTGAAATGCGAGGCGATGGACCAGACCTTCATGCGGACATCGCCGAACATGGATATCGCCGCTCTTGTCAAGATCGCCATGCGCTCCTTCCCCGACCGTATCATCATCGGGGAGGCCAGGCGAGGCAAGGAAATGCTCGAAATCCTCACAGCTTGGGGGACGGGGCATGAAGGGGGACTAGCAACGATCCACTCCAACACAGCCAATCCTGAAGACGCGCTTGAGCGCGTTGAAGACATGGTGCTGCAAGTCACCAACAACTCTATGACGCGAATGATCGCCCGAACGGTCAATCTAATCATCTGCATCGCCCGCGTTGAGGGCGTCCGGCGCGTCACGCAGGTCGTGTCCGTGCTCGGGCACGACGGCCACGCCTACCAACTTCAATCGGAGACCTGACCTATGGCCAGCCGCGCGAAACTTCTGGCGCTGGCGGCATCTGCCGCCGCCGTCGTGCCGGACCTCGCCTATGCCGCCGCCGAGGGCGGCATGTCCTACAGCGGCTTCCTCGGCACGTTCAAGACCAGCATCACCGGGGAAATCGCCGCGATCATCTGCGTCGTCGCCATCGTGGCGGGCGTCGCGACATACATCTTCGCCTCGGCCTTCGACGGCATCCTGCTGACGATCGTCCGCGTCGCCATCGGCTGCGCCATCATCGGCTCGGCCGTGACCATGCTGACCACCATGGGCGTCACGGGGGCCATCTGATGCAAGTCACCAGCAACCCGATGCACCGGCTGATTGCCCGCACGGTCAACGTAATAATCTGCATCGACCGCAGTCAGGGCGTCCGCCGCGTCACGCAGGTCGTGTCCGTGCTCGGGCACGACGGCCACGCCTATCAACTTCAATCGGAGACCTGAACCCTATGTCCAGCCGCACGAAACTTCTGGCGCTGGCGGCATCGGCCGCCGCCGTGGTCCCGAACCTCGCCTATGCCGCCGCCGCCGCCGGGGGCGGCATGCCCTACAGCGGCTTCCTCGGCACGTTCAAGACCAGCATCACCGGGGAAATCGCCGCGATCATCTGCGTCGTCGCCATCGTGGCGGGCGTCGCAACCTACATCTTCGCCTCGGCCTTCGACGGCATCCTGCTCACGATCGTCCGCGTCGCGATCGGCTGCGCCATCATCGGCTCGGCCGTGACCATGCTGACCACCATGGGCGTCACGGGAGCCATCGTGTGATGGCCGGCACGCCGACATTCAGAAGCCTGACGCAGCCGCTCCTGGTCGCCGGCGCCGAGCGGGTGCTGGCGGCGCTGGTCTGCGGCGGCGCCCTGCTTTCGGGCGTCGTCGCATGGTTCTCCTTCGACCTGACGCAGCCGCTGCGGCCCGGGCCGCTGATCATCGCCTCGGTCACCGCATTTCTCATGATGGTGGGGCTTCCCGTCATCCGTTCCATGGCCAAACGTGATCCGCTGATGTTCGAAGTCGCGCAGCGGTATTACGCTTTCAGGAGATTCTATTCGGCGCGCACCGCCGTCCCGTTCAAGGGGAGGCGCTGATGGGACGCAAGGCCGAGAGTTCCGCCGATCTGCTGCCATGGGGGCAACTCTGCGACAGCGGACTGGTGTCCATTAAGCAGGGCGACCTCGTCGCCGGCTATTGCTTCCGCCCTGCGGACAACGACAGCCGCACCGCGGGAGAGGCGGACGTGCTGTTCAGCTCTGGCTGGTCCAGTTGGACGGACGTGGTGTCGCTCCCGGCCGGGCGCTTTCCGCCGGCCTCGGCGCGCACCGCCGTCCCGTTCAAGGGGAGGCGCTGATGGGACGCAAGGCTGAGAGCTTTGCCGATCTGCTGCCATGGGGGCAACTCTGCGACAGCGGACTGGTGTTCACGAAGCAGGGCCACCTCGTCGCGGGCTATTACTTCCGCCCGCCGGACAACGACAGCCGCACCGCGGAAGAGGCGGAGGTGCTGTCGGATCACGTCAACGCGGCGCTGACCGTGTTCGGCTCCGGCTGGTCCAGTTGGGCGGACGTGGTGTCGTTCCCGGCCGGGCGCTATCCGCCGGCCTCGGCGTCGCACTTTCCCGATGCGTTCTCGCGAGCCGTCGATGACGGCCGCCGGCTGCGTTTCGAAGCGTCCGGCGCGCACTTCGAAAATGACCGGGCATTCCTCGTCGCCTACCTGCCGCCGCGTCATCAGGTGTCCAAGCTCGGGCACCTGTTTTTCACCGACGGCGGCGGCAAGCGCCGGGCGACGCAGCAACAGGTCATCGACGGCTTCAACAAGGTGCTCCGGGAGTTTGAAAACCGGGTCTCCGGGATGCTCGGGCTGCGCCGGATGCAGGGCTTCACTGTCACCGACGGTGCCGGTCAGCCAAGCCGGCAGGACGAACTGGTCAACTATCTCGACTACTGCGCCACCGGCCGGGTGCGCGGCGTCAGGCTGCCGCGCTCGGGCGCCTATCTCGACCACCTGATCACCGGCCAGGACGCGCATATCGGGGAAAATCCCGTCATCGGCGGCGACTTTATCGGCGTGGTGGCGATCGACGGCTTCCCGGCCGAAAGCCAGCCGAACGTCATCTCTGCGTTGAACACGCTGGCGCTGCCGTACCGTTTCACGCAACGCATGGTCTACATGGACCCGGTGCAGGCGCAGAAGGAAATCGGGCGCTACCGCGACAAGTGGGGGCAACAAGTCCGCGGTGTCGGCCAGAAGCTGCTCGGCGGCGCTGACGGCCCTGTCAACGAGCACGCCCTGGCCATGAAGGCGGAAGCCAACACGGCGCTGTCGTGGGCCAAGAGCGGCGAGATTAAATTCGGCTACTACAGCGCCACCGTGATCGTCCGGCATCCCGATCCGGCGGTGCTGCGGGAGTGGTGCGACGCCATCGCGCAGGTCATCGTCGGCTGCGAGTTCGGCGCGCGGATCGAAGAAACCAACACGACTGAGGCTTGGCTCGGTGGTCAGCCGGGCGAGAGCAAGGCCAACGTGCGCCGGCCGCCGATCCACACCCGCACGGCGAGCGACCTGATGCCGCTGTCGGGCGTTTGGACGGGCGACGCCGAGGCGCCCTGCCCGATGTATCCGCCCGGCTCGCCGGCCCTGCTGTGGGCCGTGACGGACGGCGCGATCCCGTTCCGGCTGAACCTGCACATCGGCCCGAAAAGCGACTTGCCGCACACCTTCATTTTCGGCCCGACCGGCTGCGGCAAGTCCAGCCTGACCAACATCCTCGCCATGCAGGCGCGGCGCTATCCCGGCATGCGGATCACCGCCTTTGACTACAAGCGCGGCATGCGAGCGACGGCGCTGGCGTGCGGCGGTCAGCATTTTGACCTGGCGAGCGGCGATCATGCGGAGGGCATGTTCTGTCCGTTCGGCGTGCTGGAAACGGAGAACGATATCGAGTGGGCGGCGGATTATGCCGCTGTCCTGTACGAGTTGAAGGAAGGGAGGAGGCCGGATTCAAGGTTGAGCCTCGCCATCATCGATGCGATCCGCGGCCTCGCGCAGTCGAATCATCGCTCGATGACAAACTTCATAAGCGCCTTGCAGGACATCGACGCCCGGCGCGTTTTCGACTTCTACTCCGTAAAGGGCACGGCCGGCCGCTTTCTGGACGGCAAGACCGACATGATCGGCACCGATTGCGACTTCTCGGTCTACGAGTGCCAGGACTTGCTGAACCTCGGCGACGTGACCGCGCTGCCGGTGTTGCTCTATCAGTTTCGCCGGTTTGAGCGGTCGCTGAATGGCGATCCGGCGCTGCTGTTCATTGCCGAGGCATGGCAGGCGCTCGGCCATCCGATGTGGTCGGACCGGCTGGCGAAGTGGCTCCGGACGTTGCGGTCAAAGAACTGCGGGGTTGTGATGGACACGCAATCGCTGGCCGATGTTGTCAAAACGTCACTCCTTGCGTTGCTCAATGAGTCCTGCCAGCGCAAGATATTCCTGCCGAACCCCGCTGCGTCGCAGCCGAGTTCGGCCGAACTGTATCGCGCGCTCGGGCTGAATGACCGCCAGATCAGCCAAATCCAGACCGGAGTTGCCAAGCGCGAATACTACATCACCGGGCCGGACGGTTGCCGGATGGTGTCGCTCGGCCTCGGCGATCTCGAACTCGCCATCGCCGGGGCGACGGGCGAGGCGGACGTGCTTGCCGTCAATGCGGCCATCGCCCGCCACGGCGACGACTGGCTGCGGCACTTCCTCGCCGACAAAGGCGTCAACTACAGCAAAACCGCGAAGGAGCGCGTCTATGCGTAATATCCTCTTGGCATCAGCCATGCTCATCGTCCCGTTGTCTGCCCGGGGGCAGACAACGGCTGCCGCAACCCCGGCCGCTGCAACCTCGACGGCGACGGGATGCAGCAACGCAGTCCCGAACTACGCCGCTTCGGCGGGCGGCTTCGGCACGCTCGGCGGGCAGATTTACAGCCCGGACGGGCAGCCGTTCATCGCTCGCGGCATCGATGTCATGTATGGCAACGGCAACCCCTCCGCCGCACAGATTCAGGCCAGCTTCCCCGGGACCAACTTCGTCCGGCTGGCGATCTATAATTACGACAGCCCGGCCTCGCTGACCGCCTACGTCAACGACCTTACCTCGCATGGCATCGTGGTCGAGTTGGAGAACCACGACAACGGCGCCGGCAACGCGGGCGGCGGCCAGGGGACGATTTTCACCGGCTCGGCATTGGCACAGGAGCAGGCTTGGTATTCGTCGGTTGCCTCCGCGTTCAAGACCAATCCCTACGTGTGGTTCGGCACGAACAACGAGCCTTCTGAGGTCAATAGCTCGGGTCAAACCGATCCAGCCGCGCTCTCGGCGTGGCAGCACACGACCTACAACACGATCAGGGCGGCCGGAAACAACGCCCCTATCATGCTGGAGGCCAACTCCTGGGGACCGGGCCGGACCAACGTCGGATACACCGCATCCGCCTACGCCGGCATGACCAATGTGATTTGGGACCTGCATTATTACGGCTGGGTCAGCGGCTATTCGACCAGTCAGTCAACGGTCTCGTCAACGCTCTCCACCATGATTTCCGACACAACGGCGATCCACAGTGCGGACGGGCAGATCCCGGTACTCATCGGCGAATACGGCAACTCAACGACCGGACAGGCGATCGACGCGAACGGCAGCCAGGTCGTCACAGCGGTGCAGCAAAGCGGCGTCGGCAGCGCCGCCTGGGCCTGGGGCACCGGCAACACCGGCGACGGCCTGACCAACGGTGACGGCACGCCCTCGGCCTATGGCCAGCAGGTTGCGTCCTTCACGGCAGGCAGCGGCGCGCAGGGCTGCGCTCAGTCGCCGCTCCCCGCCGCGGCAACCGCACCGCCCGCGGCAACCACAATCGCACCGGTCGCGACAATCGCACCGGCCGCGACGGCCACAAACGCGGTCAGCCCGGGACAAGGGGATGCCACGGACGCGCAGGGCAACACCTATGCGATCAGCGCGGACGGATCGATCATGGAGAACGGCAATACCCCGGTGCCGGGCGGCGGCGGCACCAGCCAGCTCGTGATCGTCAACGGCGTCATTTATGGCAAGGACTCCGGCCAAGGCCCGGTCAATCCCGGCGGCTGGTTCACCTTCAGCAACGGCTATTGGACGCCCAGCGCGCCGCCGCCTCTCCCCTCCGCCGCGGCTGTTCAATCCCTGCCTCTTGCCGCTGCGCCTGTGACCGCCCCTCCGCTTGCCGCTGCCTCGACCGCTCAGACCGCGCCGCCGCTGGCGGCAAGTTCACTGTCCATCAATCAAGTTGCCGCCATAGCGGCAGGAGGCTCTCGATGAACCGCCGACTTCTGCTCATTAGCGCCGCATTGCTTGTGACGCGCTCGGGGCGTTCTGATGCGATTATAGTCGAATGCGCAAATTGCAGTTCGTTGGTCGAACAGTTGATCTCTGATGCCAAACAGGCGGCGCAATACGCGACCCAGTTGCAGCAGAAGGCGACTCAGCTTCAGCAGTACGCCAACATGGTGCAAAACACTGTCGCCCTTCCGCAGATGATCTGGTCGCAAGCGCAAGCGGACATCGGTACGGTCAGAGGTTTGGTCAACGCGGCCTCGGTGCTGACCGGCAACAGCGGCACGATCATGTCGCGCCTGTCCAGCGCCCAAGGCTATGCCACCACGGCGGCCATGACTCCGCAGCAGATCACAAACCAGTTCAACCAATGGCAGCAGACGATCAGCAATGCATCCAATTCCTTCGGTCGCACCGTCGGGCTGCAGCAGTCGCAGATGAGCAACTATGCCGCCATGCAGGCCGCGATCAACCTGCACGCTCAGACCGCGACGGGTCAGGTGCAAGTCCTCCAGGCCGGTGTCGAGATGTCGTCGCTGTCCGCAACGCAACTGAACCAGATGCAGGCGACGTTGACTGCCGCCGCGACGGAACAGACCACACGCGACATGGTAGCCGCCGACCGGCAGGCGATGGAGGATCAAGACCTGGTCAACTTCCTGGCCCCTCCGCCGTTGCCGGTGTCCGGAAACCCTGCCTACGGCCCGAATACCTTGCAATAAGGGGAAAACACTTGAACGCTACCGGAAAAATCCTGATGACCGCGCTGCTGTCACTGACCGTTGGCGCGGGCGCTACTTATGCAGCCATCCGCGTCTCTGCGACGTGCTCCCTTGTGCAGCGCGAGCAAACCGACGACGGCCTTGCAAAATTCCTGGCCCCGCCCCCGCTGCCGCTAACCGGCAATCCGAGCTACGGCCCCGACATGCTGAAGTAGAGGGTTTACAATGGCCATCGGTGACGCCTCGGTCACACAAATAACGCAGGCATTTAGCGCCCATGGACCAGCAGTCCAGGGTGCGTTGTTGAATGGTGCTACAGACCTGTTCGGCGGCCTCGCGGTCATCGAACTGGTCTGGGTCGTCGGCTGGTCCGTGGCCAACAAGACCGACATCTTCGACATTATGATTGTGGTCACGCGGTTCGCCATAGGCATCGGCTTCTGGCTATGGATGATGAAAAACTGGACACAAATGGCGAGTGCCATCACGCGCACGTTTTGGACCTGGGGCAACTCCGCCGCCACCGCTGCGGGCGGCACTGCGTTGGTCACACCGATGAACTTCCTGAATGCAGGAGGTGATCTCGCCGCCGCCATCTGGGACGGAATGAGTATCGCGACGCCCGGTAAAGACATGTTGCTGGTCTTTGCCGGGATCGTTGTGGCCGTTATCTTCGCGTTTATCTGCGGACTAATGATTTCGGTCATCGCAGAGGCGTTTCTGGCGTCCTACCTCGGCACCGTCCTGATGGCATTCAACGCCAGCAACTTCACGCGCGGGTTCGGCCAGTCGCCGATCCGCTACGCCATCGCCGTCGGCGTCAAGCTGATGACGCTGCAGTTCATTGCGGGCTTGTCGCAAGGCATCGTGACGGATTGGGCGACTGCGGCCAAGACCGGCGGCTCGCTGACTTGGCAGGACATTTTCTTCATGGATTCGGTACCGCTCGTTCTGGCGATGCTGGCATGGTCCGGCCCCAAGATCGCGCAAGACCTGATAATCGGCAGCCATCTGTCAGTCGGCAATCCGGTTCTTGCACTCGCCCGGCAGATCGCCACCACGGCCGCTCAGGTGGCCGTCTCCGCTACCGGCGGCGGGGCTGCCGTTGTCGCGGGTGCGCAGCTTGCAGGCAGGCAGATGGCGGCCCGGACGGCGGCCGGCGCGGCTCCCGCAAGTGCTGCGGCACGGGCTGCCACGGTGGCCCGGCTGGCCGCCTCTAACGTCGCCTCGGCCGCCGCCTCCGATGTCGGGAGGCGACTCGGCGGAAGTTACTCGGCATCTCACGGATATGCCGGTTTTCGCGTGGCGGCCGATCTCAACAAGAAACAACCATGAACCTGTTTTTTTCATGTGCGGCGTTGGCCGTTGTCGTGGTCGAAGTGGCGTGGCGCTCGTTCATGGCGCTCGTTGCCGGTGATTTTCGCGGCGCTCAACAGGCGGCCGAATGTTTCGGGGTAGGGATATTTCTTGGAACGACCCTCGGCGAGCTGGCCATTGTCGCGCATCGATTAGTGGTTGATTTACGCAAGGACCGGCATTGATGTTCATCCTCCGCTTCCTCGGCCGCGCGCTGTTCACCCTCGCCGTCCTTGTCGTGCTGGTCGTCGCGTTCGCAGGGTTTTTGGTGCTGGGTGCGCTGGGGCTGGCGTCGCTGCTGTTTCTGGCCGCCGCCGCGTTCTTTGTCCTTGCCTATGCCGTTCGCCACACGCCGGACATGGCGCATGCTGCGTTGGCGATGCTGCTGTCCAGTCTTGGCTGTTTTGTCGTGCTGGTGGGACTTGAAGGCGTGATTTTGGACGTCTTCCTCGCCGCGTGGCGCCGTCTATCTCAACAAGAAAACCGGAGACCGACCCTTGAACCAAATGTTCCGCAAGCCTGACCAAGAGCCTGCGCGCCACGACGATCTTCTGTCGCGCGGGCATGAGGATTGGGACAACCGCGTCAGCCAGGCCATTGCCGGGCAAACGGCATGGAAGTGGGCGCTTTATGCCGCGCTCGGCGTCATCGCCATTTCGGCCTATGGCAACGTCTGGCAGGCGCAGCAGTCCAAGGTCCAGACCGTTCACATCGTGCATGACGGCATCGGCGGTGTGATCGCGGTTTCGGTGTCGAGCGATGCCTATGGCGAGCCGACGCAGGCCATGCTGAAGGCGGCGCTGGAGCAATGGATCATCAACGTCCGCTCGGTCTACGTAGACATCGATGCGATGAAAAAAGGCTTCTGGGCCGCCACTTACCTGATCGATGCCCGTTCGCAATCCGAAGCGTTGGTTCAGAAATTCTGGGCCGACCCTTCGCCGTGGAAGCGTGCGGAAACCGAGACCGTATCGCTCGAAAGCGTCGTCGCGGTGCCGCCGACCGACGCCACCATTGGCGCAGGGGGCATGCAAACGTGGAGAATCACCTGGACCGAGGTTGTCACCGGCCGCGACGGCCAGAATGAGACGCGGCAGCCGTGGGCCGGGAACATCACCTTCAAGCTGCGGCAGCCGGCCACGCTGCAGGACGCCTACAAGAACCCGGATGGGATCCACATCATCAGCCATAGCTGGACTGGAGCCGCCCGGTGATGATCCCGTTGCGGCTGGGCCTGTTGGCATCCTGCGTTGCGCTTCCGGCGCTGGCGCAACAGGTGCCGGCGATCGAGAACGGTGCCACCGCCAATGCCAACGCAGGCGGCGCCAGCGCCACAGCGGCGTTTCATCAGGGCGCCGGCCAACCGGCGGCGGGGCTAACCAACGCAGCCCTGTCGCAAGGCAACCTGCAAGGCACCGTCCAGGGCCAAGGCACCGTGCCGCGCACGATGCCGCCGCCGATCGACCCGGTGGCGGCGAACAAGCCGCTGAGCGCCAAGGAACGGGCCGGCCTGACCGCCGCACACCGCTGGATCGCCAGGCCGCTGACTCCGCATCTCGACGAGGACGGGGTTGTGCATTTTGCCGGGCGCGGTCAGGTCTTCATCGTTACGGCAGTAAACCATGTTACCGACATCGCCCTCGCTCCCGGGGAAATCATCTCTCCGCCGTTGCACATCGGCGATGTGGCCGATTGGGTGCTGCACCCGGCCACGTCCGGCAGCGGCCGCAAGACGATCGAGCATGTGCTGGTCAAGCCGATCGACGCCGGGCTGAGCACCAACCTGGTGCTGGAGACCAACAAGCGGACGATCTCCGTGGCGCTGACCTCGCGGCGCGCGGATTACATGCCGCTGGTGGCTCTCGATATTCCCGAGGACCCGAATAAGGAGTTTGCCGCCACCGCCACGCTGCTGAACGCAGGCAACGCGGCCACCGCCGCCAGTCCCTGCGATCAGCAGCCGGTCATCCCGCCGGATCAGTTCCGGATCGGCGGCGACACGGTGACGTGGCGGCCGGTGCAGGCATACGTCGTATCCACGCCTGTCGGTTTGAAGACCTGCATCGACTTCCCGTCCAGCATCGGCAGCGAAGACCTCCCTGCCCTGCTGGCGCTGGCCGACGACGGCGGATGGTTCTCGGCCCCGGCGAAGCAGATCGTCAACGTCCGCTATGTGCATCGCCGTTTCATCGCCGACGAGCGGCTGGACCGCTTCATCCTCGTTGACGGTGTCGGCGGGGATCAGAAATCCGTAACCATTACTCTCCGGAAACCACGATGAACCGTTTCGCCATCTTTGCGGTCTGCGCCCTGCCCGCATGCGCCCTTTCCGCGTGCGCCCCACCGCGGCCGAGCTACGCCGCGCCGATGTCGCCGGAAGGCGCGGCGCGGGCGGCTTATGACATCGCGGGTTTCGTCGGCCAGCAAATGCGCCCGGATCAGGGCGGCATCGCCATCCGCAAGGCTCCCGGCGACGACTTGCTATGGTCCGACCTGGCCAACAACCTGCAGGCCGGCGGCTACACCGTCACGGATGTGAAGGCGCGGCACCGGCTACGCTATGCGGTCTCCACTCTGCCGGATGGCACGTTCCTGCATGCCACGCTGGACGGCACGTCGATCGCGCGGCTCTACCACGCCGACCCGTCCGGCCGGCTGGACCCGTCCGGCCCTGAAACGCTCATCACCGGCGAGGCGGCGGAATGACGCCGCTCCCGCCGCCGGTAGGTCTGCCGCCGCCGCCCCGGTCAATCCGCGCGCTGCGCAGCACGCCGCGCTGGATCGGCGCCGGCGTCACGCTCATCGTCGTCGGCGCGGTCTATTACGGCCTGACCCACATGGATCACGCCGGGTCTCGTACTGCGGCAGCGCAGGACGACAACAACGACTCCGCCACGCCTGACGTGCTGGCGACCGCGCCGCCCGGCAACGAGATCAGGCAGCGCCGCCCGCTCCGCCCCCCCGGCGGCACCGCGACCGCGTTCCGGCCTGGCGCACGGCAAGGGCAGCAGGAGCCGGCACCCGCCAGCGCGTCCTCTTCGGCACCGCCGGCGCCGCCCGAGGACGACATGACCGAGGCCGCCATCGCGGGCCGCAAAGCGGCCTGGGCGCTCTACTACCAGCAGCTCAACGACGCCCGGCAGCACCGTTTCGAAGCTGCGCGCGCTTCGATGGCGTCCGACATCGTACCGGCCGGCGACACTGCGGCAACCGGAGTTCCGGGAGTCGTCGCGGGGGCTATAGGCGGCGGTCCGGCCAGCGGCGACAAGCCGCCGCAGGACTTCTTTTCCGCGCATGCGTCAAATCCGGCGACGGACTATTCGCCCTTTACTCTGACCACGCCGATTTCGCCTTACGAGCTGAAGGCAACTGACATCATTACCGCCAAGCTGGTGTCCGGCATGAACAGCGACAGCCCCGGCATCATCAAGGCGATCGTGACCAAGAACGTCACCGATCACGCCACCGGCATGCATATTCTGGTGCCGCAAGGCTCAACCCTGGTCGGCGTCTATGATACGAACGTCGCATACGGGCAGACCCGGATGGTGTCGGCCTGGCAGCGCATCATTTATCCGGCGCCATGCGATCAGTCGCTCGATCTCGGCGCGATGCCGGGTGCCGATCAGACCGGGCAGGCCGGTTTTGAGGACATCACCGACAACCACCTGTGGAAAATCTTTAGCTCGGCTATTCTGGTCTCGCTGTTCAGCGCGGGCGCCCAATTGTCGCAGCCTGCACAATCGTCGTTATCGACTTACAGTCCGATGCAGACTGCGGCCGGCGCTGTCGGCCAGCAGACATCGCAGTTGGGTGCCGAGTTCGCACGCAAGGGACTGAGCATTCCGCCGACGCAGCAAATCCGGCAAGGCTATGCCTTCGCCGTTATGACGACGAAGGACATCGCGTTCGAAAAACCGTGGGTTGAAGGTGTTTGCGATCCTATCGATGTCGATGTGGCCAAACAATGACCGCCGACACTGCGGAAATCAGCCGCCGGGCGCGCAAGGTTCTGGTCGGCCTGCCGCTGGTGGCGCTGACCGTCGGCGTAGCATCAACCCAGTTCGTGGCGTGGCGGCTCGGCTACGATCCCGCCCTCGGCTCGCCCGTCATCGGCCCTGTCTACTGGCCATGGCGCTTCGTGGAGTGGTGGCAAGCGCCCTGGGCACCGCGAGCCGGCGGCACCTTCGCCATGCTGCGCTTGGGCCTCACAGGGGCCGTATGCCTCGGCCTGCTTGTATGGGCGAAGGGCATGCGCAAGCGGCCCGCCAAGCACTCGGATGTGCATGGCACCGCCAGCTTCGCCACCGAAGCGGATATCCGCGCGAGCGGGCTGCTGCCGCGCAAGGGCCAGCCGCAGATCGCCGGCATCATCGTCGGCGGCTGGACCCACAGGAACGGCGCGTTGTCGTATCTGACGCACACCGGCAAGACCAACGTCCTGAGCCTCGGCCCGCCTCGGTCGGGGAAAACTCAGGGTGTGCTGGTTCCCACCCTTTTGACCTGGCCCGGCTCGGTGATCGTCTACGACCCGAAGGGCGAACTGTATGCGCAGACAGCAGGCTGGCGGCGGCAGGAAGCGGGCAACACCGTCATGCGACTTGCCCCCGCCGAGATCGACAACACGGTTGCCTGGAACCCTTTCGACCGCGTTCGCGCCGGCACCGAGTTCGCCTTTCGCGACGTTGCCAACATCATCGCGCACGTCTCCGATCCGGCGGGTAAAGGCCCCTCCGACCATTGGGAGCCGTCCGCGGCCAATCTCATGCTCGGCATTGCGCTGTTCCTGCTTGATCGCGGCAATCCCTGCACGTTGAACGCGATCCTGATCGCGCTTGACGCCTCGGCCGATCCGGAAGTCTTGCTAAAGGCGATGGCTGCGTGTCCGCAGCCGCAGGCGGCTGATGTCGCGCGCGGCATGCTGGCGACGCAGGTGCGCGAGCGCGGCAGCATCGTCTCGACCGCCCGGCGGCAACTGATGACGTACCGAGATCCCGTCATGGCGCGGAACACTGCGAGAAGCGCTTTCACCATCGACCAACTGATGAACGCCGACCGCCCGGTGACTCTCTACATCGAAGCGCGCGGCGAGGACGAACTGCGGCTGCGTCCGCTGGTGCGCCTGTTCCTGACGCTCGCCATCGGCAAACTGGTCAGCGCGCCGCTGGTCATGGTCGATGGCCGCGAGCGGAGTCCGCACCGCCATCGTCTGCTGCTGGCGGTGGACGAGTTCGCATCGCTCGGCCGCATGGAGCCGATGGAAATCTTCCTGTCGAAATCGTCCGGCTTCGGCATCACGGCGCTGCTGCTGGCGCAGGACTATCAACAGATCGTCGCAGCCTACGGCCAGCACGAAAACATCACCGGCCACTGCCAGGTCATGGCGGCCTATGCGCCGAACAACGCACAGACCGCCGATTGGCTGTCGAAGAAAAGCGGGCAGTCAACCGTCGTGGTGGAAGATGTCAGCGAGTCGTTGCAGCAGGGCGGCGGCAAGCGGTCGCAGAGCGCCACCT
>Ga0326727_10005556_pt1 | contig 35857 bp, 35 predicted proteins | sample MB2enrmetagenome_FD_207643 | JGI IMG/M metagenome (GOLD analysis project Ga0326727, IMG submission 207643) | Lab enriched peat soil microbial communities from McLean, Ithaca, NY, United States - MB29MY | ecosystem: Environmental > Terrestrial > Soil > Wetlands > Peat | place: USA: New York...
TTAAGGGCGGGTGAGTAGGTGAATGGGTAAAAACCGTTCAGTTACCGGGAGTAGGTGAGCGGTTTTCTGCGATTCATCTATTCGCCCGCCCACCGGATCACCCGCTTTTCTCCTGAGCGGCCCTATTTACTCAAAAATCTATCCCCGGTTGCGGTTCTATGCCTTTGCGGTAGGCGTGGGTCAGCTCCCTTACTTCGCTCGCCGTGTCGGCCAGGGCGAGCACCTCCGGGGTTGCATCGCGGCCGGTTAGTATGAGGTGCATAAGAGGGGGCTTGCTGCGAATCAGGTCGATCGCCTGTTCCAGGTCCACGAGCTTAAGATGAACGGCGTTATTGATCTCATCGAGTACCATGAGGCCATATTTCCCGGAGATGATCCGTTCTTTTGCCATCAGGAGGGCGCGCTGCGCGGCTTCGCGGTGTTGGGCGTGCGAGTAGGGGTTCCCCTGGATTCCGCAAAATCCCATGCCTGTAGGAACTATTTCCACGTCACAGTCTAGTTTCTGTAATGCTTCCAATTCCCCGGTGAATATGTCCCCCTTCATGAACTGGAGCATGCAGACCTTCATGCCGTGGCCGCAGGCGCGAAGGACCATGCCCAGGGCCGAGGAACTCTTGCCTTTTCCATATCCGGTGAGCACGACCACCAGGCCGACCCTTTTTTCCGGTTTGAGATACGTTACTTCAATGTGCGGATTCAATCTGGTCAGTTTCCGCTCGTCATGAGCCATTTGGTTTTTCCTCCGTCAATTTTTTTGACAGGATTAACAGGATTAACAGGAGTGGCTATGAGACATGGATTTAGGAATTTAAGAATTGAGGAATTAATCTTTGAATCCCTCAATTCCTAATCCCTTAAATTCTCCTGCGTCCCTGTTAATCCTGTCTAAATCCGTCTTGCCCCATCTTAAAAGATATGCTCATGCAGGGACGAAATAAACATCGGTCGGCTTTAGCTGCGAATTGCGTATATACCTGGCCTGCACTTTCATCCCGATCCAGTCAAGGCTTGCCTGGTCGGGATCGATCCCCATCAGCCGTCCAAGAAACAGGGTGTCCGCCCCCTCGAATTCCACCAGGATGAGCGCGAATGGGGTTTCCGGCAAGAATTCCTCGCTGCCGAAAAAGCAGACCGTGAAAGCGTGAATTTTTCCCTCGTCCGGGAGCCGTACCCATTCGGTTTCGCTCCCCGAATACATATCGTGCCCTCGCGGGGTCGCGTAGGTGTAACCTGTTGCCGGGTCGCGGCTGCCCAGAAAAACCCTGTTTGTCAGACCGGCAAAAAAGGGGCTGTCCTGCCCGTAGCTGTGGAGATAATTGATCGCATAGTGCTGCTCTATGACGAGCGGTCCCATACTCTTAAGGTCAGCCAGTTCTTCCGGGCCCGGATCTTTTGGAAAGGGCACGTTATGGACGACCTGGCCGCCCATTTTCTCTTCTCGCCTGCTCGGTAGTTTTGCCATTTTATCCTCTATTGCTAAGTGAGCGTTTGCATCTAAAAAGCTATTCACCGCTAAAAGCTATTCACCATAGAGGCATAGAGAAAAACAGAGAATACATAAAAAAATGAACCACGGATGAAGGAGCGCAGCGCAGTGGATTCACACGGATAAGAACAAAGATAAGGGAAAAGCACGGGACGGTTTTCAATGCTTTTTCCCACTTCTGCATTTCTCTGTGTTCTCTGTGTCTCTGTGGTGAGCGGTCTTCGCTCATTTCTCAGCTTCCAGGACCGTTACTGTAATGTAGGTCCCTGTCCCCGCATGGCTGTGGATCGCGCCTTTTCGCGCATCTTTTATCTGGAGCGCTTGGTCGCCGAAGTGATGCCCGATTGATCCCTGTATCTGCCAGATCGCGAAGACCGCCTGCATCAGGCCGGTGGCGCCAACCGGATGTCCGCAGGCGATGAGCCCCCCGGACGGGTTCACGGGGCACTCGGGATGGGATTCGAAATTGATTCCGTAGTCGATTCCCGGCATGGCCGTTTTCCCGCTTGCGGCAAGAGGGCCGCCTTCACCGTAGCGGCACAAGCCCATGTCCTCGTAGGTCTGTATCTCCGAGGAGGTATAGGCGTCATGCAATTCGATGAAATCGAATTCCTTCATGGGGTCTGTCACGCCGGGATTTTTGTAGGCCATTTTTGCCGCGCAACGCCCCGCGCGGAAGCTGTGCACGCCCGGATATCGAAACCCACCATCCCACAGTTGCCGGTAATATTTGATTGTCTCGTCCGAGCTTTTTTCGGCTTCAGTAGCATAATGCTTCATGAAGTAGTCGTAGCCGCAGTGCGGCCGGTCGGCCATCCGCATCGAGTCGGTCCCTCTGCCTATGCCGGTGATTTTGACCAGGGGCTTCGCTATCTTTGCCCCGGCTGATTCGAGCTTTTTCAGGCCCTCTTCGGAGGCGAGAATGCAGCAGGCCGCCCCGTCGCTCATGACGCAAATATCCAGCCGGGTGAGGGGCCATGCCACCATCGGTGCGCTGCGCACCTGCGCTACGGTCAGCTTCCGGCGTTTCTGGGCATATGGGTTGTGAAAAGCGTTCATGTGGTTTTTTACGGAAACATGGGCCATTTGCTCCACCGTGGTGCCGAAGTCCTTCATGTGCCGCGTGACCATCATGGCGTAGTAGCCGCTGTAGAAGCCTCCGACAGGGTAGTCGAAGCTCACGTCCGAAGCCAGGGCGATGAATTCATTGCCCTTCCATGTTTCGACGTGGCTCATTGTCTCGAAGCCGTAGGCGACACAGACGTCCATATGGCCGCTCGCCACGGATTTCCACGCTTCCTGGAAGCACAATCCGCCCGTTGCGCCGCCTCCCTCGACCCTGTGTCCCGGCTTCGGACACAAACCCAGGTAGTCCTGCGCCATAATCCCCGCCATCAACTGGCGAGTGAAGTGATCGCTGAAATAGCTTGCCACAGAGCCGTCAACTATTTCGGTAAATTTGTCAAATTCCAGGCCGATGCTCGAAATTGCGTAATCGTAAGACTCCTTGACAACCGCCTGAAAGGTCTTGTCCGGGCGAGCTTTGGCAAACTTGCTCACTCCGCCGCAAACAGCATAGACATTGCGCATGGTGATCTCCGGAACAGAAGATATAGATAATTAAATCCACGGCTTTCGCAAAATTGGAAAGAATTTAAACACCGATAGGGATAAGGGCAATAAGACAGGAGTATTGAAAATACTTTGAATGAAACTTCATTGTATTACAGTTTATTTAATAATGATTATCTTAAACTGGAGGAATTTGACAAGGAGGTCATAAATGAACAAAAAGGATTTTTTGATAGGCCTTTTCGTCGGGACAGCCATCCTGGTTGCAACCGTCGAAGATTTTTTCTCGAGAAAGATTTCCATAAAGAGGAAAAAATCAGGCACTCATAAGCCTGATTGAGTGAATGGAACGCCCCGGGCACTTGTCCCGTTCCCGCCTCTCGAAGTTTCGCAGCGGTTTGCCCAGTGAATTGTCAACAAAGTTTTGGCGGGTTGCAAGGGATCGGCTATGCAACCCTTACAGGGTAAGAGCCGGTTCTCGTTGGCGTCACAACCCCGGGGTGGCGATCCTCTGACCTTGGGCTATTATATGCAGCCCCATCATAGGGGCAAAAATCCAAACCACAGGTACTTATTTGCCGGAAGGTCCCAGACTAATTCTGTTTTCTCTCGATGGACCATTTCAGCAGGGGAGGGGTCATGAGAACCGTAAACAATACCACGATGATTATGACCGAATAGAGTGCATCATCCAGTACGCCAAGCGATTTTCCCATGCTGGCGACGATCAGCGCGACCTCAACTCTTGGAAGCATGCCGATGCCGACGATCAGCCTGTCGGCCTTACCCCTTACTCCAAGTGAGGACGCCAGCTTGCCCGCTACGGCAACGGCGGTGAGAACCAGTCCCGTCAACAGGACTTCGACGTTTGCAAGTGTAGTAACGTTCACCTGTAAACCGATCAGTACGAAGAAGATCGGAGCAAGAACCCCCTCGATGGGCGCCAGGATCGATTCGACACTCCTTTCGGGAACCAAGCCGGAAAATGACTCCTCCTTAATGATCACCCCGGCTGCGAATGCCCCGATGATGGCGGCCAATCCAATTATGTCGGCAAGCCACGCAAGAAGCATCAGGAGTGCAAAAGGGTAGAGGAGCTTTATGTTGTCAGGGTCAAGTCGTGCGAGGAATTTTATCGTTTTTGCGAGCAATCTGGTCCCGAAAATCACCACTGCTACAAGAAACAGAGCCGTCTTCAGAAGTATCCAGAACAGATGCCCGATTTCCATGGAGCCATGAACGGCTACTCCCGTAACAACCGCGAGTACGATGAGCCCCAGAACATCATCCAGGACCGCCGCACCAAGCACCGTCCTGGCTTCCTTCATCCTGATCCGCCTCATATCCCTGAAAATTCTGGCTGTAATGCCGATACTCGTAGCGCACAGGGCGGCGCCGGCAAACAATGGGGGCACCAATCCAGCGGCTTTCGGCAGGAGAAGAAAAGTCGTTAAACAAGACAGACTGAAAGTTATTCCGACTCCTATTACAGCGACAGCGGACGCGGTGCCGCCAATTGCCTTTAATTCCTTCAGGCTGACCTCCAACCCCACCATGAACAGGAGCATTACGACTCCAAAGCCGGCGAAGAGCTGAATCGATCTGGCCAGGAAAAGGTAGGCGGGAAGGTCCTTTCTGAGAAGCACCTGCTCGACTCTTTCGGCAACCTCTCCGGGCAGGCCTGCCTGCCCAAGCGTGGATCGAACCGTGGTCTCCCAGTCATTGCCTTTGCTGAGGACGTTTTCCGCTGTCTGCTGAATCAGTTCGAAATGCCGGATGATAATGACCGTCGGGCTGCCGAGCTGGTAAAGTATGGCGCCAACGATGATCCCTACGGCCAATTCGCCAAGGACCGGCGATTGTTTGAGTTTTCTCGCCCCGAAGCGTCCGATGGCTGCGCAGATCACAAGCAATGCCAACACGCCGAAGACCCGTGCAGATGGGTCACCATGGGCAATCGAGTGAGATTCTCCCGTGTTCGCGGCGCTTGTAGCAGTCGGGACTCCGGTGCTGGTCTGCGCCAGAACTTCGCATTCTGTTGCCGGGATGCAGGAAGAAAAAGGCAGGCAAAACGTACAGTAGATAACAGAAAAGACCATCAGGCATTTGCTTATCAGATGCTTCATCCGGCCCTCAGTGCAGGATTTTGGAGAGTAGCAAAGGCTTGGAATAGACAGGCCCGGCGTTCGATTTCAAATTTCGATTGAAAGAATCCGGTAAGAACGAGCCCCGGAAGGTGTGTAAACGAGGACCTCATCGCCCTCGCGGTGTCCCATTAAGCCCTGGCCAACCGGAGAGTCTATGGACAGCTTGCCGTCGGTTATGTCGGATTCCCACGGGCCGACCAGTTGGTAACGGTTGACCTCACCGGATTCCAGATTTTCGATAGTTATTGCGGTCCCGAAACTCACCTGTTTGAAAAAGAACTTGCGGCCAACGACTATTTCACAGCCGGCGAGCTTCTCTTCGAGATCGTTGATTTTTTTCTGCAGGCCGGCATGCCGTTCTCGCGCCAGCAGATATTGCTGGTTTTCAATTTTTACGCCATAGCCCATCGCCTCGCTCAATTCTTCCAGGACCTCGGGGCGAACAACCCTCCTGAGGTGGGAAAGCTCCTTTATGAGCCTTCGATAGCCGTTTCGTGTGATGGGGGTCTTGGGCTTCATTGCAAATCACAGAAAGAAACTATCCGGAATCTCTCCCCTTTCCATTTTGGCCCGGAAAAGAGATACGCCGATGACGGTTTTGCCGTCTCGAATCCTGCCTGAAAAGATCATATCATGGACCTGGTCCAATTTGACCATTTCCACCCCGGATATTTCGTCCTCGTCCTCCTTGTCTGAAATCCTCTCCAAGCCAGCCGCCACAAAAATTCGTATGATTTCGTTGGCATACCCGATAGCGGGATAATAGCTGAATATTTCGAGCAGCCGCGAGGGCCGTTGCCCCGTTTCCTCCATGAGTTCACGGCCGGCGCAGGCTTCTGCCGTTTCGCCCGGGTCCACCTTGCCTGCGGGTATCTCGAGAGTTTCACACCCGATCGCATACCGCCATTGGCGGACCATCAGGATGTGGTCCCTGTCCGGGAACGCCAGGATTGCCGAGGCTTCCGGATGGTCTATCTTGATCCGCTCGGTTACCTTGCCGGTCCGGAGCTTCACCTCGTCGAGTCTCGCACTGAAATGCCTTGCATTGAGAATACCAAGCGTTCTGATCGTTTCTTCCATTAAGGTTTGGACCCCCCGCTGAAATATTGGCGTATTGCATCCAATTCGAGTTCGACGATTATACTCCAGAAAGATGGAAATCTAAAACTCATCCTTATGAAGTCCAGTGGGCAAGTCTGATCCCAGTTATGAAAAGGATATGACTGCCTGTACTTAAGTTAATGCATGCTGAGAGGTGATGAAAAAGCGTGTTTGGGTGGGAAAAAAACCTGCACAGGGCTCATGATCTCGTCATTCCGGCGGAAAGCCGGAATACAGGTTTCTTATTAAGTCGTCGATTTTTAATTCAAAAGCCACCGGACCCCGGTTTTCACCGGGGTGACGTCCGTGCAGTTTTTCCCCTCATTGCGGGAAGATTGCTTCCATTTCATTACACCGCTAAGGCGTTGGGATTTTGACGCTTACCGTTGAAAGCAGTAAATTCGAGGTCCCTGCTGTTTCGCATTGCCCTTTTGGCTTACCCTGAAATTTTGCTCCAAACCTCCTCGGCCTGCCGCAGAGTAAGTTCGATATCCCCGTTGTTTTCAATTATGTAATCGGAGTGAGCTTTTTTGGAATCGATCGGGAACTGCATAGACAGGGTATGTCTGGCTTCTGCAGGGGATAATTTGTCCCTGTGGATAAGCCTTTGGACCTGGACTTCGGGCGTTGAGTAAACGAGGATTATTAGATCGAAATCTTTGTCAAACCCGCCCTCGAACAGCAGGGGGATATCGAATATGATCACGGCTTGCCGATGAAGCTTTTTTTGCTTTTCCCACTCCGCCCGCATTTCCCCCATGATGTACGGATGCAGGACAGAGTTAATTCTTTCTCGCAGGGCCGGTTCTTCGATTATTCTCCGGCGCAGTTTTCGCCGTTTGAGAGTTCCATCCCGATTGAAATACTGCGCTCCGATGAGATTCAGCAAGGCGGAGCAAGAGTCAGTCCCCGGTTCCACGACTCGCCTCGCGTATTCGTCCGCATCCAGGATTATTGCGCCGAGCTCCCTGAATTTATTGGCCACCGTTGTTTTCCCGGTGGCAATACCTCCTGTCAGTGCGACTCTCTTATCCGGCATCTGGAGCAGTTTAAGCTTTTTGGGAACCCTTTTTAGAAGTCAATGTCCCCAAGCGGCCTGCAGAATGTGTAGTCATAGGGTTTCTGGATAAGTTCTCTATCCACGCGAGCCTGGGAGTTTGAAGACGCGGCCCACGGAGCGGCAATGCCTGCGCCGATAGCGCCCACGCCCATTGAGACCAGTCCCAGGGGTCTCAGAACGACCGCGTCGAAAATGATGAATTCTCCTAGGGGCTCTGCGGTAAAACGCCCTGACAAGGTCGGGTCGGGCGGCAGCGGCTCCTGGGCAAGGACGGGCAGGGCCGTCATGGACAACATGGCAATGGCGCTCAGGATCAAGATAATTCTTTTCATGCCGGTCTCCTTCGGATGCAATTACTTTTGAATTACGATTTTCGCACTGCAATTCCGGATGATGGGTTGCGCTTCGCTCCACCCATCCTACGCACTACGCACTACTGCACACTACGCCAACCCCTTGGTGCGAAAGCCGCGTACCAGCCTGCGAGAGGCCTGATCAAACCGCTATATACTGGAGCACATTCCGTGCCATATTACAAATAGGCGGCGCGGCGAATTTCGTGCAGCCAGACTAACATACGCGCATTATATTCGGTAACATATTATGACCGATGGAATCACAAAGCAAGTATACTTGCAGCGCTGCCTGTATCAGTTTAGAGTGCGGAAGTCAGATATCGGTGGCCGGAAGCTTTTTCCGGCTCGTGATATGCGGTCTATGGGAGGAGGGCGGGATGCCGGCGGAGATAGTTGAACTGTGGGAAAGAAGGCTGGGAAAGTTAAAGCCTGAACAGCTTGCCCGGGAAGTTATGCGCCTTCCTGCAAAGAGGCGGTTGGAGCTGATTGTTGAAAGGCCGGATGCGCAATCGGTGGTTGCCGCCCTGGATGCAAACGACTTCTTCTACACCGTGCAGGAAATCGGGGCCGACGATTCTTTGCCGTTACTGGCCCTGGCCAGCTTCGAACAGTTGAGTCACCTTTTCGACATCGAATGGTGGCGAAAGGAGACCCTTGAACCTGCAAAGGCCCTGACCTGGATCGAGCGGCTCGGCAGAGCAGGTGATCACAAGCTGGCCGAATGGGTCTCCAATGTCGATTTCGAGCTACTGGTATCGCTTTTCAAGCGATGGATCATAGTCGATACCGCACCGGAAGACATCGACATGGTCGAGGCGGTCGAAACACTTCCGGCGAGGACGTTCGACGATCTTTATTTTTGGGAATCGAAATATCCACAGTACGATGAGCTGATAACCCGTCTGCTCACGATAATTTTCGAAGCGAACTACGGTTTTTTCAAGGAACTCTTGAACAGCGTCATTTTTGTACCCGCCTTGGAAGTCGAGGAGAGCGCCTACCATTTTCATCGCGCCAGGCTTGCCGACCATGCGATTCCCGATTTTTACGATGCGCTGGAAATCTACAGGGCAATCGGGCCGAACGAATTTGCGCGAAAAACGGTACCGCAAAGAGAAGACGAAGATGAGCCCAAGCCTTCTTTTGCTCTGGCTCTTGTGTCCGAGGGCGACCTGTTGGGCCGAGTCGTAAAGCGGATCGATGATCCGGACCTGAAGGGAATCCTCCAGATCGAAACGGCTGCTCTTGCGAACAAAGTAATCGTCGCCGATCAGCTTCCTCCCGACAACGCCGAAGCCCTGCGCCGGGCGGTCGAAAAAACGCTTGCCTACCTCAATCTGGGGTTGGAACTGCGGTCCGGCGCAAATATCGAAAAAGCCTCGGAGATTATCCGCGACTGCTTCCTGGAACATCTGTTCAGATTCGCTCATGCCGAGGTCGCCACCATCCGTGGACGGCTTCAGTCGATAGTTCAGATCGGTTGGCTGAGGCTATGCCCGACTGGCATCAAGTGTCTCGACAGCGAGTGGTTCGACTCGGCAGAGGAGCTTTTAGCCAGGACCCCCAGGATATTGAAGAGCAGGCCCGGTGAGAGCGCCTCGGGCCAATTGCCGGGCTACGATTTTTTCAGGACCCCACACGACATCGCAAGAGCAAGCCATATCGTGGATGTGATCTCCGGCGCGGGGGACCTCTTTCGGGCGCTGGGCATCGACCCAAAGGAGCTTGGGACAAGGTTGTGGACTGAGGGGCAGGTGCGTGCGCAGGAAGATATTACACTTGGGGCAATGGTCCTCACAGCGGCGGCCAACTTCCTGATTTCCGGGAAATGGGTGGCAGAGCCTCTTTCCCATGTTGCCTGGCCGGAAGTATTTCCTCTTCTCCAGCCCCCCGAGGTCGACCGGGTCATCATGGACTGGGTCCACCGCACCGTGCCCGACAGAGAAAGAAGATCTTTCGGGGAAGCTTACCTCATCCCCATTCTGCGGGACTACGACCTTGAAATGCGGCCGTTTTCAGGGCAAAATCCACCGGAAGCGCATATGGTGAAATTCTTCATGTTCGGAGAATGATGATCGCCTGGCAACGGGGAGAAACGATGAACCAAATATCGGCCGCTGATATAACCGACGCGGCAGAAATACTCGAACTTCAGAAACTTGCTTATCAAAGTGAGGCGGTCTTATATGATGACTGGTCCATCCCGCCCTTGGCCCAAACTCTGGATGAAATCAAAAAAGAATTCGACGAAATGACCTTTCTCAAAGTATGCGATTCCGGCAGACTCATCGGCTCCGTGAGGGCGTCAATTGATGACGGTACCTGTAATATCGGCCGGCTAATCGTCCATCCGGAGTTTCAACACAAGGGAATAGGCACTCGGCTATTGTTGGCAATTGAAACAGAGTTCCCATATGCGAGACGGTTTGAACTGTTCACTGGAAGCAGGAGCGAAGGCAATATACGGTTGTATGAGAGGCTTGATTATAGAATATTTTATACCGATCGATTATCGGCGAAGGTTGAGCTCGTATTTATGGAGAAGCTGCAGAAGTAATTGTCAAATCATGCCACTGGAGCCGATTCGCTGCGCTCTCGGCCCACTTGCGCCCCGCCGCGACTCTCTGCGGATTGTCAAAAATTCCTGTGGGGCGTAAAACGCACATTAAGAGAGTAAGGTCCAGGCAGCAGGCGAAGACATCAGGTTAAACCCTTTCCCCTTCGAGATCTTCACCCCTGTAGCCGGTTGCCTTCACGCGGACCAGTTCCCCCTGGCGAATGCCTTCACGCGCTGGGAAAATCACTTTTATATAGTTGCTCGAAAGCCCTTCAAACAAGCAGGGTTGAACCTCGGTCTCGACCAGGACATCCAGGTGTTCGCCGATGAATTTTTCCCGGAAATCCCGCCTTTTTCGCCTGCCAAGGGCCTGCAGAATGCCTGCGCGGCGTTTGAGCTCCGTGCCGTGTATCTGGCCGGAGAACGTGGCGGCCGGAGTGCCGGGACGTGGCGAAAACGGAAATACATGAAGGTAGCTCAGGGGCAGACGTTCGATAAAATCGAGAGTGTTTTCAAACTGTTTTTCGCTCTCTCCCGGAAATCCAGTCAGCACATCGGCCCCGATTGCGGCATCGGGAAGAACTGCATGGATTCCGGCGATCAGTTCAGCGTAGTATTGCGGATTATAGGGGCGGCGCATTCGGTCCAGGATTTCAGGGTCTCCGCTTTGAAGGGGAATGTGGAAGTGGCGGCAAATCCAGGGAGCTGACGAAATAATGCTGACCAGTCCGGAATTGATTTCCTGGGGTTCCAGGGAACTCAGCCGAAGGCGCAGCGGATGGCGGCTCGATCCCATCTTTTCCAGTAAATGCGACAAGCTGAGTCCCTGCTCGAGGTCTTTGCCCCACTGTCCAAGATGAATGCCGGCAAGCACGACTTCCAGGTATCCCGCGCCGACCAGTTCCTCCAGTTGAGCCAGGACCAGGTCTAAGGGAAGGCTGCGGCTCCTCCCCCGCACGTGCGGCACCACGCAGTAAGAGCATGAGGAATTGCATCCGTCCTGAATTTTGAGCATTGCCCTGGTTCGGCCCGTATGCATACGCGATATCGGGAGAATTTCGAATTCGGAACAGGAACGGGGTGCCCGATCGAGTGCAAGGCAGGGCCGTTCAAAGCTACCGGGCTGGTTCAGCCACTCTAAGAGGTTGAATTTCCCTGGATTTCCCAGGATGTGAGTCGCCAGCCTCTCGCCCGCTATCCGGTCTGCTTCCAGTTGAGCGTAGCATCCAGCGACCACAATCAGGGCGTTTGGATTGGCGCGCCTGGCCCTCCTTAGGAGCTGCCGGGTCTGGAATCCCGCCTTGGCCGTTACCGCGCAACTGTGGACGATATAGATGTCAGCGCGTTCACGAAAAGGCACGATCCTGCAGCCCGCCTGCTTCAGGACCCCGAGAAAGTAAGAGGTTTCATACTGGTTAACCTTGCAGCCAAGTGTTTCAACCGCAACGGCAAGAGAGCATTTCGTGTTTTGCATTCTATACCTTTGCGTCGTCCTGCTTGGGGCCTTCCTCATGGTAAAAAGCCATGCTCGCAAAGGTCACAAAAGAGCCTTCTCCATCCACAATCGCATGAGATTGGCGAAGGGTGGTCCCATTGGCGCGCCCTTCGAGAGCCTTTGCCATCGTATAGAGGGGCGCGACCCCGCATATCTTTCTGCTGTTCGCGTCACGGTTGATTTTTTGGATGAAATCGTCCGCCTGGCATTTTTCGAGCAGTTTCAAAAGCGATTCGTCAGATGAGAGATTTTCCTGAATCGTTGCCTTATGCGGTTCGAATCTATCGCCATAACGCGGGCCAACGTGAGCCATATCAACACTTGCAATGATGCCGACCGAATACTGCCCCCCGAAAATCAAGTCCGCCAGACTCCTCGCAAAATTGTCTACGAGGTGTTTGCACGAGTCCCATTCTTCATGTCCAAAAGAGCACAGAATTGGGACTATGCGCGCAAGCGGCTGCATATAAGAGAGAAAAACAGCCTGGAATTCTATCGTATGCTCTGTCCGATGATTATACTCACTAGCGCGAATGTCAAATTTGACGTTGCGCAGCAGTTCATCGCATATGGCGGTATCACAGCAGACCTGACCAAGCGGCGTTTCGAAATCTTTAACGGTCAGGGCGAAGCAGTTTTCGATAAAATCGTGTCCCGTGCCCAGCACTATCCAGGTTTTCGGGGCCTGAGATTCGGCAGCCGATTTGTAGGCGTGGGCAAAACAGGCGCCCCCCGCGTTAAGATCAATGTGTGGCGCTACAAGGCCAACCATCTTCCCTGCCTGTGTGCCCGCGGGATCGGGTAAGCCCGGTCCGCCGTTTTCGGGCCTGAAAAAAGAATCGAGTTTTTCTCGAAGCTTCTCAGGGTCCTCCGGGTAGCTTTGCCCGGCATGGCGCATTTTTCGCACCGGGCTGCCGAGAAATGCGGATATCTCTTTTGCCGCAACGCTTTGGAACCGCTTATTATCCAGGAAAAGGTGTTCGTCGAGCGTTTTTACAAGCGCCTGCAACTCTTCGATATGGACCAACTGGCCAGTTTGCCGCATGAATTCAGCCTGCAGGTCTCTCAAGGAGTTGCCGCCGTTCATATTGGCTAAAATAGAGACTACGGCAGGGTGAAAGACCAGACTGTCCGGCGCATAACCGATCCGGTCCCGAATAATAAACATTTTTTGTCCGGAATGTTCTATTGGGTGCGCTTCCAGTCCATTCCGAAGCTTTGGATAGTCACTTTCGATCATACTTGAAAATTCCCGGGTGTTGTGTTCAATTCACTGCATGTTCTCTCCGGTTAAGGAGGGGAATTAATTGACTGAAAACCTACAATCATGTTAGTTCTGAAAAGCTGTGCTTAGTTTTCTTACCGTTTTTTTCCGCCGGCTTCAATACAAGGATTTGCGTCTTAAATGATCTACACGCGTTTCTTATTTTGCCTCTTGTTTCTCATTGCCGGCTGCACTCAACCGCTACCCCGGCCGGGTTTGCTCGCCCCTGCCTCACAGGGTGCGGGAGGTGTGCGGGCCGAAGTTTATTATGATTACCTTGCTGCACAGAGCTATGTTAGCGAAAAGCAGTTCGACAAGGCAATAGAAGCTTACGAGAAAGCCTTGAAGATCGACCCGCGGTCACCAACCCTGCTGACAGAACTTGCCGTGATCTACCTTAGGCAGGGGAAAATCGACTTCGCGCTCAAACTTGCCGAACAGTCCATCCAGGCCGCCCCTGATTACGCCCCGGCATACCTGCTGCTCGGTCAGCTTTACGCGCGCGAAGGACAAATTGGGCCGGCTGTCGACGCATACAAGCGAGTCATCGAGCTCAACCCCTCGGAGGAGGATGCCTATCTGCTGCTGGGCGCACTCTATGCCCAGGAAAAACGTTTCGATGAGGCCGTCGAGGTTTTCGATCAACTCAAAGCGGTGGTCCCCGACAATCCGATATCGCTTTATTACAAGGCGCGGATTTTTATGGACATGAAATACTATAAGCAGGCGGAGCAGATCTACAGGGAGCTTCTTGCCGAGGAACCCGGTTTTGAGAACGGCCTGCTGGACCTGGGTTACATTTTCGAAGTGACCGACCGTCCGAAGGAGGCCGAAAAAACCTACAAAAGAATCCTTGCAGGTAATCCGGGAAACGTGCAGGCCCACGCCAGGCTTGGCAATCTTTACATGCGGCAGGACAGGGCCAGCGAGGCTATCGCGGAGTTCAACCAGTTGCTCAAGATCAACCGCAAAGACCTTGAGAGCCGGCTCAAAATCGGCATTATCCACCTCCAGCAAAAAGATTTCGAAGACGCCATAAAAGAATTCACCTACCTGCTCAAGGAAGACCCCCGTTACGATCAGGCCATCTATTATCTGGCTACCACATATGAAGAAAATTCGGATTACGAACAGGCGATACGGAACTTCCGTCTCATTTCCGAGGGCAGTCCCGTCTGGAATGCAGCTCAGGCGCGTCTGGCACTACTTTTTGCAAAGCTCAAAGATTTTACGAGCGGCATTAAGATACTGAACGAAGCAATCGCCAAGAGTCCTGATGTGAGCGATCTCTATCTCTACCTCGCGATCATAGACGAAGAGGCCAACAATTACGAAGATGCGCTGAAAGCACTCGACCGAGGTCTGGAAAAGCTGCCCAACGATACCGAATTGCTTTTCCGCAAAGGGATCATACTGGACAAAATAGGCAAAAAGGAAGAAGCCGTCGAAACGATGCGCAAAATTTTGGCCATAGAGCCGAAAAATGCCAATGCTCTCAATTATATAGGCTACAGCTACGCGGAAACGGGGACCAACCTGACCAGCGCAAAGGAAATGATAACTCAGGCTCTGGATATTTCGCCCGATGACGGATACATCATGGACAGTCTGGGCTGGGTCTATTTCAAGATGGGGCAGCACAAGAAGGCTCTGGACATGATGCTCGAGGCAATAAAGCGGGTGCCGGATGATCCGGTCATCCTGGAGCACCTCGGAGATATCTATCGGGAACTCGGCAAGAAGGCGAAAGCTTCTGAAGCCTACCAGAAAGCTATCCAGTTCAATCACACGGAACCCGAAAAAATAAAGGCGAAGCTGGACGCGGTAAGATAGCCGTGCTCCCCGTTGCCCTCAAGCAGGCGGCCCGGCGCGCAGCTACACGCCCAACACCGCAAGATGGATGTTTGTCTTGGAAAAGGCTTCATAATTGAGTCCCGCCGGGGGCGGGCTTTTACTCTCCGTAGTGCACCGCATCCCAGGGGTTCAATTCTATGAAACCTGATTCTGGATCTTCACGGCTGCTTCAATCCCTCGCATCTAACTTGCCGCAGTTGGGGCAGACGGGATTTTTATTAAACGTGCGATTATATTTCCTGCCTATTTGCGTTCTGATTTTCCTGATAATCTCAGCGGGCTGCGCCCGCCCGCCTGCTCCGGTGGAAAGACCTCCCAGCGTGCCTTTCGAAACCGGTAAATTGAAGGAAAGGTCGGATTTCTGGTCCGATTACCAGTGTAAATTCCGGCTAATGGTTGACAGCAAAACCTCAAAGTTCAGCTCACGCGCAATCGTTCTAGTCAAAGGCAGGGATTTTGTCAGGTTCGAAACGTTCACTCCGTTCGGCCAGACTGCCGCGCTCTATGTTTCCAATGAGGCCGGGCCGGGTCTTCTGATTCCTTCTGAAAAGGTTATTTTCACGGCGCAGCGTCCTGAGACCCTGGTGCGCGAATTTCTGGGTGTCACACTGCCGGTAGATATCTTTCGCTACGCGCTCACCGCTTCGGTGCCGCCAAGGCAACTCGACCATATCGAAAGCCGGCCTGACGACGGCGCGTGGCGCCTGATATCGAGCGGCGAAGGCGGTTATTTCGACTGGCAAATCACCGCCGGTTCACCCGCTCTGAAAGGGGCATTCGTTCGCAGCGCAGAGTTCGAAGGCCGGGTTTCCTATGATCCGCCTGTTCCGATCTCAAAAGAAGCTGTGCCCGGCAAAATTAGAATCTCCTCTAGTGAATGGAACATGGAAATTCTCATCGAGGAATTAAGGCCCGTTTCTCAATTCGAGCCTTCGGCATTTCATCTGCCCAACCTGCCCAATGTGCGAAAGGTGGACCTGGACACGATAAAATGAGCAGAGCGGGAACTCCGGGAAAGCGCTTCGCGGTGGACATAATGCTGGGCAAGCTGGCAAAATGGCTCCGGGCGCTTGGATTCGACGCTCGATCGATGCCTCTCGATGAGCGGGCCCGGATCGATTCGCTGGTTTCGGAGGGATACATTCCAGTTACTCGAAGAGAGAAATTCCGGCATATCGAGGGTGTTATTTTCATTCGAGACGATCATCAGTTCGAGCAGCTTAAAGAATTGCTGTCCACGCTGGATGTAGGAATTAACGAATTGCGGCCGTTTTCAAGATGCAGCCGCTGTAATGTGGAGTTGGTTCAGATATCGAGGGAGGCTGCTTTCGGCGCCGTTCCCGATTACGTTTTCGAGACGGTTTCCGATTTTCGCAAGTGTCCGGGGTGCGCAAGGGTGTACTGGCCGGGGAGCCACCGGAAACGAATGGTGGAAAAGCTGAAGTCGGCAACGGGCTGGGACCTGCGCGAGGAGGGGGAAGATGGAGGTCAGTGACATTGCAGACAAAGTATCACGCCTGGTTATGAAATGGATCAGAATTGCCTGGGCGTGGTTTCTGAAGTTCGTGAAAATCAGCTTCCATAAACACAAGCTCGCTAAAGCCCAATGCAATCTCGATCAGAGAATGTCCCGCCTTGGCGCAGAATTCTATTCACTTCACCGGCAGGGCGAGACGGAGTTTCTCAAGTCTCTCGTTATCCAGCAGCGACTCAAAATCGTCGAAGAAGCTGAATCGCAGGTTTTAGCGGTTCTGGACCGCACGGACGCTATCCAGAAGGAATACTTGCGAAAAAAAAAGGCAATTACGTCAGAAGAATGAGTCTGACGGTGTTCTACTCCTGATAGATTCCATAAAGCGATGAAGGTAGCATACCGCTTCGGTGGATTTCCGGAGAAGAGCTGTGAGCAATTTAAAAACCAGAATATCCAGGGAGTTGGCTGCCGAGTATGGCCGTGGGGCAGTCCGGATCACCGAGTCGGGGCAATACCTGGCGCCTTCCGGTCGAGTGGTCAACGTTTCCCAATTGGTCAAACGATCAATCGATGGAACGGTCTCTTATCCCCCGGATCAACCTTTCCAGGAATCGGCGAGGGGGAATCGCCAAACAAAGATTTCAGTCGAAAACATGACGACTCTTGAGGCTGCATGCCGTCTGATTACTGAAGGGTGTCGACCGGCAGTACTCAACTTTGCTTCGGCAACGAATCCGGGTGGCGGTTTTCTTAATGGCGCCAGGTCGCAGGAGGAATACCTGGCCAGATCGTCGGGTCTTTACTCTTGTATCAGAGACAATGGGATGTATGCGTTTCATAGGTCACGCCGTGATCCTCTTTACACGAATTACGTCATCTATTCTCCCGATGTACCAGTCTTTCGCTCCGATGACGGCAGCCTTCTCGATGAACCCTACACGGTTGGAATCATCACGTGCCCGGCAGTAAACGCCGGTAAAATGGTCCATGAGAGGAGTAGTGAAATAGGCCGCGCCATGTGGCTGCGTATTCTCAAGGTACTGTCCATCGGGGTGAAACACGCCCACGATTCCATTGTCCTTGGGGCATGGGGTTGCGGAGCATTCGGGAACGATGGCCATGAAATCGCTGCGTTGTTCCATCGGGCGCTCGAACAGAACTTCAATGGTGGCTATGGGCAGGTTGTTTTTGCAATTGTGGATTGGTCTCGGGACCGGAGGTTTATCGGGCCGTTTCAGGATGCTTTCAAGGTGAATCGTGGGGTTAGTCCTGATTCCACCTGAACGTCGGGCACCTAGCCCGCAACACAGGAACTGAGGCCTATGAAACTCTCTCGGGTTGTTGCTGGCGAAGCTATCAAGTCTGTGCGCAGTCTGACGGGTCACCCTGGATTTTGTCCAGCGCGTGCGGCAAAGCCGGGAGGATTACTTCCAGGTTTTCGAGCGCCCCTTTCGGGCTTCCCGGAAGATTGATGATGAGAGTTTTACCGCGAATGCCTGCGACCGCCCTGGAGATCATGGCATGAGGGGTCTTTTGCAGGCTGGCGGCCCGCATGGCCTCGGCCATTCCGGGGACAGCCCTTTCAATTACGGATAGAGTAGCCTCGGGGGTAACGTCGCGCGGCGAAACTCCCGTGCCGCCTGTCGTAATAATGAGAGCCGGCTTATCAACGTCCGCCAGATTGGCCAGCACCTTTCGAATCTCGGCGTATTCATCGGGAATGACAATCCTGAAGAATATTTCGAACCCCTCGGCATCGAGCCTGTCCGCAAGGGCTTGTCCGGACCGGTCCTCGCGCTCTCCCCGAAAGCCTCCGTCGCTGACCGTAACAATTGCGGTTTTTCTAGAGAACATAACCTTCTTTCCAAATCAGGTTTTCAAGATGGAGCTTCGGGTTGTTTATAACCCAAGTTGAATCTTGAAATAGTCGCTGGAGTGAAAAAAATAGGCGAGGCCAGGCAGCCCCGCCCGATGGCGATCTCTACGCGCCGCGAGGCGTACCCCGCAAAGCTCCGGTCTATTTCCGATACCAGACTTGGATCAGGGGTTTTTACGCCCGCCCGGTAAGCTTATTTCTCCTCTTTTTCCTTTTTGTAAAGCTCGATTATTTTTTCCTGGAGCGGTCCGGGGACCTCTTCATAGTGCGAAAATCTCATCGTGAACATGCCGCGGCCCGCTGTCATCGAACGCAGATCCGGTGCGTACTTGAGCACTTCGGAAAGAGGCACCTGGGCTTTTACGATCTGCTTGATTCCTTTGGTGTCCATTCCAAGTACCCTGCCGCGCCTGGAGTTGAGGTCGCCGATGATGTCGCCCATTGCATCGTCCGGGACAGTGATTTCCATCTCCATAATGGGTTCGAGAAGGGTGGGTCTGGCGTCCGCCATGGCTTTTTTGAAGGCCATCGACCCGGCGATCTTGAAGGCCATTTCAGATGAATCTACCGTGTGGTATGAGCCGTCAACAAGGTCAACCTTGAAGTCCACCACCGGATACCCGGCCAGTGTGCCTTCATGGAGGGCCTCGGCAATTCCCTTTTCCACCGCAGGAATGTACTGTCTCGGGATTACCCCGCCGACAATCTTGTCATAAAAATGGAACCCCTCGCCTCGTGGCAGCGGCTCCATTTCGATCGTGCAGTCGCCGTACTGGCCTCGTCCGCCCGACTGTTTCTTGTATTTGTGCTGGACGCGGACCTTGCCTTTGATCGTCTCTTTGTATGCGACCTTGGGCAGCTTCAGGTTCACTTCAACGCCGAACTTGCGTTTGAGCTTGTCAACGGTCGCCTCTATATGGATTTCGCCCATTCCGGAGAGGATCATCTCGCGGGTTTCGTCGTTTCTATCGAGCTTAAGAGTGAGGTCTTCTTCCATGAGGCGTGAGAGTGAGGAGAAAATCTTTTCCTCGTCTCCTTTGCTCTTGGGTTCCACGGCCAGCGAGTAGATGGCGGGAGGAAGTTCGACAGGAGGAAAGGCGATCGGGTCGCGCTCCGAGCAGAGTGAATCCTGGGTGACCGTCTCCTTGAGTTTGGCGACGGCAACGATGTCTCCCGGGCCGGCCGACTGTATCGGTTCCTGGTTTTTGCCTTTGACCCTGAGAAGCTGGCCAAAGCGCTCCTTTACGCCTTTGTTGGCGTTGAGTACTGTTGAATCTGGTGCAAGGGTCCCGGAATATATGCGCAAAATCGACAGCCTGCCGGCATAGGGGTCGCTGACGGTCTTGATTACCAGGGAGCTGAACGGCGCAGCGGGATCTGGCTCCCTGGTCAACTCAACATCTCCCTTTACGGAAAGGCCTTTGATCGGGCCGCGGTCCAGAGGGGAGGGCATGCATTCAGCAATCAGGTCCAGGAAGGGCTGAATGCCGATATTCCCGGTGCCGGCGCCGCAAGCGATCGGAATTAGTTTGCCGCCTTGGACGGAAGTCCGGAGGGCGTTTTTTATCTCTTCGGGGGAAAGTTCGCCGGTTTCGAGGTATTTTTCCAGGAGTTCATCGCTTGATTCGGCCACGTGCTCGACAATGGCTTCCTTGTAACGGGAGGCAAGCTCAGTAAGCTCAGCGGGCATTTCTTTTGTCTCGAATTTTCCGCTGTCGCCCTGGCCATATACATATGCCTTGCCGCTCAGGATATCAACGATTCCCTTAAAGCTCTCAGCGGCGCCAATCGGGATTAGGAGCGGGACGCATGCTTTGCCGAAGTTGTCCTGGATATTCTGAACAGTCTTGGCGAAATCGGCACGCTCGCGATCCATCTTGCTGATGAATATCATTTTTGGCTGGCCGAACTCGGTGGCGAACTCCCACACCTTTTCGGTCTGAACACGTACGCCGTCAACCGCGTCAGCAAGCACCACCACGGCGTCGCCACCCTGCATCGAAGTCTTTGTCTCAGCGATGAAGTTGAAGTCGCCCGGCGTATCAATCAGTGTGAATGAGTGTTTTTTCCAGGTGAAAGAATAAACCGAGCTGCTGATGGTAGCCTTGCGCTTGACCTCTTCAGGCTCAAAGTCCAGGATCGAGCTGTTATCGTCCACTTTGCCCAACCGGGTCGTGGCGCCCGCATCGAAAAGCATGGCTTCAGCCAGGGAGGTCTTGCCTGCGCCGCCGTGAGAAATTATTGCGAAAGTGCGAACATTTGCGACGTCCTCTTTCATGTTTAACCTTTCTACTGGAATTGAACCCAGGGTACGAATGGGCCGATTCTCCCGGGGTTTTTAGTGTGATGTGATTGGTAAATCACTGGAGCATCTCTAAAAAGTATCCCTTCCGAGGTTAAAACGGGAGAGCCATTATGAACAGATCAAAGTATGTTTACCTATTTCAATTATACTGCAAAGTCAATACACTCAAGAAAACAATTGAAGAAAACAATCAGCGCCGCTCTCAAATCCTCTATTATTTTTTGGCCGCCTGTGCTAACTGAGCATCGAATGCTTCATAATGAGGCGTTTATCAACACGTTTTTGAGATTGGGAAATCCGGGATGGACAGCCTCACCTGGGACAGCGCTCAGGCGCTTTTCCTCCAGTATTTGCGCCACGAGCGGAATCTTAGCCCGGAGACGCTCAGGGCGTACGCAAGCGATTTGCGCCAGTTTGCCGGATACGCTTCCAACCTTTTTGAGGGGCCTGAGCTTCAGCAGCCGATTTGTAAGGGTGAGCAAAACAGGGCCGGCTCCCCGGTTGTGAGATTGTCGCAGATCAGCCCCGATATTGTTCGGGGCTACCTTGCATCGGTTTATAAAACGCTTGAAAAGACAAGCCGAGCCCGTAAGCTCTCCGCATTGCGCTCCTTTTACCATTACCTGAACAGCGCGGGCATCTTCAGCGAGAACCCGGCCGATTTGGTTGCGCATCCCAGGATTAAACAAAAAACGCCTTCCTTCCTCCAGGTGGATGCGATCTTCCACTTTCTGGACACCCTCTCGAGTAGGGCCCTCCGGCAGGGAAGCTCATGGAGAAAGGCCCGCAACTGGGCCATGTTCGAATCGCTCTACTCGACTGGTATCCGCGTGAGCGAACTGGTCAAGCTGAACCTTCCGGGGGTGGTTTTTTCGGAGGCCACTGTTCGCGTGAGCGGAAAAGGCCGCAAGGAGCGTATAATTCCGATAGGATCAAAAGCGCTGGATGCTGTGAAGTATTATCTTTCGGCACTGGAGTTTCAATTTCCGAAGGGTAGGGCGGCTTCGCAGGCCCTTTTTCTCAATTCGAGGGGCGGAAGACTTACGGCGCGCTCGGTTGACAGGATACTCAAGGCGGAGTTGATCGCTTGCGGGTTATGGCAGCGCCTCAGTCCGCATGGGCTCAGACACAGTTTTGCAACCCACCTTCTGAATGCAGGCGCGGACCTGAGAGCTATTCAGGAGATGCTCGGCCACGAGAGCCTGTCGACGACCCAGAGATACACGCACGTAAATATCGATCTGCTGATGAAAGTCTACGATGCCTCTCATCCGAGAAGCAGGAAAAAACCGGGTGAGGCCCTGTGATTATATTGAAAGTAAGATGCCTGATCATTGTGATAGGTTGATCCGGCCGATCGGATGATCGGCTATGGCATTATCGAGGAAAGCAGATACAACTTATGTCGGATTCAATGATACGCAGCACAACCGTAATCGTAATACGGAAAGACGACCGGGTTGTAATGGCTGGAGATGGACAGGTTACGATGGGAGACACCATCGTGAAGCATCAGGCCAAGAAGATCCGTAGACTCTACCATGACAAGATCCTTACCGGTTTTGCGGGATCGACTGCAGATGCTTTTACGCTGTTCGAGAGGCTGGAAGCCAAGCTCGAACAGTACAACGGCAATCTTAAACGTGCAGCGGTCGAACTGGCGAAGGATTGGCGAATGGACCGGGCGTTGCGCAGGCTGGAAGCGCTGCTTCTTGCCGCCGATGCGAAGGATTCTTTCATTCTGAGCGGGACCGGCGATGTTATAGAGCCCGACGACGGGTTTGCGGCTGTTGGTTCAGGAGCGCCTTACGCGCTTGCGGCGGCCCGTGCGCTGGGCCGCCATACGGACCTTTCTGCGCGCCAGATAGCCGAGGAGGCTATGAGTATCGCCGCGTCTATTTGCGTTTATACTAACAGGGAATTCGTGATAGAGGAGCTTTGATCGATGCAGCAGCCCCTTACACCGGCTGAAATCGTCCGCGAGCTGGATAAGTATATAATCGGCCAGAAAGATGCCAAGCGCATGGTCGCAATTGCTATGCGCAACAGGTGGAGAAGGCAGCAGGTGCCGGAAAATCTGCGCGACGAAATAGCGCCGAAGAATATTATAATGATCGGACCTACAGGTGTGGGCAAAACCGAAATAGCGCGCCGCCTCGCCCGTCTTGCCCAGTCCCCCTTCCTCAAGATCGAAGCCAGCAAGTTTACCGAAGTCGGCTATGTCGGCCGTGACGTGGAATCCATGATCCGTGACCTGACCGAACTGGGGGTCAGCATGGTGCGCAATGAAGAGATGGAGGCCGTAAAACTCAAGGCCGAAGAGCTTGCAGAGGAAAAACTGCTCGATATTTTGCTTCCCCCCAAGAAATCGACCGCTGAGGTACGGGAACATCCTTTTCCGGACGAGGACCCCGCACTGATCGCCGCAAAGGATGATGCCGAACAGGCGGATTCGACCAGGGAGAAGCTACGGAAACTTCTCCGGGAGGGGGCGCTCGACGACCGCTATGTCATGCTGGACGTGCCGGACCGCAATATCCCGATGATCGAAATCTTTGCCGGGGCCGGAATGGAGGAAATGGACCTCAACCTCAGGGATATGCTTGGTTCCATGCTTCCCAGGCGCACCAAGCGGCGGAAGGTCAAAATCCCCGAAGCCCGCGAAATCCTGATAGGGGAAGAATCGCAGCGCCTCATCGACATGGATCGCGTGATAAAATCGGCAATTGAAAGGGTCGAGCATTCCGGGATCATCTTCCTGGATGAAATCGACAAGATTGCGGGAAGAGAGAGCAGCGGCAGAGGTCCGGATGTATCACGCGAGGGCGTCCAGCGGGACCTGCTGCCCATAGTCGAGGGATCAACCGTTACGACAAAGTACGGGATGGTGCGGACCGATCACATTCTCTTCATAGCCTCGGGCGCCTTTCACATCGCGAAGCCTTCCGACCTTATTCCGGAGCTTCAAGGGCGGTTCCCCATACGGGTGGAACTTACCTCCCTTTCCAAGGATGATTTCGTGCGCATCCTGACTGAGCCTGAAAACGCCCTGATAGTCCAGTACAAGGCCCTGCTCGAGACCGAGAAGGTGGAGCTTGTCTTCGATAAGGAGGCAATCGAAGAACTCGCTGAAATCGCATACCAGGTAAACTCACGGACCGAAAACATCGGCGCGAGGCGGCTTCATACGGTCATGGAGAAGCTGCTCTCAGACGTTTCCTTCAACGCCCCCGACATGTTGGGGCAGACGGTGGACATCAATCGCGAATACGTGCGCAATGTTCTCAGTGAAATCATAAAAGACGAGGATTTGAGCAGATATATTCTGTAAGGGATTGAGGGATTTAAGAATTTAGGGATTGAGGGATTTAAGAATTTAGGGATTGAGGGATTGAGGAATTCTTTGATTACCGGGGCCGGGATAAGATTCCGTCTCGTCACACCCCTCTGGCTTCGGGTCCCCAGATAATCTTATGAAGCTGGAGGTTCAGCCGAACCGGCAGGTGGTCATGAAGAATCCACTCGGCTAGAGACCGGGGAGCAATCGCGCCGAACACGGGAGAAAAGTTGATCTTGCACCCGATAGCCGGGAAAGCTGACAGAAGGTCCTTTGCGAATTCGTAATCTTCGCGGTTTTCGATTACGAATTTCAATTCATCATTAATTCCAAGTTCTTTCAGGTTTTGCAAATCGTTTTGCCCGGCCATGCCGCTGGACGGGCACTTTATATCCACAATCCGTATGCACCTCGGGTCCACCCCACCTATGCCGATGCTCCCATTCGTTTCGAGCAGCACAGTATAGCCTTCATCGAGCAGCCTGCCGATAAGCGACGGGGTCTCCTCCTGGATAAGGGGTTCACCTCCGGTCACTTCCACCAGGTTGCACCGCAGTTCCCTGACCTCCTCCAGGATATCGGGAATTTCCATAAACAGGCCCTGCTCGTACGCATAAGTCGTATCACAGTAAGCGCACCTTAAATTGCACCCCGTAAGCCGTATGAAAACGCATGGCTGTCCGGCCCAGGAGGACTCTCCCTGGATGCTGTGGAAAATTTCGTTTACCTTGACGGCCATTATTCTTCCCAGTAAAAAGCCCCGGCTCCTGGGGTCTCGCTCACCTTGACCCTGGAAACGCGAATTTTGGAGGTGTTTAGCTTGCAGGACAATTCCTTGTAAAGAAACCTGGCAATGTTTTCGGAGGTCGGATTTTGCTCTGCGAACAGGGGCAGGTCATTTAAATCGCAATGGTCGAGCCCCGCCAGGACTTCTTTTACAGCCGCCCTGATGTCGCGGAAATCTATCCCTATCCCGATGTCGTCGAGTTCGGCGCACCTGACAAATACCTCGACCATCCAGTTGTGCCCGTGGACCCTTGCGCAGTCGCCCGGGTATCCCCTGAGGCTGTGGGCCGCGGAAAAGTGGCTCTTTACGTAAACTTCAAAAACTCCCGCCATCCGATCTCCGGTTTAATCTAGTGCTGGGCACCGCCAATTGGCGTAGCTGATCCTATTTCTGTAACTTCCCGGAATATAGCCCGGCTTTTCCAAAATTAAAACAGCTATACAGAAGATGGAGCGAGGGAATATAAGCCGCTTTGCTTTTTACTGCAATATCGATAGCTCATCCAGTACATACGTTAACCCTTGCAGTTTATACACGCACGCCCAGCGAGGTATCATATGGTACCGGGGTGGTTGGCCTTCTGACTCATTATCCGGCGGGGTTATTGCGGGGAAAAGGTTGCCCGCAAAGTTGCGGCGTTTCTGATTACCCTTATGTTTGAACAAGCTGCACCGGGCGTCGGAGAGAGCGATACAAACCGGATTTTATGTATAAACCCGGAATGAACGAGCCTTCATAAACATGTTTATTGACGTCAGGATTAAATGTATATTCCCTGACCGCCTGAGGTCGGGCTTAATATCCCGGAGTATGTGTATTTCCGGACCCTAAGAAACGAGCATCTACTTGAAATTATCATTTGGCGCAAGAGGTCCCCGGGTTGCGATCTCAATACTGCTTATCTGTGTCGCAGCCGCCTGTTGGGACGACGCCTCGGCCCTTACGGAGGAGGAGACCCTTACCATCCAGGCATACGAAAAGGTCGCGCCATCCGTAGTAAATATCACGACCCAGCTATGCGAGACGGAGTTCTTTTTCTGCGCGGTTCCTTCGGTAACCGGGTCAGGATCTGGGGTAGTACTAAGAGAGGATGGACTGATCATTACTAACAACCACGTGGTGACCGGAGCCCAGAATATCCGGGTCGTACTCTCGGACGGCAGGCACCTGGACGCCAGAACCACCGCTTCTGACCCAAACGACGATCTTGCGGTAATAAAAGTTGATCCCGGGGACAAGCCTCTGAAGGCAATCTCGCTGGGAGATTCGGATAAGCTGAAAATAGGAGAAAAGGTCCTGGCCGTTGGAAATCCTTTTGGATTGGGGCAGACTCTCACCTCGGGCATTGTCAGCATGACCGGCCGGACCATCAAGGATGACGGACAAGTCCTCAGGAACCTGATCCAGACCGATGCGTCCATAAACCCGGGCAACTCCGGAGGGGCTCTCATAAATCTGGATGGGGAACTGGTGGGGATTTGCACGGCTATTCTCAGTCCCACCGGTGCGAGCATTCGCATAGGATTCGCTCTACCCGTAAATCGCATAAAATCGGTAGCCCCGGGACTTATGCGTCCCTGGCACAGAGTAACGGGGTGGGTCCTTGCGTTACTGCTGGCGGCCTGGTTTATCAAGCGGATTTACAGAAAGCAAAGCCGGCAGTATGATGCATAGGTTAATTTTACTGGTGTGAAAGCCGTTTGGAAGCGAGGGAGCGGAATGCGTTCTACGAGTCTTCGCAATTTGGCGTTTTTGGTGTTTTTCCTGGTTTGTGCACCCCTGGCCTTTGCTCTGACCGAGGAAGAGAAGAACAATATCAATCTCTACGAGCGCCTTGCGCCCGGGGTAGTGAACATCACCAGCACGGTTATCGAGCACGATTTCTTTTTGAACGTAATTCCCCGCAAAGGGACCGGATCAGGTTCGATAATCGATCAGCGCGGCTACATTTTGACTAACAATCATGTGATAGGGGACGGAAAGCTGGAAGTAACCCTGGCCGACGGCAAAAAGTACACGGCCAAACTTATAGGCTCCGACCCGGATACCGATCTGGCAGTTCTGAAGATAGAGGCTCCCAAAGAAAGTCTGAGCGTAATTCCAATGGGCGATTCGGCCGATCTTAAAGTCGGCCAGAAAGCAATGGCCATCGGGAACCCCTTTGGGCTGGGGCAGACACTTACGGCGGGTGTGGTCAGCTCCATCGGGCGTACTATGAGGGCGGAAAACGGCACTTTAGTCGAAGACATCATCCAGACAGACGCCTCCATCAATCCGGGCAACTCCGGGGGGCCGCTCATAGATTCCTCCGGCAAACTGATCGGCATCACCACGGCTATTTTCAGCCCGACTGGAGCAAGCGTCGGAATCGGCTTCGCCATTCCCGTAAATACAGCCAAAAGGATAGTGTTCGATTTGATCGATAAGGGGTATTACGGCTATCCATTTTTGGGCGCAACTCTGATGAACCTGTTTCCGGACACCGCCGAGGTGCTGAGACTCCCGGTCAAGGGGGGCGCAATGGTAATCGAAGTAACCCCCGGGGGGCCTGCCGACAAGGCTGGAGTAAGGGGAGGAAATCGGCGGGCGCAGATCGGGAACAATATAGTGATCGTCGGTGGAGACGTTATCGTCAGCGTCAACGGAGCGCAGGTGCAGGATGCGGACACCGCGATCCGTGAAATTCGCAAGCTGCATCCGGGTGATACGGTCCAGGTGGGGGTCGTCCGCTGGGATGGCACATCGGAAACGTTAACCGTAACCCTGGGCGAAAAACCCCGAGGGACCAGGGCGCGGCAGCCATGAACGTTGCTTGGGTTTAGGGCAATGATATAAAGTTGACCGCAAAGCAGCATTCAAAATTCTGTAACCCGGCTAAATCAAAGGCTGGGTTACAGGATATGGAGAACCGATATGAAGGGTATGGTAAATTTACTGACGCACCGCACCCCGCGTCCGATCACACTAGCGATCATGGACGGGGTTGGATACCGCGAGGATGAGCTGGGGAATGCGGTTGCAAGCGCCTTCACTCCCAATCTGGATTGGCTGCTCGCCAACTGCCGGTACCGGCTGCTGCGCGCGCATGGGACGGCGGTCGGCCTCCCTTCGGAGCACGACATGGGAAACTCCGAGGTGGGGCATAATGCTTTGGGCGCCGGCCGCCTCTACCCCCAGGGAGCGAGACTGGTCAATGAAGCTATCGAATCCGGCAGAATTTTCGAGGGCCGCGCCTGGCCGCGTCTTGTCCGGTACTGCTTCGAGCACGGCGGCACGATGCACTTCATCGGCCTGCTCTCGGACGGGGATATTCACAGCCACATCAAGCACCTGGAGGCAATGCTCGAGCACCTCGCGTTAAAGGATAAACTGCCGCGGGCACGCGTGCACATTCTGTTAGATGGACGAGATGTCGGCGAGACCTCCGCACTCGAATACGTCAACAGATTGGAGACATTTCTGCAAAAGCTGCGGGAGCAGGCTCACGTTGATTACCGCATCGCAAGTGGCGGCGGGCGAATGAAGATTACCATGGATCGCTACGAGGCTAATTGGGACATGGTTGCGCTGGGATGGAAGACCCATGTCGCCGGGGAGGGAAGGAAGTTCCCTTCCGCCGAAGCGGCCATCAAGACTTACCGGCAGGAAAAACCAGTAACCATAGATCAGGACCTCCCGCCGTTCGTAATTGCGGATGAATCAGGCAATCCGGTGGGTCCGATCCGGGATGGTGACTCGGTAGTCTATTTCAACTTTCGCGGTGACAGGGCAATCGAGATAAGCCGGGCTTTTGAAGATGAGAATTTTCCTTATTTCGACAGGGTGCCGCGCCCCAAAGCAGCCTATGCCGGCATGATGGAATATGACACCGAAGCGCACATCCCGCAGAATTATCTTGTTGAACCGCCCCACATCGAGCACACCGTCGGCGAGTACCTGTCAATTCATAACAAGCGACAGATGGCTATCAGCGAGACTCAGAAGTTCGGGCATGTCACGTATTTCTGGAATGGGAACAGATCCGGGAAAATAGATGACAAACTGGAAGAGTATATCGAGATCCCTTCCGACAGGGTACCTTTCGAGGAACGGCCCTGGATGAAGGCGGCTGAAATCACGGACAAAACGATAGAGGCGATCCTTTTGGGACGCTGGGATTTTATCAGGCTCAACTACCCGAACGGGGACATGGTAGGGCATACAGGCATCTATCAGGCGGCGCAGATAGCGGTCGAAGCTGTCGATCTCTGTCTGGGAAGGCTGATGGAAGCGACCCGCAAGGCGGGGGGAATCCTGATCGTAACGGCGGACCACGGCAATGCCGAGGAAATGTTTGAAGTCGACAAGAAAACCAAAACGCCCAAACTCTATCCGAACGGCAAAATCAGGGCCAAAACCGCGCATACGTTGAACCCGGTGTGGTTCATCGTCTATGACCCGACGGGAGACGACTGTATCGAGTTCAACCCGGAAATCAAGGAACCGGGCCTGACGAACGTGGCCTCGACACTCATGCAACTGCTCGGACTTGAACCTCCCGAAATCTACGATCCTCCTTTGCTGCTGTTCAAGGAGCAATGTTAATTCTTGACTGCATAAATAATCGATATAGCGGATGTGTAGTCACCTCCGTGGCGGCTTCCGTCGGGTGACGATGGAACGCCGGCGTTATGGCGGGTACGTAGGAAATAAAGCACCAGTTCGAGGCGTGCAGGAGGGATCAGGATGCCCAAGTGGGATGCCGAACAGTATTTGAGGTTTTCCAGCGAGCGGACTCAGCCCTCCGTGGATTTGGCCGCGCGCATTGCAGTTCCTGATCCCGGGCGGATAATCGACTTGGGCTGCGGGCCGGGAAACAGCACGGCCATCCTTCGTCAGCGGTGGCCCAAAGCCGATATCACGGGCCTGGACAGCTCAGCGGACATGATAGCCGCCGCTTCCAGGTCTTACCCGCATCATGAATGGATCATCGGGGATATTTCGACCTGGAGCGCCGGGATTCCCTTCGACCTGGTTTTTTCGAACGCCGCCTTGCAGTGGGTGCCGAGGCACGCAATCCTTTTTCCTAACCTTTTCGATCAAGTTGCCTCCGGCGGGGCTCTGGCGGTCCAGATGCCTGCGCACTTCAACTCTCCCCTGCATCGGGAGATTCGCGAAACAGCCGACGATCCGTCCTGGCGTCATCTCATGGGGCCGGCTCTTAACGTGATGACCAAAGAATCCCCATCCTTCTACTATAATCTGCTTCGGCCGCTGGCGGCACACCTGGAAATCTGGGAGACCGAGTACTACCACGTCGTTGATAGTCCTCAAGCCATTGTAGAATGGTTTCGGGGGACCGGTTTGCGTCCGTTTCTGGAGGCGCTGGAGAATGAAGGGCAAAGGAAGAGATTTGAAGAGCTGCTGCAGGAAAGATACACGCGGGCCTATACTCCACAAAACGATGGCCGAATCCTGTTTCAGTTCCGAAGGCTATTTATCATAGCTTACCGGGCATAGAATTAAATTCAGCGTCAGCAGCCGGTATTACCAGACATGCGGGATGAAACGGTATTTGACCCGTGCCATGTAGGCGTCGTAGCCTTTGAGCTGTTCGCGCAACAGGCGTTCCTCGAGTACCGCTCTCGCGGCAAGCATGCCGGCGAATAGCGGCCCGAAAAGCACCCCGTACCAGGAACCCAGAAAAAGGGCCGTTCCCAGAAAATAAAGGAAGGCGCCAACGTACATTGGATGACGCACATGGCTATAGGGCCCGGTTGACACGACCGTTTGTCCTCTATCTTTCTGGATGCGCACCACTCCCGACAGGTATGGGTTTTCGCGAAAAGTGAGGTAAAAGATATAGTACGAACTCGACAGGACAATAGCGCCCACCACTTGAAGCCATGCCGCCATCCGGGACCAGTGAAACCGAACGGCGTCCAGCGGCATCAAGCCCAGCCAGACAAGAAAAACTACGAACAACACTGCGATAAACATCTTATCCCAGGCTTTTTGGGGCCGGGACCCCATGCGCTCTTCAAGCAAACCGGGGTCGTGCCTGAGAAGCCACAGGGTGATGGTCATACTGTAGATGGAGAACAAAATCAGGTAGAGCCATGCGGCAAACCAGGCGGCGGTACCGGCCGGAACGAACAGGGCCAGGGCCATGACCAGAAACGTGATTGCTTGCCATAAAAAGGCTTTTGCCTTTATATTCATATTCCGCCGCGTCTTTTCTCTTGAAGTCAAAAGCTTGAGACACCTCAACCGGCTTCTTTCATTTCATAATAAGCCGTTTAGTGTCCGTCAAGGAGAGCGCTCGCTTTCCAAGCCAAACGGTTACAGGAACGGCAAGCAAACAGGCATAAACTCGGGTAATTTCTCTTGAGTAACGGCCATTGCAGGTTTGTAGAAGAGGACTGGCCGGTCCTGTTAAATTCCAGTCTAAAGGCGGGACAAAAGGAGAACCGGTTTTACCCATGACCTGGCTGCCTGCTCAAAAGAGCCTCCTGTCCAAAGACCGGTATTGAATTGCCTCGAGCAGGTGAATGGAGCGGATGTTCTCTTCAGCTTCCAGGTCTGCTACAGTCCGGGCTACCTTGAGGATGCGGTGATATGCGCGGGCGCTCAGGCCCAACTGCTGAACCGCCTGATCCAGGATGGCCTGCCCGGCGCTTTCCAGTTGACAGAATTTTTTCAGGTGCTTTGGCTTCATCTGAGAATTCGAGTAGATCGCCTCGCCGGCAAGCCGCTTCAACTGAATCTGCCTCGCCAGGCATACTCGCTCCCGCACCGCCGCAGACTTTTCAGATTTTCCCTCAGCTCGCAACTGGTCGTATTTAAGCGAAGGGACCTCTATGTGCAGGTCGATTCTGTCGAGGATCGGTCCTGAAATCCTGCTCCGGTATTTCATCACGGCCCTTGGATGGCAGGCGCAGGGCCTCACCGGGTCGCCCGAATAGCCGCAAGGACACGGGTTCATCGCGCCTATGAGCATGAATCTGGCCGGGTAGGTGAGGGCGATCGCGGCCCTGGCGATTGTCACCTGTCCGTCTTCGAGCGGCTGACGCAGAAGATCGAGCACGTTTCGCCGAAACTCCGGGAATTCGTCCAGGAAAAGGACCCCGTTATGGGCAAGGCTGACCTCCCCGGGCTTGGGCATATGGCCGCCGCCGACCAGACCTGCATCGGATATGGTATGATGAGGGGCGCGGAACTGCCGTTTAACGATGAGCGGGCTGTTATTCAGCATTGCGGCGACGCTGAATACCTTGGAGGTCTCCAGCGCCTCGTCGAAGCTGAGCGGCGGAAGTATTCCAGAGACGCGCTGGGCCAGCATGGTCTTGCCGGACCCGGGCGGGCCGATCATAAGAACGTTATGCGATCCGGCAGCGGCGACTTCCATGCCTCGCTTTGCGTGCTCCTGCCCCTTGACGTCTTCGAAATCCAGCTCGTCGGGCGCCTCGGCGTTCCATATCGAATCCAGGTCTGTCTTGGAAACGGGCAGATCGGACCGGCCGTTCAGAAATTCGACGGCTTCCGAGAGGTGATTTACCGGGCGCACCGAGACCGTGTTCAAAACAGCGGCTTCCTGGGCGTTTTCGGCCGGAAGGATGATATTGGCATAGCCGGAATCCCGCGCACGGATCGCCATCGGCAGGCAGCCGGCAACCGGTTTCACCCTTCCGTCGAGCGCAAGTTCACCGCAGAATATCATCGCGGCTGCTTTCTCCGCGTTCACGATCCCAAGCGCGGCAAGTATACCGACCGCAATGGGCAGATCGAACCCCGCGCCTTCCTTTTTCAAAGAAGCCGGCGCAAGGTTTACGGTTATCTTTTCAAACGGGAAGGGATATCCGCTGTTCTGAATTGCCGCTTTGACCCTGTCCTTGCTCTCCTTGACGATATTATCGGGCAGCCCCACCGTCGCAAAACCGGGAAGGCCTGAAGCCAGGTCCACTTCGACTTCCACCAGGATGGCGTCGATGCCGAGAAGAGAGCATGTGTAGGTTTTGGCGATCAAGTTTGATCTTTCATCTGAGTTGTTTGTGATTACGGCATTATTTGCACAAATCAAGATTGAAGGCAATGATATGTAGTGAAAGCCAGATAACAGACAAAAGAGCGGGGAACTGTTCCCCGCACCCCCAAGGGTTCGGCGTCGCGCGCCGGGCGCGCAACACCGAGAACTCGGCGCTTTCGGCGATCGCCCAGAGGCCCCCGCATTGGCGCAACGTTAGGCCATTCCGAGGCGTGTGACTCCAATGTATAGCGCTTTCAGGCGCTTGGAGACCGCCGCCCGACCTACTCCCGGCCGGCGCGCTGCCCCGGCCGGGCTGTTTCCATCCCGGAATCAACCGTAAGAGTTTGGCATCATTAATCTTTTTCTCTGCCATGGAAACATTCCGGAAACACATGGGAAATTTTGGTTGATTGCCGTCATAGCCCCATTGAGCCTCAAAATGAGCGCCACAAACATTTTCCACTCGGCGACGACGCGGGCCGCGAAATGCGCTCGGGAAGTCGGGAAAGGAGGGTGAAAACAGAAGAAAGCGGCTTGCCATCTCAATTAGCTGCCCCCAGCCGATGCCCTCAATCCTTTTCTCTGCAATGGAAACATATGGAAACACTCTGGAAACATCATGGAAGCATATGGGAAACTTTTGGGCAACTGTTTCCATTTGCCGGTTAGGTCGCCGGCAGCACTTCCTGATCTCACAGGCGTGCTCTTTTCTGCACGTCACTCGAATCGGCGACCCGGCCGCGACCACATTGGAACATGGACTCGGGATCGGATACACTTCCAGGCAAGTTCTTTCCACGTATTGTCACATACGTTTGAATACCGTGAGGAACTCATCTCGGGGAATGCCGGACTGGGTGAGTATTGTGCGTAAGGTCGAACCCTTAATTTTACGATGAATGCCTTTATGACATTGTCGATAGGGACATCTGCAGGGAACTTGTCTGTCAGACTGCAACTCCTGCCTCAGCTATGAAAACATCGATTGCCGAAGAAGCGTCATCAAGCACTTAAGGGCCAAAAGCTTCAATATGAAATCCTATTGCAGATTTCACGTCTGATAGTGCCTCCTCATAGCTATCCCCCTCGCCAACGACAACCCCTTTCAGGCCGAGAGGATATGCCACATACCCATCGGCATGTTTCTCCACGATGATCTTAAAGCTCCTGATCATTTCGAACTCGAAATTGGAATGTACAATATCCAAATCCACAGTAGCATAGGATAGTTGAAAAACCTGTGAAAAACAAGGCGGCGGCGTCTGTCGTGTTTCACCCGGAAACCGTTGTAATCAATTTCATTTTTCAAAGAGCCGACATTCCGCTGTGAAACTGAATGTCACGAGTCAGCATTGGCTGGTCGACGAGCCACAAGTTGCTTTCGACCCGAAACCGTTGACACCGTTTTATTGCAAATACAATGCAAATTCAATGGACGTGGACGAACAAATCTTTCATCCCCGGATTCCTCTGTTCATCACGTGCTAATCATAGCATAAAGCGGTTTAGGTCCGCCAAACGGCAACCAGAAGCGGCAACGAGATGCGGAAATAGAAACGGCAACCAGAAGCGGCAAAAAGCAGGAAAAGCGAATTTAGGAATTGAAGAATTGAGGAATTGAGGAATTCAGAAACTTCGATACTCCCGTAATGGTGAATGACTCGCGATTCGCAACCACGAAAGTGCGTTGGGATATCGAGACTTTCTATCGCGATTTTAAATGCACCCTCAGTGCAACCCGCTGGCATTGCCAGACGCCCGAGTCCTTTCACCGTGAACTATTAATGCACATGATTGTCTGCTGTCTGATACGAATAGCCATGCTGGGCGCTTGCCAAGTGGTTAAGCTTGCCATCGGTCAGCTCAGCTTTGCACGTGCCCTCACTGAGACACGTTTGTTTTTGAGGTTCTTGCTGGCTACTGGTAAAGTCAGTCTGTGGGCTTCAATCTGGGCGGCATATGTGCACTGCTGCGCACGGTTCCGTGTGAAGTTCAAACCGGGCCGTCAATTTACAAGGGATCGTCAGGAGTATCGCAGAAAAAGTCGCGGCCTGGAAAAGCGCCGCAGAGGTGGCAAACGTAAGTATGAGGAGGCATCCCCATTGACTCGGCCTGAGACTCGTAAGGACGCGAAAGGACAGGTTATTATTAGGTCCGACCCGATTTGAAGAGCGATTTGAGCAATAACGACCCGATTTGAGCAATAAGCAGGAAGAGGCGGCAGAGGAATTAAAGGCCATTATACGGGCTACGCTTTTTGCGGAGGCTATTCAGACAGATTTATAAAGTTTGTATCATCGAAGAACTCTACGCCATTGGGTCCAGAAGAACATATTGCAAACTCCTTGCGTGTCCATCAAGCCCAGGAAATAAGGAGGAGGCGGTGATGTTCATTCTATTCAAATCAGCCATGATTTCTTTGTGGCAGATTGACGGAATGACCAATTTAATTACACAGTAATCATTAAATGAATGAGTAATGTGTCTAAAGTGCACCTCATCCATCGCATGAACATCAAACATGCTGTACAAATTGTCCATAACACTGACACATAGATTACTCGGAAATAAGAAAATCCCTTGCTGAATTGACATCCTCTCGTTGAGCCTGTAAGGCATAAGTGGAATAACGGCGTTATGAGGTGTGTCTATACCTATAAGAAGGTTGGCGATTTGACGTCCATCGTTATAAAGTATGTCGCTTTTAACATCAGACACATCGTAATGTAACTCTTCTTCTAACAGTTCGCTTGCTCGATCTTCTAGTTTGTGCTGAGATATACACCACACACATGCGTGTACATCCTCAAGTGAAGAAGATTCTATAGCAAAGAACAAAGCTACATAGAATGAGCGAGTAAAATCCACTAAACGTGTAATACCTCCATGATGCTGAAGTATCGAAAGCCATTCGATATTGTTCGAATCATCTGGTGGATATTGCAAAAAGTGGTGCGCGGTGCGCTTGAACTTCTCAAGCATAATGCGCTCTGCAACTGTCGCTGACCCAGGATTCAATCTATAATCATTTACTCGTCGTTGAAGACTAGAGTCAAGAAGCCAACTCTCGTCAGTGTGACCCCTGAAAATCCACTTAGGACGAGAACTGGACAAAAAACAAAAGAACCTGTGAATTGATTCCCATCTGTCAATTGTGGTTTCCGCGAACATAGAGGATTAA
>Ga0326727_10005557_pt1 | contig 35852 bp, 21 predicted proteins | sample MB2enrmetagenome_FD_207643 | JGI IMG/M metagenome (GOLD analysis project Ga0326727, IMG submission 207643) | Lab enriched peat soil microbial communities from McLean, Ithaca, NY, United States - MB29MY | ecosystem: Environmental > Terrestrial > Soil > Wetlands > Peat | place: USA: New York...
CCACCGTTCGCGACGTGCCCTGCTCGTGCCGTCCATGGCGACCTCCGTGTTGTGCCTGGTTCCTCAATGCCCCCCACGGGCCCCAGTTTAGCCCAAAAACGCCGGCGCAGAAACGGGAATGCACCCCGATCGAGGGGCCACGTTGCGGCGCGTTCCGGGGGGGCATAAAATGGGTTCATCGGCCAGGCAACGGCAAGCATGAATCCAGAAGGCTCGGTAACTCGCTGCATCACCGCCTTGAAGGCGGGCGAGGTCTCGGCAGCCGAGCAGCTCTGGCAGGGATACTTCCAGCGCCTGGTCGGCTTGGCTCGGCGAAAGCTGGGCACGGGCGGCCGCCGGCTGGCCGACGAAGAAGACGTGGCCCTAAGCGCGTTCAAGAGCCTGTGCCTGGGGGCCGCCCGCGGACGCTTCCCAAAGCTCTGCGACCGCGACAGCCTTTGGCCGCTGCTGGTCGTCCTCACGGCCCACAAGGCCCGGGACCTGATCAAGTTCGAACGCCGACAGAAGCGCGGGGGAGATCGGCTGCCGGAGCCCGGCGCGGCGGGGGGCGCGGGCATCGAGACCGTCCTCAGCCGTGAGCCGACCCCGGAATTTTCGGCGATGGTGGCCGAAAATTGCGGCCGGCTGCTGGCGCGATTGGAGCCGGCCGTGCAAAGGATCGCGCAATGGAAACTGGATGGCTACAGCAACGCCGAAATCGCCCAACAACTTCAGTGCGGGCTGCGGACCGTCGAGCGCCGCTTGGAGCTGATCCGGCGCGTATGGGAGCAATAGGGCTGGCGGCCCGCCGAGTCGGATGCCATGTGCGTTGAAGACCCCCTCTCAGCCGCTGCCCCAGCCGATCCGCGCTGCGATCCCCGGCTTCCGCTGGATGCGCTCCGCCGGATCGACCGGCTCTGCGAGCGATTCGAGCGGGCATCGCAAGACGGCTCCTCGGCGATCATCGAGGATTACCTCGCGGCGCTGTGCGGCGATGCTCTGGCGCGAGCCGCCTTGCTGCGAGAACTCCTGGCCTTGGAGCTGGAGTACCGTGCCAGGCGCTGCGGGCGGCTGGAACGCGCGGACTATCTGGCGCGCTTCCCGGGCGACGCTCGGCTCGTGGAGCTGGTCTTTGCCGAATGCGAGCAGGGGCTGCCCGAGCCGCTGCCGGAGTTTCTGAGAGATCACCCGCGCTACCGCGTCTTGCGCTGGCTGGGCTGCGGGGGCATGGGCACGGTCTATTGCGCCGAGCACCGCGTGCTGCAGCGGACGGTGGCCTTGAAGATCATCAACCCCGAGTTGCTCGCGGAGGGCTCGGCCGTCGAGCGTTTTGTGCGCGAGGCCCGCACCGCGGCCTGCTTGAACCATCCCAACCTAGTGGCCGTGTACGACGCCGAGACCGCGGGCGCCGGCCATTTTCTCGTGATGGAGTACGTTGCCGGGACCGACCTGGCCCGGATCGTTTTCAGCCAGGGCCCGCTGCCCATCGCGCTGGCGTGCGACTATGTCCGGCAGGCGGCCCTTGGCCTGGAACATGCCCATCAGCACGGCATGGTCCACCGCGACATCACGCCGCGGAACCTGATGCTGACCGGGCAAGGCCAGGTCAAGGTGCTCGATTTCGGGCTGGCGTACTTCGCCAGCGAGGCGCGGACGGCCGACCGCGCGGCCGCTCCGCACGTCCTGCTGGGTTCGATCGACTACATGGCCCCGGAACAAGCGGCCGATCCCCATGCGGCGGATGTTCGGGCCGCCGTTACGACCTGGCCGTGGAGAAACACAAGCATGCCCTGCAGCTCAACCCGGATTTCCGCAAAGCGCACCGCGACCTGGCACTAACCTATGCCGAGATGGGTAAACCCGGCGAGGCGCTCGACGAATTGGACCGCGCCAAAGGCCTGACGCAAGACGACCGGGATTTGACCAGCGTCCGGGCTTATGTTCTTGCCCGCAGCGGACAGGCCGAGCCGGCGCGACAATTGCTCGCCGCGCTCGAACCCTTGGCCGAAAAGAAGCCGCTGGCGTACGAGATTGCCACAATCTATGCGGCCCTGCGAGACGCGGACCGGGCCATGGCCTGGTTGCAGCGGGCCTTTGCGGAGCACTCTGCCGGCAGGGCCGGCATTGCGGTCGATCCACGGCTTGCGAACCTGCACCCCTGCCCGCAATTCAAGTCGCTCCTGAATTGTGCGGGGCTCTCATCGCAGGACGATCGGGAGCATGATCAACAGCGGTAGACGCCCGGCGTTGCCAGGCCCAGTGGCCGGCGGCTGCACGCCTTCTTCTTTCCACTGGGAGAAGTACCGATTGTGCTCCTCACCCTCCACGTGGGCACGAGGCGAATGGCGCCCGGTGGGCACGAGGCTCCGCTCCCTTCCCCTCCCCCCCAGCCCCTCTCCGGGCACCGACCGAAGGTTGATCAGGGGAGAGGGGAGTATCAGGCTACTTGGCCAGCTCCACCACGAGGCTCTTCATCACCGGCGTGGACTCGCAGGTAATGCTGTAGCTCTCCGCGGGACTCTTGGCCACGTGTACGTCCTTCTTTTCCAGCCCGCCCTCCTCCCAGATGTAAGTTACTTGCACCGGGCGGAAACCGCCGGCCGGCTCGCGGTAGTCGGCGTCGACGCGGGCATTGCAGAGGGCCAGCGTGTTGCGGCCGACGGCGCGGTAGCGAACCTGGGCCGCACGCGTCTCGGCGGGCACGTCGCTCACCGTCACGTAGCGCCCCCCGAAAATCCGCTGTCCGGAGAGCCCCTCCGGCCGATCGACGGTCTTCCAGGTCTTGCCGTCGTCGAAGGACACCTCGATCAGGTACATGCTGTCCTTGCCGCTGGAGACGAAGTGGTCGGAGATCCGCAGCCGCGTCATGTCGCCGGGGGTCTTCACGTTCAAGGTAATGCTCTTCTCGCCCTCGCCGTGGGGGAAGGTGTAGGGAGCGTAGCCGTCGAGTTTCGGATGGAAATCGCCCAGCAGCACTTGCTTGCCCTTGGAACTCGGCTCCACCGCGCCCTCGATGGTGATCGTGCCCTCCGCCGGGCCGGCGCTGAAGGCGATCTTGTTCTCGCCGCGGGCCAAGGCGGGCAGCGGGCGCTGCGAATGCTGGATGTCGTGGGTCAGCTTGAGGCGGTCCAGCCCCGTCCCCTTGCTCTTGAGCACGAAGCGGACGATGTACACGTAGCGGCGACCCACCAGCGACGTGAGGTCGACCGCCTGCTCGCCGCCCTCCGCGACTTCCGCCACCGGCTTCCAGTCCAGGCCGTTGTTGTCGGACACCAGCACCTTGATCGCGCCGCCGTCGCCCAGCACCGGGGTGAAGGTCAAGCGGCCGCTGAGGTAGACGTAGCTGGAGGGCATGCGGATGTCGAGCACTCCGGGGCTGGCGGGGTCCTGGACGCGGACGGCCGGGCCGGCGTGGTCCTGGGAGCCGGCGGCCAGGTTGGTGGCCACGAGCGCGCCGCCGCGGAACGCCCCGCCGGCCAGCGGCACGTCGTATTCCAGCGTGCCGTTGCCCACGCGGCCGGGAGCGATATCGCCCCAGCGGGGCGAGTGGCGGAACGACCCCTCGCCGATCTTGGCCCGGAGCGAGCCCGGTGCCTCTCCTCCGCCCAGCATGTTGACGTGCATCCCCTTGTTGAACCAGTTGCGCGTGAGCTTCTCCCCCTCGCGGAGCTCGACGTTGACCCGGTAGCCCATCGAGTAGCACGACTGCCAGTTGTTGGCGATGCCGCTGAATTGCTGCATGGTGTCGCCCCAGGCGAACTCGGCGCAGGGCAGCCAGCCCATGTCGTCGTAGTACGGGTTGCGCAAGAGAACGTCCGGGCCGGTCTTCCAGCCGGGCTTGGCCATGTAGGCGTAGCGGGTGCTCTTGTTGAGCTTCGCGAAGTCGGGGTGCTGGGCCGTCCACTTGCTCACCTCGTCGACGATCTCCTGCAATGAGGCGATCGTGCCGTCGGCCTTGGGGAAATACTCGATCAGGTCGGCGTCGAACATGTGCCAGCCGTTCTCGTAGAAAACCTCCGGCACCACGTGGCCCTGGATCGTGAAGCAGCGGGCCGGCAGGCCCACGTAGCGCGCCAGGCACATCATGTTCGCCGAGCTCACCGAGCACAACGTGTAGCCGTAGACGTTGAACAGCTTGATCGGGTCCAGCACCGCGTCCTCGCGCTGCAGGTACTCGTTGGGCGGCGCGTCGGCCTGCTGGAACGTGACCTCCGTGTTGAACACCGCCAGGGCCTTCTCCTTATCGCTCATCCCCTCCTTGATGAACGACTTCTTCCAGGCCTCGAGGCTGGAAACGTCGGGCACCTTGTCGGAGAGCACCTTGATGTTGCTCACCACGCCGACGGGCCCGGGCTGGGCCGCCACGGCCCGCCCGGCCAGCGCCACAATCGCGGCCGCGACACACACCACGCCGGCCGTGCCGGCCAGCCATTTTCCACGCATCGTTCTCATGGTCCCATGCCCCCTTGCAGCTTCTGATGCCCCGGCCCGGCAAAATCCCGGACCGTACCCCAGGAGCTTAGCGGCAAGAGCGGCGGAAGTCAACGCGCCGCAGGGATTCTGCTCCGCTGCACGCTGCCGGGCGAATCGCCCAGCTTGCCGGCCGCTTCGCCCGCCAAGGCGTAGAGCTGCTCCAGCCGCTCCCGGCCGCCGGAGAAGAACAGCCAACTGGTGCGTCCCAGCAAGATCGCGCGGACGCGGTCGTCCAGAAGCTGCTGGCAGCGCCGGGCAAGCTCTTCCCCCAGCCTGGCCCGCATCTCAGGATCGAGCAGGGCCTTTTCCAGGAAGATGCGGGCCTCCAGGTCCTGTGCTCCCGCGCGGATCATCTCGAAGCGGACGGTGGCCAGGGCGCCCGCCGGCCCCGGGGCCAACACGTAGGAGGTCGTGTTGCCGAGATAGAGCTGGTGCCAGTTGCTCTCGGGGTAACGGGCGATGATGTCCAAGCCGTTGCCGTAGGTGCTGCGGGGGCTTGCCAGGACATTCCAGAAGTCGGCTCCCATTCGGCCGAAGCCCCGCAGGCCGGCGGCGCTCATCCCTTCCAGCGCGGCCCGATATTGCACCAGCGGCGACCAGGTGCGAATGGACATGACCGTGCTGCTGCCCTCGCGCGGAAAGGTCGTTCGCAAGAACGGGTTCTGCCAGCCATAGAGCCGCTTTTGGGCCGGGTCCGGCGCGACCGGCGCGCCCCAGACATCGGCCAGATAACCCACCGGCTGGCCGAAGAGCTGGTCCGCGCGTGCGTGCGCCTGCACCACCCACTTGGCCGCGGGGGCCAGCGCCTTCAGGTCTTCCACGGCGTCCTTGCTCGGCTGCCAATCGCCGGCCACGCCCACCAGCAGCGAGCTCTCCATGCCGCGTTTCCGCAGGATCTCCCGCATCCCCTCGAACACCGGCTGCCAGAACGTGCGGACCTCCGGCGTGCCCCACTTGGGCCCCTCCGCCTCTTCCAGCCTGCCGCTGACCGGATCCAGGACGGAGAAGAGCATTCCCTTGTTCCCCATATTCGCGGGCCCGCCGCCGTAAAGCGAGCCCGTGAACGGCTCCCAGCAGTACAGGCAGACCACCGGCACCTTGCCCAGGTGCTTGACGGCCAGGTCCAGGTACTTCTCGGCAATGCTCAGGTCCGGCTCGAGCGAGCCGCCGGGCTGCTTGATCCAGCGGATCATGCCGTGTTCGTTGCCGAAATGCGTGCGGCGCAGGGCGGTGATGAACACGTCGTCCGCCCCGGCCTGGCCGAGCAGCTCGAACGATTTTTCCAAAAGCCTCCAATGCTGCGGCGACCATAGGGGCACCTTGTAACGCATGGCCACCGATTCGGGCGACTGCGTCAGGCCGACGTGGCTGGCGAAATCCTTCGACTCCGGCAGGAGCCAGTCCGCCACGCGTAACTCGATGGGCACCCGGACGGGCTGGCCGCCGCCGGCGACCGTCAGCGTGCCGTGGTAGTCGCCCGGCGTCGCTTCGGCGGGCACCTTCACGGTGACCCATACCGGCAGCAACGCGCCCCCGCCGTCCTTCGGCACCGCGATCTCCGCCGGGCAATCGGGCGCGAGGATTTCGCAGGGCAGCCCGCTTTCCTTGTCCGCCAGGGCATAACGGACCTGGACGGCCGAGGCCGGGATGACTGCGGGGCCCTTGAGCTCGCCGGCGACGGCTTGCAGTCCCACGAGCGGCTCGGACGAGCCGACGACCACCGCGCCGGAAAAAGCGCCGTTGCGGGCGCCGCTCAGCCGGATCGGCCGCAAAGGCTCGCACGGGTCGCCATAGTCGGACGCCGTCACGCGCCTGTCTGGCTCCGGGTTCCAGACCTGCAAACCGGCCGGGCGCGCGACGTTCGGCACCACGCCCGCTCCGGTCGCGGTCAGCTCCACCCGCGTCACGCCCACGGTACACCAGTTGATCTCGTATCCCTTGGCCCCGCGGCCCATCGCCGAGATCGCCTGGTCATAGGGGGCCCGGTGGGCCTCGATGGCCAGGACGTTCACGCCCTTGCGCAGGAGCCCGGCCGGCACGGTCACGTCGTCGAGCCGGCGGATCCGCCGCTCGAGTTGGGCATGGCACGTCTTTGGATCGCCAAAGCCCCAACTGATGAGTTTGCCGCCGGCCTTGACAAACACCTCCCGCGGATAGTCCTCGGCCAGGGCCTCGATGCCCTTGGCCTTTTCCGTCTCGGGGATGTTCGCGCGCCCGATCTCCCGGCCGTTGAGATAGACCGCCACGCCGCCGCGGTAAGCCAGCGAGAGCTTCAGGTTCCCGGCCGCGGCCGGGTCGGTCACCAAGAACTTGCCGCGGAGGCAGATCGCGGCTAGGCTGGGATAGGTGCCCTCAAAAAAAACGTAGCCGGCGTCCTCGACCTCTTTGCAGTAGGCGTGGCCGTGATGGCTCGGGAAGAAAGGGCCGGGCAGGCTGGTCCATTCCCGGTCGTCGAAATCCGCGGCGGTCCAATTCGCCGCCGGCGGCGGGGGCTCCATCGTCGGCATCAGCTCCTTTCCCGGCGACGGCGCCATCCACACGCCCGCATAGGAGTTCAGCAGGACTTCTTGCAGGTCCTTGCCAACCCGCACCACCGGCTTGCGGTTGACGAAACAGCACCGCCAGACACTGCTGTTTCCCAGGATCAGACGGGCCGGCCCCGCCGGCGGCGTCGCCGGGGCGGCAAGACCGTCCCGCACGCAGATGGTCAGCAGGAGCATGAGCCACGCAGCCGCCGTTTCAACCCCGCCGGAGAACCGCCTCGCCATGCTATTGGCCCCTCGCAAGAAGACACGAAATGCCCGAACCAACCGCACCTCAACCGCGAAGCGGTTAAACCCCAAAGCCCAGGGTCGCGGAGCGCACCCTGGGGCACTAATCCCACACATATCGTTCGTCGATTTCCAAACACGTCGTTGCAGATTCCAACAAGATAGGCGTGGACGCGACCACGCAATCCGCCGTCCCGAAGAAACGGTTGGCGATGTTTCGTCGAGAAAACCATGTGGAGGTAGATTTGGACCAGGGACTGCGGCACGTTCAGGTTCCTGCGATTTCACTTCTTCCACGTGGGGGAATACACGATCTCGTTCATCATTGCATGAGTTTAACCGCTTCGCGGTCGTGTTGCACCCCTTCGGGGTGCGGGGATGATGTCGTGGCCTGCCGGCCCAGGGTCGCTCATGCCTTTCCCCACGACCGAGCACCGCGGGCGGCGGTGGGAAACCCCGGCCCGGAGTGTTGCAGCCGGACCGGTGTAACGCGTTGTCTCCCAGGCCGCTGTGCTGGTTGCTGCCTTTATCGGGGTTCCGCCCGGACAGAACACTTATCCCCCACTTGCGGCACGGTGCGTGTCCGCCTATGCTAAAAGACGTGGAAATCACGTTATAGGGCAGGTTCACCAGCGCAGGAGCTGACGGCCATGCAGGCTCCCGTCGTCCAGCAGCCCGGGCCTGAGCCAGCGCGACACGAATACGACGTCTTCATCTCCTACAGCAGCCGCGACCGAACGTGGGTCCGCGGGGAGTTGCTCAAGTGCATCGAAGAGGCCGGACTCAAGGCGTTCATTGATTTCCGTGACTTCACGCCTGGCGCGCCGAGCATCAAGGAAATGGAGCGCGGCGTGGAGCAGTGCCGCAAGACGCTGCTGGTTCTCACGCCGGAGTACATCCGGAGCGAATGGTGCGAATTCGAAGGCGTCATGGCCCAGACCCGAAGCCCGGCCAACCGCGACCTCCGCATCATTCCATTGCTCAAGGCCGGGTGCGAGAAGCCGCTCCGCATTGCCGCGCTCACCCACATTGACTTCACAGACGACGCAGACCTCGGCCTCGCCCGGCGCCAGCTCCTCACCGCGCTGGGCAAGCCGCCGGAGGCAACACCGCCAAAGGAGCCGCAGCACGAGGACTGGTTCCTGGCCCATCCCTACCCTATGCCGCCCAACTTCACCGGGCGCCTCGCCGAGCGCAAGATGCTCAGCCGCTGGCTGGACGCGGACGCGGCGCATGCGCTGCTGAGCCTCCGCGCGCTGGGCGGTTTTGGCAAGAGTGCGCTCGCGTGGCACTGGCTCACCCACGACGTGGTCCCCGCCGCCTGGCCGCAGGTGGTCTGGTGGAGCTTCTATGAAGGCGACGCCAGCTTCGACCACTTCCTGGCCGAAACGCTGCCTTATCTCAGCGGCGGAAAGATCAAGCCGCAAAACGCCTCCGTCAACGAGGTCCGCACGCTCGTTGAAATGCTGCATTCGCCCGGCACGCTCTTGGTGCTGGACGGCTTCGAGCGCGTGCTCCGCGCCTTCGGCGGGCTGGACGCGGCATATCGGGGCGACGAGCCCGGTGGGGCCGGCCAAAACGACCGCGACTGTCTCTCACCGCTGGCGGAGGCGTTCCTCTACCACGCTGCCTTGCACCCGAATCTCCGGTCTAAGGTCCTGCTCACCACCCGGTTGTGCCCCCGGGTGTTGGAGGCCAGGGGCGGCGGGTTTTTACAGGGCTGCCGTGAGGAGGAACTCCGAGAGATGCAGCCCGCTGACGCGGTGGAGTTCTTCCGCGCTCAGGGCATCCGCGGCACGCACACCGAGATCGAGAAGGCGTGCGAACCCTACGGCTACCATCCGCTCAGCCTGCGGTTGCTGGCCGGCTTGGTCGTGGGCGATTTCCAGCAACCCGGCGACATTGCCGCCGCGAGGCGGCTGGACGTGAGCGGCGACCTGGTGCAGCGCCAGCACCACGTCCTGGAGGCGGCCTACGACAGCCTCACGCCGGCCCGGCGGGCGCTCTTGGGCCGCGTCGCCTGCTTCCGCAGCCCGGTGAAATATGAGGCCCTGAAGGCGCTGGCCGCGGCCGAAGCCCCGGGCCCTGCCGCCTCGCCGAGCGCGGGGGAGGGCGCGGGGACGCCGGATGAGGGGGAACTCGACGCCGATCTGCGGGACCTGGTTGTCCGCGGGCTGTTGCACCACGACGCCAAGGAGGCGCGGTTCGACCTGCACCCCATCGTGCGGCGCTACGCTTACGACCGGCTGGCCGCGCCCGACCGCACCGCCGCCCACACCCGCCTCCGCGATTACTTCGCCGCCGTGCCCAAGCCGAACAAAGTGACGCGGCTGGAAGACCTGGCCCCGCTGATCGAGCTCTACCACCACACCGTCCGCGCCGGGCAGCTTGACGGGGCGTTTCACCTCTTCTACGAGCGACTTGACAAGGCCACCTTCTACCAGCTCGGTGCTTACCAGTTGAGAATTGACCTGCTGCGCGCGCTCTTCCCCGACGGCGAAGACCGCCCGCCCCGCCTGAAGAACGAGAGCCACCAAGGCTGGACGCTGAACGAGCTGGCGAACTCCTACAGCCTCAGCGGCCAGCCCCGCCGTGCCGTGCCGCTGTTTGAGCAGAGTCACGCCATCTGGGACAAGGCGGGCGACGAGAGTAACCTCGCCATCGGCTTGGGGAACCTGGCCTACATGGCGCAGATCCACGTTGGCGCGCTGCGGGCCGCCGACGCCAACCTGCGACGCTCCGTCGCGCTGTGCCGAGAGATCAAGGAGGAGTTCAGCGAGGCGATTGGGCACGAGGAACTCGGCCGGCTGCTGGCCTACCTCGGTGCGTATGCCGAGTCGGACACGGAACTGGCGACGGCGCTGAAGGCGTTCGAGAAGATGGGGCACGTCCAGCCGCAGGGCGTCGCCTGGGCCTACCGCGCGCTGCGCGAGCTGCTCCTCCTGCGCCAGGCCGCGTGCCGCGGCAATCTGGAGTCTCAAATTGCAGATCTCAAATCACCTCCTGCCTCTGCTCGCCGCGCGCTGGAACTAGCGGACGAGGACGCCCGTGCTCGTTATCCCGTCGAGCGCGACTACGTCTGCGCGCACTGGTTACTCGGGGCGGCACACCGCGCCGCTGAGCAGCATGACGAGGCTGAACGCCACCTGAGCGAGGCGCTGGAACGCTGCCGCCGCATCAATAATGTGGAGCACGAAGCCGACGTTCTCATTGACCTGGCGCGGCTCCGCGCCGCCACCGGCCTGCCGGACGAGGCCCGGCGGCTGGCCGAAGAGGCGCTCTTGATCACCGAGCGGAGCGGCTACGTCCTCCAGGGCGCGGATGCCCACCTGGAACTCGCCAAGCTCGCGCTGGCCCGCGGCGACAAGACCGCCGCCCTCGACCACGCAAAGGAGGCCCGCCGTTTAGCCACCTGTGACGGCCTGCCCGACTACACCTACAAAGCCGCCTACGATGAAGCCGGCGCGCTACTGGCCGACCTCGGCGCGCACCCCGAGGAGAGCGGAGACGCTAAATCCGGGTGAGACGGGCGCAGCGTCGGCGTCGGCTCATCGGGGCCCGACCAGGCCATTTCGGCCCGTGAACGGGCCGGGAGGAAACAGGGCCGGTATCCTCACCTGCCCACCCACGCGTGAGCGCCTGGGCCACGGAAAAACACAGCCGACAGGGCTGTGAGCGCTCCCGCCCTCCCCGCGGGGCCTACCCCTCGGGGTTCATGCCGCGCATCTGCCGGCGGACTTCTTCGCGGGGCAGGCGGACCTCGGGCACCGGCAGGTCGGGGCCGGGCAGCTCCTCGTCCTCGGACCGCTCGGACAGCACGCGGTCGGCCTCCGCTTGCAGGGCTTCGAGCCAGGCGGGCACGTCGAAACCGGCCCCGCTGATCTCGCGGGTGAAGCGGTCAATGCCCGCTTCCAAGCGGGCGAAGGCCGCGGAGGTCTCGGGGGCCGGAGGGGGCCCTGGCGTTGCGGCGGGGTCAGGAGACCCGCGCCGAACGCCGCCGCCGAACGCGGCGGCAGGCTCCGCGCGCGAGTCGTCGATGGCCGGGCCCACCAGCGCGGCCAGCCGGTCGACCTCCAGCGGCCGCACGAATCGCTCCGCCAGACGGTCGGCGATGCTGGGCAGCCGCATGGCGTACTTGCGGTTCAGCCGCGCAAAGCGTTTCAGGTGGTCCTCGGCAATCGTGGCGGTCCGCTCGGCCACGGCGGTCCGCCAGACGTCGGCGGCCTCGTCGTGCCCGCTACGGACGAGGGCCTCGTGCGCCAGCACCACCGGTTGCAGGTTCCAGGCGACGCGGTCGTAGTTGGCCCGCAGCCGCAGATAGTCCAGCAGCGTATAGAGCATTTCGCCGCGGTCGGACTGGGTGGTGGTGCTGTTGTAGTCGATGTATTCGGCATAGTTCTCCACGACGGCCTCCAGGATCAGGGAGAGCCAGTGCACGGCCTGCTCGCGCGGCAGGGCGCCACCCAGCTCGGCCAGCAGGCGGAGCTCGGCGGCCCCGGGCTCTTCGGCCAAAGCGTCCAGCCAGGCATCGGCACCCTGGTGCAGGATGGCGCGGAGGTTGCCGAGATTCATGAACCGCTGCGTGAACAGGCCCTTGCCGTAGCGATCGATGAAGGCCCGCAACTCCTGCCAGCGGCCCTTGCTGCCGACCGACTCGAGCACCGACAGCCGCACGCCGCGGCTGTGCACGAGCCAGCAGCGGAGCAGGGCCTCGACGGTTTGTTCGAGGAAGGCGATCAGCTCGCCATCGCCGTCGGCGGCGGGGTCCTCGTCGGGCGGGGACCAGCTCTCGGCGGCGGCCACCAGACTGCGGACCATCGCCTTGCAGCCGATGGCGAACATCTGGTCGAACTCGGTGACCGCGCCGGGCCCGACCGGATGGTGCACCTCCATTTCCTGGATCGCGGCGATCAATTGGGCCGTTTCGCGGAGCAGTCCCAGCCGGGGGAGGTAGGCCAAGAGGCGGCGGAGCACGGTTTGCAGTCCGCGGGAGGCAAAGAGGCGTTGCGGATGGCCGCCGCGGGCCAGGGCGACGTAGAGGATGGTTTGGTCCGCCAGGGCGGCGAGTAGCTTCCGCCAGCTCTTGCGGACCTCGGCACTGTCGCCGCGGAGCACCGCGCGGAGCGTCCGCTCAGCCGGCCCCTCCCACGGCTGCAGTCCGCTGGCGGAGGGATACTCGTCCATCGCCACGCGGAGCAACCGCGCAGCATCGCCCATCTCGACGCAGGTGGCAATGATCTGCTCCAGCAGCATCTCCTTGACGCCGCGGCGGCGGTCGTATTCGATGAGCGATTCCTGCGTGCCGCGCGGGGGCGAGATGGGATAGCGGTGGATGACGGCCAGGAGGTCCGACAGGGCCTGCAGGTTCTCGACCGCCCGCTCGAGCCACGCCCGCAGCACCTGGTCGCGCGTGGCCGCTTGCGGCCGCCCGGCGGGGGTGGATGCCTGGCCCGGGGCCGGTGCGCGGCGGCCGGCGGGCGGGGCGCCCGCCGCCGCTGGGCGGAAGGAGGCCACGGCGGCCACCTTCCAGAGTTGCGCCAGCGTGGCGAGGAACGAGAGCCGGCTGACGATCCGCTCGGCCTCCAGCACCAGCTCGAAGTCGGTGGCATCCTGGCCCGTTTGTCCCCCTTCCAGCATTTCGCCTTCGAAGCCGTCGTCGGTGCTGTCGCGGTAGGTCATGCCCTCGTAGGCGGCGCTGAACAGGTCGCCCGGCTCGTCGGCCGGCGGCTCCGCGGCGTCGCCTGGCGGCGCCTGCACGGCCAGCTCGCAGCGCGGCACCTCCCAGTACTGCTCGGCATTGGCCTCCAGGCAGTCGAGGAACTTGCAGGCCAGGGCCCAGCGGTCCAACTGGCCGGCGGTCGGCGGCTGGGGGCTGGCGGGGTTGTCGGCCGCTGAATTCTCTTCCCCTTTCCCCGCTTCTTCTGCGGCTAGACCCTGGGCGTCCGCGTCCTCCGCCCAGAGTTCCTCCATCCAATCCATGGCCAGCGCGTGGAACGAGTGGTTTTCCTCGACCAGCGGGATTTCCTCGGCCTGGCTGAGCCACTGGACCAAAAGGGCCATCGAGGCGACCGGGTCGCGATGTTCCAGCAGGGCGTCGACGACCAGGGCGTAGGCCTTGGGGGAGCGGAAGTGCTCGGAGCGGCTGCGCCAGAAGGCCAGGTCGCCGGCGGCGGTGCCGGCCTCGTGCCAGGCCCGCAAAGCCGCCGCCACGTGATTGGCCGAGTCGCAGGTCTCGCGGCCGGAGATGCTCTCGACCGAGCTGACTTCGATGGTGGCGAACTGGTCCCACCAGGCGGCCAGGGCTTCGAGCCGGGCGGCGGCCGTGCGCTGGATGGCGGTGCGGCCGGCGGCGGCAGCCTCCTTCTGAATCTGCACGTAAACGTCGAAGATCTCCGCGACCACGGCGATCAGCTCGTCGATGCGGTGGTCGTAGATGCTGTTTTCCGGGGAAGGGAAGAGGCTGTACTGGCCGCCGAAGCCCAGCACGTTCCAGGGATCGACCAGCGCCCCGCACTCGATGGCCCGATGCACCAGGTCCTCGACCTCGGCCAAGAGCGCGGCGGCCTGCTCCAGCGGCAGCGCGGGATCGGGGGCGGGGCGGTCCGGCACGGGCGGGCACCCTGCCGGACCCTGCCCGGCATGCTGCCCCGGCCGGCCGGGTGCGGCCGCGCCGCCGCCTGCGCCGCCCTCGACGCCGCGGGCCGTCTCAATCTGCCGCTGGGCCGCCGTCAGCCGGCAGCGGATGTCGCATTTCATGCGCGCGGAAGGGACGCTCACCAGCCGGGCCTGCCGCGCCGCCGCCTCCGCGTAGCCCATCCGCGCATACAACTGCGCCAAGTGTACGTGCTGCACCTGCTCCGCGCGGCGCGCGGCGAGGTGCTGGTTGAACTGCTGCCGCGCCCCGCCCAGCGGTTGCCGCAGCGCCACCGCCTCCGCCCGCAAGCGCTCGGCGTGCGGGCCTGCCATCTGCGACAACAGCCGCTCGTAGAACGCGTCGCGGTACCGCGCGATCTGCTCGACGAGCGTCGTGAGGGTGACGCTCGAGTCGTGGGCATCCGGACGGTTGCCGCTGACCCCGGCCCCCATGAGCATCGTGCCCGCCAATACCGCCGCCGCCTCGAACAGGACCTCCCCGTAGGGCAGGTCGCCGCGGTTCTCGACGCGCTGCAGCATGGCATCCAGCGAGACCTGCTGCAGGATGAAGCGGCGGCAACGGCCCGCGTTGTCCAGCTTGCCCTGGTCCCACTGCCCGAACAGGTAGTTCGGCCGCTTGTTCGCCGGGTGGTCGAAGTCGTAGGCCCGCGGGTCCAAGGCCAGCTCGTCCAACTGGTCGGGGTCGAACATGGCCTCGAACAACAGGGAGGGATCGGTCTTCCGCAAGATCTCCAGCGCCTGCTCGACGAGGTCGTGGTATCGCCCGGCGGCAACGCCCGCGGAGCGAACCCAGAGCGGGATCGGCCGGACCCATTCGTGGGCGTAGGGCTGGATCTTCTGCTGGGTGCGGAGCACGGCGACCGGCCGGTGCCCGAGATAGTCGTTCAACTGGGCGATCGCGTCGCGGGTGATGCGGTCCGCCTGGTCCCACGGCCCTCCCTGAGCAAGTACCGCCTCGAAGACCCGCCCCAGGAAGAACGGCTGGAACAGGGCCTCGTCGGTCTGGTGGAACAACAGGTCGGCGTGAAATCGGCGGTAGCCGGGCAGGACCGACTCGAATACCAGCTCCAGCACCGCCTCGGCCTGATCCACCTCGCGGAAAGCTTCGCTGCGGCCGTGCAGGTCCTCCAGCGTGGTGCGGAGCACGCGGTACAACACCTGCCAGGCCGGTCCCTTCCCCTGGGGTCCCTCCTCCAATAACCCGAAAAGGTGGCTCAGACACCACAAGAACTTGGGGTCGGACGCGCCGGACGAGAAGTTCAGGTAGCCGAGGACTTCCTGCGTGGCCTTGTCGGCGGCGCTGCCCAAATGGTCCAATTCCATCCAATAACTCCCTGCACGGGGGCCCGCTCAACCTTGCGCCGGCCCATTCCCACGTAATACTAGGGGCCGATGGCGGAGTATGTAAAGCCCGGGGACAGTAGCAGGCCGCCCGGGCAGGTTTTGTTGCGGCCGTCGGCCGTGCCAAGTATGATAAGATATAAGGGTGTTTAGCGAGCGGGCGGGCACCATCGGGCACCGACGCGAAGCGTTGGTCGGTATGGTCGGCCCGCTCCGCCTCTTCTTTCGCGCAGGGGGAAATCGCGATGCGACCGCTGGTTTTTGTTCTCGCGCTGGGGGGGCTGCTGGTCCCCGCCGGCCGGCTCCTGGCCGCCCACGACGGCGAAATTCTTTCCGACACCTGGGCCGCCCGCTTCGGCCTGACCCGGCCGTGGGTGGCCCAAGTCCAAATGGACCGCGGCCGCGGCCGCGTCCGCGACGTCGTCCTGTACGGGGGAACCCTCTACGTGCAGACGTCGCGGGCGATGATCCACGCCCTCGACGCCGAGACCGGGCAAACGCTGTGGGCCAAGCAGATCGGACGGCCCGAGTACCCCAGCCTCACTCCCAACGCCTTTCATGACCTGTTGGCCACGGTCAACGGTTCGCGGCTGTACGTGGTGAACCGCTATAACGGCGACGTGCTGTACGAGACGCCGATTCAGGGGGCGCCCGGGGCCGGCCCCGCGCTGAGCTCCAAGCGCTGTTACGTGCCCACGGTCGTGGGCATGATGCTGGCCTACCGCGTCGAGCCGCTGACCGATCCGCTGGCGGAGCTGGGCAGGATCGAGAAAAAGGAGCTTACCGCGGAGGAGAAGAAGGCCCAGGAGGAGGAACGCCGCCAGAACATCCGCGTCAACCAGGACTACGTCCCGCCGTTTGCCACCCGCTCGGTGGGCCGGGTGCTGGTCCCGCCGCTGGTGACGCTGCAAAACCGCGACGAGGAATTCAGCACCTGGGGGACCGACCGCGGGTTTCTGAATATCGGCCGCGTCGACCGCTCCGCCGAGGACAACCTCGATCTGAAACACCAGTTCCGCACCGGCCAGGCGATCGTCGCTACCCCCAGCTACCTGCCGCCGGACCCGAAGGTGGTGGGCGACTCGGGTACGATCTACGCCGCTTCGTGCGACGGCTACGTCTATGCCGTGCTGGAGAAGAGCGGGGAGCTGCTGTGGAAGTTTTCCACCGGCGAGCCGGTGGTCGAGCCGACCGTGTTGATCGAGGAGCGCCTGTTCGCCCCGACCCAGCTCGGCGGCATGTACTGCCTGGACGCCAAGAGCGGCCGGCAACTCTGGTGGGCCCCCGACATCCGCCGCTTCCTGGCCGCCAGCCGCCAACGGGTCTATGGCGCCGACAAGGTCGGCCGGATCCGCATCCTGGACGGCAAGAGCGGCGCACTGCTGGACACCTTGCCGACCGAAGCGCTCGCGCTGGCGGTGCCCAACGATCTGACGGATCGCCTGTACGTGGGCACCGACACGGGCCTGCTGGAATGCCTGCACGAGCTGGAGCAGTCCAAGCCGCTGCAGTACGGCGAAAGCCGCAAGCCGCCGCCGGACGACGTGCTGCCCAAGCTGCCGAAACCCAAGCCATCGGTGGAGAAGCCGGCCGCCAAGCCCCGGCCCGCCCCGACCCCCAAGCCCAAGGTGACGCCCAAGAAAAAGAAGTCCGACGATGCCGCCGCGGACGACGCGGCAGCAGACGACCAGCCCAAGACCAAGCCTGCGCGCGACAAGAAGACCAAGCCCCTCAAGAACAAGAAGAACAAGCCGGATCAGGACACCGGTGGCGGCGGCGACAGCCCGTTCTAGCCGGAGTTATTCCAGCACGATCTGCTGGGCGGCCTTGTCGAACTTGGCCACCTTGCTCGCGCGGTGCGAGAGGATGCCCATGTTCAAGGGCGCCTGCACGCGGACCGCGATGTCGATGGGGCTGAAGGGCCGCTGCCGGCTCTCGACGCAGTCCAGGAAGTTCGCCCACAGCCGGCCGGTGTCCCCCGCCCCGTGCCAGGGAATGAGGACCTCCTTCTGGCCCTTGCCGGCGGGCACCAGGCGGATGCCCGGCCCGAAGTTCTCGACATTGCCGAAGACGATGGCCCCGTCCGTGCCGCGGAGGATCGTCTGGATGCCCGTGAAGTTCGAGAGCGAATTCATCAGCACCACGCTGGGCCCGCCGGGGTAGTCGGCGATGATGTTGCACTGGTCGGGCACCTCGCGGTTGTATTGGAAGGTGCCGCCGCCGCCGAAGACCCGCTCGGGAAAATCAAGATCCAGCAGGCGGAAAACCGGCGTGAAGACGTGGACCAACAGGTCGGTGGCCGGCCCGCCGGCGTAGTCCCAGTACAGCCGCCATTGGAAGAAGCGCGAGACGTCGAAGGGCCGCTTGGGGGCGTCGCCCAAGAACTGCTCCCAATCCAGGTCCGGGCCCGGCTTGGCGGCGGCATCCGGAATGGGCATCCGCTCGCCCCAGTCGCCGCGGCGGAAATAGCCGGCCTGCACGTGCAGGATCTTGCCCACGATGCCCTCGTGAATCAGCTTCTTGGCCGCATCGTAGGCGTCGTCGGCCACATACTGCGTGCCGACCTGCACGATCCGCTTGCACTTCTCCGTCTCCTCGCCGAGCCGCTTGGCCAGGTCGAACTGGCTCCAATGCGTGAGCGGCTTCTCGCAGTAGACGTCCTTGCCGGCCTGGACGGCGTCCAGGGCCTGCGGCGCATGGCGGCGGTCGGGCGTGGCGATGCAGACCACGTCCACCCGCGGATCGGCCAGCAGCTCCTTGTGATTGCGATACACCTTGCCGCCGGTCTTCTTCGCGGCCGCCTCGACGCGCGGGCCGTAAACGTCGCACACGGCCACCGTCTCGCAGCGGCCTTGCGCCTTCAGGGCCAGGCAGATGTCGATATGGGCCTGCGCCCGGCCGCCGGTGCCGATGAACCCCACGCCCACGCGGTCGTTGGCACCCCGCACGGCCTCGCTGGCCATGACCCACGGAGCGGGCCAGAGCGAGATCGCCCCGGCAGCCAGGGCGCCTTTGCGGAGGAAATCGCGGCGGTCGCCGCCGCTGCTCGGGCAAGCTGTCTTTCGCGGCTCGTTCATGGCAAGGTCTCCAAGCGTGTCGTGGGGTCAGGGTCACTCCGTCGTGCTTTCGCCTGCCGGCCAGGATACAACGCGGTGGGAAGCGCGGCAAGCTGGACGCCCGCGGCCGGCAGCCTTGAGCGCACCTCGCGCTTTGCAATTGGCATAGCGTATTTTGGAGGGGGGTGGGAGAATGACGGCATCCTGGGAGGGATCGGGTAGTTTGCATGGGACATGGAGGTCTAGGAAATGGACTTGTCAGCGGAGAAACAGAGGCGATTGCGAGAATTGGTGGTTGAGGCGAAGGAAATCCTGGGTGGATGTCTGCACCCGGACGGTCGGCCGAAGACGTTCGCCGAGTTGGAGGAGGAGTGCATCCAGGTGGGGGATCGTTTCACGACCCAACTGCTGCTGGGACGCGTCGCCGAGCGTGCCCCGGACGCGCCGTCTGCCGACTGCCCCACCTGTGGGCGGAGAGGAGAACGCGGGCCGGAGGAACCGCGGATCCTTCAGACCGATCGCGGCGAGGTCGGCTGGTCCGAACCGGCGTACTACTGTCGCTCTTGTCGGCGGTCTTTTTTTCCCTCGTTCGGCTGAGTTGGGATTGGCTATGGAAGACACGGTCAGTCCGCGGGTACTGGCCAAAATGATACACGCGGGAACTTCGGCGGCGAGCTTCGCGGCCGCCGCCCAGGACCTGGCCCGTCTGGCCGGTCTAGCGATCAGCGACGAACGGGTGCGACGGGCATGCCAGCGGATCGGGAGCGAGCGGATCGAGCATCAGCAGCGGATGCAGCGGGCGTTCTTGGACAGGCCGTTGCCCGAACAGGCCCACGCGCGAGCGGAGGGCGTGACGCCTCCGGAGATTGCTTGCGTGATGTGCGATGGCGGGCGTTATCAGCTTTTGGATCGGAGCCTTCCGCGGGAACTCGGACGCTCCGCACGGAAAGGAGAACACTGGCAGGAGAGTCGCATCGGACTCTTGTTGGGCATGAGTGGTCCGCTGCACACGAGCGATCCCCAGCGAGAGCAAGCCAAAGCCGGCCACGCGGCCCAGCGGGATGCCCGCGCCGGAGATTTCGCCACCCAGCAGCAGCCGGGCGACGACGGAGGGCACGGCCATCAACGCCAGTCCCGCGGCTGCTTCGATGAGGGCGGTGAGCGTGAGCAAACGGTTCATCGTGATCCGCGCGCCCGGCGAGCGGCCAAGTCGGGCCGTCCCGGCGGCACGGTTGGGCGAGCCAACCGTGGCACCCGGCGTGTCGATCAGAGGCCGCCCTCACCCCCCTGCCCCTCTCCCGGAGGGAGAGGGGAGCTTTTCGCAAAGCCTCTCAGCGTCACTTCTCGCTGCCAGTCGGTTCCGGTTGCTTCAGCCGGACCAGCAGCCACTGCTGGGTCTTCTCTTTGCCGATGTGGATCAGTGCCGGCGCTTCGTCCTGGGTCAAATTGTAGATCCCGGTTTCGCACACGGTGGTCTTGTTACTGCCTACGGTCCAAGCGGCGCGCTGCGTCTTCTTGTCCACCGCTCCCTGGACGAGGACATTCGTCCCGCTGACCAGGTCCGTGTAGTTGCCGGCAATCGCCCCCGCCTTGTTGACGGCCAACTGCAGAACGTAATGCGGTTCGGACTGTTCTTTCTGGACCAGCCCGAAGACCCCCAGCGGGAGCCAGTCGGCGGCTTTGGGGTCCGGCACAGGAGCGCTGGCGGCCAAGGTGGACGCCTGCTGATAGTACTGCTCGGCCGTGGCCACGGGCTGGCTGCCATAATACACCTGATCGTCCTGGTAGGTGACGTTGCCGCCATAGTTATAGACGACGGGCTGGACGCCGGCGGCCCAGCCGCAGCATGCACCCACTGCGGGCCACGTGGCCGGGGTCCATGCATAACCGGGTTTCCAGCCCGCCGCCGCCCACGCGCCCGGATTGGCCGCATGCCAACCTTCACCATACATGCCGTAGCCATTATATGAACTTCTGACCGCGGCCCCGCGGGCGGCGGAGACACTACCGCTCAGCGCCTCGGTCTGGTGATAGCCCGCATGGGCGGCCGAACCTGCCCCCGCTGCCGACATGCCGTAGCCGGCGTCGGTTGGCAGCGCCGCGTGCGCGGTGCCATAACCTGCGGCTGCGTGCGAGTAGGAAGTCCCCGCGGCAGCGTGATACGTGCTGCCGGAGGACGCGTATCGCCCGGCGTCGACCCCGCCGGGCCCCGCGGCGACACCGCGCCCGGCTGACGTTTCATGGGTATACTCGTTACCCTGCGGGCCTTTCACCGCCGTGCCGCTGACCTCTTTGCCGCCGGCCTCTGCGCCGCCCGGCCCGACGGCCGCTCCGTGGGCATCGGCGGAGCCGTGGGCAACGGTTGTGCCCTCGGGGCCATGGTAGACTTCGCCGCTCGACCCGCGGTGCGCGGCGCCCGCGCCCTCCGGTCCCCGGGCGTAAGCCCCGCTTTCGCGAGATCCGCCGCTGGCATGGGCGCCGCCCATCCCGCGGGTATGGCCGGCTCGCGCACCAAGCAGGACCAAGGACGCGGCAACCATCAGACCGATTGTCGTCTTGATCATGAGCACCGCCTTTCGGAAATTTCCTTTCCACCGTCCCCGGGGGCCGCCGGCTTGGCCCTTGCGGCTCACTGCTGCCCCGCTTGTTCGGGCGGCTGTTTCAGCCGCACCAGCATCCACTGCTGCGTGCGATCCTTGCCGAAGTGCAAGAGCAGCGGCGCTTCGTCCTGGGTCAGGCTGCTGATGCCCGCGTCGTATACCGTGGTCTTGTTGTCTCCCACCGTCCAGGCGGCCCGTTGGGTCTTCTTGTCCACCGCCCCGTGGACAGGGAGCGTGGAACCGGTGAGGACGCTGTAATAGTTGCCCGCGATGGCCCCGGACTTGTTGAGCGCCAACTGGAACATGGTGTTGGAGTCCGTCTGGTCTCCTTGCACAAGCGAGAACACGCCCAGCGGCATCCAGTCGGTGCTCTGGGGCTCCGGCTGGGGCGCGGTTTGGGCTATGGTCGCCGCCTGCTGGTAGTATTGGTCGGCCGTGGCGACCGGCTGGTCGCCGTAATACACCTCGTCGCCCTGGTAGGTAACGTTATTGCCGAACTCGTAATAGACCGGTTGCACGCTACCGCCCCAGCCGCACCATGCGCCCACTGCGGGCCAGGTCGCGGCGTTCCACGCTGCGGCGGCGGTCCAGCCGGCTGCGGCCCAGGCGCCGGGGTGTGCGCCGTACCAACCTGCGCCGAAAACGCCGTAGCCGACAAACGAGTTTCTCACCGTAGCTCCCCGCGCGGCCGCCACACTGCCGGACCACGCCGCCGTGGCGTGGCCGACTGCACCGTATCCCGCCGCGCCGGCCCATCCCCTGCCAAAGGCCCCGTCGGTCGGCAGCCCAGCGTGCCCCGCTCCATAGCCAGCAACCCCGCCGGCATGGTAGCCACCGGCATCGAGCCCGCCGGCATGGAAGCCGCCCGCCTCCGCTCCACCGGCATGGAAGCCTCCAGCCTCGGCGCCGCCGGCGCGTGCTCCCCCCGCCTCGAATCCGCCTGCGTGGAAGCCCCCCGCCTCAAAGCCTCCGCCGTGGAAGCCACCCGCTTCAGCTCCCCCGGCATGAAAGCCGCCGCCCGAGACGCCGCCGCCGTGAAAGCCGCCGCCGAAACCGCGGCCATGGGCGGCATGCGCGGCCAGTAGCAGCAGGGCCGGCCCGATTACGAAAGTGAGCATGGTCTTCATAGCGTCTACCTTTGTTGCAAACGATCTTATGGGTTGCCGCTTCCTCACTTGCCGGACGGCACGCGCACGATCCGCACGGGCGGCGTATCCGGCAGCCGAACCCCGTCCAGCGTGCGTTTCACCGACTGCCAGGTGAAGCTGTTGGCGTCGACGGCCGTCAGGATGTTGACGGCGGTGCTTTCGCTGCCGTCGCGGAGCACCCCCTTGGCCTCGATCACCCATTTCGAGCCATCCTTGATCCACACGTCGTTGCCGAAGCCACCCTCGGGCCCGAAGTGCCACGAGACGATGCGCCCCAGCTTGGGATGCCAGCCGATGATCTGGCCTCCGGTCAAGGTCGACTTGCCGTCTTCCGTGGCGGTGAAGGTGTTCTTGATGAAGTTCCTTTGCGCCATCCACTCGAAATGAACCTGCAGGGAGCGGTCCTTGCCTGCGAGCTTCCAATCGCCGATCAGCCACGCGAGGTCTTTCAGGTAATCCTCGTTCGAGCCGGGCACGTAGGGGGCATCCCGGCAATCGACCATGATCCATTTTCCGTCGCGCCTCGCGTGGACCACGGTGTAGCGTGCGGCGGACTTGTCGCCGGCCGGCGACGCGAGCCGGGCGATGCCTTTCTCCACGGCAATGTCGGGGCCGAGGAAGCGGATCGATTCGATCGTGACGGCCACGGTCGCACCAGGATGTTCCTTGAACAGCCCGGCATACAGTTTTTCGATGGCAGGGCCGCCGTGATAGGACTGGCCGGATTCGTCCGTGTACTCGGCATCGGCGGCCCAGAGGGCGCCGATCGCCTTGGCGTCGGCGGCATTGAAGGCCTTGACGAAATCGTCGGCGGTGGCGCGGATCACTTTCTCGTCGGTCGCACGGTCTGTTTTGGCCGCGGCGGCGGTGGTCTGGGGCGGTGCCGCCGCTTTCTCCGGGGCCGCATCGGCCGCTTGGGCGACGCCGGCGCCCAGCAGCGCGCAGCAGCCGGCGATGAATCGCAATTGCTTCGACCACGTTTTCATAAGTGCCTCCTGTTGGTGGGCCTGCCAGGTTTCGCTGCTCGGTCCAGAACCCTCTCGGCGGCGCAAGCGGGTACCGGGCGGATGCGCTTTCCGACATAGCTCCGGTTGCGGAAATTGACAGATCGTAGGTGCCATGCCCACGCTTGCGTGGGCATGTGCGAGTTGCGGTTGACTTGCCGGCATGCCCACGCTTGCGTGGGCATGGCACCCGGCCCTGAACGTCGTTCCGGTTAATCGCCGGTGGTGTGCCGCTGCGCCTCCTCCATCTTTTTCGCCAGCTCCGCCTTCAGGGCATCGAGGTTGAAACTCGCCCCCCTCTGCATGGGCGGATACTCAAGGGCCGTCTGGGCCAGCTTGCCCACCTGCTGTTGGACGAACACGAATCGCCAGAATTCGTAGAGGAACCAGTCCATATAATTCAACGACCCGCCCTTAACGCCGTCTGTCGGCCAGCCCGCGCGCTCGAAAGGATCCAGGCGCAGGTTGGTCAGGCACGGCACGTCCGGGTGGTTCTTGTCACCGATCCAGCCGTGTGGCTGGTCAAGGAAACGGTACTTGAAGTCGTCAATGCGCACCGCGCCGAGACTGCTTTCAGCGAAGTAGAAGATTTCGTGACGCGCGGACTTCCCCTTGCCGGCGATGGCATCCATCTGGTTGTAGCCGTCCAGATGGTTCTTGTAGGTCCGCTCGCCGAGTTTCACGCCCTTGAGCAACTGCTCGGTGATGTTCGGGTTGCCCGCAGCGGCGAGGAAGGTGGGGAACCAGTCCAGGCCGGAGAAAATGCCGTTCTGTATCGAGTCCGCCGGCACATGGCCGGGCCAGCGCAGGATACACGGCACGCGGAAGCCGCCTTCCATGACCGTCCCTTTGCACTGTGCGAACGGCGTCAGTCCGCCGTCGGGCCAGGTGAAGGTTTCGGTGCCGTTGTCCGTGGTGAACACGACGATGGTGTTGTCATCGAGGCCGTTGTCCTTGAGATACTGCATCACCGCGCCGACGATGTCGTCGAGCTGAGCCATGCCGGCCTCCTGGATGGTCCAACCATTCTCGGAGTTGCGCAGCGCTTCATATTTCGGGGAGAGGTGCGTGGTGACGTGCATCCGCGTCGGGTTGAGCCAGACGAAGAACGGTTTGTTGTCCGCCTTGGCCTTGTCCATGAACTTGAGCGAAAGGTCGAGAATCTCGTCGTCCACCGTTTCCATCCGCTTGGGATAGAGCGTTCCGGCGTCCTCGATCTTCTGTTTGCCAATCTTGCCCCAGCGCGGCATTACCGTGTCGTCGTCCGTGTCGGTCGCCCAGGAATGAACCATGTTGCGCGGGCCGACGACGTTCAGCAACTTCTGCGGGTAGGCGGGGTGCGCGGGGTCCTCCATCGCGTCGAGGTGATAGAGGTAGCCGAAGAACTCGTCGAAGCCGTGCACGGTGGGCAGGAACTCGTTGAGATCGCCGAGGTGGTTCTTGCCGAACTGGCCCGTGGCGTAACCCAGAGGCTTGAGCGCGGTGGCGATCGTGCATGCTTCCGCCGGGATGCCGATCTTGGCCCCGGCCTGGCCGACCGTGGTCATGCCCGTGCGGATGGGCAACTCGCCGGTGATGAAATTCGCGCGGCCCGCCGTGCAGCTTGCCTCGGCGTAATAGTCGGTGAACAACATGCCCTCTTTGGCCAGTTTATCGAGGTGCGGCGTCCTGCCGGCCATCAGGCCCCGGTGGTACGCGCCGATGTTCCACATGCCGATGTCGTCGCCCATGATGACGACGATGTTGGGTTTCTTGCCGCCGGGGGCCGCCGGTTTGGCCGGCGCCGCTTCATCGGCCTGGGCCAACAGGGTTTCGGCGGCAGCCGGGGAAGCGGCCGGCTTGGCGGCCGCCGGCTCGACGGCGACCGTGTTCTTCTGGCTCTCGGTTGTCTTCGGGCCGTGGTCGCCTGAGGCGGCCGGCCGCGTCGAACAAGCAATAATGCCGCCGATCATCGCCAAGGCGATGCTGGCAACCAACATGCTGCTCAGTTTCGGCATGGGGTCGTCCTTTCGTTGGGAGACGGGTTTCATCGGGATACCATCGTTTCGACACTGAATCCTTGCAGCCGCCCTCCACGCGGACACGGCAGGGGCTAGGGTGCATAGCGGAAGCGTTCGGCAGGCCGTCGGCCGCCACAGGGCCCTCGCCCGCCCACGACGAGTTTTCTCACAACGATAGTACGACGCCCGGCAACCCCCCCGTGTGGGCCACCAATGGGGTCGGCCAGGCGAGCCGGCCAACGCCCCCGGATGTAAAGAAGTGCCGCCTTTGCCCGGCGTAGCGGGGATGGTTCTGCGCTTCCCCTATTTCCCCTATAGTCCGACGAAACCCTATTCCGCGCCGGTCCGAAGTAACAGTTAGAACCCGAACTCCCGGAGCAAGGAGCAAAAAGTCATGCCGAACCGATTCACGCTCGTTGCCGCCGTCCTGGGGTTGATGTTGGCGGTGCAAAGCCAGGTTGCGCGGGCGCAGGGGTATGGGAGCGATACTCAGAATATCCTGACGCCGGCCGCGGGCGGCATGGCGGGCGTCAGCCTTGCCTTGCCGCAGGACGTGCCCGCCGCCATCTTCGGAAACCCGGCCACGCTGGCCCAATTCCACGGGACCCAGTTCACGATGGGCGGCGCTTGGGTCGAGGGCTACCCGACTATCACCAACACCGGCACAACTCCCTTCAGCGTCACGTCGCGCACCGAAGGGTTCGCCGGCACCGAGATGGGCGTCGTCCAGGACCTCCGCGCTTTCGGCCTGCCCGGAACCTACGGAATGGGGCTGGCCGGCCTGAGCGGTCTGGGGGACGAATACCGCGGCATGGCGCCGGGCACCGTGCTGAACAACGTCAGCAACGAGTACATGGTCCTCGGCATCAATATGGCGGCGGGCTTCGACGTGACCGAGCGGTTGTCCGTGGGGGCGGCGATGACGCTGGGCACCGCCTTCGAGCAACTGGGGTTCATCGGGCCGGTGAGCAGCTCGGCGATGGTCCACGATTACGCCCTGCGCGGAACGCTCGGGCTGGACTACGACTTGAATTCCTGCAACACGCTCGGCTTTTTCTACCAGACCAAGATGGATTTCCAGTTCCCCAACGCGGTCCGCGTCGGCAATGCTTACTACGACATGCGCATCGATCAGCCGACCACGTTTGGGCTGGGCCTGGCCAATCACGCCCTCATGGACGGCGACCTGCTGATCGCCGCCGACGTCTACTACAAGCTCTGGGAAAACGCCGCTTTGTGGCAGGACGTGTTCGTAAACCAGTGGGCTTTCGCGGCCGGCACGCAACTCACCCGGGGCAAGATGAAGTACCGCCTCGGCTACTCGTACAACAGCAATCCCATCAACCACAGCGTGGGCGGCAATCTCGACGGGTTCCCCATCGGGCAGGCCAACGTCCTGCTGTTCCAGGCGGCCTGTGTCCCGGCGGTCAACCAGCACCGCCTCACGGGCGGCATTGGCTACCAGGGGTTCCTGATCCCGAACCTCGATCTGGACGTGTTCGCCGGGGGCCTCTTCAAAGCTCACGACAATTTCGGCCCCGACACGCAAGCGTCGGCGGCCGTCTACTACATTGGCCTGGGCATGACCTGGCGGTATGGAGATTGCTGCCGGCAGTCGCAGCAGTAACACCCGGTATCGGCGGGACAGATCAAGTCGGGCGCGAAGAGGTATCTGCCGCAGAGCCTCCGGCCGGAGCGGCCTTCGCCTCTGCCGCCTTGGTGTCCTTAGCCTTGGCCTCCGCCGCCTTGGCCTCTTTGGCCTTGGCCTCCAGGGCCGCAATCTTCGCATCGACGCGGGCGCGGTAGGCAGCGGCCTCTGCGACGGTGATCAGGCCGTCGCCGTTGGCGTCGCAGGCCAGGATCTCGTCGTTGTAGACGGCGTTGTCCGACAGCACGTCGGCCTGCGACCGCCAACCCAGCAGCGAGAAGGAGAGTTGGAAGTTGGACACCTCCTTATGGGCCTTCATCTGATTAACCCCGGCCTCGAACAGGCTCCGTGCCTGCTCCGACTCGAAACGTACGGGCCGCGGTTTCTCGTTCTCCCGGATGACCCGCGTGGTATGCCGTATGCCCAGGCAACCCGAGCACAGACAGAGGAGCACCGCACACAACGATGAGCAGGGCCGGCTACAGCGTTTCATGGTCTGGCCCGGGATTAGGGAGGGAGGAGTAGAGGGCGGGATGGTACCCGCCAGATGGACCAGTGTCAATATGGGGATTTGCCGCACGTTCGCCCGCGGCCTTAGGTCTGCAAGATGCCATCAGACCCCCGTGTCTGGCATGTCTCCGACCCCGTTGAGTCCGGACCGCTAGGTGTCGCGGCCGGTGGAGGAGACCGATTCGTCGAAGCAAGGGGGGTGGGCGGCGGCCGACCCCAATGCGGGACCGCCGGTGGACTGGGCGAAGTGCGGTAGATTTGGCGGTGCCGCTGCCCCTTGAGCCCCCCCCAACGCCCGCTATAATCTGTAATCTGTGAGATTTCCCAACCGGCAACCTGGTTCAGTCGGAGACGGTATGATGACACAGGCAGTCTCGCGCTCCATTGTCGAGGAAATCGGCGAGACGGCCGGGGTGGTTTGGAAGGCCCTGGCCGACAACGGTCCTTTGACCGTAGCCAAGCTCCTCAAGAAGGTCGAACAGCCCCGCGACACCGTGATGCAGGCCCTGGGCTGGCTTGCCCGCGAAGACAAAATCACGATCACCGATGAGCGGCGCAATCGCGTCGTGGCCCTGCGATAGCCCGGAGGATTTCAAGACCGCGCGCCGGCTGAAGCGCAGGCGGGTGCCCTGCGCACGCTTGCGTAAACAGGCCCGCGTCGCCCGCGCGGCGTGGGCCTGGCAGCCAAGTGGCATAAAACCGGGTGCCGTGCGCTGTCGGGCACCGACGGGGTGCCTGCTTGCGGGTCGCGTTGGTCGGCATGGTCGGGGGCTTTCCCGGGCGGCAAACTCTTCCTAGCCGTTACAGACCGCCGTCTGGGCGGCCAAAAACGCTTGCGGAACCGCTTGCAGCCCCGGAAAAGGGCGCCGCCCCACCTTGTCAAGCGGCGCCGGGCGGCGTAGGCTACGGGGAAGTCGGTTTCCTCGTCGGGGAGTGAACCAACCCCTAACGGTAATCGTACACGATGGTATTGGGCCGAGGCGGCTCTGGAATTCTAGTCTTAGCCAGGGGGAATCTCTTCATGGTACGCTTATGTCGCTTGCTGGTCGTTGCAATGGCCGCAGTCGCCTTGTCGGTGGCGCTGGCCTGCTTCCGTCCCGTGTTGGGTCAAGTCGTAGCGCCGGAGACCCCGGCCACACCCAAGGCCGAGACCGCGCCGGCCAAGATCCCGGAGGCGGACGAGGCCGCCAAGAAGTTCCAGAATCGGGATTGGGACGGTGCGTTGGCCTTGTTGGAGCAGGCGGTCAAGAAGAACGTCGACTTGCCGCCGGCCCACGTGATCATGTTCCAGTGGTTCGCCCAGTCGAACCAGGGCTTCCTGGCCCGCATGGCGCTGGAGCGGACGGTCATGAATGAGCCGAAGGATCCCGAGGCCTTCGTCATCCTGGGAAACATCGCTTTGCAGGAGCGGCGGATCACCGACGCCCAGTTGTTGTTCCTCAAGGCGCAGCAACTGCTCGGGCCGTTCGACAAGAGCCTGAAGCGGAAGAACATCTTGGAGCCGCAGACGATCAGCGGCCTGGCCAGCGTGGACGAGGCCCGCGAAAAATGGCCGGATGCCGAGGCGCAGCTCGAAACGCTCTTGAAGCTCAGCCCGAAAGACGCAATGGCCATGCAGCGGCTGGCCCGCTCCCTCTTCCAGCAAACCAAGGCCGCCGAGGCGCTGAAGTGGCTGCGGGAGTCGAAGAAGGCCGACGAGCACAACATCCTCACGCCCGAGGCCGCTCTGGGGCGGTTCTACGAGCAGTACGGCGATCACAAGGACGCAACGATCTGGATGACCAAGGCCCTGGAGAAGGCCCCCGAGGACCTGGCCACGCGGTTGGTCGCGGCACAGTGGTGCCTGGAGACCGGGCAGTTGGACGACGCCGAGAAGCACACGATCAAGGCCATGCAGTTGGCCGACGAGGAGCGGCGGCACGCCACCGATGCGACGGCCACTCAGGTCGAGGCCCGGCTGATGAACGCGAAAGTCCTGCGCGGCCTGGTGGCCCTGTTCCGCAAGGACTTCAAGACGGCGGAGAAGTTCTTCGAGGACGCCCACTTGCAGTCGCCGGGCAACTTCGCCGCCAGCAACAACCTGGCCTTGGCCCTGTGCGAGCAGAAGATCGAGAGCAGCGGCAAGCCCGATCCGGCCAAGGTCAACCGCGCGTTGGAATACGCCAACGCCAACTACCAGGCCAGTCCCCGCAACCCCGAGACTGCCTCGACGCTCGGCTGGGTGCTCTACAAGGCCGGTTACCGGGACCGGGCCGAGGGCGCGCTGCGGCTGGCCGCCTCGTCGGGCAACCTCAGCGCCGACACGGCCTACTACCTCGCCCAAGTCAGCTACGACGGCGGCAACAAGGAACTCGCCCGCAACCTGCTGGACGCCGCCCTGAAGACCGTCTCCTTCTCGATGCGGCCGGAAGCCCAGAGCCTGGCGGACAAGATCAAGGCCGAGCCGCCCCCGAAGGAAAAGGAGAAGCCCAAGGATCCCAACGCCAAGTAGGCCCCCGCCGCGCAAGAAAGCGCAAGGGCACTACTTCACCGCGCACAGCGCCTCGCACTGGTACGTAAAGTCCGCGCGGACGACGCGGCGGTTGTAGGTGTCGCAGACGTAGACGGCCTTTTCGCTGAAGCCGGCTCCTGTCGGCCAGGCCAAGGGGATCTCCGGGGTGGCAATCAGCGGTTTGCCGTCCGCGGCGTCTTGCGGCACGTATTGGGAATCGAAGTTGCCGTAGCGGCCGATCTCGCAGATCAGGTTCCCGGCGTTGTCCAGGATGCTGACGGACGTGCTGACGACGTTGGGCAGCGCCAAGCGGCCGTAGCGGTCCAGGTCGAACCGCCCCACCCGGCAAACGCAGCCGGAACTGTTGCCGCCGTATCCTCCGCCGCTGAAGGGTGCGACGCCCGGATACATGGCCAAAGCCCCCTCGAGGATCACGTTGGGATTGGCGGTTGCCAGCCTGGGGGCGGCCGGATCCTCGGATTCCGCGTCCACAACACCCAGCACCACGCCCCCGGACGGAGGGAATTTCACCACGGAGCCGGTGAACCCGACATAGTCCGGCGCTTTCTCGAAACCCGCCGGCGGCACGTAGCCCTTGGGCCGCAGCCGCATGCCCAGGTAGATGTTCCCCTGTAAATCCACGCGGATCCCGCCGTTGTCCGCTGGAACCGGACCGATAATGGCGGAAGCGATCTTGCGCTCGTCGGGCAGCTTCACGTTTTTCCACGCCGGCGCGCTCGTCTTCAGTCTCCCGGCCATGTACTTGCCCCGCAACGGCAGTCCGTCCGGACTCCAGCCGCTCACGAAGTACTTGGCGAAATCGTACATCCAGCAGTCGTAGACCTTGCCGTCCGGCCCGACGCCCACGCCCTTCTCGCAGAAGCCGATGCCGAAGCGGCCGTAGATCGGATACAGCACGTTCGAGCCGATGGCGGAGAAGGGCTCAGGATCCAAGTCGCGGGTGAGGCGTTCGAGCGGCCCGGAAAAGCCGTTCCCGCTCCGCACGTAAAGCAATCCGTCATATCCGACGCTCAAGTCGGGCGCGTAGAATACCTTGCCGTCTTTCTTGAGCAAGCCGCCTCCCCCGGTGTTGCCGTTGTAACGATAGATCAAGTTTTCGCCGTTGCTGACATAGACTTCCTCGCGGAGCGGATCGGTGGCGATGCGGGCGAAGTCCGACTGGCTGCCGGGCTGCGGACCGTAGGGAACGGCCAGGACCTGGAACTCGGTGCCTTGGTCCTGCAGGGCGAGCAGCCCCTGGGGCGCTTCGTGCGGGGCCAATTTCGCGTCGGCCGTAGCGGCGCCTGCGAACCAGAGCACGGTTTTCGCCGCGTTGGCGGCCACGACCATCTGCGGCTCGTTGTTGCGGTGGAAGTTCGCAAAGCTGGCCACCGCCGTGGCGCCTTTCTCGAAATCAGCGAATTTGTCGAGGATCATGTGGTGAGTGCCCCAGCCGTTGCAGAAGCGGCGGAGCACGTAGATGGCGCCGGTCTTGGGGTGCACGGCGACACTGTCGGGGTTCTTGACGGCGATCTCGCCGATCCGCCGGCCGCTCTCGTCGAACACCAGCACGCGGTTCTGCTGGCGGTCGGTGACGTAGACGTTGTTCTTGAGGTCGGCGCAAACGCCGTGCACGGGGCCGGAGGGGCCGTAGTTCTTGGCGCCCTCTTTGGCCCAGGGGCCATCGAAAGTCGCCGGAACGGTGGCGAAAAGCCGCATCTCGTCCTTGCCGTCGAGCTGCATGCGGAACACGCCGGCCATGGGGAACCTGTCGCTCACCCGCTTGCGGTTCTCCTTGTTCGGATAAGGCCCGCTCAGGAACAGATACTTGCCGTCCGGCGATGCGCTGAAGATCGCCGGGCCGTCATGATAATGGAACGGGTGGCCGTAATGGTTGTTGTTGGCATCCTTGCGATCGAAGACCGGCCAGGGGCACTGCCCGGTGGCGAACGAATCTCCGCGCACGGCGCCGCGCAGATCGAGCCGGTAGACCGCGTCCCGGCTGACCAGCACGATGCCGCCCTGCTTCGAGGCGGACACCAAACGATAGTCCGCATAGCCGTTGTTGTTGTGGTAGAACTCGGGGTTGAGGAGATTCAGGTTGTGCGGGCGCCAGGTCTTGGCGGCCTCGTCCCAGCGGGCAATCTCTTTCATCGCCCCGCGCGGTAGGTCCGCTGCAAAGGGCAGCAACGTTCTGATGAACTTGCCCTCGGGACTGAAGACCCGCAGCGTCGCCTGGCACTCGTTGGCGGGCCCGAGGAAACCGGAGATGTAGAGATTGCCGTCGTCGCCCAGCACCATGGCGTTGACGCCGCCGAAGACGTAGGGGTCCTGGCCGATGAACCCGCCCAGCTTGGCACCCATGCCGCTGCGGACGCGAACCGTGAAGGGTCCGCCGGCCGCCGTCTTGCCAAAATCATCCCTGCCGTCCCAGAGAAGTTCCTGGGCCAGACCCTGTCTGAGCGGCTCGGGCGGGGCGTTGCCGGCGCCCAACACACCGGCGGCCAGGTGCCGCACCACTTTGCCGTCGGCGGCCAGCACCGCAACCTCCACGTCGGTCGGCGCCGCGAGGGTGAAGTTGATCTTCACCTTGTCACCAACCTTGGCGACCGTCGGCTTGACGCTGAAGGACGCCTCGGCGGCCCACACTTTCCCCGCCACCGACAGTGCAAGAAACAGGAAGCAACACATCGCGCGCATGTTCCCTTGCTCCTCAATCATGAGGGTTCGCAGCGTTCTTGGTCTTTGTGCACGTGCGGGAACGCCGCGCTGGTGGGGCCACATTACGGTTGGATTATGGGCCGAGGCAACGGCCGCGTCAAATGGGCGCGCAAGGCTGCTTGGAGCGTGGAACGGCACCCAGCGGCGGAGAAGACGGCAGACTTCGCCGGCAAGCGCGTTAGCGCGGCGCGCAGAGGCAGCCTGGCCAAGTCCCAGGCGCGCAAAAAAAGATCATGGTAAGCCGATCCGTGGTCATACCATGATCTTTATCCTGAAACGGGACACCGCGTGCCCCGCCCTCCCGGTAGGTCTATTCACAAGTAATCGGCAGAAACGGGTCGACCCCTGAAGCCGGACTTGCCTGTTTTTCCGCTTGTCAGTAGGTGGCAGCTTGCCCGGCCGCGGAACAGGGGGGGCCGGCCGGCGGCAGCGGCGTGCCCGGCGACGGCGCACATGCGCGGGCATGTCCGCAGCGGGCCAGCCGCCGGGCCTTCTCTTGACAGTAGCCGTCCCAGACGTGGTCGCAGCAGCCGGCCGGATGGTCGCAACAGCCTGGGACCAAAGTGTAGCAAGGCGGACCCGAACAGGGCGGTCCGCACAACGCCGCGATCCGGCAGTGACAGGCCGGTGTTCCCACCGCAGGCTCCCCGGCAACGGCCTGGCCGACCAAGAGCCACATCCCGCCCAAAACGGCCATCCATGACGCCCGTCGCATCGGTAGACTCCTTCCGAAAACACAACACACGTCGGCCGGTGGCCTGCGAGAGGTTGTTGCTCCCGGCGAGCTCACGGGTTGACACCGTGGCGGCCGTTGTTTGGCAGGCCGACGTGTGTCGGGTGGCGAAGACCCGGGACCGAAAGCAGAGCGCAGGGGGCCATTGGGCATCGCGGGCCGCTGCGGTCGAGGGTCCTATGGCTCTGTTCGGCAGCGGGTGGAAGCAAGTTCCTGCCTTTCTCACCGCGGGGCGGCAAAATCCCCGCCGGGGCCGGCAGCGGCGCGTGCTTTGCGCCGTCTAGCGCTTTGTCCGCCCGCACCACCCAGGTTGACCTTCCCAACGGCATCGCTTGCGAGCGGACCTGCGGCAAGTGACGTTCGCAACGCCTCTGACGGAGTTTTCAGAGCGGCGGGCAAGCCCGCCCGCTAAACTAATCCCTAATCCCTAATCCGTTGGCAAAGCGGGCCTCGAACGCGGCGATCGTCGCGGGCTGCTGCTCCCGCCGCTCGCGGGCCGCCTGGCGGAGCGAATAGACGCCGGAGCCGAGCACGCCCAGGCCGCCAAGGGTCAGGAGCGTGGCGGGCGATACGCCCTGCGACGCCAGGACCATCCCCGCTGCGGAGGCCAACAGCCGCAGCAGTCCGCTGAGGAAGGCCATGATGCCGAGGTAGCGGCTGGTGTCTTCGCCTGGCGGGGCGAAATAGGTCACGCCGATCTGCCACCACAGCACCCACTGGCCTCCCTGCACGCTGCCGCGGAGCACGCGGCCCAGCAGGGGCAGGGCGAGCACCGCCCAGGGAACCACCTGCCCCAGCGGCAGCGCGGCGGCCAGCAACAAGGCGTCCAGCCCCCACGCGAACCGCACCAAGGCCCAGGAAACCCACGGATTGGAGCGGTCGAACCACCGCCCCAGCCACCCGGTCGCCAGGAACGCGACGCCCGCGGGAATGGCGTGCGTCAGCGCCGCGGTGGCGAAGTAGCCGAACCCCAGCGTCCTACCGAGAAATGCCAGAATCAGCGGGAAGTACAGCATTCCGCAGAAACCGTCGATCGAACAGCCCAAGAGGTACCGCCGGAAGCGGCCGTCGCGGGCCACCACCCGCACCGCGGCGCGAAGGTTGTCGCGGACCTCCAGCTTGAAATCATGCCGTAGCGTCTCGGGATCCTCCCGGTCGCGGATCTGCCGGAAACACAAGAAACTGAAGAGGCTCAAGCAGCCCGCCAGCAGGACCTGCCCCAGGGCCGCGTGGATCGCTTGCGAACCGGCCCGCTGCAACAGGCAGGCCGACGACAGGCTCACGCTCACGAACACCAGCGAGCACCACTTGCGGACCTCGCCGGTGGCCGCGCCCCGCTGGGCCGCAGGATAATTGTGCCGCAGGATCGTGGGGATGGCCGAGCGGGCCATGATCTCCAGCATCGCACTGACGCCGAAGAACGTGAGAAACAGAAACGCGCTCCGCATCGCCAGCGCCATGCCCAGCGAAAACAGCCCGCACAGCAACCCCGGAATCAGCACGAAGGGCATTTTGGGGCGGCGTGCCATCCAGCAGCCCAAGTAGAGGGTCACGAGCATCCCCAGGCCCGTGTACAACTCGCGCATCGGCAATTGCCAGTTTGCCGCCCCGATCTCTTTGATGGCCACCAGCGGCGCATTGAGCAGGATTCCGCCGGCGGCCGCGTCCAACAGGGCATACGCCAGGTGGTAGCGGAAGGTCCGCCGGGCGTCCGGCGGCAACTCGGGCGGGGCCAATAGAGCGAGCATCCACTTCACGTCTGCACCCTGTCGCAGGCACATTCCATTATCTCCGCCCTCCGCCGGCCGGCAACAATGTTCCCCCCGGCCGAGCGGCCAAACCGATGAAACTCGGCCCGGCCCGCGCGCGTCTAATCGGGCGAGGTACAATAGCTTCGTCCGACGCAACCGGAGATTCGAACCATGCGCACACGTCTGAGCTGGCTCCCCCTTGGGCTCGTCCTGGTCCTGGCCCGGCCCGCCCCGGCCGCCGTGGATCTCGTCACCATCCCCACTCGCGAGGGGACACAACTGACCATCTACAACTCCGAAGACATCACCATGGTCCGGGAAAACCGGCTCTTGACCGTCCACGAGGGCGTCAACAAAATTCAATTCTCCTGGGCCAACACGTTGATCGACCCCACCTCGATCGAGTTCCGCATCCTCGACAAGCAAGACAAGGTGGACCTCGTCGACACCACTTATCCCAGCGGCCGCAACGACGCCCTGCAATGGAACATCAAGAGCCAGATGGCGGGCAAGCTCCCGGTCGAGATCCGCTACTTCACCAGCGGCATCACCTGGTCGGCCGATTACGTGGGCATCGCCAACGAGGAGGAAAGTAAGCTCCAGGTGACCGGTTATGTGCGGGTGTTGAACAACTCGGGCGAGCTCTACGACAATGCCCAGACGCGGATGGTCGTCGGCACGATCAACCTGGTGGAGAAGATCGCCGACCTGGCCCGGCGGCCGCCGCCGGGGCTTGCCTTCAAGGAGGGGAAGGACCGCCAGCGCGCCTTGCTGCGCGACGAGCTCAGCAGGAGCGTGAAAAAAGCCGAGGCGGCGGCGGAGGAATTGGAAGCCGCGGCTCCCGCCCCGGCCGAGCCGGCCAAGGCGGTGGTGAAAGAGGGCCTCTCCGAATACTTCCTCTTCACCATCGAGGGCCGCGAGGACATCAAGGACCGCGAGCCCAAGCGGCTGGTGGCCCTCAAGGTGGCCGAG
>Ga0326727_10005559_pt1 | contig 35839 bp, 34 predicted proteins | sample MB2enrmetagenome_FD_207643 | JGI IMG/M metagenome (GOLD analysis project Ga0326727, IMG submission 207643) | Lab enriched peat soil microbial communities from McLean, Ithaca, NY, United States - MB29MY | ecosystem: Environmental > Terrestrial > Soil > Wetlands > Peat | place: USA: New York...
GGCAAGCATCATCGTTTCCCTCTCGGCGGCTTTTCAGGCGGCTTGCAACCGGTCCACCTTGTGGGAGGCGCCCGCACGCCCGCACCGGCCTTTACCTGGTGCAATTAGACAGCTTGAGGGTTAACGACACCTTAGCGTTGTCGATGAGCGATAAATTGACCGCACGCTGATGGAAATCATGATCGATCGCCCGCTTCAGTTGCGATGTCATGCAAAGGTTGCGTAATCGACACCAGCAACGACAGCACTTACCGACAATCGTGACGATGATCAGCGTTCGTAGGGCTGATCGTTTGGCTCAACGCTGTATTCACGGGCGTCATTCGCACGAATAGGCGTTGCATCGACATTGGTCTAACGCAATCGTGATCTGAGCAGCGGCACGATTGATCTCTTCGATCGCGCTGGCTTGCTCCTCGGCGGCGGCGGTGATCACGCCCGACATGTCACTATGGATCTGGCCCAGCGCCTCCGTGCTCTGTCTGCCCTTCACCAACTCCTCACGGGCTGCGGTCGCACTGCTCTGGATCTTAACCGCGATCAGATTCACGTCGTGTTGGATCCGTGCAAGCAGCGTCCGCAGATCATCGGGGCTTGTCTCGGCTGTCGCGACCAGGGTCCGCCCGTCGCCGATGACGGCGGTTAAGTCCTTGCGGTGGTCACCAGCGTGCGGCGCGTCGAGCACTGCGTTGAGCGTCAGTCGATTGGTCTGGTCCGCGATGAGGGCGACGGTCTTGACCACCTGTCCAATGGTGGCTGCTTGCAGTTCGAGCTCTTGCATCATGCGGATCGAAGCCTCGTGCCGCTCGTTGGCGCGGCCGATGGCCAGAATCGACTTGGCGATCTCGCGCGCCACATCGGAGACCACCACCTTCAACGCCTCAGTCGTGTTGACCGAGCGATCCGCATTCTCCCTGACGCGCAGCATCAAATGTGCCTTGCGCTCTTGGGCGTCTGCCGGCACCGCGTCGCCCGCAAGGGGGCCAAAAGGATTGCCCACGAAGGCACCAACCGCATCGTCCGCAAGGGCGCCAAACGGATTGCCCGCGAAGGCACCAATCGCGTTGCCTGCAAGGGCGGCAGAGCGTGTTGCCTTGTGCGCGCCGACAGTAGTCGGGTGGGCGGTCGTACCTGGTCGCCGGTGCGGCGCGGCGGTGGTCTGGTCGGCCTGGACGCCAGCGCCTTGGTGGTTGATGGGCCGCTTGACAGGCGCCATGGTCACGACTCCCCTGAGCTGGTGAATGCTTGAGGTTGCGTCCTGCGCGCTGGCCCCGCGCATCGGCCGTGGGAGCCGCTACGCGTGGTCGGAGCAGGGACGTTGAGGTCACAACACCCGATTCTGGTTAATTAAGTGTTCACGCCGGTAAGCCGGAACCCAGGCGTGCAAGCTGCCTGGCGGGCCGAAGGTGGTGCCACGCGTCCGATTGATCCGGCGTGAGATCCATCACGTCTGAGCCTGTTGGGGGAATTGCCATGAAGATCACTGAAGTTATCGCGCATCCGCTGTCCGTCGCGCTGGCACAGGGGAGATGGACCGCGCATGAGTGCATCGATCGCGCCCAGATGGTTCTCGTGGAGGTCCGGACCGACCATGGCGTCGTCGGGTTCGGCGAGATTTCCGGCGGCCCGCTGACTGTTATCTGCGATCTGCTGAAGCTGTTCGCCGGTGTCGTGCAGGGGATGGATCCGCTGGGGCATACGGAGGTTTGGACCAAGCTGTTTTCATTGACCTCGCCGCGGCCGGGTGGTCTGGGCGGGTGGGATGGCATGCCGGCGCCGCTGCCGCGCAACCTGCGACCGCAGATCATGGCGGCGATCGGTGGTATCGACATTGCGTTGTGGGACATCAAGGGCAAGGCGGCCGGGTTGCCGGTGTTTCGACTTCTCGGCGGTATACGGACCGAAGTGTTCACCTATGCGACCGGCGGGTACTATCTGGAAGGCGAGGCTCCCGATGCCGCCGCCGAGGAGCTCGCGGGTTTCGTTTCTGCGGGGTATCGTGCGGTCAAGCTGAAGTGCGGCGCGCTGTCACTGAGTGATGAAGTGGCGCGGATCCGTGCGGTGCGGGAGGCGATTGGCCCCGATGTGCTGTTCATGCTGGACATGAACGCGCCCTATGATGTGGCGGGCTGCATCAAGTTTGCATTGGCGGTGGCGCCATTCAATATATTCTGGCTCGAGGAGCCGCTGCATTGGTATCTGCAACCGGCGGATTTTTGGCGCCTGGCCGCGGCGTCGCCGATTCCACTGGCGCATGGGGAGCGGGAGTGGCACCGCTACACTGTCCGCGATTTCATTGACTCGGGCGCGATACGGTATGTGCAGTTCGATTCAACGCGGCATGCGGGGTTCACTGAATCGTTGCGGATTGCGCATTATGCCGAACAGAAAGGCGTATTGATTGCGCCGCATTCGGTGGGGTATTTGCACGGGCATCTGGTGTCGGCGTTTGGCGATGCCGCGTTTGGCGCGGAGTCGCACGGCGATGCTGGGCGGCATCCTTTGCATCACGCGATTTATCGCGGGGGCGCCGAGGTGAGGGATGGGATGGTGTGCCTGTCGGAGGCGCCGGGGTTTGGGGTGGAGATTGATTGGCGGGCGGTTGAGAAGTTCCGGATGTGATTGGATCTTCCTCTCTCGACCACCGGCGCGGGAGGACCATGTCCCGGCCCGCGGATCCCGCGATACCGTCCGGATTGAACGGCGACAAACTGAGGGCAATGCTGTCCGCATTGACGAGTTCTAGCACTGCGGCCATGGGAGGCTATCTGGTGTCAACAACAGCATCACGCTGCCTTCTCACTGCGTCGCGATCTTTCGGATATCTTGCGGGCGGCGAAAGGGTGGTTACGCGGCCGTGGTCAAGTCCCGGAGGGCATTTTGGAACTCAAGACTTTCCGACACCCTGCTCGGCCCCGCTTTCGCAAGGCCTTGGGTCTCCAAAGATACGACGGATGGTGGAGCGCTTCCGCGCCCCACCATCGTTGAAAATTATTCGGCAGCCAGGTTCGGAGTGAACTCGAGCGGCAGGCCCTTGTGGCCGGTCAGCCGCTCGCCTTCCTCGTACATCTCGAACGCCCGCTTCTTCAATGCCGGAATGACCGCGGCGATTTTGTCCAGGTCCAGGTCGGCGGCGATCCCCGGGTAACCGGCGCGCTCGATCATCGGCCCGAGCTTCCGGTTCTCGAGCTGCTCGAAAGTCCATTCCAGCGGTTCTTCGACGATCGTCCGGTCCCAGTTGATCCGGTGGTTCTTGTTGCGCGGACCGTAATGATAATGCGCGCCTTGCCAGAAACAGTCGAACGCAAGAACCTCGGTCTCCTCGACGTAGGCTTTGCCTTTCGATCCGCCCACGTCAGCCAGAACGTGCACCGCGAGGCCACCGTCGCCGTTCCGCTGCCGACGCATCTCCAGCCCGAAGCGGATGTTGCCGGCTTCGAAGATATCCGTGCCACGGTTGTGTTTGACCGTGTTGCGCTTGGCCAGGAAGGTCTCCCGCGCGCAGGCCTCGACCTCGGGCAGGACGCGCTGCACCGTCGTAAGGTCCGTGGCCGCGGCGACGTCCTTGTAGCCTGCCCGCTCGATCATCTTCGGCAGTTTCTGGCCCAGGATGCGAATGGTCCAGCCGATCGGATTGCCGTCGGTAATGGGGTCCATGCGGCAGTGCACGCCCATGCCGCCGCCGACCCGGCCAGGTGTTGCGAGATCGGGATTTTCCGGGCCGTAGACGTAGCTGCGCTCAAGGTCGAAGCAGTTGAACCGCAGCAGCGCGGTCTGCCTTCCGCCGACATCGGCGGCGACGTCGATGGACACACCCTGGTCCACATGATCCTCGACGTTGCCGTCCCACAGTTGATGCCGGACGATGAAGGTCAGTGGTTCGGCGGTAAAATGGACGCCTTGCGATTGCGGCATGGTGGGGCGCTCCTGTTGGGGGGATCCGCGCAATCCTAGGAAGGAGACGCCGTGGTCGCAAGACTGGCTGAGCGGCCGCCGCAATCAGCCGGCGACGAGGCCTCCATCGACCACCATGGCATGGCCCACCATGAAGCTTGCGGCCGGGCTGCACAGCCATACCACGGCGGCGGCGATTTCCTCCGGGGCAGCGAAACGTCCGATTGGCTGTTGCACAACCATGCGTCGCATGATTTCGGGATCGTAATTCTGAGTGACGAAGGCGGCCATCGGCGTGTTGACCGGTCCCGGGCAGACGGCGTTGATGCGGACGCCTTTGTCCGATGCCGGCATTGTTGCAGGCTGCGTCGAGCCGACCGAAGGCTGTCACGGTCTCTTCGACCATTGCCTGAACCGCGTCCGAGTCCGTGACGTCGCAGGCGATGCCGATCGCCTTGTTGCCTTGACGAACCAGCTCCGCGGCGGCGGCGTTGGCTCCGTCGCCTTCGACGTCGCCAATGCAACGGCGGCGCCAGCCTGCGCGAACGATCTCGCCGTCGCCAGGCCTGTGCCGGAGGCGGCCCCGGTGACCAACGCGACCTTGCCGGTGAAATCCCGGGTCGCGGTGCGGTCTCCCGTTATCCGTTGCCCATGCACGCCGCCATGCTGTTCCGCCCACGTTATAGTGGCCCGCGTTACAGGGGATTGTATCCGGGCTTTTTGTAGAGGGTGTTGGGCCGGCCGAGGATGTCCGGCTTGTAGACCTGCTCGACCCAGTCGTTCGGCTCGACATCCTCGATGCTGACTGACACGGCTGGCTCCGCGCAGTTTGCGCTGGCCATGATGGCCCGCGTGACAGCGTCGGCGATCTCGGCTTTCTGTTGCTCGGATCGTCCGGACTGCAACTTTACGATCACGTGCGGCATCGACGCGTCCTTTCGCTCAGACTTCCTGTCGTGTGGGCCGGAAGACTATCTCGTTGATGTCCACGTCCTCCGGCTGGCTGATCGCAAATTCTACCACGCGCGCGAACGAGTCCGCCGGGATCGCCGATGCCTCGTAGAATTTGCGAACCCGCGCGGCGGTTTCCGGATCGGTCACGCTGTTCGGCAGTTCAGTCGCCACCGCGCCGGGAGAGATGATCGTGGTGCGGATGTTGTAAGGTTTCACTTCCTGGCGCAGTCCTTCGGAAAGCGCGCGCACGGCGAATTTGGTGGCCGCATAGACCGCGAAACCGGGCCCGACCTTGTGACCGGCCACGGAAGAAACGTTGATGAAATGTCCGGCTTTTTGCTGCTTCATGTAGGGCAGCGCCGCGGCAATGCCGTACAGCACGCCCTTGATGTTCACATCGATCATCCGGTCCCACTGTTCGATCTGGAGGCGCTCGAGCGGCGCCTGTGGCATCAGCCCAGCGTTGTTGATCATGACGTCGATGCGCCCGTGCAACTTTACGGCCTGGTCCACGAGATGCTTCACCTGCGTCTGCTCGGTGACGTCGGTCTGGACGGCCGCGTCTGGGCCGCAAGACAGCTCTGCGGCGAGTGCCCGAAGTCGTTCGAGGCGGCGCGCACCAAGGACCAGTTTAGCCCCCTGTCGCGCGAGATTGCGCGCGGTTGCTTCACCGAGGCCGCTGCTGGCGCCGGTGATGACGACAACCTTGTCCTGGATACCTTCAGTCATGGAGGAGCCTCCAAAAATACATGGAACACGAGACTGGGTCGCGGTTCTTCGCCGCCTAGCGATCGACCATTGCCTGGAGAAACGGGGGATAGCGCTCGCCCTGCAGAGTGATCCGTGCAAGCGCGCCGTCGATATCGCGGAGATCGGTTGCGGTCAGTTCGATCGCTGTTGCGCCGAGGTTCTCCTCGAGACGGTGCACCTTCGTGGTGCCCGGAATCGGCACGATCCACGGCTTCTGCGCCAGCAGCCAGCCGAGCGCGATCTGCGCCGGCGTTGCCGCTTTGCGGGCCGCGAGCTGCCCGAGCAGGTCGACCATGGCCTGGTTCGCCCCCCGCGCCTCCGGCGTGAAGCGTGGCACCATGCTCCGCATGTCCGTGCTGGCGAAACGCGTGTCCGGGGTGATGGCACCGGTGAGGAACCCCTTGCCCAGCGGGGCGAAGGGCACGAAGCCGATACCGAGCTCTTCAAGGGCCGGAATGATCGCCTGTTCCGGCTCCCGCCACCACAGCGAATACTCGCTCTGCAGGGCGGTGACCGGCTGGACCGCGTGCGCCCGATGGATCGTGCCGACGCCGGCTTCGGACAGGCCGAAATACTTGACCTTGCCTTGCTGGATCAGATCTTTGACGGCTCCCGCGACGTCTTCGATTGGCACGGCGGGGTCGACGCGGTGCTGATAGAACAGGTCGATGCGGTCGGTCTTGAGGCGCTTCAGTGACGCCTCGGCGACCTGCCTGATGTGCTCCGGTCGGCTGTTCAGCCCGAGCTGGCCGAATTCCCGGCCGAAGACGTGGCCGAACTTGGTGGCGATTACGACCCGGTCGCGGAACGGTGCCAGGGCTTCGCCAACGAGTTCCTCGTTTTTGAAGGGGCCGTATGCCTCGGCGGTGTCGAAGAAGGTGACGCCGCGCTCGACGGCGGTGCGGATCAGTCGGATCGCATCCTGCGTGTCCGCGGCCGGGCCGTAGCCGGAGCTCAGCCCCATGCAGCCGAGGCCGATGGCCGAAACCTCCAGCCCCTGGCTGCCGAGTTTCCTTTGCTGCATCGCGCGCCCTCCCGTATCTGTATCGACTGACGAACGTAATTCCCAGCCATCAGGTGCCGTATTGTTCGTCGCTCACCTTGTCCATCCAGTCGACGACCTTGCCGTTCAGGGCTTCCTGAATGGCGATATGGGTCATGGCGGTGGTTGGCGCGGCGCCATGCCAGTGCTTCTCGCCGGGCGGAAACCAGACCACATCGCCTGGCCGGATTTCCTGCACCGGCCCACCCTCCCGCTGGACGCGGCCGCAACCGGCGGTTACCACCAGCGTCTGACCCAACGGATGAGTATGCCACGCCGTCCGGGCGCCGGGCTCGAACGTAACGCTGGCGCCACGAACGCGCGCCGGGTCGGGCGCGCTGAACAGCGGATCGATGCGGACCGTGCCGGTGAAATAGTCCGACGGACCTTTGCCCGAGGGTTGCGAACCGTTTGGCTTGATTTCCATCGTTGTCTCCTGTGGTTCCTGATTTACTTTACCCTCAGCACCCGGGCGCACCCGATTGCGTCGGGCGACACCGCAGCCTACCACCGGCCAGCCGTGGCACCGCCATCCACGGGCAGGATGGCGCCGGTGACGAAACTCGCGTCGTCGGAGGCGAGGAAGGCGATCGCCGCCGCGACCTCCTCGGGGAAGCCTTCGCGTCCCAGGGCGTGCCTCTCGCGAATGCGGCGCACGTTCTCGGGGTCCTCGAACATGACGGCGGTCATCGGCGTGCGGATCATTCCGGGTGTGACGGCGTTGACCCGGATGCCGGAGGTGCCCAGCTCGATCGCCATCGCGCGTGTGAGGCCGACGACGGCGTGCTTGGAGGTGACGTAGGCGGCGCGGTTTGGCACCGCCGTGATGCCGGCCAGGGAGGCGGCGTTGACGATGGCGGCGGGCTGGCCGGCCTTCAGCGCGAGGCGTGCGAAGGCCTGGCAGGCGATCAGCGTTCCCTCGAGGTTGACCGCGTGCACGCGCGCCCACTGTTCCGCCGTAACGTCCAGCACCGAGGAGACGCCGCGGATGCCGGCGCAGTTCACCAGCGCATGCAGGTGGCCGAAGCGCGCCGCCGCCTCCGTCATCATGGCAGCCACACGCGGGCGGTCGGTGACGTCCAGTGTGGCGGCCCAGGCCCGTTCGGCATCGCCCAGGCTGTCAGCCACGCGCTGCGCGCCGTCCCGGTTCGAATCCACCACGACGACGCTCGCGCCTTCCGCGAAGAATCGCCGGGCGACGGCCTCGCCGATTCCGCTGCCGCCGCCGGTGACGATTGTGGTGCGATGGGCAAACCTGTTCATTGGGTCATGCCTCCTTGCTGGGTGGAAGAATTAAGCGGTGCCGCGTTCGGGTATTAGGCGCTAAAACCTGCATGGACCTATAAGCTGGCCTTCTGAATGCCCTGTCGCCGATGCCCCGCACCGACCTGAACGACATCGCCGCCTTTCTCGCCGTGGCGCGGGAGCGCAGTTTCACCCGGGCCGCGGCGCAGCTCGGCGTTTCTCAGTCGGCGCTCAGCCAGACGGTGCGCGGGCTGGAGGCGCGGCTTGGCCTGCGCCTGCTGACCCGTACCACCCGCAGCGTCGCGCCGACCGAGGCGGGGGAGCGCCTGCTGCGGGCAGCGGGGCCGCACCTCGACGCGCTCGACGCGGAATTGGCCGCACTCAGCGAACTGCGCGACAAGCCGTCCGGCACGATCCGCATCACGGCGCACGACCACGCCGTGCAGGCCGTGCTTTGGCCCGCGCTGGCGAAGCTGCTGCCGGACTACCCGGACGTCAAGGTTGAGATCGTCATTGACTACGGCCTGACGGACATCGTCGCCGAGCGTTACGACGCCGGCGTTCGATCCGGCGAGATGGTGGCGAAGGACATGGTCGCGGTGCGCATCGGGCCGGACATGCGGTCGGCCGTGGTGGGCGCGCCGGCTTATTTCGCCCGGCGGCCACGGCCCAAGACGCCGCAGGACCTGACCAGCCATGACTGCATCAACCTGCGGCTGCCGACACATGGCGGCCTATACGCCTGGGAATTTGCCAAGGGACGACGCGAGCTGCGGGTAAGGGTCGAGGGGCAGCTCGTGTTCAATGGCACGGCACCGATGCTGGCCGCGGCATTGGCGGGGTTTGGCTTGGCGTATCTGCCTGAGGACAATGTGCGGGCGCACCTGGGTGACGGGCGGCTGGTCCGGGTGCTGGGCGATTGGTGTCCGCCGTATCCGGGCTACCATCTGTATTATCCGAGCCGTCGCCAGCCCACGCCGGCCTTCGCGCTGCTGGTGAATGCGCTGCGCTATCGGGGGTGAGGGCAAGCGGAGAACCCCGGCTCAGTTGTGCGTCGTAGGGGATAAGCGCTTGCGCAATCCACCGCTTGCGGCACCGCGCTGAGACGGGGGTGTTGAAACAGACGGGATACGCAACGGCTTGTCCTGCGGCGTTAGGCGGATGGTCTCCCACGTCGGCCTCGCCGGCGCCCGCCATTCTTTCGGAATCCGGAAGAGAGACTGCCGAATGGCAGGTATTTGGTTCGAGCCCGATTGATCACAACTTCCGGCTCGGTGGGTCGGCGACGTGCGTCGGCATCATCGGGCCGCCCGCAAGCGCGGGCTTTCGCTCGGGGAAACGGCCATGAACGTTGCCAACGAGACTGCCCTGATTCCAAAGGGCGCCTTGGGTATCCTGTCCGGTTGCCGAATATTCCGCGGTGCCGAAGGCGCGGGCGCGTTGGTCGCGCATGGCGATCCGGTGCGCATGGTCGGGGCGATTGGGCTGCGCGCGCGGGACGGCGCACGCGATAACCGAGGAACGCCTGTCCGCCCCGTTGGTTGGTTTGTCGGCGTACGGATGCGTCTGACGGCACCGCTCGAACCCAGATCGTCAATGCCCACGGCTTGCGATGTTGCCCCCTCCGTGCGTCACAGGAAGCTTCCGTGCGGCTCGTCACAATCGAATCGCACAAATCAGCATGGCGGCGTGCAATCCGCCGTGCTGGCCATGGCGATACGAAACCCTCGGAGTGGTGCGCATTGGAGTGATGCGGGGACGGACCGCCTAATGGTTGACGACGCGCCGACAGATGCCCGCGCGATCCTGGGTTGCCTGGGCGGGACCGAAACGCTTGCGCCGCGTTGCGCGGTTGGTCGCACGTAATTGAACCGGTCGCACGTTGGTGAATCGGACCGAGTTCCCTTGTTAGCGGCGCGGGCATCCACCGCGGGAGGAGAAAAATCATGCAATTCATTCTGATTTCCGTCACCGCCGCGCTGGGCGGATTGCTGTTCGGCTACGACACCGGCGTGATCTCCAGCGCGTTGCTGTTCGTCCGCACCGTTTTCCATCTCTCGACCGCCGGCCAGAGCCTCGTCGCCGGCATCGTGCTGGTCGGCGCCGTGCTGGGCGCGATCGTCGCCGGCACCCTGTCCGACCGCTTCGGCCGCCGCCTTGTCATCCTGGTCACCGCGCTGGCGTTCGTTATCGGCGCCCTGCTGTCCGCCTTCGCCGGCAGCGTCACGGTGCTGCTGGAGGGCCGGCTGCTGATCGGCATCGCGATCGGCGTGGCCTCGATGCTGACGCCGCTCTATTTGGCGGAGATTGCGCCGGCGGCCTCCCGCGGGGCGGTGACCTCGCTGAACCAGCTTTGCATCACGCTGGGCATCCTGGTGTCCTACCTGGTCGGTTACAGTTTTGCCACTGCGCCGGAGGGCTGGCGCTGGATGCTTGGATTGGGCGCGGTGCCGGGGGCGATCCTGGCCACCGGGATGCTGGTGCTGCCGGAAAGCCCGCGCTGGCTGGCCGGGCATAACCGCATGCCTGAGGCCGAAGTGGTGCTGCGCCGCTTGCGTGCGACGCCGGGGGAAGTGGCGGAGGAGTTGGCGACCTTGCGGACCGACCTGCGGCGCGAGGGCGGCCGGCTGGTGCCCTGGTCGGCGTTGCTGGCGCCCCGGCTGCGGCCGGCACTGATCATCGGTGTCGGGCTCGCGATGTTCCAGCAGATCACCGGCATCAATACGGTGATCTACTTCGCGCCGCAGATCTTCCAGGCGGCCGGGCTGTCGTCGGCTTCGGTGTCGATCCTGGCCACCGCCGGCGTCGGCGCGGTCAATGTGGCGCTGACCCTGGTGTCGATCTGGCTGATCGACCGCGCCGGGCGGCGGGTGCTCCTGTTGTGGAGCCTGGGCGGGATGGCGGTGACCCTGCTGGTCCTGGCTGGCGGATTTGCGTTCGGCACGTCCGGGGCGTCGGGTTGGATCACCGTCCTGTCTGTCGCCGCCTACGTGGCGTTCTTCGCGGTTGGGCTGGGGCCGGTGTTCTGGTTGTTGATCGCCGAGATCTTCCCGCTCGCGGTGCGCGGACGGGCCATGAGCCTCGCGACGATCTCCAACTGGGGGTTCAACCTGTTGGTGACGATCACGTTCCTGGGCCTGATCGACCTGTTCGGCCGCACCGGCACTTTCCTGCTCTACGCCGTGTTGACGCTGGTCGCGCTGGTATTCACCGCTGTCCTGGTGCCCGAGACCAAGGGGCGCAGCCTGGAGGACATCGAGGATGCGCTCGAGGGGCGGCAGGTGCCGGCGCCGGTCACCGTGCGGCAAACCGCGGGAGGACCAAGCTGGTGAAGCGCATCGCGCCCCTGGCCGCGCTGCTGGCCGCTGTGGCAGCGCCGGCCGTGGCCCAGACGAGCAACGGCGAACCGAGCCAGGGGGTTGCGCAGTTTCCGGCGTCCCCCTCGGCTTCCCAATCCGGGGCTTCCCAATCTGGGGCATCCCAATCCGGGGGGCGCATGCCGGCCCAAAGCGGCGTCGCGCCCGCGGTGGAGCACCTGTTCGGCGACTGGTGGGGTCTGCGGCCCTACCTGGAGGACCACGGCATCTACCTGTCGCTCGACGCCCTGACCGAGTTCGCCGGCAATGTCAGCGGCGGCGTCAAACAGGGTGCCACCTTCGCCAGCCAGATCGCGTTCGGGGCCGATGTGGACTGGCAGCGCCTGGCCGGGGTTCCGGGGCTGTCCACCCACCTGATCATCGTCAACCGCTCCGGCGAGAACGACAGCACGCTGTTCGGCGACAACCTGCTGCCGGTGCAGGAGATCTACGGCGCGGGCGGCAACGTGGCGCTGCACCTGGTGTCGATCTATGCGCAGGAGAAACTGTTCGGCGGTCGGCTCGACCTTGCCGCGGGCCGCATGAACGTCGAGAACGATTTCGCCAGCTCGCCACTGTATTGCAACTATATGAACAACGTGCTGTGCGGCGACCCCAAGGCGCTGCCGGGCGGCGACATCGGCCACAGCGCCTATCCGGACGGCGTGTGGGGCGGCCGCGTGCGCGTGCGTCCGACAACGGACACTTATATTGCGGCCGGCGTTTACGAGGTCAGTCAGGGCCTGTACGGTGACATCTTCCGCAGCGGCTGGGAGTTCGACAGCGCGCGGGACAGCGGCGTGTATCTTCCCGTCGAGGTGGGCTACGAGCCACGGCTTGGCGAGGCGAAGCTGCCGGGTCATTACAAGATCGGTTTCGGTTACGATTCCTCAAACAACTACAAGGATTTTTCGGCCGCGTTGACGCCCTCGGGCGCGTCGGCCCCGACGCATACCGGCAACACCCAGGTCTGGGTGCTGGTGGACCAGATGCTGCTGCGCCAGGGACCGGGCGACCAGGATGGCATCATCGCGCTGGGCGGCTTCGTGCACAACAACCCGGAAAACTCGGTCTATGCCGAGCAGTATTTCGTCGGCGCGCTGGACCGTGGCTTCTGGGCCGCCAGGCCGCAGGACACGGCGGCGCTGCTGTTCACCTACAACACCGTCAGCGGCCAACTGGGCAAGGTGCAGGCGCAAGAGTTGGACCTGGGACTGCCGTTGAGCAACGGCGCCAGCGGCGTGCAGACGCACGAGATGATCCTGGAGGTCAACTACAACATCCACGTCTATCGCGGTCTGAGCTTCCAGCCGGACTTCCAGTACGTGATCCGGCCGAATGCGCAATCAAATATTCACAATGCGGCGGTGTTCGGATTCCGGGCGCATGTGTGGTTTTAAGGCCGCGCTGGTGTGCGGGGGCGGCCGCGCCGTGCCCACGACATTGTGAAAGGCGGGACGACACATGATTCGTCCAATACCAATTCGCGTACCCAGATGCGTGTTGGGATGCGCAAGTTTGGAGGTGAGGCGATGAAGGCAACCGGGACGCTGCATGATCTGGGCCAGAGCATTTGGCTCGACAACATCACCCGCGATCTGCTGGGCAGCGGGACGCTGAAGCGCTATATCGACGAGCTGTCGGTGACCGGCCTGACCTCCAATCCGACGATCTTCGATCACGCCATCAAGAACAGCACGACCTATGACGACACGATCCGCCGCAGCGCGCGTGGCGGCAGTTCGGGCGAGGCGCTGTTCTTCGACCTGGCGCTGGAGGACCTGACGCGGGCGGCCGATCTGTTCGCGCCGATTCATCAGCGCACCGATGGGGTCGACGGCTGGGTCTCGTTGGAGGTATCGCCGCTGCTGGCGCGCGACACCAACAGCACGCTGGCGGCGGCAAGGTCGCTGCATGAGCGGGCCGGGCGGCCCAATCTGTTCATCAAGATCCCCGGCACGCCGGAAGGCCTGCCCGCCATCGAGGCGGCGATTTTCGCCGGCGTTCCGGTCAACGTCACGCTGCTGTTCTCGCGCGAGCAGTACGTGGCGGCGGCCGAGGCATATCTGCGCGGTGTGGAACGTCGCATCGCGGCGGGGCTCAATCCGGCGGTCGGCTCGGTGGCGTCGGTGTTTGTCAGCCGGTGGGATGTCGCGGTGGCGAGCAAAGTGCCGGCCGCGCTGGTCAATCGTTTGGGTATCGCAATTGGCCGGCGGACTTACAAGGCCTATCACGACCTGCTGGGCTCGGCGCGCTGGCAGCGGGCCGCGAATGCGGGCGCGCGCGCGCAGCGCCTGCTGTGGGCGAGCACAGGGACCAAGGATCCTAAGGCGTCGGATATCATGTATGTGAAGGCGCTGGCCGCGCCGTTCACCGTCAACACCATGCCCGAAGGCACGCTGAAGGCGTTCGGCGAGCACGGCGAGGTGGGCGAGGTGATGGCGGCCGACGGCGGCGACGCCGAGGCGGTGTTGGCGAAGTTTGCCGAGGCGGGCGTCAATGTCGATGCGCTGGCGACACAGCTTCAGGACGAGGGGGCGAAATCGTTCGTCGAGTCCTGGAACGATCTGATGACGTGCATCGAGACGAAGTCCGCTGAAACGCGGAAGGCCGGCTGATCGCCGCGGCGGTGGCGCAGGGCGGGCGCACAGGATCATTTTGCTGGGGACATGACCGATGAGTGTTGCACCGTTGCGCAAGCGTTCCGCCTGGATGGCGTTGCAGGATCATCATCGGACGATCGAGACGGTGCATCTGCGCCAGCTCTTCGCCGAGGACGCCAAGCGCGGCGAGCGGCTGGCCGTCGACGCGGTGGGGATCTACCTCGACTATTCGAAGAACCGCGTCACCGACGAGACGCTGAAGCTGTTGTTGCAGCTTGCCGCGGAGTCGGATCTGCGCGGGCGCATCGATGCGTTGTTCGGCGGCGAGAAGATCAATGTTTCGGAAGGGCGCGCCGCGCTGCATGTGGCGTTGCGCGCGCCGCGAGGCGCCTCGATCTCGGTGGATGGCCGCAACGTGGTGCCCGAGGTGCACGCGGTGCTCGACAAGATGGCCGGGTTCGCCAACCGTGTCCGCGGCGGCGACTGGAAAGGTCATACCGGCAAGCGGATTCGTAACGTCATCAACGTTGGCATCGGCGGGTCCGACCTTGGCCCGGTGATGGCCTATGAAGCGCTGAAACACTACAGCGAGCGAAGCATGAATTTCCGCTTCGTTTCCAACGTCGACAGCACCGACTTCGCCGAGGCGGTACAGGATCTGGATGCCGCGGAGACACTGTTCATCATCTCGTCAAAGACCTTCACCACCCTGGAGACGATGACCAACGCGCACACTGCACGTGACTGGCTGTTGGCCGGGCTTGGTGGGGACGCCAAGGTCGTTGCAAAGCATTGCGTTGCCGTGTCGACCAATGCCGAGGAGGTCACGAAATTCGGCATCGACACGCATAACATGTTCGGTTTCTGGGACTGGGTGGGTGGCCGTTATTCCATGGACTCGGCCATCGGCCTGTCGACGATGATCGCGGTCGGCCCGGATAATTTCCGTGCCATGCTGGACGGCTTCCACCAGATGGACGAGCATTTCCGCACCGCACCGTTCGAGCGCAACCTGCCGGTGCTGATGGGCCTGCTGTCGGTCTGGTACAATGATTTCTTCGGGGCGCAGACCGTCGCCGTGCTGCCCTACGAGCAGTATCTGAAGCGCTTCCCTGCCTATCTCCAGCAACTCACCATGGAGAGCAACGGCAAGCACGTGACGCTGGACGGGTCCCGCGTGGATTACGATACGGGTCCGATTTATTGGGGCGAGCCGGGCACCAACGGCCAGCACTCGTTCTATCAGCTGATTCACCAGGGCACCCGGCTGATCCCCTGCGATTTCATTGGTTTCGGCCACACGCTCAATCCGCTGGGCCGGCACCACGACATCCTGCTGGCCAACGTCCTGGCGCAGACCGAGGCGCTGGCGTTCGGCAAGACGAGCGAGGAGGTCAAGGCCGAGGGGACGCCGGATTGGCTGGTGCCGCATCGGCTGTTCGAGGGTAACCGGCCGTCCAATACGCTGTTGCTGGATCGCCTGACGCCGGGCGCGTTGGGGAAGCTGGTGGCGCTGTACGAGCACAACGTCTTCACCCAAAGCACGATCTGGCAGATCGATCCGTTCGACCAATGGGGCGTGGAGCTGGGCAAGGTGCTGGCGCAACGCATCATTCCGCAACTGGAAAGCGTGACCGAGCCGAAGCTTGAGCATGATAGCTCGACCAACAATCTGATTCGACGCTACCGGCGGATGAAACGATCCGTGTGATTGAGCAACATCGGTCCTTACATCGCTTCGCAGAAGGGAATCGACACGTGCAACTGGGAATGATCGGACTTGGCCGGATGGGCGCGAACATGGTGCGCCGGCTGTTGCGGGGCGGGCACGAATGTGTGGTCTACGATATGTCCGCGAAGGCGGTGGAGGACCTGGCGAAGGACAAGGCGGTCGGCACCGGCTCGTTCGCCGAATTCGCCGAGAAACTGACCAAGCCGCGCGTGGTCTGGCTGATGGTGCCGGCCGGCGTGGTCGACAAGACCGTTGCCGATGTGCTGCCCCATCTTGAGCGCGGCGACATCCTGATCGACGGCGGCAACTCCTATTACATCGACGACATTCGCCGCGCCAAGGAACTGGCGCCGAAGGGGATTCATTACGTCGAGGTTGGCACCAGCGGCGGTGTCTGGGGGTTGGAGCGCGGCTACTGCATGATGATCGGCGGCGAGGCCGAACCGGTGAAGCATCTCGACCCGATCTTCGCCACGCTCGCGCCGGGCCGCGGCGATATCCCGCGCACGCCGGGGCGCGAGAATGCCGGCGGGACCGCCGAACTGGGCTACCTGCATTGCGGGCCGAGCGGTGCCGGCCACTTCGTCAAGATGGTGCACAACGGCATCGAATACGGGCTGATGGCCGCCTATGCCGAGGGGATGAATATTCTGAAGGCGGCCAATATCGGCAAGCACCTGGACGAAATCGACGCCGAAACGACGCCGCTGCGCGAGCCCGAGCATTACCAGTACGATCTGAACCTACCCGACATCGCGGAGGTCTGGCGGCGCGGCAGTGTGGTCGCGTCCTGGCTGCTCGATCTGTCCGCGTCGGCGTTGCTGCATGATCCGGAGCTCGCGCATTTTGCCGGCCGGGTGTCGGATTCCGGCGAAGGCCGCTGGACCATCAAGGCGGCAATCGACGAGGCCGTGCCGGCGCATGTGCTGTCAGCGGCGCTGTATGAACGGTTCAGCTCCCGCGGGGAGGCGGATTTCGCCGACAAGCTGCTGTCGGCCATGCGCTTCGAGTTCGGCGGCCACGTCGAGAAGTCGGGAAAAGGGTAGGCAGACGCAGGATCGTTGCGAGGATTGGGGGTTGAGTGGCATGACCGACGACGAACTCGATCTATTGGCGATCAACACGATCCGCACGCTGTCGATCGACGCCATTGAGCAGGCGAAGTCCGGACATCCCGGCGCGCCGATGGCGTTGGCGCCGCTGGTCTACGCGATCTGGAACCGGGTGATGAATTTCGACCCGAAGGATCCGATCTGGCCCAACCGCGACCGTTTCGTGCTGTCGAATGGGCACGCCTCGATGCTGCTGTGGTCGATCCTGCATCTGACCGGGGTGCAGGCGGTGAATGCCGAGTACGAGAGCCTGGGACAGCCGGCGGTGACGCTGGACGCGATCCGCCACTTCCGCCAGCTCGACAGCAAGGCGCCGGGACATCCGGAGTATCATTGGGTGTCGGGCGTTGAAACGACCACCGGTCCGCTGGGTCAGGGCATCGCCACCAGCGTCGGCATGGCGATCGCGCGCAGGTTTCTCGGCGCGCGCTACAATCGGCCCGGATTCGATATGTTCGATTACAACATCTACGCGATCTGTGGCGACGGCTGTCTGATGGAGGGCGTCGGATCGGAGGCGGCATCGCTTGCCGGGCATCTGGGCCTGGATGACCTGTGCTGGATCTACGACAACAACCACGTCACCCTCGACGGCCCGACGCGCCTGTCGTTTTCCGAGGACGTCGCGGCGCGGTTCATGGGCTACCATTGGAATGTGCTGCGGGTCGGCGATGCCAATGACCTTGGGCTGATCGAGAATGCGCTCGCGGTGTTCCGAGCGACCAAGGGCCGGCCGACGCTGATCATCCTGGACAGCCACATCGGGTATGGCTCGCCGCACAAGGTCGATACGTCTGCGGCACATGGCGAACCCTTGGGCGCGGAGGAAGTCAAGCTGACAAAGCGCGCCTATCACTGGCCGGAGGACGCGAAGTTCCTTGTGCCTGACGGCGTGTATCAGCACTTCGATGCCGGCATCGGGCGGCGCGGTGCCGACGCGCGCACCGGTTGGGAGAAGGTGTTTGCCGCCTATCGGGCGGAATATCCCGCGCTCGCCACCGAGGTCGAGCAGATGCAGCACCGCGAGCTGCCCGAGGGGTGGGATCGCAACCTGCCGCGTTTTTCCGCCGACCCCAAGGGGATCGCCGGGCGCGACGCATCCGGCCAGGTGTTGAATGTGCTGGCGCAGAACATCCCGTGGTTCCTGGGTGGTTCAGCGGACCTTGGAAGTTCGAACAGGACGGCGCTGAAATTCGACGGCGCCGGCAGTTTCGAAGCCGGAACACCGGGCGGGCGGAACCTGTATTTTGGTGTCCGCGAGCACGCCATGGCGGCGATCGTGAACGGGATGTCGCTGTCGAAGTTGCGGGCATTCGGCTCGACGTTCTTCATCTTCAGCGATTATGCGCGCCCGGCCATGCGACTTTCCGCGCTGATGGAGATCCCGACCATCATGATCTTCACCCACGACGCGATGGGCGACGGCGAGGACGGACCGACCCATCAGCCGGTCGAGCAATTGATCTCGCTGCGTGCCGTTCCGGGTCTGATGGTGTTGCGCCCTGCCGACGCCAACGAGGTGGTCGAGGCCTATCGCGTTATCATGCAACTGCGTCACCAGCCGGCGGTGATCGTGCTGTCGCGTCAGCCGTTACCGACCTTCGATCGTAACAAATATGCCTCGGCCGCCGGCGTCGCCCGCGGCGCCTATGTCATGGCCGACGCGCCGGATGGGTCGCCCGATATCATTCTGATCGCGACCGGCAGTGAAGTCGCGCTGGCCATCGACGCGCACGAGACATTGCTGAGCCAGGGGATTCGCGCCCGCGTGGTCTCGATGCCGTCCTGGGATTTGTTCGAGCACCAGCCTGCATCGTATCGCGACAGCGTGCTGCCGCCGACGGTTACCGCACGGATCGCCATCGAGCAGGCCGCGGCTTTGGGGTGGGAGCGCTATGTCGGCGGGGCCGGCAAGGTGATCGCCATGAAGAGCTTTGGCCAATCCGCGCCGCTCAAGGAGTTGCTGCAGAAGTTCGGTTTTGAACCGGATCGGGTTGTCAGTGCCGCCCGGGAGATGCTCGGGCGGGGCTGATGCGCCGCGGCGTGCGGGGCCGGGACAGCATATTGCGGAGAAGCAACGATGGCGGACCAGCAGGATCTTGTGAGTGAGGCGGGCACCATGGCGGATGACGACAGCCGCACGCCCGTGGCGCCGCCGTGTGCGATGGTCATCTTCGGTGCCGCTGGCGACCTGACCAAGCGCCTGGTGGTGCCGGCGCTGTACGATCTGGTCGATGCCAAGCGGCTGGCCGAGGGATTCCACCTGGTCGGCGTCGATCTGGCGGACAAGAGCACGGAAGACTGGCGCCAGAGCCTGACCGACATGATGAACGAGTTCGTTGCCAAGGGCGACGGCGAGTTCCAGGCCGACCACATTGACCAGACTGCCTGGCGCTGGCTCACCGACCGGATGAGCTACATCCAGGGTGATCTGAACGACCCCGGAATGTACCGACGCCTGGGCGCGCATCTGGCGGAGCTGGACAAGTCGGCGGGCACCGCAGGCAACCACCTGTTCTATCTCGCCGTCGCGGATCGCTTCTTCAAAGTTGTGGTCGCGGGGCTTGGAGCGGCGGGGCTGACCACGGAGCCTGAGGGGCAGTGGCGCCGCGTCGTGATCGAGAAGCCCTTTGGCCACGATCTGGCGTCGGCCAAGGCGCTCAATGCCGAGATCCTGAAGACGCTGGACGAGCATCAGATTTATCGCATCGACCATTTCCTGGGCAAGGAAACGGTGCAGAACATCATGGCCCTGCGCTTCGCCAACGGCCTGTTCGAGCCGATCTGGAATCGCGAGCATATCGATCATATTCAGATCACCGCTGCGGAAACGGTTGGTGTCGAACGGCGCGGCAAATTCTACGAGAAGACCGGCGCGATGCGCGACATGGTGCCGAACCACCTGTTCCAGTTGCTGTCGATGACGGCAATGGAGCCGCCGATCTCGTTCGACGCCGACGCCGTGCGCGCGAAGAAGGCCGAGGTGATTGAGGCGATCCAGCCGTTGACGCCGGAACGCGCGCTGCGCGATGCGGTGCGCGGCCAGTATGGCGCCGGCACCGTCCTGGGCAAGCCGGTCCGGGGCTATCGCCAGGAGCCCGACGTGGCACCGGATTCGGTGACCGAAACATTCATCGCCTGCAAGCTGATGATCGATAACTGGCGGTGGGCCGGCGTGCCGTTCTACCTGCGCACAGGCAAATACATGAAACGCCGGTGGACCGAGGTCGCCATCCGCTTCCACCAGGCACCCTTTGCGCTGTTCCGCGACACGGATGTGCAACGACTGAACCCCAATTGGCTGGTGCTTCGCCTGCAACCCGACGAAGGGATCGGGCTGGTGTTCGCCGCCAAGCGCCCCGGCCCGACGGTGCGGCTGAGCTCCGTGCGGATGGATTTCGCCTATAAAAGCTTCTTCAAGATGGCGCCCAATACCGGTTACGAAACGTTGCTGTACGACTGCATGATCGGCGACGCCACGCTGTTTCAGCGCGCCGACAACGTGGAGGCGGGCTGGCAGGCGGTGCAGCCCATCCTGGATGCCTGGGCAAACACGCCGCCGGGGGATTTTCCCAATTACGTCGCGGGTACCGACGGGCCGGCCGCGGCGGAGGAGCTGTTGGCGCGTGATGGGCGTGCCTGGCGCCCATTGGACTGACGAAACGACGCGGAGGTTGGGATGACGCGAAAGCCTAAGATCTCGCTGGTGCTGGCGGACGTGGACGGCACGCTGGTCACCGAGGAAAAGGTGCTGACGCCGCGCGCCCAGGCCGCGGTGCAGCGGCTGCATGACGTCGGCATTCGTTTCGCGATCACCAGCGGCCGGCCGCCAAAGGGCATGGCGATGCTGTTCGATGCGCTGCGGCTTGAAACGCCGATCGCGGGCTTCAACGGCGGGCTTTTCGTCAAGCGGGATCTGTCGATCATCGAACAGAAGACGCTGCCGGCCGATGTCGCCACGAAGGCAATCGACCTTATCCATGAGCACGGTCTCGATGCCTGGGTGTATCGCGGCAACGACTGGCTGATCACCAAGCGCGACGCGCCGCATGTCGAACGCGAGGCCTGGACTGTGAAGTTCCAACCGAAGGTGGTGACGGATTTTACCGGCATGCTGGACGATGTGGCGAAGATCGTCGGCATCAGCGACGATCTTGACAAGGTGCAGCATTGCGAAGCGGACGCCCAGGCGGCGTTCGGGGCGCGCGCGACCGCGACACGGTCGCAGCCTTATTACCTCGACGTTACCCACAAGGACGCGAACAAGGGTGCTGTGGTGGAGTATCTCTCGCGGCACATGGACGTGCCGGCCGAAGAGATCGCCACCCTCGGCGACCAGCCGAATGACGTGCTGATGTTCAAACGATCCGGCTTCAGCATCGCGATGGGCAACGCCTCTGATCAGGTCAAGGCGCAGGCCAGTGCGACGACGGATTCCTATAACGACGACGGGTTCGCCAAGGCGGTGGAGCGTTTCATTCTGGGCATGTCGGATTGAGCGGGGTGGTCGCATGAGCGGAATGATCGGACGCATCGAGGTATTGCCGGATCCGCCGTCGCTCGCGCAGCATGTCGCCGAATGGATGACGACGCTGGCGGGCGCGGCGGAAGGTCCTTTCCGCGTCTCGCTCTCTGGCGGCTCGACTCCCAAGACGCTTTACGGCCTGCTGGCCTCCGACACGTTCCGCGGACGTTTTCCCTGGCAGCGCGTGTTCTGGTACTGGGGTGACGAGCGTTTCGTTCCCTATGATCATCCAGAGAGCAACTACCGGATGACGCGCGAGGCGATGCTGGCCAACGCGCCTGTGCCGCCGGATAACGTTCACCCGGTTCCGGCCGACGGCACGCCCGATGAGGCGGCTTTGCGCTATGAGCGGACGTTGCAGGCAGCCTATGGCGCCAAGGTGTTCGATCCCGCGCGGCCGCTGTTCGATATCACGCTGCTTGGGCTTGGACCCGACGGCCACACCGCCTCGTTGTTGCCGGGGGAGCCGGTGCTGGCGGAACGCAAGCGCTGGGTGGTCGCCGTGTCGCATGGGCGGCCGGAGGTGCGCATCACCATGACCTATCCGGCGATCGAGAGCAGCCGGCACGTTGCTTTCCTCGTTGCGGGGGCGGAAAAAGCGGCGATCCTTGCGACGATTCGCGCGGGCGGCAGCGATGTGCCGGCGGCGCGCGTCAAGCCAGTGGGAGAGGTTGTCTGGTTCGTCGATCGGGCGGCCGCTGGCGGTGCATAGAGATGAAGCGCGAGCGCTACGGGTTCACCGAGGACGGTCGGCCGGTTGACGTCTTCACGTTGACCAATGCCGCCGGGATGCGGGTGTGCGTTCTGACGCTCGGCTGCATCATCGCCCGCCTGGAAGTTCCTGACCGCGACGGCAAGTTTGCCAATGTCGTGCTTGGATTGGATTCGGTGGCGGACTATCTGCACCGCAGTCCGCATTTCGGGGCGATCGCCGGGCGCTTTGCCAACCGCATCGCACGCGGACGTTTCACTATCGACGGGAACGCGTATCAACTTGAAACAAATGCCCCGCCAAACACGCTGCACGGTGGCCGGCACGGCCTGGACAAGGTGATCTGGCAGGCGGACGGCCTCGATGGCGAAGCGCTGGTGTTGCGCACCCTGAGCCCGGATGGCGACGGGGGATTTCCCGGCAACCTCGCTGTGGAGGTGACCTACCGCCTTGGCGCGGCCAACGATTTGCGCATCGACTACGCGGCGACGACCGACAAGCCGACCATCATCAACCTGACCAACCACAGCTATTTCAATCTGGCGGGCGAGGGCTCGGGTGATGTGCTCTGTCATGTCGTTTCGATTGAGGCTGATCAACTTACGCCCACCGATGCGACGCAGATTCCGACGGGGGAGATCCGGCCCGTCAGCGGAACGGTATTCGACTTCACGCGACCCCGGAGCGTGGGCGAGTGCATCCGGGCAGCGGACGAGCAACTGCTGATCGCCCGTGGTTACGACCACAACTGGGTATTGCGGCCGATGGTCGGCGACGCACCTCGGTTGGCGGCGCGCGCGCTTGAACCTTTGTCCGGCCGCGTGTTGGAGGTGCTGACCGACGCGCCGGGACTGCAGTTCTATACGGGAAACAGCTTGACCGGCGCCTTGGTTGGACCCTCCGGCCGGGCCTATCGGCAAGGCGACGGGTTCTGTTTCGAAACGCAGCTGTTCCCGGATGCACCGAATCAGCCGGGATTTCCGCCCGCCGTGCTGCGACCGGGCGAACGATTTCACACGACCACCATCTTCCGCTTCGCTACGTCGGCGGCAGTGAACCTGACCGAGCGTTGAGCTTCGCACTCATCAGCACAAGATCGGCGAGTGAGGCGGCCTGCATCTTACGCATCACCTGGCCGCGGTGCGCCTTCACGGTGATCTCGCTGATGCCGAGTTCGCCGCCGATCTGCTTGTTCAACAGGCCGGCGACCACCAGCGCCATGACCTCGCGTTCGCGGCGGCTGAGCGAGGTGTGACGGCCCCGTAGGTCCTGCATATCCGCTTCGCGATCGAGTGCGCACTGGCTGCGCGCGATGGCCTGCTGGATGGCGCCCAGCAGCACGTCGTCACTGAATGGTTTGGTGAGGAACTCGACAGCGCCCGCCTTCATGGCCCGGACCGTCATCGGAACGTCGCCGAAGCCGGTAATGAAGATGATTGGCATGCCGACCCGATCGGCGGCGACGCGCTGCTGCAGATCCAGGCCATTAAGGTCTGGCAGATTGATATCAAGAATCAGGCAGCTTGGCGCATGTGGGCGCGGGCGGGACAGGAACTCCTGCGCGGACACGAATGTTTCCGGCTGCCAACCCGCGCTGCTGATCAGCAACTCCAGCGATTCACGAACCGAAACGTCGTCGTCAACAACGAACACAGTTGGTTTGCCGTACGACATGGAGAATGACCTTGGCTTATGGTCAGGTGCACATGCAAACCACCTATAGCGCGTTTTTGTCGACTGGAAAAAGTCCGGCGTGGGGAAGGCTAGGTCGCCTGAAGCGCGGCATTCAGTGCGCCGAGCAATGTGGTGTCGCTGAATGGCTTGAACAGACACGCCACGGCACCCCGGCGGAGCAGCCGCGGACGCATGCTCTCATCGCCGTGAGCGGTGATGAAGACGATTGGAATTGCCTGTCCCCGCATCGACAATACCTGTTGGAGATCGGGACCGGACATACCGGGCATTGCGATGTCGAGGATCAGACATTTGGTCTGACCGACATAATCGGAGGCCAGGAATTCCTCCGCCGAGGCGAACGCCTGGGCGGTAAAGCCAAACTCCCTGATCAGGTCGGGAAGTGACTCGCGCACCGATTCGTCGTCATCGACGACCGACACGAGCGAACGTGAAGTCATTACGGAGTCCTCTCGATCTGCGGTGTATCCGTCACAGCAGAGGTCCAAATTGCGCCCAGGCTCGGGTCAGCGATCACGCCTTCGGATCGCAGTGGAACAGAAAATGCGAACGTGGCTCCCGCGCCATCATTTGGCGTTGCCCACAGACGTCCACGATGGCTTTCGATGATGGAACGACTAACGGACAGGCCAATTCCCATGCCGCCGCTCTTGGTCGTGTAGAACGCATCGAACAGCTTGGCCGCGCCCTTAGGGTCGAAACCAGTGCCGGCATCCTGGACGGACAGGCGTATATGATCGTTCTTGTCGTGTTCAGTCCGGACCACTAACAACCGCGGGCGGTCGTTGATGTCTCTCATCGCATCAGAGGCGTTCAGCAGCAGGTTCAGGATGACCTGCTGCAACTGTACGCGATCACCGGTGACCGACGGAAGGTCGTCCTTAAGTTCCTGCCGCAGAATCACCTGGTTTTGCTGCAGTTCGCTCAACGACAGCGCAATAACCTCGCGCGCTGCTTCATTAAGGTCGACCGTTTCGGTTGAAGCATGCTTCTTGCTGAACAGCGCGCGCAATCGCGTGATCACCTCTGACGCACGGTTGCCGTCACGGATCGTGCGCCGCGCGGTTTCGCGTGCCCCGTCTACATTGGGAGGATCCGCGGCCAGCATCCGCAGACAGGTGCTGGCGTTGGTGATGATCCCCGACAGCGGCTGGTTCACCTCGTGCGCGATGGATGCGGTCAGCGCGCCGAGTGTGGTGGCCCTGGCAACGTGCGCGAGTTCCGATCGGGCCTTGGCGAGCGCTTCCTCCGCGAGGCGGCGCTGCGTCACGTCCTGGACTGCGGCCATGTACTCCAATTGACCATCGTGGTGGCGTGTCGCGTGCGCAACGACATGCAGGTACTTGACCGATTGATCGGGCATCAGCAGCCGGTAATCGTGCTCGTAATCGGTGCCGCGCCGCTGCCGATCGAGCATTTCATTGAACGAGTGTATGTCTTCCGGGTGGACCCTGGTCAGAATTCGTTCGAGGGTCAGGGGCAACGTCGGGTCAAACTCGAATATACGATAGACCTCCTCGGACCAGACAATTTCGCCGGTCGCCACCCGCTTGAAAAAGCCACCGGTTGAGCTGAGGCGCCGCGTTTCCGCGAGAAATGCCTGGCTGCGCCGCAGTTCCTCCTCCGAACGTTTGCGCTGCGTGATGTCGCGCAGGTAACCGGTGAAGGTCGGCGGCCCGTCGGACGGGATGCGGGTGATGGCGAGTTCAACGGGGAATTCCGTTCCGTCGGCACGTAAAGCTGTCAGTTCGATACGTCTGCCGATGACTCGCGTCTCGCCGGTGGCCAGATAGCGGGCCATTCCCTGCTGGTGCAATTGCCGCATCGCTGGCGGGATCATGACGTCGGCCAGCGACCTGCCCAGGACCTCGTCCCGAGAGTAGCCGAAGGTTTGCTCCGCGGCCGGATTGAACTCGGTGATGCGGCCGGTGTGGTCGATCGTTACGATACAGTCGAGCACCGAGTCGACGATCGCAGCCTTGCGCGCCTCGCTGAGCCTCAGCTCGTTTGCTGCTTGACGCAGATGCTTCTCCGCTAGCCGACTTTCGGCGAGTTCCTGCCTCAGTTTTTCGTTGATGGCGACGAGATCCGCGATTCGTCGCGCGACACGTTGATCAAGTTCGTTGTCGGTCCGTTGCTGTTCGGCCAGAAGCCTGGCCGCTTGCAGTCCGATCGTTGCCTGCTTCGCGGCAACGCTCAGCAGCAGCAATTCGGTCTGCCGCGGGAAATCCGCGCGCTGCGACCCGGCCACAATGACCCCGATTTCACCATGCAGGCCCAGTCGCAAGGGCAGGATCGACATCTCGCCATCGCCAATCGGGTTCCGTATCGACGAAGGCCATTGCTGCGGCGCATTGTCCAACAGGTGTTTGAAGGTCCTGCCAATTTGCGTCGGGCTGATCAGCGCAGGGTTGGTTGCCCAATCTTGCGATCGAGCGACCTGGACGAACTCGGTTGGCGCCGCGCCGTGTTGATCGCTCAATCGCACATAGATGAGATCCAACTGAAGCATCCCCGACAGCACATCGAGTATTCCAGGCACGATGCGGCCAGGATCGGCGCCATGCAGGATGGCAGGCTGTTCGAGGAGGCTGAACATGTCATCGATGCAGCGCTGCAGGCGCAGGATTTCCTCGGTCGGTTCCTCGCGTCGTGCGTCCATGTCATGCCATCGTCGGTGGCGACACAGTCTACGCGGGTCGCCGATCGCGGCGCGCGCGAAGCAACGTCTTGGGCGACACCACGACCGGCGTCCGCTGGCCGCGGACGCGATAGGTTTTGGCGTTGCTGTTACGGGACGAACTGACATCTTGAGCTTCGTTGACTTGGGCGGCGGCACAGGGATTCGATGCTACGATCGTCGTCATGGCGAACGTCTTCCGCATTGATCTATCGCAATGCGGGTCGCAACGGGGCCAAGGTCCTCGGCGCTGTGCATGCGGTTGGTGATCCTGTCGTGGCCTCGATGACGCAAGGAACCTCTCCGGCTGCGAGACAAACCGCGAATCGCATTGGTGTGGTCGTCGGATCCCGCAAGATGTGGTTACCCCATTGGCCGACGCCGGGCGAGCGCGCTGGCAACACGCCGGTCCCTTCGTGACGGTCAGGTGACAGCACAATGCGCTGCTCCAGGGCGAACGTCTATTATACTTTGGTGTTGGTATTCTTGGGTGTCGGTGGGGGCCGATGCCGGTTGCCACGCGCCCGGCATTGGGTGGCGATCGTGGCCGATACCAAAGTATCGACAATACCATCGTCTAATGGATTCGCCTTCACATTGGTCGCAATCCTGTATCGTCAATCGTGTCCCGCCTGAAAGATGGCGGTGCATCCGAGGCTCTTAGGCGGCCGTCGTGGCAAAGCATGTCTCGTTGGGGAAACAACATGGACCGCATCGACGCAATGAAAGTCTTCGTCACGACGCTCGATGAGGGCAGCCTGGCAGGCGCCGGTCGCAAGCTTGGTCGTTCGCCTGCCGCGGTCAGCCGCGCCATTGCATTCCTTGAGGACCGTGTCGGTGCGGAGTTGCTGCACCGCACGACGCGGTCGATCAAGATGAGCGGGGCAGGCGCGCAGTATGCGGCGACCTGCCGTCGAGTGCTGAGCGACCTGGAGGAGGCCGAAATGATGGCGGCGGCCGAACGATCGGAGCCGCGCGGCACGCTCACGCTGGCGGCCCCCGAGATCCCAGGCGACGCGGTGCTGCGGCCGATTCTTGACGCCTTCATGGCCGCCCACCCGGCCGTGTCCGCCCGGCTTTATCTGCTCGACCGACCGGTGAAACTGATTGATGAGGGCATCGACATCGCGCTGCGCATCGCACATCTTCCCGATTCAACGTTGGTCGCAAGCCGGGTCGGCGAGGTTCGCCGGGTTGTGGCGGCCGCACCGCATTATCTGGCGCAGCATCCGCGTATTGCGGAACCGGCCGATCTGGTCAAACACCGGATCATTGCAATGACCCATTTCGGTTTCGATTCGTGGAGCTTTCCGCCTTTGCCAGGTTCTTCCGTACCAAGAACGGTTAATTTCACGCCACAACTGGTGATCAACAGCGTCCGCGGCGCGGTCGCGTCGGCCGTCGAGGGCCGTGGCGTGACGCGCCTGTTCTCCTGTCAGATCGCCGAAGAGGTGCGCGCCGGCGAGCTCGAAATTATCCTGGAGGACGATGAAGAGCCGGCTTTTCCGGTGCATTTGATTGCGCCGAGCGGACGCTTGGCGGTGCCAAAAGTCCGGGCGTTCGTCGACTTTGCGGTTCCCGTGCTGCGGCGCCATTTTGCGCGGCTGGCAATGGACGTCGGCGTGCCTCGGCAGCATGCCGTCGCGACTGCAGAGCCGCGCGTATTCGCTGCGGCGGAACTGGCTGGCGCCCAACGGAGAACTGTCATTTTGCCCGCCGGCCGGGCGTGAGAGCTCGACCGCCTGGCCGGCATGTGTCACGCGATTTTGCCAGCGTGGCCGCGCGCGTGGCCCTTACCTCCGCAACAGAGTCTCGCGGTTCGCACGGCGGGTGCCACGTGTTATTTCCCTCAGGCGACCGGCACGACCAGCGCCTGCGCGCGGTGGCGGATGTCGTCGGGCCACTTTGCGGCGCGGCGTGCATCCAGATCCAGATTGACGCCGTACTGGCTGAGCCGTGCGACCTCATTGCCCGACAGCGGGTCGGTCATGCGATGGATCATGCGCAGGGACGAACTGCCGAGATGGGCGATGCCGGTTTCGACCAGATACGGCGCGTCGAGCGGCAGCGCGCCCGACATCCGCAATATCAGCTCGAAGGTGGAAAAGCCGCGCCGCTGGTTTTGCAACAACGCGGCATCCATGCCGATCGCGGCGCCGGTTTGTGCCGAGGCATTGGAGAAACGATGAACGATCGGACCGAGCGCGAAATGCCCCGCCGCGTTCACGTCGCCGGGTTTGATGCGGCCTCGCGCGGTGGGGATGAAGTTGGCGGTCAAGGTCGGCTCGGGCCGTGATTCCGCCGCCGGACCGTTCCAGGTCGCGATCCGCGCTGTGACGGTGGCGTGCTGCTGTGGGGTCAACGGCTCGGGCAGGTCCCAGTGGGTGTCGAACCAGGTGACAATTTCGCCGTTCGCTGAATCAACGAAGCGATGGCCTAGGCGCAATGTGTCTTTGACACCCAACGCTGCGCTCTCGATGTGGAAGGCGGCGCCTTCGCGTAGTTCGCGGGTGAAACGGGCGGTGATGCAACGGGGCAGGTCGGCGCGGCGCGGCAGATCGGCGAGGCCGAGCGCCTCGGCGAGATTGGCGTCGGCTTCCTCCAGCCGATCGAAGTAGTATGCAATGGTAAAATGTTCAGTCATGTCGCATTGCCACGGGGGCACCGCGCCGCGATGGGTTTCAATCCAGTTTGTCATGTTGCTACTCGCGCTTGAATTTTGCTTGCCGCGGGGCGAACAGCTCGGGCGTGGCAGCGTGGCGCCGTTGTCTGATTTTCATTCCACCTTCACAAGTTTCTGCAGCACGGCGCGTGGCTTGTCTGGCGAGACCCCGGGAAACAGATTGCCCCAGCCGGTCTTGGCGACCTCGCCCACGTAGATGTCGCCTCGCGAATCGGCGGCGATGCCATGCGGTGAGGTGAACGGGCCGGGGAAATTCTCGGCTGTACGGTCGCCGAGGCGGGCGAGCACCTTGCCGTCCTGGCGGCTGACGACGGAGACGCGCGGGCCGAGATGCGACGCGTTGCGGCTGAAGCCGAAGGTCGGGCCGCACTCGCCGATGTAGCAGAACGGGCAACGCCCCTTCGGCAGGAACAGCGCGCTGGGGCGGTGCAGGTCGCGCCACTCGGTTTGGTATTTGCCGTTGCCGTCGAAGATCTGCACGCGATGGTTTTCGCGGTCGGCGACGTAGACGAAGCCGTCCTCGTCGCAGCAGATATTGTGCGGCAGGTTGAATTCCCCCTGGCCGACGCCGGAGGTGCCCCAGGAGTGGATCAGGCGGCCGTCGGGCGAGAACCTATGCACGCGGGCGTTGCCGTAGCCGTCTGAGACAAAGATGTCGCCGTTTGGTGCGAGGGCGGTATGGGTGCACTGACAGAACGGTTCGCCGCCCATGTAGGGTTTTGGCGTGCCAGGGGTTCCGATGGTCAGTAGGATCTTGCCTTCGGTTGTGCAGCGGCGGACGCTGTGGTCGCCGTCGTCGGTGCAGAAGATGGTGTCGTCGGGGGCCATACTGAGGCCGTGCGGGCGCTTGAACACGCCCTCGCCCCAGGAGCGCAGAAAATTGGCATCGCGGTCGAACACGGTGACGGGGTGGGCGCTCCGGCTGAAGACGTAGACCTGGTCTCGGGAGTCGACGGCGACGGCGGCGACCTCGTGGAAGTCCCAGCCGTCGGGGAGGCGGGCCCAATCGGGAATGAGGCGGTAGCGAAAATCGTCGGAGCCGAGGATGGGATGCGGGTCCATGGTCGCGTCCTTGTGGATGCTTGCGGCGCGGGCTTGCGGCGTGGGGCTACCGGTTCACGTACAGGCGGACCGGGAGTCGTTCAACCGGTTCCGCCTTGGGCGCCGCCCCACCGTGCCGCCGCCGCGGCGTCACCTTCTCGCGCATCCACCCACGCCGCCGACCCGTCGGCAAATACCTCCTGCTTCCAGAACGGCGCCTTCGTCTTCAGCCAATCGATCAGAAACGCCGTCGCCTCGAGCGCCGCCTGCCGATGCGCCGAGGCGGCCAACACCAGCACGATATTCTCACCCGGTGCCATTCGCCCGACCCGATGGATCACCGTGCAATCCAGCAACGCCCACCGCGCCTCCGCCTCGGCGACGATCCCCACAATCGCCCGCTCCGTCATCCCCGGATAATGCTCCAGCGTCAGCGCCTCCAGCCGTGGCCCCGCGGCCCCCGCCCGCACCGTCCCGACAAAACACCCGATCCCGCCGATGTCCGTCCGCCCCGCCGTCAGCGCGGCAAATTCCGCCCCAACATCAAAATCGGCCGCCTGCACCCGAACCGTCGCCATCTCACCCCCCCGTCACCGGCGGAAAGAACGCGACCTCGTCGCCTGGCGCGATCGGCGTCGCCGGGTCGGCGAAATCCTGGTTCACCGCGCACCGCACGATCCGCCGGTTGGCGAACGCCGCCGCATAGCGGGGGTTGCCCGCGCACAGCCAGTCGATCAGCGCCCCCACTGTCGCCACCTCCGCCGGCGGCGACACCTGCTCCTGCGCCGTCCCGGTTCGCTCGCGCAGCCAAGCGAACCACAGGACCGTCAGCGGCGCGCGCTCATCCCCGTGCACCACCCAACCACCTCATTTGGGCGTCGGCACGGTCTCCACCGTGCCGTTGGGGTGGATGATCGTGCTGGTGCCATTGCCATTCGGCACCACGATCGACTGCCCGGCCGACCCCGGGGTGGTCAGCGTCTGGTAATTCGAGGTCCCGCCCGTCGTCACCCCGGTCCCGCGCCCGGTCTGATACACCTGCCCGGAGGACGGCGGCGCGGGGCTGGGCATCGGCAACGGCGCCAGCGCGGACGGCGCCGACGGCAACGGCGCCAGGCCGGGCTGTGTCGACCCTGGCGGCGTGCTGCTGCCGTTTGGCGGCACCAGCGGCGCGTTCTGGTCCGGCTGTCCGGTCTGGCTCTCCAGGTCCTGCAGCGTCGGCGGCGGCTTGATTGGCCCCGGCCAGACGTCGCCCGGCTCGGTCGTCAGCGGCTCCACATTGGCCGATTGCCCCATCGCGCGGCGCATGTTCTCGCTGTCGCCCGGCGGCAGGTTCGGGTTGGACCCCGTGGTGAAGGGCAGGTTGTACCACGTGTGATACCCGCCACCGCAGCCGGCGAGCGTCAACAGCAGGCCGAGAAAGACGATACGCCGCATTCCAGACAGCTCCATCCGGGACAGTTCGACAACGCGACCGGTCCCGGCAGCCGGCGCGAGGCCGAATGTGCCCCTGTGGCGCCGTTCGCTCAAGCACCCGTCAGGTCTTAAACCTTGATTTATGCCCAGCCGCCTGGCGTGGTGCTGCAGAGCAGCGTTCTTGGCCGGTTGCAGCAAGGCCGCGCGGCGTCGCAGAAGTCAGCTTGCCGGCGCGGGCCGTGGCGGCGGGACGCTGCTCGCCGTGGCGCGCGCAATGCCGCGGATCGCCGGGCGAAGCCAGCTGATGGCGAAAGCAGCTGCCTTCGCCGAACACGATCACGCTGGCGCGATCACGCTGGCGCGGTCAGGCGTGGCCGGCGCATCATCTCGGCCGCGGGGGCGCAGGTCGCGACGGCGGCGGCCTTCGCGTCGGCATCGTGTCCGGCTGGCCGGTATCCCAAACGCGTGCGATCCCAAGCCGTGCACCACATCGATCATCCAGAGGTTGCCGTCAGGGCGGATCACCAGGTGGAGCATCTATGGTCCATGAAGGCGAACCATTCAATGCAATCGCCGGCAAGACTTCTGTTGCGCAGGTGAAATCGACTGGCGCCCCGACATTTTGATTATGCGGGACGCCAAAAATATCAATAAATTTGCTACCTATGGCGCCGCTGAGATGGTTATCGCCGTCAGCCCATACGGTGAACTGATAATATTGCTCCCCTCGTATAGTGCGGAATGTTGCACCCGTCCACTGCAGCATCTTGCCGACTTCTGCCACCGGCGTGACGACAGGAAACCCCCCCTGATAAAACTTGACCCACGGCGTGCCATCAGGCTTGCGAAAGAAGATTGCCTGGGCCCAAGTCTGCATGCCGTACCAAGGGTGATTTCTTAACCCCCCCAACACGACCGTTCCGGTGCAGGTCCTTTGCAGCATTGTCTCAAGGATCGGCGACTTGACCGGATCGTTCATGATCGTGAAGGGGCTCTTGGACGGCACGGGCGTGTAACCGGCAGGCACCGGCTGATCGTGCCGGTGCGCCAGGACGTAGTGCAGCGAAATGTCAAATTCGGCCTGCGGCTCGCCCAGCGGAAACGGCCGCACGAACGCCTGGTGGAACACCGCGTAGCCCGCCGAGTCGAGCGAGCGCGATCCCGAGCTTGCCACCACATCGACCGAAAAAAACCTGCCGTCAGGCAGGATGACCAGGCGGACTTTGACCGTGCCGCCCTCATCATTGTTCGACGCGTGTTTGGGGTAGTAGGCGCGCGCGTCCCACAATGCCTGCAACTGCCGCATCACGTCGCGGCGCCACACGGGCGCCGCCTCCATCTGGTTCGTTATGCTGAAATCCTGGCCCAACGCGGGGGTGTGGCCGCCGGCCACAGGCGTCAGAACAAAAGCCGCGGCAAGGGCAGATGAAACGACTGACAACCGCATCGCGTATTCCCCCCTTGGTAGATCAGCGCCTGACTTCCGTTGCAGCGAGGCGACAGGCGAAAGCATTGGCGCGTGCCGGACGCATGTCCAGGGTTTTCTGCACGATCAACCGCCTCCTTCCGGCGCAAAATATTCTGCCGGCGCAAGATACCGGGCGCGGATATCGGAATCTCGCATTGGGAGCGGTGTTGTGTTCACCAGGCCCTGGCTTTGCATCGGATCACCCGCCGCTGCCCGCCGGACGGTAGTGCAGCATCACCACGACATCAGCCGGCTGTGCGGGCGTGCCCGGCGGGAACGGCGGCAGATGGGCGTTGCGAAACACCTCCACCGCGGCCGCGTCGAGCACGCTCAATCCCGAGCCTTGCACCACGTCGATCGCCGTAACCTCGCCGTCCGGGGCAATAACGATGTGGACCTTGACGTTGCCACCCTCATTGGTCTGCGACGCCTCGCTGGGATAGAAGGCGTGCTGGTCCCACCACTGCTTCAGCTTCCCCATCCAGGCGGCGCCAGTGTTGGCGTCGCCGCCGCGGCTCGCGGCATTCTGTCCGGCCGGTGCGTGCCCAGGCGCCCCCGACGGGTTGACCGGGGCGCGGGCGGCGGCACGCTGTAGCGGCGCCGGCGCCGGATGCGCCTGCGCCACCGCCTTGGGTGGCGGCGGAACAGGCACTGGCGCGGGTGCCCGCGTCGGTGCCGGCGTTGGTGGCGTTATCTCGGCGCGCTGAACCGCTGGGGGCGGCGGCACGTCCGGTGCCGGTGTCGGTGGCGGTGGCGGTGTCGGCGTCGGTGGCGGTGGAACAGGCATTGGCACGGGCGCCGGCGGTATCTCAGCTTGCTGAACCGGTGGCGGCGGCGGCACGTTCGGTGTGGATGTCGGCGTTGGCACCGGCGGTGGTGGTATCTCAGCGTGCTGAACCGGTGCCGCCGGCGCCGAGGTCGCCTCCGCCGGCCCGTCCCCCACAATAAGATCCACCGAGAGCGGTCCCGATGCACTGGTTGATAGCTGCGTCGGTGGCATTATCAGCAAGCACAGCAATAACGTCAGGTGCAGCGCCAATGAAAGCAGGACCGGCCAGCGCATCGTTTCGCGGCCGCGCACGCGCGCCGCCACGCGGTGGCGACTGCCTGGCATCGATCGAAACCGGACTGAGCGGTGTTTCACCCCACGTTGCACCACTGTTCAAGCTCGACACTCTTGGCGGAGGGACGGGACCGACCACTATCGGGCATGGTGGTGCTTTTCAATGGCCGTACTGGCAGGCGGTGTTTCCTACAGGTCGACCGCGGAGCCCTGCAACGGGCTCGAAATCGGCCCACCTGAAACCGCTGGTCCGAAGCTCTTGATTGGCAGCAATGCGGCGACCCAGACGGCAATCGTCGCCGGGTCGTTCAACGGCAGCACCGCCCGCTTGCAGTCGGCCAATGGGGCGGCCAATGGGGCGGCCAAGGAGGCACCCAAGGGGGCGTCAGTCGCCACCGCGACGACATCGGGAAATTCCGGCCAGATCGGCGGCTTGCCAAGCGCCGGGCGATGCACCTCCAGCTTCGGGAATTCGTGCGTCTTGAACCCCTCCACCAGCACCAGGTCCACCGCTTCCATGCGCGCCAGCAGTTCCGGCAGCGCCGGCTCGGGCCCGTCGACCTCGTGCAGCAGCGCCCAGCGTTTGGCGGTGGCGACCATCACCTCGTGCGCGCCCGCCTCCCGGTGGCGATAGGTGTCCTTGCCCGGCCGGTCCATGTCGAAGCCATGATGCGCATGCTTGACAGTGGACACGCTCAGCCCCCGCGCGCGCAGCAGCGGGATCAGCGCCGTCAGCAGCGTGGTCTTGCCGCTGCCCGACCAGCCGACGACGCCGAGAATGCACCCGTGCCTGTGATGGCCAGGTCCCTTTTGACCACGTGCATCGGGTCCATCCCCGTGTCCCACGTGGCGGCTTACTGCCCCGGCGGCACGAGATCGACGCGCGAGGCGCCGGCGACCCCGCTATGCCGCAGCCCGGCGGTCAGATAGTCCCAGCCGGTCAGCAGCGTCAGCGCCGCGGCCACCCACAGCATCGCCTCGCCGATCAGGCTGACCGGCAGGAACGACAGGTGCAGCAGCGCCCCGCCGGTGTCGCCGGCCAGCAGCGTGCCCAAGGCACCCATCTGGAACCCGGTCTTCCACTTGGCCAGTTTGGTCACCGGCAGCCCAATGCGGATGCCGGCGAGGTATTCACGCAGCCCGCTGACCAGGATCTCCCGCAGCATGATGACGATGGCCGGATACAGCCCCGAATGGCTCAGCCGCCCGTCGCCCACCAGCAGCATCAGCGCCGCGCCGACCAGCAGCTTGTCGGCGATCGGGTCGAGCATGCGGCCAAGGTCGGACTGCTGGCGCCGCATCCGCGCCAGGTGGCCGTCGAGCCAATCGGTGATCGCCGCGACGCTGAATAGGATGCACGCCGCGAGATCGGTGGCCGGCGTCCGCAACACCACGAGGACGACCAGCAGCGGTATCGCCGCGATGCGCGACAGCGTCAGCACGTTCGGAAGGTCGGTCAGCATGCGCGGGGTAACCTAGGCGGCGGCATCGCCCAGCGCCAGAGGAACCTATCGATCCACCAGGGCAATCGGGTGAACGTCGGTCCACTCTGTCGTTGCGAGCCACTTGCGAAGCAATCTCCGTCCAGGTGCGCACCTCGCCAGTGCGCACCTGGACGGAGATTGCTTCGCCTGCGGCTCGTAATGACAGTAACATGGCGGCTGCCCCATCGCTTCATCCGATTGTCCTGATAGATCCGTCTCTCCCTCCGGGAGAGAGCCTGCCCGCGGACTTGTTCCGGTGGGTCGGAGCACGCAGCGACGAGGGTGAGGGCAGCCACCCCCGCGCACCCAACCGCCCGCAACAATTACAGACGCCCCCAAATCCCCCTTGCGTCCGCCAACCCGCCGGCGCGACAGTCATTCAAT
>Ga0326727_10005563_pt1 | contig 35827 bp, 21 predicted proteins | sample MB2enrmetagenome_FD_207643 | JGI IMG/M metagenome (GOLD analysis project Ga0326727, IMG submission 207643) | Lab enriched peat soil microbial communities from McLean, Ithaca, NY, United States - MB29MY | ecosystem: Environmental > Terrestrial > Soil > Wetlands > Peat | place: USA: New York...
CGCGCCCACCGCCGGGCAGGTGAAGCCCGTGGGAAAATCACCCGCAAGGTTGGTAGTAGAATTGGTAATGGCGCTGAACGAGTACCCGTTCGAGCTGTTGGGCAGACCCGTTCCCGCAGTGACCGTGTACGTGATCGGGGCACAATTCGCCCCACCCAAACAAGTTCCGATGCCCGTGCCGTAGCTGCGGTTCAATACCGCCGGCGGGAAGGCGCCACCAACAAGAGGACTGAGCGTTACCGCCAGCGCCGCGTTGATCGGCAAACTCGTGCTGTTGGTCGCGGCGGTCCCGCCGCCCACGCTGCTCGCCGGCGTGCTGAGGTTGCCGGGGTCGTCTAATGCCACCGTAAAGCTGTAGGTTTCTACCGTCGCACTATTAGAAATCGTGCCGGAAAGGCTCTCACTGGCAGCGCCCGTGGTAGGCGTGCCACAAGCCGTACTAATGCCCCCCAGGCCGCTGGGCAAAGTAGTGGGTCCGGTGTCCACGCACCATTCATATGCCGCTGCACCCAAGGTCGAACCTACTGCTCCCAACCCGCCCGTAGCCGCGTACGTCGGTGCGCCGCCGCCCGCATTTATGATCCCGTATGTCCGGTTCACGACCCCCGGCAGCAAGGTGCCGGGATTAGTGGGTGTGGCATTGCCGGTCTGGGTCAACGTCACCCCCAAGGCGGCGTCGACAATCAAGGAATCGCTGTTACCACGTGTACTCCCCGGATCGGTGCTGGTGGTGGCGGCGGGCGTGGCGGTGTTGGCGAAGTCAACCGCCGTGACCGTCGGATGGGTAGTGCCGGCCGCCTGGGTGATGGCGCTGGCCGCCGAACACGTCAGCGTCGGACTTGCAGGGGTGCAAGCGATGGGTGTCGGGAAGTTAGCGTTGGTAAACGTATACCCTCCCGAGGCCCCCAAGCCACCCGCCGCAGTGTAAATCATGGCGGTGCAAGCCCCACCTCCCGGTGTGCATCCGTTTCCTTGGCCGTAAAGACGGCCATCAACGGCATCAGGCCACGCAGGGCCGAGATTCGTCGTTACCGTAAGTTGCGGGTTGACCAGCAAACTCGTGGTCGACGTCACATTCCCATTCGGTACGGCCGGGTTGGCGGCATCGTTCACCGTCACAGTTAAGCCCGAATAAGTATTTGCCGCAGCGGTCACCGTAGCTGCCGAACACGTGTAAGGACTGGTGGTGTTTGACGAGCACGCGAAACCTCCGGGGAAAGGTCCCGGAGACGCCGGGAGGAAAGTGTATCCTGTCACCAATCCCAAGCCACCGCTCGCCGTGTAAGTGGGCGTTCCGTTGCCGACCCCGTAAGGTCGATTGGTCACCCCCGGCAGCAGGTTCGGTGGGTTAGTTCCGGCGGGAATTCCGGCGGGATTCCCTGTCTGCGTCAGGTTAACCGCCAAGGGGGCATTGATGAGCAAACTCGTCGAGTTCGTTGCCGCCTGGCCGCTGAAGACGCTGCTCGGCGTGCTGCCGTTACCCGGGTCGTCCAATTCCACCGTAAAGGGGAAATTTTGGGAGGGCGGCGTGATGGCCGCCGTGATGTCGCTGGACGAGAGGCTCGCGGTGGCGACCCCGGTAGGCCCGAAAGTGGTGCAAGGCCCGCTGGCTGCTTCCACAGTGATTCCCGTCAGGCCCGCAGGCAAAGACGCGGCGGTGTCCACGCACCATTCATAATCCGCTACCGCTCTTGCTCCCAAACCGCCCGTAGCCGTGTACGTGGGCGCAGCGGCGGCCAAAGCACCAGACGCGTAACTGCGGCCAGAGACACCAGGAATCAGGGCGGCGGGATTCGTCGACGTCGGCGTGTCGCCGGTTTGGATGAGCGTTGCGAGGAGCGGCGCATCAACCCACAAGGTATCCGTGCGCGTGCTATTCGGGTCCGTCGCCACCGTGGCGGCAGGCGTGGCGGCGTTGGGGGTATCGGTAACCGTAGTGCTAGGACTATAGGAGATCGAAGCGGCCCCCGCACCGGTGGGATTGGCGCCTATCGTAGTCGCAGTACTGCAACTATAGGTTGTGGGCGTTGTTGCGTTGACCACCGAGCAGGTCAAGCCGGTAATGTTGGAATAATTGTTAACCGTGCCTGGCCACACGTAACCACCCAGGCTGCCGGTGACGCCACCCAGACCGCCGGCGGGTGTATAGACCGCCGGGGCGCAGCCACCGGCTCCCGTGCAACCTCCCCCGGTACCGTAGGCTCGACCACTCACGGCGTCCGGCCAAGTGCCGGTCACTCCGGAGGCAAATTGCGTGGTGCCAATAGCCACGGCAAGGCTTATCTGGGGATAGACAATAATGGAGGTGTTCACCACATTGGTCGTGCCCGATATAACCCCGGTGGGTACGGCGGGATTGCCCCCATCATCCAGCCTGACGGTGAAGGTGATCGGGTTGGCGCTGCCAGCTTGAGTAACAGTATTCGCCAACAAGGTTGCGGTGTTCTCCACGTCCTCCCCGGCCGTGCAGAGGATATTCATACCGGTTCCGTGGGCCGCGAATTGATCGATGAATCCCGCCGGCAGGGCCCCCAAGCTGATGCACCATCCGTAAGCCCCGTTGCCTACAACACTCTGACCCAGCCCGCCCGCAGCCGTGAACGTAGGTGCGCCGGCGCCCGAACTGATTACCCCGTAACTGCGGTTGTTGACTCCAGGCAGCAAGGCGCTGCCGGAAGCAACGGTTGCGCCATTCTGGGTCAACGTCGCCATGAGGGGAGGCTGCAAGGTCAAAGTCGTGCTGTTCGTAAGGGTCGCGACCGGCGTCGACCCGTTTCCGGTGTCATTCAACTGGACAGTAAAAGGAAAAGCGGTGGCAGTGGTTACGGCCTGGGTGATGTCGCTGGTCGCCTCAAGGGTTTCCGAGGGCGATTCCACTTGCGCGGTGCAAACCGAATTTAAATTGTTTCCCGCATTGCTGAAGGTCGCCGGCAGCGTGCCGGCGCTGATGCACCACCTGTAGAGGCTATTTCCCAGCGATCCGGCGTTGATTGCCCCCAATCCTCCAACGGGGGTATAGGTCGGTGTACCAGTCGGTGCATTAATAACGCCGTAAGTCCGTCCGGTGACCGCGTCAAGCAAATTGGTGGGATTGGTGGGGGTGGGATTTCCCGCTTGAGCCAAGGAAAAACTAAGCGGCGAATCGACGATCAATTTATCCGTGCGCGTGCTCAACGGATCGGTGGTGGTAGTGGCGGCAGGCGTCGCCTGGTTGGCGGTATCGGTAACCGTAATGTTAGGACTGTAAGTGATCGAAGCGGCCCCCGAGGTGGTGGGGGCGGCGGTTATCTTCGTAGCGCTGCACGTATCGGTATCATTGGGGTTAGTTACCTTTGTCACGGCACAAGTGTTAAACCCAAGGGTCTGAAGATTATTACCAGCGGCACCCAAGGCCGTCCACACATAACTCCCAGCGCCTGCAGGAATTGTCTCATTGGCCAGGCCGTTGCTGGCGGTATAAACCGCCGGGGCGCAGTTGCCTCCCGTGCAACCTGCCCCAGAGCCGTAGGCTCGACCGCTGACGGCGTCAGGCCAAGTCGCAGTTAGAGTCTGCGCGATTTGGATTGGGCCGTGGACCATCAGGGGGAAGGTCTTGGTAATGGTATTCGCCGGCACCACCGGCAGGGCCTGGCCGGTAACCGTAATTGGGGTGTCCGTAACGCTGATCGTAATTGAGTAGGGGCCAGCCGCGCCGGTCACCATGCTCGGGGTGCCGGTGCTGGTGATGGTGCACTCGCTTTGGGCCGGGGCTGCCGTGGCCGTCACTCCCGGATTGGAAGGCGTGGCAGTGGGAACGGCGCAGGAGACAATCGGCCCGTTTCCAAGGGCGGTGGGTGATCCCACGATGGCCGGCTCGGTTGCCGCAAGAGTCGTTGTAGACACCTGGGTGCACGTGTTCAGGGGCAAGCAGCCCGTCCCCGTACCATAGGGCCTTCCTTGCACCGCATCCATCAACAACGTCGCGTTAATGGAGTACTCGTTGCGCACGACGATGGTGTAAGTGTCTTGGACAGTCTTGACAGGCGCGCTGTTGTCAGTTGCCTGAACAGCCACCGAGTAAGTGCCCGCCGCGCCCGTCACCACGGTCGCGGTGAATAGGGTGCATTGACCCGCCGCGGGTCCGAGCTTCCAGGACATTCCCGCAGGGAGTGCCCCTGACGTAGTGGCACAGCTACTGAGAACTCCGCTTCCACCCGTGGTGTTTAGGACGAGGGTATAAGACCTTCCTGTGATGGCATCCGGAAACTGTGTGGTGGTAATGGTAAGATTACCGCCCCCTCCGGGGGGTAAACCAGGGGGGAGGGACGTAGTCGTTACCCCGCATCCGGCAAATAAACTGACACCGAGAAGACCTAGAATGAGAACGATCCTGTTGGAGGTTTTGCTCACGGCAGGACTCTCCTCTCTCCCAAATAATCGGCGAGTGATTTTGTACCGTTCCAACTTTTTGCGACTGATCCGCATAAGGCCGGTGGCAAGCCGATGCTGTGCAAAACAATAGTGGGAATACATCGCCTCAATAAGTTGGACCGGCACTGGTCTCTAAGAACGTTGGGCTGGAACCAGTTCGAATAAGATCCCATCCTGATCGGGTCAATCATGCCATCCGCTGCTGGCAGGGCAATTCCTTAAGGCCTGGGCACAATCCCAGCCTGCTCCCTCCGCCCGCCCATCGCCTCTCCACAATCTTGCAAGGAATGGCACTTACCAACAGACCACCCTCTCCCGATCTGAGACGGCATTACTTTTTGCAACTTCATTAAGTATCGCGTGCACTACCGCCGTCTGATATAGCGCTTATGAGGGGGGTTTGTCAAGTCCCTGGTGCTACTTCAAATTTATCCGCGCTTAAATCAGACCGGCCCCGCCTGTCAATCCCCGTCGAAGATTTAACCCCTCGATTCCACGATTGTCAAAGCCCGGTTCTCTTCTACACCCATGAATTGCGTCTCATTTTGGGGATAACCTGATAGTGTCCGCAAACCTGCGTCCAAACTCCCGGAAATTGAGAACGGCTGTAAGTGTCTGAAATCGAATAAGCCCTTTGCCAATGCCCCCATCGCTCCCCATCTGCACTATGAGATATCGTAGAAAAACTCTGTATCTCCATATCATGACAAAGGGCAAACAAGAAATCCGCACTTCGAGGTTTTTTGTTCATTTCAGGGATCCAGGGGCTCCAAACCATCACGAGCCCATAATTTCCCTTTTTTTGGGGCAAGGAATTTTCGAGGCATGGTTTTCACTTTTGCCCATTACCCTTACCCTTTGCCTTCTGGTTTGCTCTTGCGGCCCCGCACTTGCGCCCGGCTTTGAGTTTCCGCGCTTCGCGTTTTGCGTTTTGACTTTCCTTCCTTTGCGACTCCGCCGCGCTGCGTTTCCGCACGAGCTAGTTCAATGGGGTTCCAGTGGATTCCCAGGCTACGGCGGGGAAACGAAATGGCCCCCTTCACATTTGTCTGCTTGACAAACCCCTCGCCTTTTGCTAAACAGCTATTGGATTTAAGATAGTTCCTTTTGCATTGACTTAAAGGTGGGATAGACCGCAGCGACTTGTCATGGAGAGCCCTTCCTTATATAGGTCCCGTATAGGTCTCTCGAAAAGGAGAAAACCGATGTTCTCCCTCCGTTCGCCTTCGCGATTTTGGCTGATCTTTGCATTGGTTATTGCCGGCTTCGGCACGCTGGCGAAAGGTCAAACCATCAGCGGCACAATCGAAGGAACGGTTCTCGACCAACAAGGTGGCATTCTTGCGGGCGTGGGCGTAACCGCGACCAATGGGGAGACCGGGCTCAACTATCAAGGTGTGACCGACACAGCCCGCGGCTTGTTCGTTATCCCGGAAGTCCCTCCTGGTGTCTACCGCGTGCGCGCGCAGTTCAGTGGATTCCAACCCCAAGAGCATGATTCGGTGCGGGTGGACGTGAATCGTTTGACCGAAGAAGACTTCGTCTTAAAGATCTCCGTCTCCACCACGGTGGTGGTTGTGCAATCGGATGCCCCGATGACCGACATCAACATGCCCACGCAAGGGGAAAATTTCAACCAGACGCAGATTCGTGAATTGCCCCTCCTCTCGCGCGACGTCAACAACCTTGCTTTGTTGGCGCCGGGGGTGATGAGCGTTCGCACTTTCAGCTTCGCCAGCACGCTCGTGCCCTTTGCGGCCAGTGGCTCCTGGGGCCGCTATAACAATTTTATTGTCGATAGCGTCAGCAATAACGAACCCATTTTCGGCGGCGCCGCGACGCAATTTAGCAATCCTGATATCTTTTCTGATTATGCCATATTAACCAGCGTCCCCAAAGCTGAGTTCGGCCGCGATAGCGGTTCGACCGTGAATGTCATCACCAAGAGCGGATCCAGCAAAGTGCACGGAACAGCGTTCTGGTTTGGCCAGAATAACGATTTCAATGCCATGACACGCGCCGACACGGCAGCGCTTCTCACCACGACGCCTCCTTATTACGAGCAAAAAGTGGGAGGCACGTTGGGAGCCCCCCTGGGGAAGAAGGACACCTTCATCTTCCTGTCCTATCAATTTGACCGGTCCCGCACGGACCTTTCCGACGTTTACCCGGTGGTTTCGACGCTACCGACCGCCACGGGGTTAACGGCCCTTCGAGGTGTCGCTTCGCCGTCTGCGGCCCTGAGCACCATGCTGGCTTTCCCGTCCGTCGAAAGTATCCCCGGTTTGGTTGGCCAATGCTTCGCCGCCTCGCCTTCAACGATTACCGGCAATCCGATTCCCACCTCGAACCCGTGCTTTTCTAACAATGTCGCTACTGGCCTGGCGAGTCCCATCTCTGCTCAGTTTGGGAGCTATGACGTCCCGGAGGGCAACCTGTTCGATTTGTATGATCACCAGGCGTCCGCCCGCATTGACCGCCGCCTGAACGATTCCAATGATTTTTATGTGCGCTACCTGGTGGATGATCTAAATACGCCGCAAGCAGTTTTGAACCCGGCCGGCGACGTGGCCTTTAGTGATTTGGGAACTCTGCCGGACTCCCGTTCGATCCTTCACCAGCGCACCACCAGCGCCCTGCTCGACGAGCGCTATGCTCGCGCCACCTCCCTGAACGAGATGCGCTTCTCTTTCGGCCGCATCGCCCAGGGGATTGGAGCATATAATCTGCCCGCGAACCTCCTCAACACGGTCCCGGCCGCGACGGTGGCGGATAATTTCGGCGAATTCGGTGGGTACGGAGCAAATTTTCCTTCCGCCGGGACCCAGTTCACGCTGGGCCAGGATACCAGCGCCGCCATCACCCACAGCAACATCTTCGAAATTCAGGAAAACTTTTCACTAACTCGCAACCGCCATTTCATCAAGATGGGCGCGGATTTTGTCCACACGCAAAGCAATATTCTTGACGTGCCTTCCAATCTGGGCCATTACTTTTTTGGGGATCGTTCTAGTCCTAATGGAGGCGGTTTGCAGGCCTTTCTCACTCAACCGACCGCTGGCGCCGCCAATGCATTCTGTGGAGCGGCCGTCACTGCATCCGGCGCCTTCACCTCTTTTCCAAGCTGTGCCTACGCCGTGCTCCAAACCTTGCCGGACGTTTTTACCAACAGTTCCGGCGTCATTACCGGCCAAGGCCAAAATGAATTGCCCTTACGGGAAAGTGACGAGGCGGTCTTCATCCAGGATGATTTTCGTGTCCGCCCCAATGTCACTGTGAACCTGGGACTTCGTTATGAGCGCTTCGGGCAGCCGATCGACGGAATCCTGAAGCTGAATCCCGCTGGCGGACCTATTATCCCCACGAGCGCCGGCGACTTTGGCCCGCGTTTCGGCATCGCCTGGTCTCCGGGAGTGGATCGCAAAACGGTTTACCGTGCGGGCTATGCCTTAATGTATAACCAGATGCCGCTCAATATTCCCCTTTTGATGTGGCAAAGCGCCCCCATCTCGCCGGAAATTGCCACGATCACTCCCTTCGGCATGCAAGCTGCGCTTTCCGAGAATATTATCAACACGCCGAACCTCAGGTTACCGGTTACGGGCAACTATCCCACTTCACCCCTGACATGGCAGAATGTTGCCACCACCATGGTTTCCGCGTGCAGCACTACTGGCCTTCAGCAAACCACGAATTTTTCCAGTCCTTTCGCTGCCCAGACGACCGCCCCCGCAAGCGGACTTGGGATTCCTCTGACGAACTGCTCGACGCAGGATACGGTCTCTCCAAACCTCGTTACTCCCTTCATTCAAACCTGGTCCCTGGGTGTCCAGCGGGAGCTTTCTCGCAATATCATGTTCGAAGTCAATTATGTCGGGACGAAGGGGAGCAAACTCTATCAGCGCGCCGATCTGAACCCCTATCAAGGATGGAACATGAACTGCTTGAATCCCGCTCCGCCGCTAACCGGCTCAGCCGGTCCCGCGTGCTTGAATGAGCGCGTCAATCCGAATCGCGGCGACATCACTGCCGTCACCAACGCCGGGGTCTCCAGCTATAATGGATTGCAAGCTTCGTTGAATACGCGCACTTTGAACCTGCGTGGAAACTCCCTGACCTTCACGGCGGCCTACACCTGGAGCCACATGATCGACACGGACAGCGAAATATTCGGCCCGGGCGTCCGCGTACTCCAGTACAGCAGCATTCTCTCCACGTTGCAACTGTCGGCTCAAGGAATTTCCTCGATTGAGGCTATCACTCCCTTCGGGCAAGACAGCAGCTTGGTGCCGAGCGCGGTGGTCAACTCGGGATCCGAGCGGGGAAACTCCTCTTATGATCGCCGCCAGCGTTTGGTGTTCAGCGAAATCTGGGGGCTGCCCTCACGCCCCGACTATACACGAGCGGCGAGAGCCGTTCTGGGAGGCTGGTATTTGAATGGCGTCGGAACCGCGCAGAGTGGCCAACCCTTTAGCCCTTTGAACGGAGTTCCCGTGATCGGGGCGGGGGCGGGCGCGGGAGCTTGCGCGGATGCCAATGGCGAGGGATATCTCACCAACACCCGTCCCAATATCGGCACTCTCTCCGCCCCCTTGAACACCGTAGCCCTTCTTGCTGACCCGACATGCCGGAGCGCCAGCCTCGGTTATGTGAGCCTGACTGGACAAACCATTACGCCAGCGAGCGCCCACTTTGTGCAGGTTCCCCTGGGGACAAACCAAGGAGGAAATGCCGGCCGCAACATCCTGACGGGGCCGGGCATCTTGGATTTCGATTTCTCCCTGTTCAAGCAATTCCGCTGGGGTGAGAGCAAAACGTTGGAGTTTCGCTGGGAGGTTTACGACGTCTTCAACCACCCCATTTACAGCAATCCCCTGGGCAACATATTCGCTTCCAACGCCCAACCATCGCCTGGATTCGCGTTCTCGCCGAGTGCCACCGCCGCATCGGTCACCGGCTCTATCCCGGAAAACTCCATTGATGCCAAAGCCATCGGCGGCGCCCACGATTTCCTGAGCAAAGGCTACATGAACACCGGCAACCGCACGATGCAGTTCGGCATTCACTTCTCCTTCTAGACCGGGATCACTCCAAACCTCCCTCCCTCATCTTTGTGCTAAAGCCAAAGATGGGGAGGGAGAACGCCCCCACTCAAATCACCGAGGTCATCGTGCCCTGCGCGCGGGGAGTGCACCCTGCTTGGCAGCGCTTTTAAGAAAAGCCCGGTTGGCTGGGCAGAAATTTGGACGTGTGCGTGCAATGGTGCCGCCACCCTAGGGTGTAGGTGGGCACGTGGCCCTTCCGGGTTCAGCGGGGTGCGATACTAGCGACATTGTGTCCGTTTCTAAACGTGGTTACGGGGCTTGAGCACCTCATGATTTCGGTGACTAAATGTCGCCAGACCGGCCGCGAGACCATCGGCGAGATCAATCCCCTGGCTGAGAGCATTTATGAGCCCGCCTCGCACCAAAACCTGCTGTACAACCCTTTGCGAACCAACCGGGGATTTCGCCTGGTAAGTTCGCGGAAGCCGGGAAAAGCAGGCCCAGAAAGTGGGTGTAACCACGGATTGGAAGCCCCGCTCTTCCGGCAGGCCCGGAAAGGCGCCCCTGCGTGGTGAGAAATCCAGGCCTAAACGACCTCAGACCATTCCCAAAATGGTGAGCCCCAGGGTTGAAAAAGGTTGCGACGCCTGTGGGGCGAGATGCCCGACCCTAACAAAGGATGTGGAGGCTTAAGATAAGGCGGGCACTGACCGAGCAGAATTCAGGGCGGTGGCAAAGGCCTTCGTCGCGACCGCGCCTTAGAAGGTAACCCTTACCGCTATGCTGGTGTTAACCGGCCTGCCTTTCGCGGTGGGGGCCTTGAATTTCCACCCTCGCGCCGCTTTCTGCACTTCCGAGCCAAAGCCGCTGGTATCGTTCAAAATCTGATTGGGAGTTACATTCCCATTTTCATCGACCATGATCTTGATTAGCACCATGCTCCCGGCCGGCGCGCCCTGCACGGGGGGCATGGTGAGGTTCGTGGATTGGAGACCGCCATCCACGTTGTAATCAGGCACCAACATTCCCTTGCGCCAAGGAAGCGTCAAAGGTTGGGCTGTGCCCCCGGACAGGGGCGTAACGACCGGGTTGTGCCCGGCCGCGGGCGGAGCTGGCGGCGGGGGCACGGGGGCCTTCGGCTCGGGTTTGGGCGGCACGTTGACAGCGGCAATCTTTTGCAAGACCGCGGCATAGCGGTCCGCGGCATCAGGCCGTTTTGCAAGGAGGGCTTTGAATCCCGCCGCCGCGCCCGGTAAGTCGCCGCTATTTTCCTTCCTGACCGCATCATCCCATTTTGCCTGGTCCGCTGCCGCATTCTGCTTTTCTCTGATCTGCTGGATGTGTGATTGGGCTTGGTCTTTGAATTCGGGATTCGCGAGAAGCCCATTGAATTGACTCAGCGCATCGTCCAAGCGTCCAGCAGTCTCCGCCTGGACGGCAGCGTCAAACTTTCCCTTGGCCGCTGCGGCATTCATCTTTGCGGTGATTTCTTGGACGTGCTTTTGGGCCTCGGCCCCAAACGTTCCGCCCTGCCCCTGGATGTCCTTGAATTTAGCCAGCGCGTCTTCCAGATGGTTACTATTCTCCGCCTGGACGGCAGCGTCGAATTGTTGCTTGACCGCTGCGTTTTTCGTCGCGTCCTGTATCATCTGATCAAGCTTAGGAACGCGCTGCCTCGCTTCAGCTTGGTAGGTCCCCGGTTTCCCGGCTATGGCTTGGAATTTAGTCAACGCACCCTGTAAGTCTCCCCGATTCTGCGTTGCAGCCGCGTCATCGAACTCCGTCTTTTCTTTCAAGATTGGCGCAATCTGTTCAAGCTGCGTTTGCGCTTGTTGCGCAAAGTTCGAATCGGGAACTTTGAAACCGATGACTTGCTGGAAAAGAGCCTGTGCCTGGGCATACTCCTTCTTCTTAAAGGCTTGCGTCGCCTTGTTGAACGTATCCTTTTCCAGCCCGGCATTATCCACACCTTTAATTTGTTGCTCGACGATGGGAATGGCTTGCTTTGCCTGATCTTTCATCGTTCCGTTCATATCGGCAACTTTAGTGTATAGGCTGAGGGCATCTGTATACTTCTTCGCATCCTGGGCAGCTTGGGCCTGACGGAAAAGGTCCTGCTCGGAGGGTCCCTGCGGTTGTTGGACGATTGTAGTACCACCCGGCTGGCCGGTACCTGGTCCCACCGGCGGGTGGGGGCCGAAGATCTTGTAGCCACCGATCGCCAGGACTAGCACCACCACTGCGATCCCGACCCACATGATCATGGGCGACTTCTTGGGCGGTTCCACTCTTACCGCCGGTGGCGGAGTTGGCGTTACCCGTTGTGGTGCCGGGGCTGGTGTCGGAGCTGGAGCCGGTTTCCTCTCCACGCGCGGGGGCGGCGGCGGCTGAACTTGTGGTGGGTGTGCGGGTGGCGGCGGAGGCAGTGGAATCGGGAGAGGCGGTTCCAATGCTTTCGGCTCCGCGCCGGCCTGCGACTTGATGGAAGGATGCCGCAAGAGTGTGGCCGCATGCGCGTCGGCAGCCGGTTCAGCTTTGGCCGCCTCGGTTATCTGGGTCGCTTCTACCGGGGCTTGCGCATCTGTCACCGTGGGCGTAAGTGCGGTGGGCCTTGCGGGCGGAGCCGGTTCCGTCGCTCGCGGGGTGTCAAGCCGGCGGCGGAGTTCGTCCGCAGCCTGCATCGATCGCGCGGCGTCACTGACCGGCGGGGCCTGGAAAGGCGCCGTCTGCGTTGGAATGCCGGGCACGGGCGATGGCGCGGGCGCAGCCGGTTCCGCCTTACGCCGACTCAACTCTTGCAGCTTCTGCTGCACCTCTTCCGCATCCGGATAGGCTTGCTGCAATGCTGTCAGCTTGCGTTCCGCCTCGTCGAACTTCTTCTTGGAAATCAGACTCTCAGCCTGGGTCAATCCCTCCTTAAGGTGCTGCTCCAGCTCGCGTTCCTGGCGTTCCTTTAGAATGTCGGCGAGGAATTTTGTGGCCTGGGCGTTGGCCGGGTCGAGTTGCAACGCGCGTTGGTACTCGCGCTCCGCGGCCCGGGCATCTCCCCGATGCATGGCACGCTGACCCGCGCTGATCGCCTCACGAACCTGCCGCAGGCGATCGCGTTGCTGGACAGCCCGCCCTTTCAGGTCGCGCACGCGCTCGTCGCCGGGCGCCAGCTCCTGGGCTTCGGTCAGAATCCGGACAGCCTCACCAAATTCACCTTGATCAAAGGCGTGTTGGCCTCCCGCATATAACCGGTCCAACTTCATCCGCTGGTCAAGCTCCAGCAGCTTCTGGTCAATCTCGGTGGAATCGGGGAACTCCTGTTGTAATTCCAGAAGGGCGCGTTGCGCATCGTCGAATTTCCCCTCGACAATCTGGCTGTCAATTTGCAGCAACGACACCCGGAATTGCTCGTCGCGCTGACGCGCGCGCTGCTGCTTTTGAATCTGCTCCAACAGGTTGCTTGCCTGGGAATTCGCCGGATCGAGTTGAAGGGCTTTCTGCAGCTCGCGTTCTGCCGCGACCGCATCTCCCTGGCGCATGGCCCTTTGGCCAGCGCTCAAGGCCTCGCGGACTTGCCGCAGCCGGTCGCGCTCCTGGAGCGCCCGCTCCTTCAGCTCCCGCGCCTGGTCGTTCTGTGGATTCAGCTCCAGGGCTTCGGTAAGAGCCCGGACGGCTTCCGCATATTCGCCCTGGTTGAAGGCGCTCTCGCCGTCCTGGACGAGTTTCCGCGCCTGGAGGAGTTGGTCCAACGTTTGCAGCTTCTGGTAGACCTCGTCCGAGCTGGGAAATTCCTGCTGAAGTTCCAGGAGCTGGTTTTGCGCCTCTTCGTACTTGCCCGCGGAAATCAGGTTGTCGGCCTCCCACAATACTTCTTTCAGCCGGAAATCCCGCTCGCGCGCAAGTCGATCCTGCCGGATCTCCTCCAGAAGTTCCGCGGCCTGGGCGTTTTCCGGGTCAAGTTGACGAGCTCGATTTAACTCTTGTTCCGCCGTGGTCAGGTCGCCTTGCTTCATGGCCCGCTGGCCGGAGGTCAAGGCCTCGTGCACCTCCTGCACGCGGTCCTGCTCACGCAGGGCCTTATCCTTGAGGTTGCGCGCCTGGGTGTCCGCCGGATTCAACTCCTGCGCTTGGTCCAGCATGCGAACGGCCTCGGCGTATTCGCCGCGGTTCAATGCTTGCTCCGCTTGCGCCACTAATCTCTTGGCTTTGGTGACCGGGGAGAGTTCCGCAGAAAGCTCGCCGTGCAGGCGCTTCGCTTCGATGTTGGTATTATCGATGATCAGGACTCCCCGCACTTTTTCTTTGGCGGCGTCGTAATCACCCTTATCCCGAAGATCCTTCGCTTCCTGAAGCATGTCGCCGATAAAACTCAGTTGCAGGCCGCGGGCGATGGGCGTCAGACCCGCCAGCATTTCCTCCAGCGACTGGTAACGCTCCTCGTTGTTCTTCTTCAGGCCTTTGCTGATGACCGTGTCGAGCTCGACCGGCACTCCCGGGCAGCAGCGGCTCAGAGGTTCCGGTTCCCCGCTCAAAATCCTGGCGATGATGGCGGCGATGTTCGATCCGTCGAAAGCCTTCTTGTAAGCAATGAGCTCGTACACCACGCAGGTCACGGACCAGAGGTCAGACCGGCCATCGACTCGCCCGTCGTTGATCTGTTCCGGCGGAGCATAGTGGATGGTCCCCAGGAACATCCCGGTCTTGGTGAGGTGCGTGGCTTCCAAATGGGCAATGCCGAAGTCCACCACCTTGACGACGCCCTCATTCGTCACCAGGATGTTCGCAGGCTTCACGTCGCGATGCACCACCCCGTGTTTGTGCGCGTGGTCGAGGCCCTCGCAAATTTGGTGCACCAATCGCAGCTTGGCGGCGAGAGGAATTCGGGCGCGCCGGTTGATGATGCTTTGGAGGCTTTCACCCTCCACAAATTGCATGGCGATATAGGGCCGGCCGTCCCCCTCTCCCATATCGTAGATCGTCACAATATTCGGGTGCTCGAGAGTCCCGGCGGATTGCGCCTCCCGGTAAAAGCGCTTGAGGATTTCGGGGTCGGAAACCAGTTCGGGATTAATGGTTTTGAGCGCCACGATGCGCCCGATGAAGGGGTCACGGGCCTTGTAAACAGTCCCCATGCCGCCCTGGCCCAACTCGGACAGGACCTCGTACTTGCCGATTTTTTGCACAACTTTCTGCTGGTCCATCAGCTTGTGCTCTCAACCTGGCAGATCTCAGCTAAAATCACCGTGATATTGTCCGGACCACCGCCCTCATTGGCGCGCGTAACCAAGTGCGTGGCTTTTTCCTGAAGTCCAATCTCCAGTTCCAGAGTCTCCACGATTTCTCCCGGAGGAACAACTTTGTAGAGTCCGTCACAACACAGCAAGAGAAAATCCCCCGGCTGGATATCGACCGCCGTCATGACCACTTCGACTTCCGCTTGCGCCCCCACCGCCTGGATCAGCATCTCCTGGATTTGCGCATCCACTTTGCTGGAGTCTTCACCGCGGGTGCGCAACTGGTTTCCGATGGTCTGATCCTGCGTCAATAACAACAACTTTCCCTCGCGGAAGAGGTAGGCGCGCGAGTCCCCCACCTGGGCCAGTTCCGCGTGCGGTCCGTGCACCAGCAATGCCGTCAGGGTCGTCCCCATCGTCAGCTTCTCGGTGCTACTTTGCGCGTGGGCGTAAACCACTTTGTGCGCGGCTTCTACCGCTTTTTTCAGCGCAGCGGGCAAGTCCGTCTGGCCATTTTCGGAGGCCTGAAGTTGGTTGACAAGTTCTTTGGCGAGGTTTTCAATACACATGCGGCTGGCCACTTCGCCGGCAAAGTGTCCGCCCATGCCATCCGCGACGGCCATCAACAATTTGCCATTTTCAATCCCCACCGTGCCCGGCTCACCCGCTTGCGGACGACCCCTGCCATCCAGGGGGAGAACCATATGATTGTCTTGGTTGTCACGCCGTCGGCGGCCCACATCGGTGACGTGAGCGACACGCGCGCACAGGCGGAGTACACCCTTATCCTCACCGCTAATGGACGATACTTCTGGCACGTGATCCGCCACCGGGAAGACCCTTCCCCTTCGCGTTCTGTTTGTAACAACCCTACCGGGATTTCTCTACAAGTGTAGTTTAACTAAAATTTTGGGAAATGCAAGCGATGTGCAAATTTTCCGGGATGCCCCCCGAACACCGGGGTAACCCCTTCTAAGGCTTGAATGCAAAAAAGAGGAGTAGAGCCACCGTCACAAGAAAAAGGCCACCGAGAATAAGCATAGGCACCCAGACCTTGCGCTTCATGCCGGCGGGGTGGGCAGGCGTGTCCTTGGCAATGTAAGGCGCGGGTCGAAACCGCGGGGGTGGCTCACGGTAGGGCGGAGGGACCGGGGCAGGAAGGTAAGGGGCGCGGGAGGGCGGGGGAGCCGGACCCGTGAGATTCGCGGGCGGGCGGCCGCCGGCAGGCGGAACCCCCGTCGGTAGCGGGCCGGCTATGGCCTTCACGTTCTCGATCATTCGCGTGTACTCCCCCGGCTGCGCCCCCCCTGGCACCGGGGAGAGGCCCGTCGCCGGCACGGGAGGCGACGGAACTAACCGAGTCGCTTTTTCTGACTCCGCGAAGGCTTTGCGGGCGAAGGGCGGCGAAGGCGGCGCGGAGGGTTCCTTCTTGACCCCCACTGCTGGCCTCGGCCCTCCGGGAACGTTGGGGAAACCCTTGGCAGGACTGGCCCCGATCCTTCCCGCCACCGGACTTGCAGCCGGCGGCGGGACAAGGGGCAAGCCCCCCGCCGCGGTCGGCTCCGCCTCTTCCGGCCCGGGTCCCGGCACGATGGGCACCGGGGCGGTCATGATCCCGGACTGATCCGGCGCACCCGACAAGGTCGGATGCGAGCGCGGCTTGCTGCTTTGGAACACCACTTCAAATCCCTTGGGACTCGGCCGAGGAGGAACGTTCTCCGCCAACTTCCCCTCCCCCTCTTTCTCCTCGTCCACGTCGGGTGTGGATGATAACGCCGCAGCTTGCAGCGGGGCTTTGTCCTTCTCGACCAGCAGCCCCGCAAAATCCAGAGGCGTTTGCGTCTCGGGGCCAGCGGCAACAAGCGGCACGCCAGGTTGTGGAGATAGCTTGGAAACCTCCGCCTCACGCGGCGCCGGGGGCGGTTTCATCACTTCGGTGGGCGCCAGAACCGCCGCATCCGCAAACCTACCCGCGTCACCCTTGGCCTCTGCCGGGCCGGCATCTGCGGCAGGCGTGCGTTCACGTTCAGCAGACTGCCCTTTGAGAGTCCGCATGGGTTCGGTGGGAGCATCCTGAATGTTTGAAGACGACCGCCCCGTTAGATAATCCGCCAGATCCTCGGAAACCTTGGAAGGGCTTTCCGCGCCTTTTGGCGAAGCGGGCGGCGTGGGAATGGATGCCGCGTGTCCGGCAGGTTCGGCCGGGGAGGACTTCTCCCAAAAGCGGGAAAAGTCAGTCGGACCGTGATCGCTGACTTCCGATGAGGCAGCGGGAATCTCCGGAGGCGGTATCAAAACACCGGGGCTTTTTTCCGGAGCGGGAACGGGTGGCTGTGCCGCGGGCGGCGCCGGGGAAGGGGGAGCGGGCTCGCTCACCGGAAAGTGCGATATCTGCCGCAAAACCTTGGTGGTGAAATTGCGCGTGAATTCAATCTTACTTAAATCCGGAGTTACCTCTCCCGCAAGTTGAGCGTCCCCTTCTTTCCCCGCGTGCGCCTCGGTCACCGACTGGAGCCATTGGCGAAGGTCCAGACATTCCGGCACATCCGCCGTCACCACAAAGATGCGGCCCTCATCCTCTCCCATATCAAGAAAATTCCGGCTCTCTTCGGCCGATGCGCAGCGAAGAAATTTGAAGATCAAGGAAGCCAAATCGGGCTGCGGGGAGGGAGTTTGACCTGCGGCAAGATGGTGCACAAGTACGGGCCGCCCCGAGGAGATCTGTAGCGCCCGGAACGATCGGGATTCGCCATCACTCAGCGCCGACACAACCTCGTATTTTCCCTGGAAGCTCGCCATTTGGCTCCCATCTGCCTACCTGTTTTATATTATCACGAAAATGCATCTTGGGAGCGGTAATGCTACGCGACGAGGCTTTGTGAGGCACCCGGGTATTATCACGCTTTATATCGATGGGCGGCATTTTTTCCGGCCCCCCTCAGCGAATCTGTGTTGCTTGACCCGAAGATGATGTAAGATGTGCCGTGTGAAACGCCGGAAACAGCCCTCGGAATTTTCGGCAGGCGCAAATCCGGACGGCTTCGCCCCACGCCGCACATGCTCATGGGGATAACCTCCCCGGTTTGCATGTCACGCCGTGGGATCCCCGAGAGGCAAGAGGTCAGGGATGGGCGCAGACCAGACTAACTTTGCAACCACACTCAACGCCGAATTGCGGCCTGGACCCCGCAAGGAAAACCTCGCGCTCATTTATCAAGAAGTTCTGACCGTCATCACCCGCTTGCGCTTGAGCCGTCAAGCCGTGATGGACGCTGAGGCTTTTCGCAGCTCGATGAAGGCGGCCCTTACTGCCGCGCAAGACGATGCCACGCGCAAGGGATACACGCCCGAAGGCGCACGCCTGGCCACTTTCGCGGTGGTGGCCTTCCTCGACGAATCGGTCGAGAACGCGAATGACCCCACCTTCGCGGATTGGTCCCGCCTGCCGTTGCAGGAAGAAATGTTTGGCGACCCCACTTCGGGCGAAATTTTTTTCCAGTGTATTGACCGGCTGCTGGCGCGCACCGATTCCCCGGAGGATGCGGATGTGTTGGAAGTCTTCGCACTCTGCCTGCTGCTGGGGTACGAGGGACGATACAGCACGAGCGGGCGAGAGGGCGTGCGTCCCATCGTCACCAAGATCGCGGATAAGGTGCAACGCATCAGGGGACCGCGCCGTCTGGCTCCCGACTGGGCGCCGGCGCAGGATGCCGTGCTGCAACCGCCGGGTGATCCCTGGGTGCGGGCGCTCATCCTCGGCACGGTGGGAGCCTTATTTCTCGCCGTCCTGTTTTTTGTGGGTTTCAAAGTCGCCCTGCTGTCCGGGGCATCCGGATTACACTCGATCGGTCAGCTTATCCCTCACTAGGAAGAAGCCGTGAACACTGCGTGGAAATATTGGATTGTCGCGATTGCTCTCATCGTGTGGATCGTGCTGGCTTGGCTGGCGGGTCCCTGGATGAACTTGCAAGGGAAAGACCTCTGGGTCCTGCGCGGCGCACTGATCCTGATCGGCCTGGCGGCTTTCATCACCTCGGTGTGGTGGTTTAGAGAACTCGATGAAGAGCGCCTGGCGCAAATAACCGAGGAAGGGATGCCGGGCGCTGATGAGATCGACATCCTGATGCGAAAAGCCCAGGTGAGCCTGGACGCTCTGCAACTCGGCAAGGCGGAGTTTTGCGATTTGTCCGCAGTTCTGGTGTTGGGTGAAGCCGGCTCCGCCAAGACCAGCGTCGTCCTGCATTCCGGCCTTGATCCCCAACTGCTGGCAGGCCAGACGGTCCAGAACAACATCCCCATCCCCACTCGCGCGTTGAACCTGTGGTTCATGCGGCCGTTTATCGTGGTGGAAGCCGGCGCACCCTTGCTCGAGGAACCGCCGCGGTGGGCGCATTGGGTGAGGAAGTTTGCGCCCGGAGGGAGCCAGTTGCTGGGAAAAGCCGCTGCTGCCCCGCGCCTGGCGCTGGTGTGCATCGACTGCGAAAAATTCCTGACCCCGGGTGTCGCCGAAACCCTGGGTGCGAGTATCGACCATTGGCGGGCGCGCCTTCGCGAGACTTCCCAGTTGCTGGGCATCAACCTCCCTGTCTATGTGGTCTTTACGCGGGCTGACCGCATTCAGTTTTTTCAGGACTACGTGGCGCCGTTAACCGATGAGGAGGCCTCGCGGGTCTTCGGCGCGGCGCTCCCCCTGGCCGCTTATTCTTCCGGCAACTACGCGGAACTGGAAACCGCCGCGGTTTCCGCCGCCTTCGATAATCTCTTGCAAAGTCTGGCGGATTGGCGGCTGACCTTACTGGCGCGCAAACTCGATACCCCCCAGGCTCCCCCCATCTACGAATTTCCGCGCGAGTTCAAGAAGCTTCGATCGTTCCTGGTGCCGCTGCTGGTGGATATTTGCCGGCCCAGCCCTTCGCGCACCACTCCCTTTCTTCGCGGGTTCTACTTCACGGGGGTCAGACCCCTGGTGATCACCGCGCCGCGTGCGGAGCCGGCCAAAGAGGAAACGCCCGCGCAGGCCGAGGCCGCACTCGGCGACTTGAGCGCCACCCGGATGTTTGATATCAAGAAGGCGAAGGCCGCCGCCGCGAAGCTGGCCGGTGCTCCCGAGGCGCTGGAAACTCGCCGCATCCCGCAATGGGTCTTTCTTCCTCAACTTTTCAAGGAAGTGCTCTTCAAAGACACCACCGCCCTCACCACCAGCACCTTCAGCACAAGAATCGGCCTGCGCACAAGATTTCTCCTGGCGGCTGCGATGGGAATTCTCCTGGTGCTGATTGTCGGCTTCACGGTCTCCTCGGTTCGCAACAAGCGCCTGGAAAATCAGGTCGTCGGCGCCGCGCAGGATCTTTCGGATGTGCACGTCACGGGCCGGCAACTGCCCTCTCTGGAAGACCTGAATAAGCTGGAAACGCTCCGCCAGTCCGTTGAAACTCTGGAGAACTATCAGCGCCAAGGCCCGCCCTTCAGCATGCGCTGGGGGCTGTACATCGGCAATTCCCTGCTTCCCGATGCCCGGAACATTTACTTCCAGCATTTCCAAGAAATCCTTTTCGGGCCGGCGCAAGCGGCTCTGCTGCAAACCCTTTCCTCGCTTCCCGCATCTCCGCTCCCCAACAGTCGATATGATCCGGTGTTTGAGGCATTAAAGGCCTATCTGCTGACGACCTCCGATTCCGCGAGGAGCGATCGCAAGTTCCTTTCGCCCGCCCTCCTGCGGGCCTGGGCGGAAGGCCGGGATATCAATCCCGCGCGCCTGCAATTGGCGCAAAGGCAATTCGACTTCTACACCAACGAATTAACAACCGGAAATCCCTTCTCGTCTGAGAATGATGCCCAGGTCGTAGCGCGCGCGCGCCATTACCTGGCACAATTTTCCGGCGATGAGCGTGTGTACCGCTCGATCCTCTCGGCGGCGGAAAAAGCCAACCCTCCCATCGATTTCAACCACAAGTTTCCCAGCGCCGCGGAGGCCGTCGCCGAGCAAACCGAAGTGAGCGGCGCCTTCACCCAGGGCGGCTGGAATTTCATGCAAAGCGCCTTGGAGAATCCCTCGCAGTATTTCAGTGCGGACTCATGGGTCCTGGGGCTGGAGAGCCTCTCCGCGGCCGACTTGGCGAAACACGCCGATAATTTGCGTCGCACCTATCAACGGGAGTACATCGAGCGATGGCATTCTTTCTTGCGCGACGCGAACGTAAATCACCCCGTTGGCCTGGCCGACGCATCACAGGAACTTCGGAAACTTTCCGGCGACCAGTCCCCACTCCTTGCCTTGTTTTGTGTTGCCGCGCAGAACACCGAGATCGATCAACCGGACGTGACCAAGGCCTTCCAAGCCGTCCAGTCGGTGGCGCCGCATGACTGCCAGAACCAATTGGCAGGCCCGCCCACCGCCGCCTACCTCAGGAGCCTGAGTGATCTTCAGGCTTGCGTGGACCGCGCCGACAACAGTCCCCCCGATCAAAAAGATGCCGCCAAAACTCAGTGCTTGAGCGATGTCACCCAGGCGGAACAAGCCGTCACCAATATCGCCCAAGGGTTCCAACCTGACCCGGAGGCCCACTCCGACCAAACCGTAAAGGACCTGCTGCTGGCTCCGATCAACACCGTCGCAACCCTCCTGCGCCCGGGCCCGGTCAGCGCCGCGCCCTTGTGCCAGCAGATGAGCACTCTGGAATCCCAGTTCCCCTTCAATCTCCAAGCCTCCAGGGTGGTTTCTTTGCAGGAACTCACCAGGGTGTACGCCCCCAACAAGGGCGTGCTTTCACAGTTCTATGCCTCGGCACTGAAGAATCTCCTGCTCCCCCAAGGCACGGGCTACGCGCCCAATCCTGCCTCCCGGCAAAAGGTGAAGCTGCCGTTCCTCAGCTTTTTCAACCGCGCCATGGGCGTGCAGCGAGCGCTCTATCCGGACGCCGGGGCCAAACTGGAATTCCGCTACGCGCTCCGTCCGCGCGCGACGGAGAACGTCAGCAGCCTTGACCTGAGCATTGACGGGCAAAGTCTAAGCTTCAGCGGCGGCGCCGCGCAGTTCTACCCCTTGAGCTGGCCCGGCACTTCCGGCCAGGGAGTAAGGCTGACGGTGAAGATTCCCGGTGGCACCGAACTGGGATTCACCCCCTATGACGGCCTGTGGGGAGTCTTCCACTTCTTTGATGATGCCACCGTGCTTCAACAGAACGGGAGTGTCTACACCCTGGAGTGGGTCTTGGGCGGCGATCATCCCGTGACTGCACCCAACGGTAAGCCGGTGACGGTTCAGTTCGACCTGGATACACGGGGCGCGGAGCCTATTTTGGAAAAGGGATTTCTCTCGAATCTGCGTTGCGTGTCAGCCGTGGCCAAGTGATCAGGGCTTGGCGTCCCCGACGGGATTTGAACCCGTGTTACCGCCGTGAAAGTCCCAAAAGTAAGTAATGACAAGAATGGACAGTGTATGACTTTCATAACAGAATCAGGGGCTTGCCCGCGAACCATGCGGGTGCCGCAATGACACGTTTGGACGGCTGTAGACGGGTTTCCCGCATCCTTAGTCACCCGTTCGTCACCGCATCGTCACCAGGCATAGATGGGCAAGGCTTGACCCCTCCGGAAATGCAATTGCGCGAACTTCGTGAGTTCTGCGAGCGTCGGGCTTGGTCGGTCTCCGAGGAGTACGTAGATGTCGGGATTTCCGGTAGTAAGGAAGACCGTGGCGAACTGAACCGCCTCATGCCTGATGCGCACCGTAGGCGATTTGATGCCGTCGTTGTCTGGAAGTTCCACCGCTTCGCACGCTCAGTTTCTCACTTGCTTCGCCCTCTCGAAACCTTCAAGGCCCTCGGGATCGACTTCGTTTCCCTTTCGGAGCAAGTGGACACCGGCACGCCCACCGGCAAGATGGTTTTCATGGTGCTTGGCGCAGTCGCCGAGCTTGAGCGCAGCCTGATTGCCGAGCGGGTCCGTGCTGGCATCAGGAATGCGAGGGCCAAAGGCAAGAGGCTTGGAAGGCCGAGGGTTGCCGTGGACGGCCCCAGAATCGCGGCCTTACGCGCCCAGGGCCACTCTTGGGGCACGATCCAACGGGAAACGGGCATTGCTAAGGGGACAGCGCAGCGGGCCTTCTACGGCCTGCCTGAGAGCGCTGCGCGTTTGAACCAGTAGTTCTGCGGAGACCAGCTCAACGGCTGCTGCAAGGCTGAGCCCCACGCTGCGGACAGGAAGCTGAGAGCGTGACCGCTGTTGTAATTTTGGTTGGCCATACGCACGTTCCTGCCATGAGGTCCTTCAGTTCCGACGTGGCCGTCAATCCAGGCGGTCTTGGGCACCCCAAAACGGGAAGCCCCCAGTCCCGTTACGCAGTCTGGAAGGACGGCAAGTTCGAACTTAGGTCGGGACCGCCACGCACTCCAATTGAAGCGCGGTTTACTTCCGGACGCGAATCTCGATTTCATCAAGCACCACTCCCGGGTCGGGCGTCCATATTTTTACCGTGCGCAAATTCCGGCCATTGGCACCGAATGGGAACTCAACTGTAACCCGATTTGCCATCTCGCCCTGGGCGCGACCGCCGGTCTTGTTGCTTTCGCCGCAGCGACTGCCGGGCACGTCTACCAACTGCGGCGCACCCTGATCCATGCCCGCAGCCACACGCAGCTTCAACGACGGATTTAGCTGAAAGGTAGGCAGAAGGTGCACGAGGACATTCAAGTCCGAAGTCGCGTCATCTATTCGGATATCGTATTCCAGTCTGGGAGCGCGCCCCAGACCATCGGGCGCCTCCCAACGGTTAGCAGCAATCGTCTTTTCCCACCCCATAGCCCGGCCACTCCAACCTAAGCCCTCGATGACGTGCCAGCGCACCGGGTGGACGTCGAACTTTCTGGAAAACTGTGCCGCTCCCAACACCTTGCCCGACGGAAACTCGGCGGCAGTGCCAGCCGGTTTCTGCTCGGCGGCAGCGCTGTCGATATCCGGAAGCTTGTACAAAGCGCAAAAGCCGGAGTCGCTGCCGCCGACGGTCATCATGCGTTTCCACTTTCCCCCTTCAAGTCTATTGTTGTAATAGTCGGTATTCTCAAGAATCATCCGGTTCCACCGTTTGACCGCCTCCGCATACTCACGAGACTTGAGCGGCTGGTCCAAGCTGTTGAGATACCATTCGTAGTCGATGAAAGTTGAGCCGCTCGCGCAAAGCATCCTAACCGGGTACAGAACCAGTTCAAAATACGCGGCGCGCGCTTCCTCGGGAAGCTCCAGCGCGACCTTTTCAGCGCGCTCCAGCAGGGATTGATACTGGCGCAGCAAAAGATCGGCAAATTCCGGTGGCATGCCAGCCGCCCAGGCGCTACGTATGGTGTGGGGCCGGACGATGCATAAGGCGCTACCCATGGTGTCGGGTTTCCGAATGAAGCATAATCGGAAGAACTCCGCCAGGATTGACGCGATCTCGCCGGCGTTTTCCTGGCCAAACGACTCCTCGGCAAAATTCTTCAGAAAAGCGGGTTGCGATTCAGGCCCGAATTCGTCGATGTTCCAGGCGAGCCGCGCCCAGAAATCCGTATCGATTTCCTGTGACTTGATGTCGCCGACGTTCACTACCCAGAGTGTCCTGGCACCGTTGTCCCACGCCTTGCGCATTTCCTCCCAGATTTGGGACGGCGGACTCGCGCTGAACCAGCAATGGTCATGGGGCTGACCGCTGTAGTCAACGTGATAATAGACGCCACTCCCGCCCGGTCGCTCTTGCTGCGAAGCATCCGGCAACTGGCGAATGTAACCCCAGTTGTCATCCGGCCACACCAGGGTAACGTCCGGGGGAACCTTCAACCCGGCGTCAAACAGGTCTAATACCTCGTTGTACATGGCAAATTCCTGAGGAACGTTTCCGCCGCGCGCCGGAACAACATACTTCTGCAGCAACTCACGCTGGTCCCTAAATGCCTCATCAAGGATCGCAATCTGGTCGGCTTCCGTTTTGGGACCTATCATCGGAAGGTCGCCGTTCCCCCGCAGCCCGAGCGGCCATACTGCTTCATATTTGGCTCGCGCTTGCGCCCATTCTTGCCAGAACGCCAACATGTTCGCGCGGTTCGTCCTATAATCCCAAGGCCCCTGCGTCGCGACGTTCCAAGAAGCGGGGCTCCGCAGGATGGGCTCGGCATGTGAGGCTCCCATCACCATCGCCCACTGATCGGCCAATGCGCAATTCCCGGGCACCGCGCCAAACTCCTGTTTCCCACCCGCCGAGGGCCAGAGATAATTGAGCCGTAAGCGCAGCATGAGTTCAAAAACCTTTCGGTACGTCTTTGGTCCCACGTCCTCGCCCGGGTCAAACGTTTCCATGACCCAGTGTAGAAACCCCCACAACTCATCATTTATGAAAATGCCCCGATACTTGACCGAAGGGGAAGACGAGATTTGTGCGTTGGCCCCACCGAGGATTAGGTTTCGCCGCTTCTGAACAGGTACATCCGCCCACCAGTACCAAGGCGAGACGCCAATGCGGCGGCTGATTTCCATTACTCCATAAGCTGTTCCACGCCGGTCGCTGCCCGCTATCACCAGCGCTTTCGCGACCCCGGCCAACGGCTTGCTGACGAGCTTGATCCCGTACGCTTCCCAGCGCCCCTGGATCCGGCTGGAATCAAGCTGCCCCGCTGCGGCAATTTGATGGAGAAGCCGAGATTCCTCCAACGTCCCGACGATCATGGCATTCGCTCCGAGTTGGGTGGCATCGGATTTTATGGCTGGCCGCTTCCCGGTAACTCGTTCAATGTCGTCCGCAATGAGACCTGCCGCAATCTTGACCACCTCGAAGTCTCCTGGGTCAACGTAAATATCCGACGTCTGGCTGCCCGATACCAGCGCCAGTTCGCCGGCCTCTGCCTCTGCACGATCTTCCACCCACAATTGCGAACTGGCGGGGATTCCCGCTGATAACGGCCAACCACCCAGCGCCTTTGTCACCTTCATCGCGACCGGAGCGAAGATGGATTTCAATGCTGTTCTTCTTTTCATGCTTGTCCTCAATGATGGCCCAGGTCGCTGCCCACGCAGCAACGCAAGCCTTGCTGCTTAGCCGGATTAACGTTTGGGCCTTCCGGTAGTCGAAAATATACATCCACTTGGGTGCAGGCGAGCACATTCTTTCTCCCGGCGGTCACATCCACTGCCCACAACCCCTCCGTAAGCCCTGAAAAATCGTCGCCGCGGATTCCAGACGCCGTTTTTTCAGACACCTCTCCACTCCTAGGAGATACCGTGATTGTTTTCATGGCAGCCGGTAGCCTCCCAGCCCTCGGCACTGTGAACGTTGCCGGGACGGAGCTTCGCCGCTAACCGCTTGCCCAAAAACCCCGGCCTTCGGCTTATCGCAAGCGGTTGATTCTTAAGTGTTGGTCTGAGCAGATTTCGGTGCCCAGAATCAGATGTTTGTGGGCGCAAATGGAACACCCCGGACTCACCAAGCAACTTAGTTAATGCCCTACTCTACAATCGTAATGATTTGGTGCCCCAGTGGTCTTACGCGAGCATTTAGGATCATCGGTTGGCATAGCCAGCCGCTCCACAATGAGATCCCGGCAAGCGAGACCTTACCAGTTGCTGAGATCGCTCTCGTAGCGAATACGCGTCCACCCCAGGTCAACCCTGGGATTGGCTTTCTCTGCCCTTTGGAGGGCTTCAGGTTTGTCAGCAGTCTATTTGATGCAACCGGATTTGCGTGACGGCGTCGGTTTCACTGGATGCCATGTCGACCGCGTTCCCACGAAGTTCAACTGCGGTGGGAATCGGATCGACCGGGCTTTTAACGGTGGGGAGTCCCAGCCGCTTTAAGCGGAAGCGGATGCGGTCCCCCTCACTCAGAAATCCGATGCGCGCGGACGATAAATCTCTGGGGGGCGGGGCCGACAAAATAGAACGGGTAGCAGGTGACCAGGGTGAGGATATCGTTTGCCGTAGCGCTCAGTACCCCAATGTCCTCGGGCTCGACGACCTGGGTCGAGTCCACGCGATAGCGGTAGGACCCATGGAGGGTCGTCAAGGTGATTTCGTCGTCCTTGTGGATATTGCGCAGTCCGCGGAAGAACGTGTCCCGGTGCCCCGCCAGCGCGACGTTGCCTTGTTGACCCGGCAGCGGGGTGCCGGGAATATGTCCGACCGCGTGTCGCAAAGTCCTCGCATCGACGCCTTCCATAATCATCGCCGCAAGGCCGATGGAGCTGATCTCAATTCGCCCCAGCGGAGAGCCTGCCAGGCCATCGATGCCGAAACTCTCAGCGCGCGCACGGTCCGCTACCGCCTGAGTGGCAAGACGAGGCGAAGCAGGCTGTTCGCCGCTGCGGGCAGAAGCCTGCGCATCCTTCAAGGCGCGCTCAAATCGCCAGGTTTGATAGGCCTGAAAGCCCCACCGGTCGAGCAGCACGACGGCGCAGTAACTCAGCGCCAGGACTCCCACGACAAGAAAGAAGAATCGGCACCAACGGACAAACAAGGCCAGTCGCGTTGGCTGCTGTTTAATCTTGAACATCATGGCCGGTCGCTCTGACTGCCGGCAGTGGGGGCGAAGGCCTGGGGTTTCGAGGGTGCGTAGTAACCGGCCCGGGTGCGGACGAACAGTCGTCCATGACCTGGCGCCGTCGCCTTCACTTGGATGACCCGATACGCACCGTCGGAATTTCTGTTCAGGGGAGTATAAGCAAGGGTGTACTGTTCACGGATGTCATGAGCGATTCGTTCACAAACAGGGACCACGTCTGGTATGGCCTGCGGAAAGAACGCCTCGCCTCCCGTAGCCTTGGAAAGCTCCCGGAGGGCGTCGGGCTTCTTGTCGGGGTCGTCGTCGGTATAGATTCCAATGGTATAGATGATGGCATCGGACTGCCTCGCCATGGTCAGGATCTGACCCAACTTGTGTTGGCTGGCGTTGTCCCCCCCGTCGCTCACCACGATCAGCACTTTCTTGTCCCGATTCCCCATCTTCAGGTGCTCGAGCGCAGCGGCCAGAGCGTCATAGAGCGCCGTCTCGCCGTTCGTCTTAAACTTCGACAGGGCAACCTGCAATTGCGCCGTTTGGTCTGTGAAGGGCAGGTTGGCGGGAAGGCCAAACCTCACATGCTCGTTGAAATTGACCACGAACATCTGGTCCTGCGGATTGCTGGAGCGGGCAAACGCCAGGGCCGCGGCTATCACCTCATCTCGCTTGGGTCCCATGCTTCCACTGTTGTCTAAAACCAGGCCCACCGTGACCGGAATATCTTCATGACTATAATATTCAATCGGTTGCAGCGCGCCGTCCTCGTAGACCTGAAAGTCCTCTTTCCCGAGCCCCGAAACCGCAGCGCCTTTGCGGTTCTGCACGGTCGCGTGCAAGACCACGCTGGAAACATTCACACGGATTTTGTAGGGTTCAATCGGGCGAAGCTCGGAAGTCGAGGCTTCCTGAGGGCGGGCAACACTGGACAGGGTAAGCAAGAAAACTAGCGCGACCAGACATCGGCTCGTGGTGGCGCGTGCCTCCCCCGTGCGTGCTCCCGTGCTGAGCGACTTCGCTGCTTGCGACAACCTGCACCTCCGCTAAACCGTAGCACGTCTCTTGGATGCTGAAGTAGCGGCGAGTTTACCTCGCCAAATGGCGGCGTCAAGCCGCCTCTACACGCGAGGTTCCGCCGTCGGCCTTCCCATCAGCCAATTGGCGCCGGGCGCGGATAGTTCTCGCCACCTCCGCCACGTAATACCGCCTGTCTCCCAGAGCATGACGCACATCGCGGTAGCCGTAAACAACAGCGTCCCACCGATCAAAGCTGCGAGCAAGCAAGCGGCGTATTCGTAGATGATGAACAACATTCCATCCTCAATCCAGATTACCCATCGCCTTCCACTCGATTCCGCCAGTTGGCAGAAGGTCGATCTTCTTGATGTTCGACCTTGGAACGTGGAGGGGAGGTGATTCTCTGCGTACCACCTCCCTCTCACGACCCGACGCTCGGTCAACTTCGCCCGGGCCAACAAAGTAGCAACCCAAGCGTCCTACTCAGGCCCCTTACGTGGATGGTCTAAGCAGGCCTACACACTTTCGCGGCTTAAACAATCCGCTTCGAAAGAGCGGAAAGACCGAACCACGCGCCGATTGACAGTAGCCCAATCAATCCCACAAGTGGCAAGTGACTGGCGGTTTGCGGCAGGGTCGCTGCTGGGGCAGGTGTCTCCGCGGCAGCTACTTCTGTCGGCGGAGGCGTAACCACTTCCGTTACGGCTACCTCTTCACCTGTCGGTTTAACGGCTACGATCGGCGCCGTCGCCAAAGTCTCGACCGGCGCGGGCAGTTCGACTGGCGTCGCGAGCACGGGCTCGTTGACGATCTTGGCGAGCTCTAAAGCCCTGGACTTGGGGTAAACAAATTCCTCGCCCCATTCGTGGCCGGGATAAAACCATGCCCGGATGGCTTCCGGCTGTCCTTCGGCCCGCTCCTTAAAAGTCATCACCGTTTTGTCGGTCGCCCGCAAACGATAATTGGGGATGGCGAGGATGGTGGTGTAAACATGGTCTTCGGCTTGGTTGAAGATTTGCACAATGTGGCGATCGGAGGGGGAATCAAGGAGCTTGAAAACATACGTACCGGCCGGCAGGGTCTGAGCACCCACACCCGGAACCTCGACAGGCGCGTCGAAGGTCACAATTGTTTTGTGGTTCCACTCGTCTGCCTTGGCGCTGGGGAGAATCGTGAGAACCACCAGGCATAAGCAGAAGGCTAAAGCTAGGACTTTGAATTGATACAACTTTTTCATCGGAGTTACCTCAATCTTTCTTGGGGCGTTCGATTCTGCCCCGCGTTTTTGGGTCGGACCTACAAATGAAATGAATTTATGAGGCACCAAATCAGCGGGAAACCTCGGCCTGAGGTGGCCCGCGCGGGCGCCACTTTGAAAGGCTGAAGGGCCGACTGATAGATCTTTAGATCCGCTGTCGCCTCAATGCCTTCCCCGTGGTCTGTCACTTGCCCCTGGGTTTGTAATGGGGAATTCCCAACCTCACAGACTTGAACGGACGGTTTCCCCAGGGCGACTCTGGCCAAGGCCGCCAAGGCGCCAAAGCTTCTGGTCCAGAATCCTCCCCGTCTCTCCTTTTGATCCCAAAGGCTTAAGGAGAGGGCTTCCGTTCCGTCCGGGACGGTGAAGGCGAGAAGGCCGCGAAAATCCTTTTCCTTTCGAAATCGCGGAATAACTTCCTGCTCGAAAGTCCTGGTAAGCTCCACCTCGCAACCGGGCTGCACCTTGATGACCACTGCTCGTGCGAACATTTCACTTTTCCCCTGACATCCGCCTCCCACCAGAACCCTCCTGGCAGATCGAGGCACAGTTGTTATACCCTGGGGTGATTTGCGTGTCTGTTCAGCATGGCTCACGTGTTTGGTCAAAATAGCTCAGGCCGGTTCAGGAGGGGGATTTCCGGGTGAGGCCGGGGAGAAATATGACTATTGCATCGCGGCCAAAACTTCGTCGAGCGCCACCGTGGCGAAAGTTGTGGCGTAGTCGGACATCCCGTACGGAATAATCAGTTGCCCGCCGCGCAGGAGACTGCCACAGGAGTAAACAACGTTGGGGACGTAGCCTTCGCGCTCGTCTTTGTTGGGCTTGATGAGGGGCTCACGCAGGCGGCCAATGACCTTGGTGGGGTCGTCAAGATCGAGCAGGAAGGCGCCAATGCAATATTTCCGCATCGGCCCCACGCCATGACTGATCACCAGCCAGCCGGCTGCGGTTTCGATCGGTGAGCCGCAATTGCCCAACTGGATGAATTCCCACGGGAACGATGGCTCCAGGACAAGCTGCATGGTGTGCCAGAAGTGCAGATGGTCGGAGAACATCACGTAGATGTTTTCGGCGTCCTGCCGGCCCAGCATCGCATAACGTCCTTTAATCTTGCGTGGGAAAAGCGCCATGCCTTTGTTCTCGACGGCCGGGCCATTCAGCGTGATGAATTTAAAATGCAGGAAGTCGGAGGTTTCGAGGAACTGGGGCAGGATCATCTTGCCGTCGTAAGCCGTGTAAGTGGCGTAATAAGTCCGGGTGCCGTCGTCGTTTTGAAATAGAACAAAGCGGGCGTCCTCGATCCCGTTGCTCTGCGAGGGCGTGGCGGGGAACAACACGCGCTCGGACAAAGGCGAGTCGGGTGCGAATTGCACTTCGTAATTCGATTGGGCCAACATCAGGGTTGCTCTGGCAACGGTTTTGGTCTCTTGGTCAGGTGCGTGGAGCCGTCCCATGGTGAGGCTCACGCAGGCGCGGAGGTCTTCCAACGTGAATGTGTCCCCCAGGCATTTGAGAACCTGTTCATTAAACCCGCCCGCCAGGTTGAGTTCCTGAAGCTTCCGTTCGAATAGGCGCTTCTCGTAAATCGCGTTGGACACTTGCATCGGCTCGAGGCTGTAACGGGTTGGCGTGTCGATGGTGATGTTGTTGCTGGCGTCCAGGAGGCCGGTGCGAAAGGTGATGGAGGAAACGTGCCCTTCGGCCGTGGCCCGCAGGCTCAGAATGAAGCGCAGTGAACCGGGCGGAAGGTCCGACTGATCCGGGTGCGGCACGATGGAGGGATTGAACAACGCCGCGGCTTCCAGTGAAAACTCATGAGTGAAATATCCCCCCAACAACAACTCGCGTTCTTCGGAGAGTCGCTGGCCATTGAGCAAATACGGCCGCACCTCGTCGAACTGCCGTTTGAGGAACTCGCAGACCTTGGGGTGGCGATCACCAAATTCAGCCCGCACCTGCTCCAGAATCGCATGGACTTCGCTTTCTGGAAGGGCCATGACTCGCGCGCAGATTTTGACGGAGCGCTGGTCACTCATAAGCCGAAACGGCCGGGCTAGCACCCGCGTGTGATCCGGGTGCAACGAGACGTTGGTGCGTTTGAGATTGATGGTTTTCATATGATGATCGAGGCTAAGATGCTGGCTCATTAAACACCGTGACCGCGTCTTGCATAAGTTTCATTTCCGCCAGCGACAACAGGAAGGCCAGCGTCGATTCGGCTCCCTGGTTCATGTTAACTCGATCCACGTGCAACGCGTCGCAGCAGCCGCCGGTATTGATGGAGTTAAGTTCCAGCCCGAGGTCATTCCAACCCAAAAACCAGTCGAAGGCGCAATGGGCCTGTTCGTACCACCAGGAGTCCGAAGTCGCTCGGTAGGCCTCAAGACAGGCCGACACCATCGCATAAGCCTCAATAGGCTGCTGGTCGAAGGCTGAGCGCGTGCCGCCACGTTGATAGAATCCGTTGCTGCCGATGGGCCGGAAGTGCCCATTTTCCGAGGTTTGCACCTTCACCAGCCACCGTAGGGCCTCCAAGCCTCGGTCAAACGCTCTTTGATTTCCGTTAACACGTCCGCTGAGAATCAGGGCGTGCGCGAGCTTGGCATTGTCGTAGCTCAACTCCTCTTCAAACCAGGGCCAATCCGGTTGGGATGCCCGGTCGAAAATATCCATCAAGCGTGCCCTCAGCCCTTCGCGGATTTGACTCACCAAGCGGTCGCCGGCGAGACGCCGTAGATATTCGTGGATGCCGATGAGGCAGAATGCCCACGCACGCGGTGAAGTAAACTCCGTAACCACCGGCAAAGCCCGCGCGAAGAGTTGGCCGGCCATAATCTGAAAACTCCGATGCGGGGAGCGTCCCACGCCCACGCCCAGCGCCCAGAGCGCGCGGGCGTGACAATCCTCAGACCCTTGTTCATCAAGCCAGCGACGGTCGAAACTCAGGAAGTTATGGAACCGCTTCGTTTTGTCGTCGAAGGCATAATTCAAGAAGGCGGCATAAGTACTGGAAAGCGTTTCTACCTGTGCCGGTTCTTCTTTCAACTCGTCAAGCAGCGTCGCGAGAATGAAGGCTCGGGCGTTGTCATCCGTGCAGTATCCTTCGGAGAAATTTGGCACCGTGAGAATGGCGTGTTGGAAAATGCCGGTCAAATCGGTCATCCGGGAAAGATGGTCCAGTCTTATATCCGGCAATTCCCGCGGTTGCTGGTCGAGAGTCTTCGTGGCAAACAACTTCCGGGATACCGAGGCGCCCTGGAGGCGAGCTTGTTCGAAGCTGTGCATGTAGAGCCGCGCCACGTTGCTCCACACCATTTCACGGCCCAGCTTGTAAGCGTTCTTGCGAATGGCATTGCGACGTGTCGCATCGCGCAGCAAGCCGCAGACCTCGCGGACGATGGCGCTGGAGTCCCCAAAGGGCACCAAAACACCGCGGTCGTCCGCCAGCAATTCTGCGGCGTGCCAATAGGGGGTCGAAACCACGGCTTTACCCGCGCCGAATGTGTAAGCCAGCGTGCCCGAAGTGATCTGGGCTTCGTTGAGATAGGGTGTAATGTAGAGGTCTGCCGCACCAATGAACTCTTTCAACTCCTCGATTTCTACGAAGCGGTTGTAGAAAATGACGTTCTTCTCGACCTTGTTCTTTTTGGCCAGGATTTCCAGGCTGAGGCGATACGCCTCGCCGCGCTCCGCCAACTCGTGGGGATGCGTCGCACCCAGGACGATATAAACAACGTCCGGGAATTCCGCCAGAATCTGCGGCAGAGAATTCAGGACATGCTCGATCCCCTTGTTGGGCGAAAGCAACCCGAAGGTGAGCAACACCACCCGTCCTTCTACGCCAAACTGGTCCTTGTAATAGTTGGGATCCACAAACGGTATGTCGGGAATACCGTGCGGAATGACATCGATCTTGGCGGAGGGTGCACTGTAAATATCCTGCAACATCAGGCGTCCGCGTTCGGTCATGGTTACCAGCCGGGTCGAGTGCGCGATCAATTCATGCATCACGCGCCGCTGTGTGTCGTTCGGCTCGCGCAGAAGGGTGTGGAACGTCGTGACGACGGGCATTTTCAGTTCCCGAACCAACGCCAGCAGATGGCGGCCGGCCGGCCCGCCGTAAATCCCAAACTCATGCTGAACGCAGACGATGTCCACGTTGCTGATGTTGATGAAGTCCGCCGCGCGCTGGTAGGACGTTAAATCCTGCTCCTCAATCTCGAAGCGAACTACGTGCGGATACTCGTAGCCGCCCTCGATGTCATTCACCGGCACCGCGAAGCACTGGCTTTGGGGGTGCTCCGCCGCCACCGAGGTGAGAAGGTCGGACGTAAACGTGGCGATGCCGCACTTGCGCGGTAGGTAATCGCCGAGGAAGGCGATCTTTCGAATTTTAGACTCCGAGTCCACAGGTATATTCGTTTGACACCCTGTCCGCGTAAGACTTGCGTCTTCGAACCGGGCGCATTCGAGTAGAAGACCATGCCAAGCCAGGGGCCGCACGGTCGTGGCGGTTCAGCAGCGCGGAAGACACGTTGCCAACGATTCCTCCCGACGGCAAGCGCACTCCCAACGCCAGGGTGAGTAGTATTGCAAAACGCCTTCAGGTGTACCGCGTGATTTCGCGCCAGTCGCCGGCCTCCACTCGGGGTGGAAATGCGAAGCTACCCGGCACAACGGTTATACCCCGGGGTGATTTGCACGTCTGTTCAGTTTTGCTCACACCGGGGCTCAAAATCGCTCCGCCACGTTTGCGGCGACGCACGGGCGGGCGAGGACTCGTGGACTTGGTACGGGCTCGAATCTGGAAGTAATTTGATCCTTCGCGCCCCGTGGGCCGTGACTGGACTTGCCATTTCACGATGACAGCATTCAGCATTAATTGCCGCTTGAGTAGTTCGCAAGCCAAAGGTCACATTCCCCCCTCGGGGCGATCCACCCGGCGCGTGCTGATGGAATCCTTCCCCGAAGGTGTGCTGAATAAATCGTTAGAACATATTGAGGGTAATCTGTATGCCGGGAAACCTCAGGTCGCACAGATAATAGGCACCATCAATGTATTCGACAAAAAAGTCGTCGTCGTAGCCCCAGCCTACTGGCCATCCCTGATTGTACCCGAACGAATAACCGCCATACTGGAAGCGGTTAAACCCGCCGCTCAGTTGGGGACGCCCCATGTGGAACGAGTGGCCGTGACCGAAATGGGAACTGTAATTGGCGTCAGAAATGCGGCCATAGTGGCCGCCGCCGCGGTTGTTAGCAACGGTCTGGGTCTGCTGCCTGGCGGGCTGTTGCGCTTGCTGTGCGCGTTGTGGCTGAGCCTTCGCGGGCTGGGCGCGCTGCGGTTGCGCTTGTTGTGCGCGTTGTGGCTGAGCCTTCGCGGGTTCTGCCCGCTGTGGTTGCGCTTGTGCGCGTTGTGGCTGAGCCTTTGCGGGCTGGACGCGCTGCGGTTGCGCCTTTTGTTGCGCCGCCGGGGCTTTTGCTCCGCCCTTCTCCTCATCGCCTTTTTGGGCGAATGCAGGAATAGTGGTTCCGAGAAGTAAAAACAGAACTGCTGTGCTGATAACTCGATTGTATTTCATAGGTGTTGCCCCCAACTCATGTCACATCTGCCTCTCACCGAATATTCGAGGCACACTGGTTATACCGTCTGTGCACAGGGGTGTCAGTTCAGTTCGGCTCACAGGTTAGGTCAATAAAGCTCATCCCAGATAAAATGGGGAAACCTACAATTTGTAGCCGGTGGGGATTTGCCGAGGATTGGACATGCGCCATCGTCTGAAGCCGCGTTAGAGGCGACATTCTGTGGCCCACGGCCAACAGCCGTGGGTAAAAAAGGAAGTGGAAAATGATTCTCCAGCCCCGTCAGGGGCGGCATCCGGGAGACCGTCACAAAAACATAGCGCGGGTCATCCTTAATCCATTTACTTTTTGGAAGGGGGCCAGCGCATCTTTCTGATATCGCCACTACCGTGGCTCGCGCGCCACTTTGCGATGCGCAATCCCACGGCTGGTGCCGTGGGCCAAATGATGCCGCCCGCTACGCGGGCTTTCGGGTGTCTCTGAGAATATGGATATTCCTCCCCTTCGGGGAGGATGAGGGAGAAAACCGGCGCTAGTCGCTCAGGACGACGCTCAAAAGGCCACTGTTCACCGTCAATGCGCCGCTGCCCGCGTAATCGATAAAGCCCAGCGTCCGGAATTTGTTCATGAAATGGCTGACCCGCGACCGGGTGGTGCCGATCATTTGCGCCAGGTGTTCCTGATTGATCCCGGGATGGACCGTTTCGGTTCTGCTTTCCTTGCCAAAATGCGCCAGCAATAAGAGAATCCGGGCCAGGCGCTTCTCGCTGGA